>Ga0056121_1000067_pt1 | contig 52094 bp, 45 predicted proteins | sample WorMetHEROISLAND_FD_83872 | JGI IMG/M metagenome (GOLD analysis project Ga0056121, IMG submission 83872) | Marine gutless worms symbiont microbial communities from Max Planck institute for Marine Microbiology, Germany - Olavius sp. 1 HERON ISLAND ...
GAACGCAGCGCCGCCTCGACTACCACCACGCCCAGGGCCAGACCGGAGACGAGCCGGTTGCGGCGCGGGAAATCGCGGGCCTGCGGGACCAGTCCCACGGGCCGCTCCGACAGCACCGCGCCGGCCGCGCAGATCGCCTCGTACAGGCCCTGGTTCTCCGCCGGATAGACGTGGTCGATGCCGCCGGCGACGACGGCAACGGTGCCGGTGGCGAGCGCGCCGTCATGGGCCGCGGTATCGATGCCGCGGGCCAGCCCGGAGACGACGACGAAGCCGGCCGCGCCCAGTTCGCCGGCCAGCTCGCGGGCGAAGCGACGGGCGTTGGCCGACGCGTTGCGGGCGCCGACGATGGCCACGGCCGGCCGCTGCAGCCACGCGGCGTCGCCCAGCAGATACAGCAGCGGCGGCGGCTCGGCGATCGCCTTCAGGGCAGGCGGATAGGCGGTTTCGCAACAGGCGATCAGGCGCGCCCCCAGCGCCTCGGCCGCGGCCAGTTCGGCTTCGGCGTCGGCCCGGGTGCAGGCCTTGATGCGCCGGCCGCCGCCACGCTGGGCCAGCTCGGGCAGGGCCGCCAGCGCCGTGCCGGCATCGCCGAAGTGCGCCAGCAGGGTGCGGAAGGTCGCCGGGCCGACGTTCTGCGAGCGCAGCAAACGCAGCCAGTCCAGGCGCTCTGCGGGCGACAGCTCTTGGTTGTGGTCCGGCATGGCCTGCCAGCGTGATGGCTGCATTGGCGCCGGTCAAGCCGGCGCGGCTGTGGCTGGCGGGGCCTTTGGCGTTCAGCCGGCGGCCTGCCCTTGCGTCTTGCTGCGACCGATCTTCGGTTCCTCGCCAGCCAGCAGCCGGCGGATATTCTGGTGATGGCGCAGCCAGACCAGGACCGCCATCGCTGCGGCCAGTTCCATGCGCTGCCAGTCCGCCAACAGGTAGGCATAGAGCGGCGCCAGGCCAGAGGCCAAGAGAGCGGCCAGCGAGGAGTAGCGGAACAGGGCGGCGGCCACCAGCCAGGTGGCACAGCAGGCCAGCCCGACCGGCCAGCTGACCGCCAGCATGACGCCGATGAATGTGGCCATGCCCTTGCCGCCGCGAAAGCGCAGCCAGACCGGGAACAGGTGCCCCAGGAAGGCCCCGGCGCCGGCCAGCACGGCCATATCCTGGCCATACATCCCGGCCAGCAGAACGGCCGCCGCGCCCTTGCCGCCGTCAAGCAGCAAGGTCATTGCAGCCAAGGGTTTGCTGCCAGTTCTTAAAACATTGGTTGCGCCGATGTTGCCGGAGCCGACCTGCCTGATGTCACCCAGCCCGGCGAGCCGGGTCAGTACCAGGCCGAACGGGATGCTGCCGAGCAGATAGCCGCCCACGAAGGCCGCGATGAACGGCCAGGTGTGGGCGAAGTCTCCGAGTGGATCGACCATGGCGGATCAGCTGCTACCGGCGTCGAAAACGCTAACACCGCCGACCACGGTGCGCCAGGGCCGGCCCTGCACCGGCCGTTCGGTGAACGGCGAGTTCTTGGACTTGCTGCGGAACAGGTCCTCGTCGATGCGCCAGGGCAGTTCGGGGTCGAAGATCAGCAGATCGGCCGGCGCGCCCGGCTTCAGCCGGCCGTAATGCAGTCCCAGCAGGTCGGCCGGGTTGCAGGTCATCTTCGCCAGCAGCTCGGACAGGCCGAGATGGCCGTTGTGGTAGAGCTCGAGCGACACCGGCAGCAGGGTCTCCAGGCCGATCACGCCGGTCGCCGCCTGCTCGAACGGCAGGCGCTTGGATTCCGGGTCCTGGGGCTCGTGGCAGGAGCAGATCACGTCGATGCTGTTGTCGGCGATGGCCGCTTCGATCGCCGCCCGGTCGGCTTCGGCCCGCAGGGGCGGCGCCGTCTTGGCGAAGGTGCGGTATTCGCCGACGGAGGTTTCGTTGAGGCCGAAGTTGTAGGGCGCGGCGGCCGCGGTGACCCGCAGGCCCATTGCCTTGGCGCGGCGGACGGCATCGACGGCATCGGCCGTCGAGATCGCCGCTACGTGATAGCGGCCGCCGGTCAGCTCTACCAGGCGCAGGTCGCGCTCGATCATGATCGTCTCGGCCTGCGTCGGGATGCCGCTCAGGCCCAGGCGCATGGCCACTTCGCCTTCGTTCATAACGCCGTCGCCGCGCAGCGAGGGTTCCTCGGGGTACTGGCAGATCAGCAGCTCGAAAGCGGAAGCGTAGCTCAGCACCCGGCGCATCATCTGCGCGTCGGCAACCGCATGGTGGGCGTCGGTGAAAGCGACGGCGTCGGCCTCGGCGAGCAGGCCGAGCTCGGTCATCTGCTTACCCTGAAGGCCCTTGGTGATCGCCGCCATGGGATGGATGCGCACCGCCGCCTTGTCGCGCGCCTGGCGCTTGACGTACTCGACCAGCGGCACCTCGTCGATCACCGGGTCGGTGCTCGGCTGCATGACGATGCAGGTCACCCCGCCGGCGGCGGCGGCCTCGCTGGCGCTGCGCAGGGTCTCCTTGTGCTCGGCGCCGGGCTCGCCGATGAACACCCGCATGTCGACCAGACCAGGACAAAGCACCCGGCCGCCGCAATTGACCGTGGTGATGTCCTGCGGCACGCCGTCGGCGAACAGCTGTGGGCCCAGGTCGGCGATTTCGCCGTTCCGGGTCAGCAGCGCGCCGGGCGCGTCGAGCCCGCTGGCCGGATCGATCAGCCGGGCGTTGGTGTAGGCGACCGGGGGACCGCTCACGACGCGCCTGCGGCGGGTTCGTTCGGCAACTGGCGGGCGAGCAGCTCGAGCACCGCCATGCGCACGGCGACGCCCATCTCGACCTGCTCCTGGATGGCGCTGCGGTGGATGTCGTCGGCGACCTCGGTATCGATCTCGACGCCGCGGTTCATCGGGCCCGGGTGCATGATCAGCGCTTCCGGGCGGGCCAAGGCCAGCTTCTCGCGATCGAGGCCGTAGAAGCGGAAGTACTCCCGCGTGGAAGGTACGTACGAGCCCTGCATGCGCTCGGTCTGCAGGCGCAGCATCATGACGATGTCGGCGTCGCGCAAACCGTCGCGCAGGTTGTGGTGCACCTCGACGCCCAGGCGGTCGATGCTGGTCGGCAGCAGCGTCGGCGGGGCGATCACCCGGACGCGCGCGCCCATGGTGTTGAGCAGCAGGATGTTGGAGCGGGCGACGCGGCTGTGGGCGATGTCGCCGCAGATGGCGACGATAAGGCCCTCGATCCGGCCCAGTCGCCGGCGGATCGTCAGGGCGTCGAGCAGGGCCTGGGTCGGATGTTCGTGGCTGCCGTCGCCGGCGTTGATCACCGAGCAGCTGACCTTCTGGCTCAACAGCTCGGCCGCACCGGAATCCGGATGCCGGATCACCAGCACGTCCGGGTGCATGGCGTTCAGGGTCGAGGCGGTGTCGATCAGCGTCTCGCCCTTCTTGATCGCCGAGGCGGCGACCGACATGTTGATCACGTCGGCGCCGAGGCGCTTGCCGGCGAGCTCGAACGAGGTTCGCGTGCGCGTCGAGGTCTCGAAGAACAGGTTGATCTGGGTGCGCCCGCGCAGCAGCGACGACTTCTTGTCGACCTGCCGGTTCTGGCCGACATAGCCGTCGGACAGGTCGAGGATTTCGGCGATATCGGAAGGCGACAGCCCCTCGATCCCGAGCAGGTGGCGGTATCGGAATTCGCAGGCGGACGCGGCGCTCATCAAAGCGCTATCTTATAGGTCCGGCGTCGGGCGCGCGCAAGGTTCGCGCGCGGACGCCGGCGATGGCGATGCGGGCAGGGAGGCAGGCAGATGACAAATGGCGGCAGGATCGCGCCCGATGGCCGGGTGATCATGGTTTCCGGCGCCAACCGGGGCATCGGCGCAGCCATCGCCCGCCGGCTGCATGACGACGGCTACAGCCTCAGCCTGGGGGTCCGCGATCCGGACGCGACGGCGGCGCTGGTCGCGGGAATGGACGAATCGCGACTCCTGGTCTGTCCCTTCGATGCCCGCGAGCGGGCCGCCGCCGGCCATTGGGTCGAGGCCACCATGGGCCGTTTCGGCCGCCTCGACGGCCTGGTCAGCAATGCCGGCATCGCCCGCAGCTTCGACTTCGACGACGGCGACGAGGCCGACCTGGACGAGATGTTCGAGGTCAACGCCAAGGCGCCGCTGCGGCTGATCCTGGCCGCCCGGCCCCACTTGAAAGCCAGCGGCACAGGCCGCATCGTCGTTGTCACCTCGCTCGCCGGGGTCCGCTACAAGTGGGGCTCGGTGGGTTATTCGATGAGCAAACATGCCGCCCAGGCGCTGACCCACGCGGCCCGGGTGCGGCTGTGGGACGACGGCATCCGCGTCACCGCGGTCTGCCCGGGTCCGGTGGAGACCGACATGACGCGGGGCCGGATGTCGGTCGCCGATGCGGACATGACGCGGCCGGAATCGGTGGCCGATCTCGTCGCCACCGCACTGGCACTGCCGAACACGGCCTCGGTCGCGGTCATGGGGATCAATGCCGTGGCCGAACCGATGCTTTGAGGGAGACGGATATGAGCGACGCTTCCACCGCCGAAACGGTCAGCATGGCCGACCTGCCGGCGCAGCGGGCCAGCGACGCCGACACGCCCTACAAGGCGCGGGCGCGCTACTTCAACTCCGGCAACGCCTTCGATATCGCCTATGCGCCGGTGCCGCATCACCAGTTCCTGGCCGAACGCGATGCCGCGCTCGACCCGGCCACCGGCACGGCGCTGATCGCCATGGATCTGTCGGCGACACTGGGGCTGCCGTATCCGGCGACGACGCCGCTGGTGCTGGCGCGCTACGCGCGGATCCGTGCCGGCGACAGCCTCGCGACCCGCTTCATCGCCAGCGGCGAGCTCTACTACGTTATCGCCGGCAGCGGCCGCAGCCGCAACGGCGATGACGTCATCGACTGGGGCCAGGGCGACGTGTTCTGCCTGCCGGGCGGCAGCGAGAGCGTGCACGCGGCCGGCGCGGACGACGCCGTGCTGTGGCTGGTGACGAACGAGCCGGAACTGGCGTTCGAACACCTGCAGCCGCCGGCCCCGGGCGAGGCCCCGGTCGAGGCGGTGCACTATCCGAAGGCGGAGATCGCCCGCCAGCTCGAGACCATTCACCGTTGCCGGGCCGAGCCGGATACCGCCGGGCTGGCGCTGGTGTTCTCCACCGACCGTCTGGAGGCCCTGCGCAACATCATGCCGACGCTGACCCTGGCGATGAACTCGCTGCCGCCCGGCGGCCGCCAGCATCCCCATCGGCACAACTCGGTCGCCCTGAACCTGCCGGTGCAGGGCGCGGGCTGCTACTCCGTCGTCGCCGGCAAGCGCGTCGACTGGAGCCCTTTCGCCATGTCGATCACGCCGCCGGGGGCGCCGCACAGCCACGTCAACGACGGCCCCGAGCTGATGCAGGTGCTGATCGTGCAGGACGGCGGCCTGCACTACCACTGCCGGACCATGGGCTTCGAGCTGCTGGACGAGGCCTGAGAACCGGGCGCGTCAGCGCAGCAGCAGCAGCCAGGCCGGCGCGGTGACCAGGGCGACGAGCGTGGTCGCGGCGATCAGCGCCGCGGTGTAGCGGGCATCGCCGCCAAGCTGGCGGGCCAGGATGTAGGCGCCCGGCGGCACCGGCATCAGGGCGTAGAGGATCACGCAGATCCGGGTCAGGCCCTCGACGCCGAAGACCCAGGTGGTGGCGATCGTCAGCAACGGCATCAGGCCCAGGCGGAGGGCGCAGCCGAGGGCGACATGGCCGCCGGTCCTGCGCAATGCCGTCAGCTCGAGGCCGGCGCCGGCGGCCAGCAGGCCGAGCGGCAGCGCGGCGCGGCCCAGCACCTCGAAGAACGGCTCGAGCACCCAGGGCAGGCCGACGCCGCTGACGTTGAGGGCAACGCCGCCCAGCACCGACAGGATCAGCGGGTTGCTCGCCAGCGTGGCCAGCTGCTGACGCAACCGCGGCCGGGCGCTGCTGCCGAACCGGGTGAAGCCGTAGACCGAAATCACGTTGGCGGTCGGGGTGACGAAGGCGACGACGACCGAGAACAGGGTCAGGCCGGCGCTGCCGTAGAGCTGGCTGGCGACGGCGAACCCGACATAGGTGTTGAAGCGCACCGTGGCCTGCAGCAGGGCGGCAAAACCCGGTCCGTCGAGGCCCAGCCGGGGACGCAGCGCCAGCAGCAGCAGGGAAGCCAGCAGCATCGCCGAGATCACCGCCAGGCCGGCCGGCAGCACCTCGAGCTGGCCGAGATCGACGGTGGCGAAGGTATGCAGCAGCAGCGACGGCAACAGCACGTAGTAGACCAGCGGGTCGAGCAGGTCCCACAACGCCTCGCCGGGAAAGCGCCGGCGGCGGAACCACCAGCCCAGGGCCAGCAGCATGAACACCGGCAGGATCGCCATGAGGATGTCGGGCATCGTCTCGACCGGGCGTCGGTGGTGCGCTCAGCCGTCCCGGCCGGCGAGGGTGTCGAGCAAGGTCTGCAGGAAGTAGGCAGCCGCCAGCTTGTCGACGACGGCGCCGCGGCGCTTGCGGCTGGCGTCGTGCTCGTCGACCAGCATGCGTTCGACCGCCGCGGTCGACAGCCGTTCGTCCTGAAAGGTGAGCGGCAGGTCGCGCCGCGCCAGCAGGTTGCGGGCAAACGCGCGGGTCGCCTGGCAGCGCGGCCCTTCGCTGCCGTCCATGTTGATCGGCAGGCCCAGCACCAGGCCGCCGACGTCATGTTCGTCGATCAGCGCCAGCAGGCGTTCGGCATCCTGGGTGAACTTGCGCCGGCGCAGGGTTTCCAGCGGCGAGGCGATGCGCCAGGTGCTGTCGCTCAAGGCTAGGCCGATGGTCTTGGTGCCGAGATCGAGACCAAGCAGCCTTTGGCCGTCGGCGACGGCACTTCGCAGCTCCTCAGGCTTGATCACGGCCATGCCGGGTGATAGCTTCCGCGCGCCCTTGAAGGGTCTGATAATCCAAGGGTTTTCGGGCCTTCGGTGACTGTTCCCAGGCCCGCTCGATCCGCGAAAGGTCGCACATGTCCGTCGACAAAGCCACAGTCGCGCGTATTGCGCATCTGGCCCGCATTGGCGTCAGCGAAGAGGAACTCGAACCGCTCGCTGCGGAGCTGTCGCAGATCCTCGACTGGATCGAGCAGCTCAACGAGGTCGACACCGACGCCGTCGCGCCGATGGCCAGCGTGCACGACGCGAAACTGCGCTGGCGGGCCGACGTGGTCGACGATGGCGACAGGCGCGACGACGTCGTCGCCAACGCACCCGAGTCCAAGGACGGCTTCTTCGTCGTGCCCAAGGTGGTCGAGTGATGGCGACGCTGACCGAGCTCACCATCGCCGAGGCGCGCGACGGCCTGGCCGCGGGCAGCTTCTCGGCACCGGAGCTGACACAGGCCCACCTCGACGCCATGGCCGCGGCACGGCCGCTCAACGCCATGGTGGTGGAGACGACCGAGCGCGCGCTGGAGATGGCGGCGGCATCGCAGACACGCATTGCCGCGGGCGAGGCCGGGCCGTTGGAAGGCATCCCGCTGGCGATCAAGGACCTGTTCTGCACCGAGGGCGTCGCCACCACCGCCGGCAGCCGCATCCTGGGCGGCTTCGTGCCGACCTACGAGAGCACGGTGACGGCGCAGCTCTGGCAGGCCGGCGCGGTCATGCTGGGCAAGGCGAACATGGACGAGTTCGCCATGGGCTCGTCCAACGAGCACAGCGACCACGGCCCCGTGACCAGCCCCTGGCGCCGCGCGGGCGACAACCGGCCATTGGTACCAGGCGGTTCGTCGGGCGGCTCGGCGGCGGCGGTCGCCGCGCGCATCGCCCTGGGCGCCACCGGCACCGATACCGGCGGCTCGATCCGCCAGCCGGCCGCCTTCACCGGCATCGTCGGCCTGAAGCCGACCTACGGGCGCTGCTCGCGCTGGGGCGTGGTCGCCTTTGCCTCGTCGCTGGACCAGGCCGGACCGCTGACCCGCAGCGTGCGTGACAACGCCATCATGCTGCGGGCCATGGCCGGTTTCGACCGCAAGGACTCCACCTCGGCCGACAGGCCGGTGCCCGACTTCGAGCAGGCGCTGACCGGCGACATCCGCGGCCTGAAGATCGGCGTGCCGAAGGAGTATCGCGTCGACGGCATGCCGGCGGAGATCGAGAAGCTGTGGCAGCGCGGCATCGACTGGGTCAAGGCCGCCGGCGCCGAGGTGCGCGAGGTATCGCTGCCGCACACCAGGTATGCGCTGCCCGCCTACTACATCGTCGCTCCGGCCGAGGCCTCGTCGAACCTGGCCCGCTACGACGGTGTGCGCTTCGGCCTGCGGGTCGACAGCGACGACCTGATCGACATGTACCAGAAGACCCGCGCCGAGGGCTTCGGCGCCGAGGTGCGCCGGCGGGTGCTGATCGGCACTTATGTGCTGTCGGCGGGCTACTACGACGCCTACTACATCAAGGCGCAGAAGATGCGCCGGCTGATCGCGCAGGACTTCGTCGACGTGTATGGCGAGGTCGACGCGCTGCTGACACCGTCGACGCCGTCGGCCGCTTTTGCCGTCGGCGAGCGCAGCGACGATCCCATCGCCATGTACCTGAATGACATCTTTACGGTGCCGGCGAACCTGGCCGGGCTGCCGGGGATATCGGTGCCGGCGGGGCTGTCGGCGGACGGCCTGCCGCTGGGCCTGCAGGTGCTGGGCCCGGCGTTCGACGAGGAAACGGTCTACCGTATCGCCGGGTTGCTGGAGGAGGCGGCGGCCTTCGCCGAAAGCCCCGAACCCTGGTGGAGGGCGGCCTGATGAGCGCAGTGAGCGAGCTGAGCGACGCCGCGGCGCCGCGCATCGAAGGGGCGACCGGCCCGTGGGAACTGGTGATCGGCCTGGAGATCCATGCCCAGGTGGTCTCCGAGGCCAAGCTGTTCTCCGGCGCCGCGACCGCTTTCGGCGCCGCGCCCAACACCCAGGTGAGCCTGGTCGATGCGGCGATGCCGGGCATGCTGCCGGTGATCAACGAGACCTGCGTCGAGCAGGCGGTGCGCAGCGGCCTCGGGCTCAACGCCCGGATCAACACCTGGTCGGTGTTCGACCGCAAGAACTACTTCTACCCGGACCTGCCGCCCGGTTATCAGATCTCGCAGTACAAGTACCCGATCGTCGGCGAGGGCGAGGTGGTGATCGACGTCGACGAGGGCACCGTGCGCCGGGTCGGCATCGAGCGCCTGCACCTGGAGCAGGACGCCGGCAAGTCGCTGCACGACCAGCATCCCAGCCGCACCTTCGTCGACCTGAACCGGGCCGGGGTGGCGCTGATGGAGATCGTCTCCAAGCCGGATCTGCGCTCGGCCGAGGAGGCCGGCGCCTACGTGCGCAAGGTGCGGGCGATCCTGCGCTACCTCGGCACCTGCGACGGCAACATGGAGGAAGGTTCGCTCAGGGCCGACGTCAACGTCTCCGTGCGCCGTCCCGGGGAAGCCTACGGCACCCGCACCGAGACCAAGAACGTGAACTCGGTCCGGTTCATCCAGCAGACGATCGACTATGAGGCGCAGCGCCAGGTCGACCTGCTCGAGGCCGGCGGCACGGTGGATCAGGAGACCCGCCTGTTCGATCCCAACAGCGGCACCACGCGGCAGATGCGCAGCAAGGAAGAGGCGCACGACTATCGCTACTTCCCCGACCCCGACCTGCTGCCGCTGGAACTGAGCGACGCCTTCATCGACCGCATCCGCGCGAGCCTGCCGGAACTGCCGGACCAGAAGCGTGCCCGCTTCATCGCCGACTATGGCCTGTCGGCCTACGACGCCGGCGTGCTGGTGGCCGAGCGGGAGACCGCCGAGTTCTTCGAGACGGTGGCCGAAGGCCGCGACCCGAAGATCGCCGCCAACTGGGTGATCGGCGATTTCTTCGCCCATCTCGGACGGCGCGACCTGGAGATCGCCGACAGCCCGGTCAGCGCCGCCCGGCTCGGCGGCCTCCTGGACCTCATCGCCGACGACACGGTTTCCGGGCGGATCGCCAAGGACGTGCTCGATGCCATGTTCGAGACCGGCCAGGACGCCGCGCGCATCGTCGAAGAGCGCGGCCTGAAGCAGGTCACCGACACCGGCGCGATCGAGGCAGAGGTAGACAAGGTGCTCGCCGCCAATCCGGACAAGGTCGAGGAGTTCCGCGGCGGCCGCGACAAGCTTATGGGCTGGTTCGTCGGCCAGGTGATGCAGGCGACCAGGGGCAAGGCCAACCCCAAGCTGGTCAACCAGCTGCTGCGCGAGAAGCTGTCGGGTTGACGGGGCGTCGCGCTAGAGCAATTCCTGTTTAGATTGAACCAACTCGGTTCAATCTAAACACGAAAAATTGCTCTATTCTTCAAAGAGATAGAGCATCATCGGCTCGCTTGGATCGCCCCGGCGATTCCAAGCGAGCCGATGATGCTCTAGGCGCGGGCCTCCATGAACAGCGAGACCTTGTAGAGGGTGTTGTCGAACACCGTGGTGTCGCGCAGCACCGGGCACAGGCTCTGGCCGAAGCCCGAGCGGTAGATCCCGGCGAATCCGGCATCGGAGAGGAAGCCGTAGAGCTTGGCCTCGTTCCACCAGTTGATCGACTGGTTGGGGCGCGCGTTCAGGGTCGCCAGATCGATCTCCGCACAGATCTGGTCCATGGCCTCGGCATACGGCGCGCTGGCGACGATCTGCGCCAGGCTGGCGTCGTCGAGTTTCGTCGCTGCAGCGTTTGAGTGCAGGGCCCGGTGGCCGTTCACATAGGTCAGGTACTTCTGCCCCAACGAGCGCGGCACGCCGTCGTCGACGTCGCCCGCCTGCCAGAAGAAGAACGCATCGTCGCCCGTCTGGTAAGCGCGAAAGAAGGCGTCGCCGTCGTTGGTGTTGACGCGGAACACCCCGCCGGGCTTCAGGCACCGCCGCGCCTCTGCGAACAGGTGCCGCGCATCGTCGTCGCGGATCAGGCTGATGACGTGCGAGATGTAGATCACCTCCGCGCTGGCGCTCTCGACCGGCAGCGGCTCGCGGTCCAGCAGGTCGAACTGGATGTCGATGTCGAACTCGGCCGAGGGATAGGCGTCGCTGTCCTTGTCGATCGTCTGCCAGTGGCGGTGATGAAACCCGCCGGGGCCGATGTTGTAGAACGGCCGCCGCCGCAGCACCTCGGCTGGCCACAGCGCGGCATAGAGCTGGTCGTAGTCGAAGCCGGTATTGAGGATCTGGTCGTTGGCGAACATCCGCTGCAGGGCGGCATCGGTGCGTTCGCTGGCATAAGCCTCGGCGTAGCGGGCCAGGCTGCCGAACGCCTCCTGCGCGTTGCCGGCCGCGGCCAGGGCCAGGCAGAGGCCGAGGTTGGCCAGATGGTGCGCCGGATCGGCCGTCAGGGCCTGGCGATAGAGCGGGATGGCGGCGCCAGCGTCGCCGCCCAGTTGCAGCACCGCTGCCTGCTCGACCAGGCCGTCGACGTCGGTGCCAGGGTCCGACGGTCCGGGTGTTCCAATCGCCATGGCTCTATCAATGCGGGCATAAAGGCGAAAAATCGGTAAACCGCCGCGGTGTCTGGCATCGTTCCCGCTTGCGGCTATGCTGGGCGGCAGGGCGACAACAGAGGCACAGGGAGGAAAAACGGAATGAAACTGCTGCAATCCACGGCTTCGCCATTCGTGCGCAAGGTCCGGGTCATGCTGATCGAGGGCGGCACAGCCGATCAGGTCGAACTGGTGGCGACGGCGACCACGCCGGTCGATACCCCGGCCGATCTGATCGCCGGCAATCCGTTGGGCAAGATCCCCTGCCTGATCACCGACGATGGCGATGGGCTCTACGACAGCCGGGTGATCTGCGAATACCTCGACACCACGATCGGTGGCGGCCGCATGATCCCGGCCGACGGGCCGGCGCGCTGGTCGGCGCTGCGCCGCCAGGCGCTGGGCGACGGGGTGATGGACGCCGGGGTGTCGGCCCGCTACGAGAGCTTCTTCCGGCCCGAGGAGAAGCGCTGGGACGGCTGGTACGACGCGCAGATCGACAAGATCACCCGCGCCGTCGACGCCATGGCACGCGAGGTCGACGTTCTCGTTGCCACCCTGGACATCGGCACCATCGCCTGCGCCTGCGCGCTGAGTTACCTGGACTTCCGCTTCGCCGAGCTGGGCTGGCGCGACGGCCACGCGGAACTGGACAACTGGCACGCCAGTTTTGCCGAGCGCGCCTCGATGCAGCAGACCGCGCCGTCCTGAGGGACCGGGCGGGCCGCGCCGTTCCGACGGGTCAGCCCAGCTCCCGGCGTACACCGTCGCGACAGGCGGCGGGCAGGCGCCCGGCGAGGGCGTCTGTTTACCCGAGGACGCGGTCGTCGCGGTGACGCTGCAGCAGCGCGGTGTAGCGGCGGGTGATCTCCGGCATGGCGCTGCCGCCGGCGCCGGGCGGCGGTGTGCCGAACACGGTGTTGCGGAAGTCCAGCCCGGCCAGCAGCTGCAGGATCTCGTCACCGGCATCGGGGGGCAGGATGTGGGCAGGATCGCCGATCGCCACCCAGCCGATCGGCACGCTGGCGTCGGCTTCCAGGCGCGTGCCGATATGGACCACGGCGTTGATCCGCACCGTTGCCCGGTCGCCCAACACTGCGCCGTTGAACAGGGCCGCACCGGTCGCGATGAAGACGTTATCGCCGACCTTGCACCCGCTCAGATGGGCGTGCGGCCCGACCAGGCAATGATCGCCGAGGCTGAGCGGCTCGCGGCCGGTGCCGCGCAGCACGGCCTGCTCCATCACCACGCAATGGGCGCCGATGCGGATCGGTCCGCTTTCGGCGGTAAGCACGGCGCCAAAGCCGATGGTGGTGTTGGCGCCGATGGCGACGTCGCCGCAGACGACCGCGTTGGGGGCGACGTGCGCGCTCGGGTCGATCTGCGGCCGGGCGCCATCATGTTCGATCAGCATCATGGTGAGCCTCCTGTGCTGGCCGGAAAAGCTAGGCACGCTTGCTTGGCTTGGACAATCCGGATCGTGCCGGCTAACGTCCCGGCTGCGGGCCGGTTGCCCGCCAGCAGCGAAGGCGGTGAGCGATGACCACAGACCTGCAGCAGCTTCGCGTCGATCTGGCCTGTGCCCTGCGCTGGGCGGCCCGTCTCGGCCTGCACGAAGGTGTCGACAACCATTTCTCCCTGGCCGTACCGGACGACGATGGCCAGATCCGCGGCAATCGGTTCCTGATCAATCCCTACGGCTGGCACTGGTCGGAAATCACCGCCTCCTCGCTGGTGCTGTGCGATCACGAGGGCACGGTGCTGGAGGGCGACAACGAGGTCGAGGACACGGCTTTCTTCATCCACAGCCGGGTGCACGTCGGTGCACCGCACGCGGTCTGCGTGCTGCATACGCATCAGCCTTATGCCACCGCGCTGTGCCTCCTGGAGGACGGCCGGCTGGAAATGTGCGAGCAGAACGCGCTGATGTTCGACGAGCGCATCGCTTACGACGACGACTACGAGGGGCTGGCCCTCGATCTGGACGAGGGCGATCGTCTGGCGCTGAAGCTCGGCAACCGCAGCGTGCTGATGATGGCCAGCCACGGTGTTCTGGTGACCGGGCCGAGCGTGGCCGAGGCGTTCAACGACCTCTACTACCTGGAGCGGGCGGCGATGTTCCAGGTCCACGCCCGCTCCACCGGCGGCCGCCTGCGGCGGATTTCCGACGAGGTGCGGGTCAGGGCGCGCGAACAGTTCGTTACCGAGCGGGCCAAGGTTGCCGAGCGTCATTTCGTTGCCCTGCGGCGGATGCTCGATGCCGAGGAACCGGCCTATCGGAACTGACGGCGGAGCCATGGATGTCGTCGCCGAGGTTGAGCGCGCCGAGGCGAGGATCCGCCCTTATGTGCGTGAGACCTACCTCGAACCGGCGCCGGCCTACGGCGATGGCGTGTTCTTCAAGTGCGAGAACCTGCAGCACACGGGCTCGTTCAAGGTGCGCGGCGCCTTCAACAAGGTGCTGTCGCTGGATGCCGGCGCGCGTGCCGGCGGCGTCGTCACCGCGTCGACCGGCAATCATGGCGCCGCCGTCGCCTTCGCGTTGGGCCAGACCGGTGGCAACGGCACCGTGTTCGTGCCCACCGATGCCGCCGCGACCAAGCTGGCCGCGATCGAGCGGCTTGGCGCGGGCGTCGAGACGCATGGCGACGACGGCGCCGAGTCGGAGCGCATCGCCCGCCAGCATGCCGCCGACAGCGGCCGCAGCTATATCTCGCCCTACAACGATCCGCAGATCGTCGGCGGCCAGGGGACGATCGCCGTCGAGCTGTTGCGCCAGCTCGACGGTATCGACGCCGTCTTCGTCGCCGTCGGCGGTGGCGGCCTGGTGTCCGGCATTGCCGGCTACCTGAAAGCAAAGTCGCCGCACACCCGGATCGTCGGTTGTTCGCCGACCAACTCCCAGGTGCTGCTGGAATCCGCCGCTGCCGGCGAAATCCTCGACCTGCCGTCGCTGCCGACGCTGTCGGACGGCACCGCCGGTGGCGTCGAGCCCGGTTCGATCACCCTGCCGATCGTCCGCGACTGCGTCGACGAGTGGGTCAGCGTCAGCGAGGCCGAGATCGGCACGGCCATGTGCCGTTTCATCGACACCCAGCACATGCTGATCGAAGGCGCCGCCGGCGTCGCCATTGCCGCCTACCAGCAGCAACGCCGGCGCTGGACCGGCAAACGCGTGGTCATTGTCCTGTGCGGCGGCAACATCGGCCTGCCGACGCTGCAGCAGGTGCTGGCGACCTACGCGGCATAGCCGCGAGAGAGGCCGGCGCCGGCGGTCCGCTCAGATCAGGCCCGACTGCTCCAGCGTGCGCCGGTGGGCGCGCAGGCTGTCGGTGATCATGTGCGCGGCATGCACGGCGTCGCGGCCGGCGCGGCCGTCGACATGCGGTCGGGCGCCGTCGCGCACGGCCTTGAGGAAGGCCTCGATCTCCAGGCGCAGGCTGTCGGCTTCGCCGAACTCCAGCTCCTCCTGGGCGATATTGGGGATGCCGGGGAACATCTCGCCCTCGCCGCGCCGTCGGGTGACCACGCGGCGCGCGGCGAGGTCGGCCTGGATGTAGCTCTCCGGCTGGAAGATCCGCATCATCCGCTCTGTCTTCAGGCTGACCCGGCTGGCCGTGAGGTTGGCGACGCAGCCGTTGGCGAAGGTGACGCGGGCGTTGACGATGTCCTCGTGCTGCGACACCACCGGCGCGCCGATCGCGTCGACGGCGACCACCGGCTCGCCGACCAGGGCGGTAATCAGGTCGATGTCGTGGATCATCAGGTCGAGCACGACGGAGACGTCGATCACCCTGGGATTGAACGGCGAGATCCGGTTGGCCTCGATGTAGAGCGGCTTGGTGACTTCGTCGGCCATGGCGAAGTAGGCGGGCGAGAAGCGCTCCAGGTGCCCCACCTGCAGGACCAGGCCGCGTGCCTCGGCCAGGGCGATCAGGGCGTCGGCGTCTTCCAGGCTGTCGGTGATCGGCTTCTCCACCAGCAGGTGCAGGCCGGCCTCGAGGCAGTCGCGGGCGACCGCGAAGTGCCGGCTGGTCGGCACGGCGATGCTGACCGCATCGACCTGGCCGAGCAGCTCGCCGACGTCCGTCAGCGCCGCGCAGCCGTGCTGGGCGGCGATGGCCTCGGCCTGCTCGCGGTTGGCGTCGACCACGGCGACCAGTTCCGCCTGTGCCAGCGCGGCGTACTTCTCGGCATGGCGGCGACCGAAATGGCCGACGCCGATCACGCCGACGCGGATGGGATCGGGCAACGAGACCTCCTCAAGGGCGGGCACGAGGGCACACGCCCGCGACGTTAGCGCGATGCGCCGGCCGGGTCACGGACGCTGATCGTCGCCACCGCTGCATGCTAGGCTTGCTGCGGGAAAAACAGGGAGGACCGGCCATGCGGATCACGGCGCTGGAGACGCTGCATTGCGATGCCGGCTGGCGCAATTTCTCGTTCCTCAAGCTGATCACGGACGACGGCCGGATCGGCTGGAGCGAGTACCAGGAGGGCTTTGGCTCGCCCGGCGTGACCGCAGCCATCGAGGGGCTGTCGCACCTGGTGCTCGACCAGGATCCGCGCCACAACGAGAAGATCTACTGGGACCTGTATGCGGCGACCCGGCCGGCGAGCAGCGGTGTCGCCGCGCAGGCCGTGGGGGCGATCGAGAACGCCCTGCTCGACCTCAAGGCGAAGCTCTACGGGGTGCCGTGCTACGCCCTGTTCGGCGGGGCCCTGCGCGAACGCATCCGGGTCTATTGGTCGCATTGCGGCACCTACCGGGTGAACTGGGCCGACGTGCACGACTGCCCGCCGATCGCCTCGCTGCACGATGTCGAGGCGATGGGGCGAGAGGTCCGCGAGCGCGGCTTCACCGCTTTGAAGACCAATATGTTCCGCTTCGACCGCAGCCCGGCCGGCTGGGCACCGGGCTTCAACCGGCCGGGCGACTATCACGAACTCAACGTCGAGCGGGCGTTGATCGACGACGTGGTCGCGGAACTGGAGGCGTTCCGCAACGGTGCCGGCCCGGACATCGACATCCTGCTCGATCTGAACTTCAACTGCCGCACCGAGGGCTATATCCAGCTGGCCCAGGCGCTCGCGCCGCTGGGCCTGTTCTGGATCGAGATCGACAGCTACAACCCGGCCGCCCTGGCGCTGGTTCGCAGCCGCAGTCGCACGCCGATCAGCAGCGGCGAGACGCTGTTCGGACTGCGCGAGTTCCGCCCCTACTTCGAGCAGCAGTCGATGGATGTGGCGATCATCGACGCGGTGTGGAACGGCGTCTGGCAGTCGTTGAAGATCGCCGCCGCGGCGGAGGCGCTGGAGGTCAACATCGCCCCGCACAACTTCTACGGCCACCTGTCGACGATGATGAACGCGCACTTCGTCGCCGCCGTGCCCAACCTGCGGATCATGGAGCTCGATATCGACCAGGTGCCGTGGCGCGACGACCTGTTCACCTGTGTCCCGCAATTCGAGGACGGCCACCTCGTGCTGCCGGACACGCCGGGCTGGGGCTGCGATCCGGTGGAAGCGGCGATCGCCGCCCACCCGCCGCGCAAGACCGGCGGCGGCACCATGATCATGCGCCGCTAGAGTTCCGGGGACACATGACCTAACTCTCGGCCGGCGGGCGGCCGGTCGCTCTGCAAGGGCCGAGTTAAGTCATGTGTCCCCGGAACTTCAGATCTGCCGTCCGGCCGCTTCCCAGTAGGGCGCGCGGAGCTTGCGCTTGAAGATCTTGCCGGAGTCCTCGCGCGGCAGCGTGCGGCTGATCTCCACCGTCGCCGGCACCTTGTAGTTGGCGATCCGCTCGCGCAGCCAGGCGCGGACCCGGTCTCCGTCCAGCTCGGCGCCGGTGTCCGGTTCGACGTAGGCGCACAGGGTCTCGCCGTACTCGTCGTGGGGGATGCCGAACACGGCGCAGTCGCGCACCCCGGGCATGCTGATCAGCACGGCTTCGATCTCGGCCGGGTAGATGTTGACGCCGCCGGAGATCACCATGTCGCGCACCCGGTCGCACAGGAACAGGTAGCCGTCCTCGTCCAGGTAGCCGACGTCGCCGCAGGTAATGAGGCCGTCGCGTTCGACCTCCTGGCGCTTCTCGTCCATGCCGTTGTAGGTGAAGTCCGGCCAGTCGTGGATGCGCAGGTGGACCTCGCCGATCTCGCCCGCCGGCAGGGCGCGTCCGGCCGGGTCCAGCACCTTCACCTCGGCGCCGTCGATCGCCCGGCCCACCGTGCCCGGCTTACGCAGGGCTTCCGCGGCGGTGTGGAACACCGCCCCGCCGGTCTCGGTGCCGCCGTAGTACTCGTTGATCACCGGTCCCCACCAGTCGATCATCTGCCGCTTCACCGCTGGCGGGCAGGGCGCCGCGGCGTGCACGACGAAGCGCAGGGAGGACAGGTCGTAGCGTTCGCGGACCGCGTCGGGCAGGGCGAGCAGACGGACGAACATGATCGGCACCATGTGCAGGTGGGTGATCCGGTGCCGCTCGATCAGCCGCAGCAGCTCTTCCGCATCGAAGCGCGGCTGCAGGACCACCAGCTCGGCGTTCTGCGCCGCATAGAGGGCATAGAAGTTGGGCGCGGAGTGGTACACCGGGCCGGTGATCACCGTGCGCAGTGGCTGGTCGGGGCGGATGTCGAAGATCGTCGCCACCATCTCCGCCATCTTCGCCTGCTTTCGGGCATCCGCCGGCTCCCGGCGCACGCCCTTGGGCAGGCCGGTGGTGCCGGAGGTGTAGATCATGTTGGTCCGCGCCGCGCGCGGCGGCCGGTCCCAGGGCGGCTGGGCGGCACGCCATTGCTCCCAGCCGGTGGTACCGGCGGGCAACGCGGCATCGGCGTCGGCAATGCCGTAGGCGCGGCATACCTCCGGCGGCGTTTCGACCACGAACAGTGCGGCTTCCGGGGGGATCCCGGCGCGCACCTGGGGCAGCAGATCGGCGTGCACAACAACCGCCCGGGCGCCGCAGTCGCGCATGATGTAGCCGGCTTCGTCGGCCTTGAAGTGCCAGTTCACCGGCACCGCGTAGGCCCCGACCAGGGTCGCGCCCATCGCCGCCTCGAAGAAGGCGAAGTCGTTGCGCAGGACCATGGCGACGGCGTCGTCCTCGCCGATGCCGAGGGCGGCGAAGCCGCCGGCTGCCTGTGCCACCCGGCGCTGCAGTTCGTCGCGCGCGAGGCTACGCGCGCCACTGAGGATGCGTCCCTCCATCTTTCCGGCCCCTTGCGTGTTGGTGCTCTGTTAACGCTTTCACTATAAGTCCTTTACCTTTGGGAAACCTTGTTTCCCGTTCCGCGGGTCGACGGCATGGACCGAGTTGAATCCGATAGCCCGGAGGCGGTGCGCCGGCATGGCTGAGCTGATCGCATGGCTGCCGGCGCTGTTCTATGCCTTGGCGCTGGTGGTCGCCGTCTGGGTGTCGTGGGAAATCCGCGACTGGCGTCCGCTGGCCGCGGCGATGCTGCTGGCGCTGATGGAAGTTCCAGAGCTGCTGGAGCTGTTCGGCGGCAATGACGACGGGGAGATCGGCGACAACGAGCTGCTGATCGCCAGCTTCGCGTCGTTGCTGGCGGTTGCATTGATCGCCTGGCTGCTGCGCGATCGGCACCGGGCGATGCTGGCCAAGCAGGCCGGCGAAAAGCGGTTGCGCGACTTCGCCGAGTCCGCCTCGGACTGGTTGTGGGAGACGGACGCCGAGCTGCGCTTCGTCTACCTTTCGCCCAATGTCGAGCAGATCCTCGGCGTGCCGCCGGAATGGCACTATGGCAAGACCCGCGAAGAACTGCTCGGCGATGACGACTACGATTTCGACCCGTCGAGCTGGGAAGAGCATGTTGCGACGATGCGCGCGCGCCGGCCGTTCCGCGATTTCGTCTATCGCCGCAGCGGCGAAGGCGGCGAGTCGAAATGGCTGCGGGTCAGCGGCCGCCCGGCGTACGACGCCAAGGGTGCATTCAGCGGCTACCGCGGCGTCGCCAGTGACGTCACCGACGAAATGGCGATGCAGAGCAAGGTGTCGGAGGCCGACGAGCGTTTCCGCCTGGCGTTGGCCAGTTTCGGACAGGGTTTCGTGCTGTTCGACCAGAACGACCGCCTGGTGGTGTGCAACGAGCACCTGCGGGCGATCAACGACGACATTTCCGATGTGCTGCAGCCAGGCACCAGCTACGAGCGGATCCTGCGCGTTGCCGCCGAGCGGCGCGGCCGGGACGAGGACTGGGTGGACGAACGCCTGGAGCTGCATCGCCAGGGTGGGGCGCCGTTCGTCGAGCGCTACCCCGACGGCCGTTGGATTCGCATCGAGGACCGGCGCACGGCCGATGACGGCTATGTCGGCCTGTGGACCGACGTCACCGAGCTCAAGCATACCGAGCGGGCGCTGCAGGCGCGGCTCGAGGAGCTGCGGCTGATCACCGACAACGTGCCGATGCTGATTGCCCGCATCGACCGGGATCAGCGGCTTCGCTTCGTCAACCGCATCGCCGCCAACTGGTATGGCGGGACCGCCCGCGAGCTGATCGGCAAGCGGATGGACGAGGTCCTCCCGCCCGCCACCTACGCCAAGCTTGAACCGCGCTTCCTAAAGGCCCTGGCCGGCGAACGGGTCTGGTTCGAAGACGTGGTGGTTTACCCCGACGGCGGTGAGCGGGTGGTGGAGATCGTCTACGTCCCGGAGGTCGGTACGGAGGGCGACATCGCTGGTTTCTTCGGCCTCACGGTCGACGTCACGCAACGGCGCAACGTCGAGCAGGAGCTCGATCGGTTCTTCGCCATCTCCGTCGAGCTGTTCACCATCGCCGATCTGGAGGGCAACATCCGCCGTGCCAACGAGGCCTGGCACGAGGTGCTCGGCTACGAGGTCGACGAGATCGGCAACCGGCCGCTGACGGAGTTCGTGCATCCCGACGATCTTGCCGACCTGCGCAGCCTGCTGGGCGACCTCGCCGAAGACAACGCCTCGCGCCAGATCATGGTCCGCCTGCGCCATCGCGACGACAGCTGGCGCTGGATCGACGGTCGCTGGAGCAGCGACGTGGCGGCGCAACGGATCTACGGCACCGGCCAGGACGTCACCGACAGCCGCAAGGCCGAGGAGCAGTTGCGTCAGGCACAGAAGATGGAAGCGGTGGGCCAGCTCACCGGCGGCATCGCCCACGACTTCAACAACCTGCTGACGGTGATCCAGGGCAATGCCGATATGCTGCAGGACATGCTGCCGGACGACAGGGTCGAGGTCGAACTGATCGACGGGATGGCCCGCGCCGCCGACCGCGGCGCCGAGCTGACCCGCCGGCTGCTCGCTTTCTCGCGGCAACAGCCGCTGAGTCCCAAGCCGACCGACCTGAACGAGCTGCTGGACAATGTCTCCCGGTTGCTGCTGCGCACTTTGGCGGGCGAGATCGAGGTGCAGATCAGCACCGACACGACGGTGTCCAGTGCCCTGGTCGACGCCGGTCAGCTGGAGAACGCGCTGTTGAACCTGTCCATCAATGCGCGCGACGCCATGCCCAACGGCGGCAAGCTGACGCTGTCGGCCAACGATATCGTCGTCGACGAGAGCATGTTCGACGAGGGTGAACCGGTGGCGCCCGGGCGCTATGTGGAGATTGCCGTCTCCGATACCGGCACCGGCATGTCCCGGGAAGTCATTGCCCGCGCCTTCGATCCGTTCTTCACCACCAAGGGGGTCGGCAAGGGCAGCGGTCTGGGACTGAGCATGGTCTACGGCTTCGCCCGCCAGTCCGACGGCTTCGTGCGCATCTACAGCGAGCTTGGCCAGGGCACCAGCATCAAGCTGTTCCTGCCGGCCGCGCCGGCCGATGCCAGGGCCGAAGATGTCCGCAGCGAGGGCCGGGACGTGGCGCACGGCTCGGAGACGATCCTGCTGGTCGAAGACGACGCCGATGTCGCCGTCTTCACCATCGCCGCCCTCAAGCGCCTGGGCTACAGCGTGGTCGAGGCCCAGGACGGACCCTGTGCGCTGCGCCTGGTCGACGATGGCTGCAGCTTCGACATGCTGCTCACCGATGTCGCGCTGCCCGGGGGCCTGAACGGCCGCCAGGTGGCGGAGGAAGTCCGCCGGCGCCGGCCGGCGACCAAGGTGCTGTTTACTTCAGGCTATGCCCGCGACGCCCTGGGCCGCGACGGCCGCCTGGACGAGGGCCTGACATTCCTGCCCAAGCCGTTCACACTCGCTCTGCTGGCCGAGAAGGTACGCGAGGTGCTCGACGCCGCCTGACGCCGGCGCTGCGACCGTGGCGGCCGGAATCGCCGGGCCGGCACGAGGACACGGGGAGCGCGGCATGCGGACACGGCCCTTCGGACGAACCGGGCTCGAGATTTCCGAACTGGTGTTTGGCGGCGGCTATGTCGGCGGCATCCTGCTGCATGCCGATGACGACACGCGCCGGGCGGTGATCGCGCGGGCACTGTCTGCCGGCATCAACTGGATCGACACGGCGGCCTCCTACGGCAATGGCGCCTCGGAGGAGGCGATCGGCTGGCTGCTGTCGGAGCTGCCGGCGGCAGAGCGGCCGCAGATTTCGACCAAGTTCACCCTGGTGCCGGGCAGCCAGGGCGAGATCGCCGCGCAGATCGAACGGTCTTTGGAGCAGAGCCTGAAGCGGCTCGGGATGGAACGGGTGACGCTGTTCCAGTTGCACAACCCGCTGGGCGAGGGGCATCTGCCGCTCGATCCGGTGCTGCGCACGGGCGGGGTGTGCGACGTGCTCGACCGCCTGAAAGAGCGCGGCGTGATTGCGGCGGCGGGCTTCACCGCGCTCGGCGATCCGGCTGCCTGCCACCAGCTGGTGCGCAGCGGGCGCATGCAGTCGGCCCAGGTCTACTACAACCTGCTCAATCCCAGTGCCGGCCACGCCGTGCCGGCGGGCTGGCCGACCACGAACTTCGGGCGCCTGATCGATGCCTGCAACGACGCCGGCGTGGCGGTGATGAACATCCGCACCTTCGCCGGCGGCGTGCTGGCAAGTCGCGAACCTCACGGCCGCGAGGTGCCGATCACGGCCAACGCCGGACTGGCGATCGAGCAGGCACGCGCCGGGCTGGTCGGTAAAGCCCTCGGCAAGCGCTTTGGCAGCCCCGCGCAAACGGCGGTGCGCTTCGGCCTGAGCCATCCCGGCGTGTCCTGCGTGGTGATCGGCCTGGCCGAGCCGGGACACCTGGAACAGGCGCTGGCCGCGGCCGACATGGGGGCGCTGCCGGAGGCGGCGCTGGCGGCCGTGCGCCCGCTGTGGCAGGACTGCTTCGGCGAACGCTAGATCGCGCCCTCGGCACGCAGCGCGGCAACGTCCGCCTCGCTGTAGCCCAGCTCCCCCAGAACGCCGTCGGTATGCTGACCCAGGGTCGGCGGCGGCGATTCCGCGCTGGGCGAATCCGCATCGCACAGGAAGCCGGCGCCAGGCACCGTGATGCGACCGTTCAGCCCCGCCGGCGCGGGCAGGTCCATCAGCACCCGGCGATGGCCGAGCTGCTCGTCCTCGAGGGCTTCGTGCAGGGCGTTGACGGGCGATGCGGGGACCCCCTCGGCACGCAGCCGTTCAACCCAGTGCGCCGTCGTGTTGGTCGCCAGGATGCCGGCGATTTCCTGGTCGATGGAAGCGGCATGGGTGATCCGGCCGGGCTCGTGGGCAAAGCGTTCGTCCCCGGCCAGATCCGGGCGGCCCAGGCCGCGGCACAATGGCGCGATCAGCCGGTCGGTGACCACGGCGATGGTGAGCCAGCCGTCGGCGGTCGGCCAGGTGTTCGCGGTACCCTGCTTGGTCGGCGAAGTGTTGCCGATCAGCGCCGGCTCCCAGCCGCCGACCAGGTAGTTGCTGACGACGGGGTTCATCATGGCGATGGCGGTGTCGTTCATCGCCACGTCGAGGAACTGGCCTTCGCCGGTGACCTTGCGGCGGTACAGGGCACTGGCGATGGCGAAGGCGGCGGTGATCGCGGTTGCCAGGTCGACCACCATGAACCCGGCCCGCAAAGGCCCGGACTCCGGTGTTCCGGTCAGCGACATCATGCCCGAGGCGGCCTGGATCGCCCCGTCGTAGGCCGCCGCCGGCGCCTTCGGCCCTTCCTGGCCATAGCCCGAGATCGAGCAGTACACCACGTCGGGCCGGATTGCCTTCACCGCGTCGTAGCCGAAGCCCAGGCGGTCGATCACGCCGGCCTTGAAGTTCTGCACGACGACATCGGCGTCGCCCAGCAGCCGCTGCACCACTTCCTTTGCGCGCGGGTGCTTGAGGTCGAGGGTGATGCTGCGCTTGTTCGGATTGGCGCCGAGAAAATTCGGCGCCAGCTTGCGCTCGGCCCAGATGCCGTCGGCCATCATGCTGCGGGCCTGGTCGCCGACCCCGGGCTGCTCGATCTTGATCACGTCGGCGCCGAGCAACGCCAGTTGCGCCGTCGCCACCGGCCCGGCCAGGACCTGGCTGAAATCGATCACCCGGACGCCGTCGAACGCCTTCGCCATCTCACCGCACTCCCTGCTTTGCAGCGCGGAGTCTTAGAGCATGCGTCGTGGGTACGGCAACGGGACGGCAGCGCCGGCCGGCGACCGCCGGCAGGAAGCCGGTTCTGGCCTCGGGGGCGAGGGTGTTCAGCCGGCCGGCGTGGCGACGGCGTCGGGGCCGGAATCGTCGTCGAGCTTGGCGCCGCGCAGGCGGGCTTCCGCCAGGCTGGTTTCGGTGACGGCGGCGCCGCGGAGGTCGGCGCCTTCCAGGTCGGCACCGCGCAGATCTACGTCACGCAGGTTGGCGTGGCACAGCACGGCATCGCGCAGGCGGGCATCGCACAGACTAGCGTGCCACCAGCGACTGGGGTCGTTGATTGCCTGCACCGGGCCGAAGTCGCAGCCTTTGAGGTTGGCCCCGTCCAGCAAGGCGCGGTCGAGGCGGCTGCCGCGCAGGTCGGCTCCGGCCAGGTCGGCCTTGCGCAGATCGGCGCCGATCAGCGTTGACATCGCCAGTTGCGCCTTGGTCAACTTGGCGCCGGACAGCTTGGCGCCGTTCATGTTGGCGGCACTGAGGTCGCGTCCGGACAGGTCCTGGTCGCGCAGGTCGGCATTCTCCAGCACTGCACATGCGCCGTCGCGGCCACCGCTGCCGACCCATCGCTCGTGCGCGTCGAGCATCGCCGGCAGGTCGATCTCCGGGGTCTCGGCGTGGTCGGGCAGCCTGGCGCCGGCGAACTCGGGCAGGCTGAACAGACCGGGGTCGATGATGGCACCTTCCAGGTTGGCGTCGCTGAAGTCGGCGCCATCGAAGCTGACGCCGGTGAGATCCGCGCCGGTGAGGTCGGCGCCATTCAGCTGCGCGCGGATCAGGGTGGAGCCTTCCATGTTGGCGTTCTTCAGCACGCAGCCGCGCATGTCGGCGGAAGTGAAGTTGACCCGTTTCAGGGTGGCATCGGTGAAGTCGGTCTTGACCACGGCGGTGCTCGAAACCTGGGCGCCGCTGAGGTCTGCGCCCCGGGCACGGGCCGCGGTCAGGTCGGCGCGCATGTGCAGGTAACGCAGTTCGCCGGAATCGCCGGTGTCGGCGCCCTGCACCAGGGCGCCGTCGCGCAGATCTGCCTCGACCAGGATGGCATCGCTGAGCTCGGCGCCGCGCAGGCAGGCACCGCGCAGGTCGGCGCGGCTGAGGTCGGCGCGCAGAAGGTTGGCCAGGCTGAGGTCGACGCCGAACAGGGCGGCGCTCTCCAGCACGGTCTCGACGAGGGTCGCCCGGCGCATGTTGGAGCCGGTGAAGTCGGCCTCCGACAGCCGCCGCCGCGACAGGTCGACGTCGGCGAGGTCGTGAAACTTGAGAACGAGGCGGCGGCCGTTGTTGCGGCCGTCCAGCATGGCCCGGTGGGCCTTCAGCGCCGTCAGCAAATCTGCGTGGCTGATGCGCTTGAGCTGGCCGCCGTCGTGCCTATGCGCCTTCCTGCCTGCCATGAACACGGTCCGAACAACCTAAATATCCCCTCTGGGTAGCACCGCAGTGGCAAACAAACCGTAAATCGCGCCATAGAAATCGATTGTTTTTGTTGTTTTTCTGGGAAAACGTCGCAGTAAGTGTACTTTGCGAATGCAGGCAAAGGGCGGCCATGAGGGGCCCGACAATGGAGGGAGGACAGCGCATGAGCGAACTGGTGATCCGTAGTGACCAAGACGGCGTTGCGACGTTGTTGCTGAACCGGCCGGAAGCGCTCAACGCGCTGAGCCCGACCCTGTTCGTCACCCTGCGGGAGCACATCGATGCTATCGCCGCGGCAACCGAACAGGTCGGTTGCGTCGTCTTGCGCGGCGCCGGCCGCTCGTTCTGCGCCGGTAACGACCTCAAGGCGATCCAGGCCGGCGAAGCCGCGCCGTCGCCGACCTTCCAGGCGGAGACCGTGGCAGCCCTGGCCGGGCTGCCGCAGCCCGTCATCGTCGCCGTTCACGGGCATTGCTATACCGGCGGCCTGGAGCTGGCGCTGGCGGGCGATCTGCTGGTCGCTGCCGACAGCGCGAAGTTCGCCGACACCCATGGCAAGTGGGCGATGACCCCGCTGTGGGGCATGAGCCAGCGGCTGCCGCGCCGGATCGGACCGTTGCTGGCGAAGGAGATGATGTTCACCGGCCGCGTCGTCGGCGGCGAGGAGGCGGCCAGGCTTGGCCTCGCCAACCGCTGTGTGCCGGAAGCTACGCTGGTGGAGACCGTCGACGAGATGGCGGCGGCCATCGTTGCCAACTCCTGGCATACCCTGCGCGCCGACAAGATGCTGGTCGACGCCGGCCAGGATCTCGGGCTCGAGGCCGGCCTGCGTTTCGAGCAGGAGAACAGCCCGGGCCGCGGCCCGGACGCCGAGGCGCGCATCAAGCAGTTCGGCTAGAGCCGATAAAGATGCTCTAGGGTGCCGGAAGCGCGGTGCGCTACTCGCGCACGATCTCGTCGGTGTGACGGGCGCCGCTGAGGTCGACGCCCTCGAGTTGTGCGTCCCGCAGGTTGGTGCCGCGCAGGATCGCGTGCGTTAGCTTGGCGCCGCGCAGGTCGGCGCCGGCCAGGTTGGCACCCTCGAGGTCGGCGCCTTGCAGGTCGGCTTCGCGCAGCAACGCCTTTCTCAGGTCGGCACCGCGCAGCCGCGCCCAGCGCAGGTTCACCGGCCAGCTGCGATTGACCCGGAGGTCGGTCGATAGCGGCTCGAGGACTGCCCCCACCATGGTGGCGTCGTTGAGCGTGGCACGTTCCAGGTTGACACCACGCAGGTCGGCCCGTTCCAGGGAGGCCCGGCGCAGGTCGGCGCCGCTCAGGTTGGCCATCGCCAGGCCGGCGTTGCTCAGATCGCTGCCGGTGGCGACACAGAAACGCATCTCTGCTGCGGCCAGATTGACGCGGACCAGATCGACGTGGCTGAGGTCGACCGAACGCAGATCGGCGCGGGCGCCTTCGCTGCCGTCACTGTCGACCCAGCGCGCGTGCGCGGCGAGGATCTCGCGGATCGTCTCCGCCGGCGGCGTGTTGCGTCGCGGCAGGTCGGCAACCTGCAGCTCGGGCAGCTCGAGCGCGTCTTCGTCGATGATCGCGCCCTCGAGCTTGACATTGGTCAGGTCGGCGCCTTCGAAGCCGCAGTCCGAGAGATCGGCGCCGGTCATGTCGGCCCCGATCAGGCGGGCCTGCATCAGTTGCGCGCCCTGCAGCTGGGCGCCGGCGAACAGCGAGTTGCGCAGGTCGGCGCCCTTGAGGTCGGCGTTACGCAGGATCGCGTCGGAGAAGTCTGTCTTCACCGCCACGTTGCCGGCGATCTTCGCCGAGCTGAAGTCGGCGCGCTTGGCGACCGCGGCGGTCAGTTCGCCATCCAGGCTCATCTGATGCTCGACCGGCTTGAACCCGGCATCGGAATCGTGCATCGCCAGGATGCCTTCGCGCAGGTCGGCTTCGACGAACAGCGCATCGGTGAGTTCGGCGCCGCGCATCCGGGCGCCGCGCAGATCAGCCCGGGTCAGGTTGGCCCCGCGCATGTTGGCGATCGACAGGTCGGTGCAAAACAGGTCGGCAGCGCGCAGGTCGGCTTCCTCGAACACCACGCGCTGCAGGCGCGAGCCCATGAAGTCGGCTTCCGACAGCAAGGCCCTGGCCAGGTTGACGTCCGACAGATCGTGGAACCGCAGCGCCAGCCGCCGGCCGCCCTTGCGCCGGGTGACGAACGCCTTGTGAGCTTCCACCAACTTGCGCAGCTCGTTGGGGCCGATGCTCTTGAGGTCTTCTGGCCGGGGTCTGTTTTGGTCAGATGTCATGTCGGAACTGGCTAGGGAACCCGGCCCGCATGGGACCACGTGCGTGGTTAACAAACCGCAAAGCACCGGCAGTTCCCGCGGTTTTCGCCGCTACCGACCGGCCACGCCGGTGGCTTGTTGTCCAGGTCGCGGTTGCGGGTGTAGCGTCCGCCCCAACGTGCGGCGACGCTCGCGTCGGCCCGTGACAACCGAACAGGAGAGCATGAGATGACGGCAGCGGACGACTGGTCGCCGCGGACCCGGGCGGCACAAGGGCTGGGTTGGACGGACCCGCAGACCAAGGCGGTGACGTTGCCGATCCACCCTTCGTCGACCTTCATCCGCGACACCGACAACCAGTACCGCGCCGGATTCGGCTATGCCCGCGACGAGAACCCGAGCTATGACCAGGCCGAGGCGATGCTTGCCAGTCTCGAGGGCGGCGAAGCGGCGATGCTGTTCGCCTCCGGGATGGCCAGCGCGGCGGCACTGTTCCTGGCCCTGGAGCCCGGCGACCACGTGATCGCGCCGGAAGTGATGTATTGGGGCCTGCGCAAGTGGCTGACGGCAACGGGCGCGCGCTGGGGCCTGGATGTCACGTTCGTGCCGACCGGTGACATCGATGCCCTCGCCGGGGCGATACGGCCCGGGCAGACCCGCCTGGTCTGGGTCGAGACCCCGGCCAACCCGCTGTGGCAGGTCACCGACATTGCCGCCGCGGCGACACTCGCCCATGGCGCGGGGGCGATGCTGGCGGTCGACAATACCGTGGCCACGCCGGTGCTGACGCGCCCCTTGGACCTGGGCGCGGACATCGTCATGCACTCCGCGACCAAGTACCTGAACGGACACAGCGACATTATCGGCGGGGCGCTGGTCACGGCGCGCGGCGACGAGCTCTGGCAGAAGGTCCGCGAGCAGCGCCACGACGGCGGCGCCGTGCTTGGCCCCTTCGAGGCCTGGCTGCTCACCCGCGGCATGCGCACCCTGTTCGTCCGGGTCGAGGCGGCGTGTCGAACGGCCGCCATGCTGGCGGAGCGGCTGCAGGCGCATCCGGGCGTCAGCGAGGTGCTCTATCCCGGCCTGCCATCGCACCCGGGTCACAACGTCGCCGGGGCGCAGATGCGCGGCGGGTTCGGCGGCATGCTGTCGATGCGCGTCGCCGCGGGCGCCGAGGCGGCGATCGGCGTGGCCGCGAACGTCGGTCTGTGGAAGCGGGCGACCTCGCTGGGCGGGGTCGAGAGCCTGATCGAGCACCGCGCCAGCGTCGAGGGGGCCGGCTCGCCGGTACCGGACGATCTGCTGCGCCTGTCATGCGGGATCGAGGACGCCGACGATCTTGCCGCCGATCTGGTGCAGGCGCTCGATGCCGTCTAGGTTGCCCGCGACGGGGCGCGTCAAGACACTGAGGATTTGCATCGCATGATCGAGTTGTACACCTTCGGCACGCCGAACGGCCGCAAGGCCTCGGTGCTGCTGGAAGAGCTGGCACTGCCTTACAACGTGCACACCGTGCACATCGGCCGGGACGAGCAGTTCGCACCGGCGTTTCTGGCGATCTCGCCCAACAACCGCATTCCCGCCATCGTCGATACCGCGCCGGCGGACGGCGGGCCGCCGCTGTCGGTGTTCGAGACCGCGGCGATCATGATTTACCTGGCCGAGAAAACCGGCAGCGAGCTCTATCCGAGCGACCCGCGCCGGCGCGCCGACGTGCTGCAGTGGCTGGAATGGCAGATGGGCGGACCGGGACCGATGTTCGGGCAGGCCAACTGGTTCTTCGGCAACCAGCGCGACAACGAACGCGCCTTGGACCGCTACGTCGACGAGTCCATCCGCCTGCTCGGCGTGCTCGACCGCAATCTGGCGAACCGGCCGTACATGGCGGGCGACTACTCGCTGGCGGACATCGCCACCTACCCCTGGTGCGCGGGACGCATCCAGACCTGGATGCCGGAACTCCGGCCGGGCGTCCTGGAAGGGTTCGCCAACGTGCAACGCTGGATGGCGGCGTGCGCGGCGCGGCCGGCGGTGCAGCGCGGGATGGCGGTGCCGTCGTCGTGACCGCTTAGGCCGCAGAGAAACGACACCGCAGGAGGATAGCATGATCGAACTTTACACCTGGAAGACCTCGAACGGCCGCAAGGCGTCGGTGATGCTCGAGGAATGCGGGCTGGACTACAACGTGCACCCGATCCACATCGGCCAGGACGACCAGTTCACCGACGCCTACATCGCGATCAACCCGAACAGCAAGATTCCGGCGATCGTCGATACCGAAGGCCCCGGCGGGAAGCCCTACACGGTGATCGAGTCCGGCGCGATCCTGATGTACCTGGCCGAGAAGACCGGCAAGTTCATGCCGCAGGAGATGGCGGCGCGCTACGAGGTCATTCAGTGGCTGATGTTCCAGATGGGCGGTATCGGGCCGATCTTCGGCCAGGTGCATCACTTCAAGCGCGCGGCGAAGGAGCAGGTCCCCTATGCCATCGAGCGCTACATGAAGGAATGCCTGCGGCTCTATGGCGTGCTCGACCGGCGGCTCGATGGCCGGCCCTATCTCGCCGGCCCGGAGCTCTCCATCGCCGACTTCGCGACCCTGCCTTGGGTGTTCCGGCACGATTGGCAGGAGGTCGACCTGGCCGACTTCCCCAACGTCAAGCGCTGGTACGACGAACTGATGGCACGGCCGGCGGTGCAGCGCGGCATGGACGTGCCGGCCTGATGCGGCGGCGAGGCAGGTCGAGGTGAGTGCGCCGCTCAGCAAGGCGGCGGTGCAGCGTGTGCAGGCGGCGCTGCGGGCCGCCGGATCGCCGGCCGAGGTGGTCGCCCTGGCGGATACGGCACGCAGCGCCCAGGATGCGGCCGACAGCATCGGCTGTGCGCTGGGCGCCATCGTCAAGTCGCTGGTGTTCGCCGTCGACGGTCAGGCGGTGATGGCGCTGGTTGCCGGCGACCGGCAATGCGTCCAGGCCGCGCTTCCGGCCGCGCTCGGTCTGGACGGGGAGTGTCGGCGGGCCGACGCCGAACTGGTCCGCGCGGCGACGGGCTTCTCGATCGGCGGCGTCGCCCCGCTGGCGCACGCATCCCCGCTGCCGATCGCCATCGACGCCAGCCTGGGACGCTTCGATACCGTGCATGCGGCAGCCGGCCACCCACACTGTGTGTTCGCGACCAGCCTGGCCGAGCTGGAACGTCTCACCCGAGGCGTCATCAGCGCCGAAATCAGCGCTTGAGCGACTTCCCTAATACTTTCCTGACGGGCAAAACCGCGCTGGTGCAAGGGCTTGCGCGTGGCGCTGTTTTTTCCCGCAGAAAGTGCCGCCGCTATACCCGCCGTTAACCAGTTAAGGCTGAACCTTTACCCCATCGTTCTGATGCGCTGCCGAAGCCGGCGGCGGACCAGGGAGGGGAAAATGGGACAGAGCAGCACGACACGGATCAATTCGTGGGTAAGCCAGGCCGAATCCGGCCGGGTCGAGGCGCAGTATCAGCTGGGGCTGATCTTCTCCACGGGGACCGGCGGTACCCCGGTCGATTTCGTCGCCGCCCACAAGTGGCTGAACCTGGCGGCGATGCGGGGCAGCGAAGACGCCAAGCGCCTGCGGGTCGAACTGGCCCACGATATGAGCCGGGAAGAGATCGCCGAGGCGCAGCGTCAGGCCCGCGAGTGGATCTGCGGCCAAGAGGTCGCCACCGTCGCCCACGCCCACGCCCACGCCCGCGCCTGAGGCGCCTCCGCGCCTGCGACGGACTTCGCCGGCCTGCCGGTCGGCCCGCGTCCGGTTCCGGCCGGACGGTCACCCGCGGGCGCCGTTGGCGCAACACAATCCATGCAACGCCGAAAAAGGTGAGGCGGCCGCGCCGGCGCGCGTGACCGGGGCCCGGTCGTGACCCGTGCTATCGGCAACGAAAAACGCCGGAGCGAAGCTCGCCCCGGCGCCTGTGCGGCTGTTCGCCGCCCGTGTGAGAGGCGTTAGGCCGCCGGCTTCATCGCCAGGCGTTCGATGCTCTCCCAAGCTTCGCCGGCCGCGACCACACACGAAGTGCCTTCGGGGTTGGTGACGATAATCGTCCATGACCCTTTCTCGCTGGTCAGGACTTCGATCACCTTGCCGTTGCTGGTCAGCCCCATGGCGGTGGGAGCTTCCTTGTAGCTCTTGCCAAGATGCTTGAGGAAATTTGTCCGGTCACCGCACAGGGCCTGGGCAGAAGCCGCCTGGATGCCACCGAGCAGCAGCGCCCCGGTCAACGCGGCCAGTGCCAGTCTTGTGCGAACCATGTTTCTCTCCATCGGTAATGGTCATGAAGACTTCATGACCTGAACGCAGTATGCCTGTAGGCTGTTAATGAAGTATGAATTATGACAAACCCAAACAAGGCTTCGTCACGCCTTGTTGAAATCAAGTGTCCGGACACGGATGCTTACCTAAAACGTTGATTTTAACCATTTTTCTCATAACGAATCGTTGCCGTCGGCGAGCTCATTACTAAAACGTTAACGGCGGAGCTGGCAATTCACAGCGAGATTGACATTTACCGGAGGGCATCGGTAGAACCAGCGTTAACGGAGGGATGGCCGAGTGGTCGAAGGCAGCGGACTGCTAATCCGTCTACCCTAACGGGTAGCGTGGGTTCGAATCCCACTCCCTCCGCCACCCTTCGCCCTGCGGGCTTCGGGTGGCAGGCCACCTTGGTGGCCTGACGGCCGAAACCGCAGCTTGGGCGAAGGAGTGTCCCCCGAAGCTCCGCAGGAGCGTAGGGGGACCGGTGCATCCCAGTCCGCACTTGCGGCGCACAGCCCAACCGTCAGCACTGGCCAGTCATATCGGCGGATTTGGCCCCGGCAACGCCATATGTCGCATATCGCCCTTCTACGTCGCGGGGTGGCGCCATGTGGTACGTGTACTTCCTGCACTTGGCCAACGGGGACGTCTATGTCGGCTCGACAAACGACCTGAAGCGCCGCCTCGCGGTACACCAGGCGGGCCGGGTCGTTTCGACAAAAGCGCACCTGCCGTGCAGTTTGCAGAGCTATGTAGCGGTCCGCACGGCAGCCCACTCTCGTGCCCTCGAACGGTACTTCAACTCCGGATCGGGAAAGGCATTCGGTTACCGGCGCTTGTTGGCTTGAAATCGTACGGCACGCGACGGCGTGTCATTGAACTATGCAGCGTCATAAGCGCTCCGGATATTGCGCGTACATCGGCAACACCTCGTACTGGTGCCATGAGTGACACTCTGTGGCTTCGGGTGTCAGGCCGGTTTCGTGGCCTGACACCCGCAGCCGCCTGCCTGCCGAAGCCTTGGGGTAGGAGGCTGGCGCTGTCCGGTAGTTACTCCTGCCTGCTGCTTGCCGCCTCGCAGTTGCCAGGCGGTCGGCAACCCCGATGGCCGGTGGGTGCGATCTGCCTCGACGCGCCATATCGGTGATCGGCGGTGTCGTCTCCGCCCGCCGCCCGCCGCCCGGTGCCGCGGTACCTCCGGCGGCGCGGGCATCGCGGCTTCCCTCACGGGTGCCAATGGCTGTGTGTGGCAGCGTTGCGTTGCCTTCCTGAGCGGCCGCTCGGCCGCGTGGCGGCGGGGCCCGGCGATGGCTGCGCCTGTCGTTGAATGCGGTTTCGGTCGGCACCGAGACTTTTTTCTTGCACCGGATTGCGGTCGGCGCACGCGTCGCATCGCGGGCTGCAGACGCAGTCGCGCTGCGCGGTTTCCCGCCCACGCCGCCCGGTCACGTACTTAATCGCCGGCGTACAGGTCCGAACTCGTCCGCGCCTGGGGGTTTAGTTAGCAACGGATTATTTAGTTTTTTCGGGGAGGTTCTGCGCACCGAAACGTAGGAAGCGGCCTGGTATCGCTGCGTTTATAGGGCGGTTCCTGCATGGGGTTCACTGAGCACTGACGTATTGGAGCGCAAACACATGCTTCGCAAGATCGTTACGACTGCCCTGCTGACCGCCGGGCTCTCGGTCGCCGCCGTCGCGGCGCAGGCCGAGACCGTCAAGATCCACGGTTCTTCGACCGTGGCCAACACCCTGCTGCTGCCGAACAAGGCAGCGATCGAGAGCGCGTCGGGCATGAGCCTGGCCATCACCGGCAACGGCTCCAGCCGTGGCATCGCCGACCTGATGGCGGGCAAGTCCGACATGGGCGCGATCTCGGCCCCGCTGGATATCACCGTGGCCAAGATCAACAAGAAGAAGCCCGGCTCGGTCGACGGCAGCCAGCTGCAGGCGCACAAGGTGGGCGAGACCGTCGTCGCCTTCGCCCTGCACAAGTCGAACCCGGTCAAGAACCTGACCATGGCCCAGCTGAGCGACATCCTGTCCGGCAAGGTGAAGAACTGGAAGGACGTCGGCGGCGCCGACAAGGCCATCGTCGTCGTGGTCGAGGGCAAGGGCGGTGGTGTCCGCTCGATGGTCGAGAAGGAAGTCCTGAAGGGCGGCGACATCAAGGCCAAGGCCAAGGAAGTCCCGAACTCGGCACAGGTCGTGAAGATTGTCGGCCAGCTTCCGCATGCCCTGGGCATCGCCATCTCCGCCACCATCGGCGGCAACACGGTTGCGGCGAAGACCGACCAGGTCATTGCCCAGCCGCTGATCCTGGTCACCAAGGGCGCGCCGAGCGCGTCCATGACCAAGGTCATCGACGCCGCGCGTTCGGTCGGCGGCTAAGTACCAGCGCAGGTGAGGGCGGCGCCGGTGGCGTCGCCCTCTCCCGCCTGTAAAGCGTATCCGCGCCATCGCCTTCCCGCAGGCCACCTAGACACGAAGAGTCACAGCCATGAAGCTCCCGGTCATCAAGCTCAAAATGCGTATGGCGGTGCAGCTGTACGCCATCGTCGTCCTGGCCGCCGTCGGCATGATCGTGCTGGCCGGCGCCGCCTTTGTCGGTTCGAGCCAGATGGCCGGTGCCGGCCGGCAGGCTTTTGACAGCGGCATGGAGAAATCTGCCCAGGGCGCGCAGATCGAACTCAAGCTCGAGCGCATGCGCGGCCTCGTCGCCCGCGCGCCGGCCGAACTGGACCTCGACCGCCAGGCCGAGTACCGCTCCATGTTCTCCAGCGAGCTGGGCAACGTCGACACCATCGTCGAGTTCGCCCTGGAAGCGGCCGAGGGCCAGGAGGCCGAAGTTCTCGGCGCCATCAGCTCCGAGTTGGGCACGGTCTCCGACGTTGGCGATCAGATTTTCGAGTTCGCCGCCAACTTCGCCCAGGACCAGGCCAACGAGCTGCTGGCCGGATCGTTCATGGAATCCGAGAGCCGGCTGAGCGGCCTGCTGATCCAGCTCGAAGACATTCATTCGACCCTGGCCGAGGAGCAGCTCGCCGGGCTCGACGCCACCAAGAACACCATGCTGGTGATCATCCTGGTGGTCAGCGGCCTCGCCCTGGTCAGCGTCGGTGGTGTTGGCGCCTTCGTCGCCACCCGCATCTCCCGCCGCGTGATCGGCCTGACCGATACCATGGGCCGCCTGGCGGAGAACGACACGTCGGTCGATATCCCGGCCCTGGAGAGCAAGGACGAAGTGGGCGACATGGCCCGCGCCGTCGAGGTCTTCAAGCAGAACGCCATCGAGAAGGTCAAGATGGAGGCCGAGCAGGCAGAGCGGCTTCGCGTTGCCGAGGAGCGCAAGCGTGAGATGGACGAGCTCGCGGCCAACTTCGAGGCCGATGTCAGCAAGGTCGTGCAGACGGTCCTGGAATCGTCCGAGATGATCAACGAAATGGCCACGGGCATGGCCGGCAACATGGACAAGAGCGGCAACCGCTCGCTGGAAGTCTCCGAAGCGGCCGAGCGCTCGCGCACCAACGTCGCCACCGTCGCCTCGGCGGCCGAGGAGCTGTCGGCTTCGGTGGCCGAGATCGGTACCCAGGTCGAGCATTCGACCAAGGTCGCCACCGATGCGGTCGACCAGGCCGAGCGTTCGAACGTGCAGGTCAAGGGCCTGGCCACGGCGGTGGACAAGATCAGCGAGGTCGTCGACCTGATCAACGACATCGCCGAGCAGACCAACCTGCTGGCGCTGAACGCGACGATCGAGGCCGCCCGTGCCGGCGAGGCCGGCAAGGGCTTTGCGGTGGTCGCCTCCGAGGTGAAGAGCCTTGCCAACCAGACCGGCAAGGCGACCGAGGAAATCGCCAGCCAGATCGGCCATGTCCAGGCCGCCACCAACGACGCGGTGAACGGCATCGGCGCCATCGGCGAGGCGATCGGCCGCATGAGCGAGGTGGCGACGACCATCGCCTCGGCGGTCGCGGAGCAGCGTGCCGCCACCGAGGAGATTGCCCGCAACGCCGGCGTGGTCAGCGACGACACCAACGTCGTCTCCGACAGCGTCGCCGGGGTAAGCCAGGCCTCGGCGATGTCCTACGGCGCGGCGATCAACGTGCTGTGGTCGTCGGCCGACATGCGCCGTCCCGTCGAGGTCCTGAGGGAGGCCGTCCAGGGCTTCCTGGACAACGTCCGCGCCGCCTGAGGTCGGCCAGGCAGACAACGCCCGGAGTGCGTAACAGGGGCAGCCCGGACCGCCGCGACGGTCCGGGTTGCCCCTGATGCTTGTCGGTAGATCCCGTCCTGGGGGGCGACGCAAAGCCCCGGCGTACGGCCGCGCGGGGGGTCAGAACGGCGCGTTCATGGTTGCCAGGGCACCGCGCAGGACGGCGCGGTAGGCCCGTTCAGTTAGCCCCTGTGGGGCGTCCAGCCCCATGCGCCGCAAACAGCCCGCGGCATTGGCGTCCGGCCGCCCGGCAAGCAGGCCGCGCAGGCCCAGGTGCAGCAGGCGTCGCCGCGAGTTCGCGGCATCGCGGAGACGCGCCAGTACCGGGATCAGGCGCTGTTCGACCTGCGTGAAGTCCGTTCCGAAGGGGAAAGCGGGTAGCCGCCCGTCGGCCAGGGCCTCGCCGAGCGCCAGTTGGATGTGTTGTGGTGTGTTTTCCCGCGCCGCAGTTGGAATTTGCGCATGGCGGGAGACCTTGCCGGCGTCGCGCGCCTGGCGCAGCAGGTCGTCCTGGAAGCGCGCGTCCGTGATCGCCAGCAACGCCATGATCACGTCCTCGTCGCTGCGCCCGCGCAGATCGGCGGCGCCGTATTCCGTGACGACGATGTCCCGCAGGTGGCGCGGGATGGTTTCGGGGCTGGCCGACCAGACGATGTTGGAGGCGCTGCGGCCGCCCGTCAGGCGGGTGGCGTCGAGGACGAGGACCGAGCGGGCGTCGGGCAGCGCGAAGGCCTGGGCCACGAAGTTGTACTGGCCGCCGACGCCGCTGACCACGCGCCCGTCGGGCAGGGTGTCGGAGACGGCGGCGCCGAGCAGTGTCACCTGCATGGTCTTGTTGACGAAGCGCGCGCCCGTGCGCGCCTGCCGTTTGCCGGCTTCGTCGCCGTAGAGCTCGTTGACGTAGGAGACGGCACACATATGGATCTGCGCACGTTGCGCTTCCGGCAGTTCCCGGAGCGTTCGGTAGAAGTCGCGGGAGCCCAGGAAGAAGGCGGCGTGCAGCACTGCGCCGGCGGCCTCGCGCTTGAGCACGCCGGCCTGCATCAGATGCAGGAAGCCGTCCACCAGCATCTCGCTCGAGCCGTGCAGGCCGGTGACGAAGGGTGCCGTGTGGTCGTCCGGCGGCGCCCGTTCCGGCCGCGGCAGGCGCGTCAGCAGCTCCTGGAACGGCTGGTTCTCGTGCTGGCGCAGGATCAGCGCCCGGGCGATCGCGTCCCCAATTGAGCCGATGCCGATCTGCAGCGTGCCGCCGTCGGGGATCAGCCGGGCGACGTGCAGGCCGATGGCGTAGTCGGACAGGCTGACGGGTGTCTTCGGCGGTGCGAACAGGGGGAACTGCACCGCCTCGCCGACGAGCATGTGGGCGAAGTCCGCCGCCGGCAGGTCGGCCTCGCCGGGCATGAACGGCAGTTCGTCGTTGACCTGCCCGACGAGCAGGAAGTCTGCCTGACCGGCCCGGCGCGCGGTGAGCAGGTCCAGGGTGATATCGGGGTTGCTGGAGAGGCTGTAGCGGGTCGTGCCGTCGTCGCCCAGGCGGCGGGCCACCAGCTGGGCGACGATATTGACGCCGCGGTCCAGCACGTAGCGCACGGCGTGGGTGTAGTTGGCGGCGATATAGCTTTGCTGCGCCGCCGGCACACCCAGCCAGCGGCCCGCCGGGAAGTAGAACTCGTTGACCGTCACATTGGCGGGCAGGGCACCGCGACGCAGGGCATCGGCATAGGCGAGCGGGACATAGCCGGCGAACAGGCGCTCCTTCACGGGGTCGAGGAAGCGATGTCCCAGGAATCCCGGCGCACGCGGCACTTCCGGCGTCAGCGCGGTAAAGATGGTCAGGGAGATCGCCGGATCCCGCGCCGCCCTGTGAAACAGGGCATTGACGATATGGTTGGCCTTGCCGATGCCCAGCGGCAGGCCCAACACGATGCGCTCGCCGACCTGCTCGACGACGGCCTGGGCCAGGGCCTCCGGGTCGGTATGCTGTCGGGGAGCCTCGGTCACTGGCGCAGCCCCCCGGTGTCCAGTTGGCCTACTCCGCGGCCGTCGCCGCGCTGCGGCCCATCCACTTCTTGAACACCGGCGCCTGCGGCGGATCCAGGTCGGTATCGGCCTTGCAGCGGGCCTTCAGCTCCTCGACCGTGCCGCCAAAGTCGAACAGCCTGATCTCGCCGCGCTCGCCGGCCATGCGCCGGCGCAGCTCTTCGGTGGCGCGCGGATCGACCGAGCCGTCGCGGGCCAGCACCACGCCATAGCGCTTGGCGCCCTCGGCGGTGACCAGGCCGCGCGAGACATCGAGCGCGACCTGCGCCGCATCGCGCTGCAGCGGGTCGCCCCAGCCGCCGCCGCCCCAGGTGTTGAAGTAGAGGGTGTCGCCGGCGCCGACCTTGATGCGATCGCACTTGGACGGCATCCACTCCTGGCTGCCGTCGGCGCGCACCATCAGCTTGTTGGAGCGCGCGCCGGGGTGGCCGCCGTTGACGCCCCAGGGATGGGTCAGCCAGCGGTCGTCGTGGATCGAGATCTCGCCGGGCTCGAGGAACTGGTAGCCCATCGACAGGCCGTTGCCGCCGCGGTGCAGGCCGGCGCCGCCGCTGTCGGCGATGGTCTCGTACTTGACGATGCGGAGCGGGAAGTAGGCTTCCAGGAACTCGTTGGGCACGTTGGTGAAGGCCGGCCACAGCGAATGGCCGTCCGGCCCGTCGCCGGCCGGTCGGCCGGGAATGCCGCCGAAGCCGATCTGGTAGAGCTGGTACCACTCGCCGTTCTTGTCGTAGCCCGAGTACATGAAGTGCGGGCTGTCGGAAAAGCCGGCCGCGCACAGCGCATCGGGCGAGCCCTGGCCCAACAGCCCGCTCATGATGTCGAATATCCGCCCCAGCATGTGGGTGCGGCAGCTCAGCGCGGCCGGGCGGATCGGTTTCAGGATCGTGCCGCGCGGGATGCGCACCTCGACCAGATCGTAGAAGCCGTCGTTGAACAGGATCTGCGGGTCGAACATGTTGATGAAGAAGGCACCCAGGAACATCTTGAACATCTCTTCGTTCAACAGGAAGTTCACCGAGCTGATCGACTGCGGGTCGGTGCCCTCGAAGTCGAAGATCGCCGTGTCGCCCTCGCGCCACAGGGTGCAGGCGACCTTGTAGGGGCCCATGCCGACGCCGTCGTCGTCGATGTAGTCCTCGAAGTACTGCTTCTCTTCCGGCACCACCATTTTCAGTATTTCGCCCATGGCGCGTTTGTTGCGCTCGAGCATCTCGTCCATGGCGGCGATGAAGGTGTCGACGCCGAAGCGGTCGCAGAGCTCTTTCACGCGGCGCTCGGCCAGGCGGAGGGCAGCGATGATGGCGTTGAAGTCGGAGCGGTTCCAGTCCGGCAGGCGGCAGTTGCGCAGGATCAGCTCGAGGATCTCCTCGTTGAGCTCGCCCTTGCGGTAGATCTTTATCGGCGGGATCTGGATGCCTTCCTCGAATAGCTGCGCGGCGTCGGTCGGCAGGCTGCCGGGCACCTTGCCGCCGATGTCGGTCATGTGGCCGAACATCGCGCCCCAGGCGACCATGCGGCCGTCGATGTAGATCGGCATCATCGTCAGCCAGTCGTTCAGGTGGCTGATGGCGCCGTTGCACGAGTAGGGGTCGTTGGTGAGGAAGACGTCGCCTTCCTCGATCTCGCCGTCGTAGCCCTGCTGGAAGCCCCAGAAGAACGAACCGAACTGGCCGACCACCATCTTGCCGTCGTTGTTGGCGATCATGGGAAAGGCGTCGTGCTGTTCGCGGATGCCGGGCGACATGGCGGTGCGGAACAGCACCGCGTCCATCTCGTTGCGGGCGTTGCGCAGGGCGTTCTCGATGATGTCGAGGGTAATCGGGTCGAGCGTGACCGGCGCGAACGGGGTGGTGTTGGTCTGTTTGATGGTAGCGGGCATGTTTCTCGCCTCCGTTCGTCTGGTCAGGTCGCCGGGCGGATCAGGATGTTGCCGACGTGGTCGACTTCGCCGACGTGGTCGGGCAGCAGCAGGGTCGTCGAATCCATCTCCGTGACGACCGCCGGGCCGCTGATGCGGTCGCCGGACTTCAGCCTGGCGCGGTCGTAGATCTTCGCCTTCTGGTCGCGCCCGTCGACGAACACCGTGGTTTCCTCGACCACCGCGGCCGAGGGATCGCCGCTGCCGCCGTCGAGCTGCTCGGCCTGGGCGAAGGTCTCGCGGCCCTGCACCAGGGCGCGCAGGTTGTAGAGCTCGTGCTCGGTGTCGAGGGCGAAGGTAAACTGCTGCTCGTGCAGGGCATCGAACCGCCTGCCGATCCCGGCCAGGCCGCTGGCGGCGAACTCGTCGGGGCTGGCGTCGATGGTCAGGCGCATGCCTTGGCCGGCATAGCGCAGGTCGAGCTGGTACAGCGCGCTCTGCTCGTCGCGCGGCACGCCCTCGGCATCGAGGGTGGCCGCGGCCTGTTCGGCCAGCTCCTCCAGGATGCCGCGGACCTCTGTGTCGTCGGTCTCGCCGAAGCGACGCACGAAGGTGCGCGAGGCCTCGTCGCGCACCCGCGTGGTGGCATCGCCATAGGCGCACAGCACGCCGGGCCCGGGCGGGATGATCACCGGCCAGGAGCCCATCAGCCGGCCCAGGGCGTTGGCGTGCAGGGGACCGGCGCCGCCGAAGCCGACCAGGGCGAAGTCGCGCGGGTCGAAGCCCTGCTCGACGGAGACCAGGCGCAGAGCGCCGAACATGTTCTCGTTGACGATGTTGATGATGCCCTCGGCCGCCTGCTTCAGCGGCAGGCCCATCGCCTCGGCCACCTTGGCCACGGCCTTCTCGGCCAGGCCGCGGTCGATCTGCATGTCGCCGCCCAGGCGCGAGGTCGCCGGCAGGTAGCCGAGCACGACGTTGGCGTCGGTCACGGTCGGCTCCTCGCCGCCCTTGCAGTAGGCGGCCGGGCCGGGTTCGGCGCCGGCGCTCTGCGGGCCGACCCTGAGCGCCTTGGTCAGCTCGGGCACGTAGGCGATCGAGCCGCCCCCGGCGCCGACGGTGCGCACGTCGACCGAGGAGGCGCGCACGGTCACGTCGGCGACCCGGGTCTCGCGCCGGGTTTGGGCGACGCCGTCCTGGATCAGCGCCACGTCGGTCGAGGTGCCGCCCATGTCGAAGGTCAGCAGGTCCTGGTAGCCGGCCTGCTTGGCGATCCAGATCGCCCCCGAGACGCCGCCGGCGGGGCCGCTCAGCAGCAGGTTCACCGGCGCCGCCTTGGCCGCCTCGGCCGAGGCCAGGCCGCCATCCGAGCGCAGGATGTGCAGCTGCACGCCGTTCATGCGCCGGTTCAGCTCGGCCTGCAGGTTCTCCACGTACTTGGACACCACGGGGCGGATGTAAGAGTTCACCACCGTGGTCTCGGCCCGCTCGTACTCGTACATCTCCGGAATCACTTCGGAGGAGATCGACACCGGCACGCCGGGCATCAGCTCCTCGGCGAGCTCGCGGATGCGCACCTCGTGGCCGCCGTTGGCATAGGCATTCATCAGCGACACCGTCAGCGCCTCGATGCCCTGGCCGCGCAGCCGGGCCAGTTCCTCGCGCAGGCGCGCCTCGTTCAGCGGCTTGACGACCTCGCCCTTGGCGCCGACCCGTTCCTCGGCCTCGATCGTCGCCTCCAGCGGCGCCAGCGGCTCGCTCTTGTTGAAGATCACCCAGCCGCCCAGGCCGCCGGGGACGTAGGAGCGGGCGATCTGCAGGGTCTGCTTGTAGCCCTCGGTGGTAATCAGCCCCACGCGGGCACCGGAGCCGGTCAGCACGGTGTTGGTCGCCACCGTGGTGCCGTGCATGACGTGGCTGATGGCCTGCGGATCGATACTGGCCTCGGCGCAGATCTTCTCGATGCCGTTGAGCACGCCGATCGAGGAATCCTGCGGCGTGGAGGGCACCTTGGCGGTGTAGGAATGACCGCTCTTCTCGTCGATCAGCAGCAGGTCGGTGAAGGTGCCTCCGACGTCGACGCCCAGGCGAAAGCCGTCGCCCGACGGCGCGCGCGGCTTCGGCGTCGGCCGTGCCGCCGGGGCCCGGGCCGGCGCGGCGGGTTTGGCCGGCGGGGTGCGGGCTTCGCGTTGCGGCGCGCGGCGCGCCTCCGGCGCGGCCGGCGGCGGGGCGATCTCCGGCGGGCTGACCGGCGCGGGGGCGACGGTCGGCGGGGCGATCTGCGGTGCCGGGGCGATTTCCGGCGGCGGCGCGATCTCGGGCGCCCCGGTCGTGCGCGCGTGTGTCGATGGCGACGGCGGTGCCGCCGCCGGCGGCGCACTGCGTCGCGCCGCGGCGCCACTGCCGCGGAGCTGGCTTTCCAGGCGGTCGAACTGGCTCTTCAGGTCAGAGAGCTGGGATTCGTACCAATCGCTCGATTTCTGCCCGTCCTTGGCCATACGCCGTCGCCTCCTGTTGCCGCCACGCCTTGCCGGGCGCGCTTCTCATCTTCGCGGCCCCACTTTATTCTGTCGTCATGGTTGCCGTACAGCGCGACATCGCCGTCGGGTCCGAGACGCTGTGGACCATCATGGCCGTGAACCTGCCGCCGGTGCTGACCGGCGACCGGCATCGCGCCCGCGAACGCGCGCTGTTGATCCGCACCCTCGATTCTTGGCTGCGCCACCATCATCACGGCGTTGCCATGCCCGCGGCCGACGACGCCGCACGGGGCGACACCGTCTGCGTCGGCTTCCGCCGCGAGCAGGCGGAGACTGCGCTGGCATTCCGCATGCTGTGCGGCTCGCTCGGCCTGACGCCGACGTTGAAGCAGTTCAGGGTCGCGCCGAATCGTTGTCCGCGCACCTCGCCGCCGCCTGTCTGACAGTTTTTAGCGACGCGCAACAATGGCGTACGGGGAGGATGGCCTGATGGATGCACGCCGCGACATTGCCGCTGACGCCCGCGATGCCTTCGCTGTCCTGCGCGACGGCGGCATCGCCATCCTGCCCATGGACGTGGGCTATTCGCTGATCGGCGGTTCGGAAGCGGCGTTGCGGACGATCTTCGACACCAAGCAGCGGGCTGCCAGCAAGCTCAACGCCATGCTCGGTGACGATGCCATCCACCAGGAGGTGCACGTCCTTGACCAACGCGGCCGCGACATCGTCCAGGCGATTACCGTGGACGCCGACCTGCCGCTGGGGGTGATCGCACCCTGCCGACTGGAGCATCCGTTGCTGGTGGCGATGACCCCGGACGCCCTGGCCGGCAGTACCCGCGAAGGCACGGTGGCGATGCTGATGAACGCCGGACCGTTTCATGCCGAAATCTGCCGCCTGAGCCGCGCGGCCGGGCATCCGCTGTTCGGTTCTTCGGCCAATCGCTCGCTGTCCGGGACGAAATTCCGGGTCGAGGACATCGAGCCGGAGATTGCCGGCATCGCCGACACCGTCGTCGACTACGGCCTGCGCAAGTATCATCTCTACAAGGCGTCCTCGACGCTGCTCGATGTGGAAACCTGCGAAGTCGTACGCTATGGCTCCTGCTTCGAATTGATCGCCGATGTGCTCAAGCGGCAGTTCGCCATCGAGCTGCCGCCGCCACCGACAACCTGAGGAAGGGATCGCGCCCATGCGTACCGTCATTGCCATCGCCTTGGCCTGCGTCGTCGGGCTTGCCGCCGCGCCGTCGAACGCCGGCCGGATCTTTGCCGGCTACCCGACCGCGATCCTGTGCAGCGTCGGCAAGCCGGACGATCAGGGCCGGCGCAAGCTGGTCGCCTACTACATCACTGCGGTGGAGCGGGATGGACGCGTGATCTACCGGCCGCAGGCGGTGCAGCCGGTCAATGTCTGGATCGACGGGGATTTGATCGTGCGGGCCGAGAACCTGGACGACTGCGACGGCCTCAGCGTCCGCCAGCTCACGGAAGAGGGGCGGGCACGCGATTGAGCGGGCCGGCGGCACAGGCTCTGGCCGTTGCATAACTATGCTAGGATGACCCCGTATCGCGGCCGGTCCGCGGCGGCAGCGTAGGAGAGTGCTCGGATGCGTTTGGCTCTTGGACTGATGGTGTCTGTGGTCCTGGTCGCGTCGGCGGCGCTGGCACAGATCAGCCCGTTCCGGGGTTCTCAGTTTGTTCTGGTCGAGTCCGACCGCCTGGAAATGAGCAAAGCGGTCAGCAGCTTGCTGAACGACGGCACGCCGGAAGAGGGCGCCATGGTGGAATGGTCGAATGAGGAGACCGGCAGTAGCGGTACCGTGTCCATCGCCCGGGTGACCACCGATCCGGTGCTCTGCGTCAACGTGATCCACAAGATCCATCTCAGGCGGCCGGCCGACGACCGCCTGTTCGACGTGCGCAGCTGCCGTCTGAAAACCGGCGAGTGGAAGATCGTCGCCCCCGGCTCGCGGCTGCCGAGCGGCGAAATCATCCGCTAGCCGACCCACCCGTCCGGCCACGGCCCCACACTCATCCCTGATCCGGTTGCCTGCGGGGCAGGGCGGCGGGTATGCTGCGCGCTTGTACGCCCGGCGCATGAGAAAATAATCCAGTCCGGGCAGGGGACGGGCGATTGGGAGGTATTCCAATATGACAACGATGAAACGCCGGCTGACCGCCGGCACGCTGGTGTCCATGGCGGCGGCGTTCGGACTGGCGTCGACGGCAGCGGCCCAGAACGTGAACTGGAACATGTCGATCTGGGGCAAGAAGCGCGCCTGGACGAGCGGCATCGAAGCGATGTCGGCCGAGGTCGAGAAAGCGACCGGCGGCCAGTTCAAGATCAAGATCCACTATGGCGGCACCCTGTCCAAGCCGAAGGAGAACCTGGACGGGATCAAGCTGGGTGCGTTCCAGATGGCGGCATTCTGTGCCTCCTACCACCCGCAGAAGACGCCGACGATCTCGGCGCTCGACCTGCCGTTCCTGCCGCTGAAGAACCTCGACGTGGCCGAGCAGGTGCAGGAGGCTTTCTTCCAGCATCCGGCCGTGGTCGAGGACCTGGCCCGCTGGAACGCCAAGCACGTGTTCACCGGCATCCTGCCGCAGTACGAGTTCATGGGCGTCGGCGAGCCGCCGCAGAGCCTGGGCGACTGGAGCGGCAAGCGGGTGCGCGCGCTGGGCGGTATCGGCCGGGCGATGAAAAAGCTGGGCGCCGTGCCGACCACGGTGCCGGCACCCGAGACCTATCAGCTGCTGGAGCGCGGCGCGGTGGATGCCGTGTCCTGGCCGTTCACCTATGCCCATGCGGCCTACAAGGTGAACGAGATCTCCAAGTGGTTCACCGGCAACATGGCCCCGGGCGCGGTGACTTGCCCGGTGGTGATGAACACCAAGGCCTGGGACAAACTGCCGAAGAGCCACCAGGACGCGCTGATGGCGGCCAAGCCGGCGGCCTATGCGGCCCTGAAGGCGGCCTACCTGAAGGCGGACGCCAAGAACCTGCCGGCCTTCAAGGAGAAGATGCAGGAGATCCGCTACAGCGACGAGCAGCTGGCCGAGTTCCGCAAGGTTGGCGCCAAGCCGGTCTGGGACGATTGGGTCAACGACGCCGCCTCCAAGGGCGTGCCGGCCCAGGAGCTGCTGGACCTGATCCTGTCGACGGCGGCCAAAGCCTCCTGACCGGCGCTGACATGCGCCGTAGCTGACGGAAATGCCGGGCTCCCCAGGGGGCCCGGCATTGCCTTTTTTTCTGCCGGGATGATCGCGCCATGACTATGGAAACGCCCCGCAACGGCCGGCAACGTCCGGCGATCACCACCTTCGACCGCTGGTACGGCTATATCGAGGACGCCCTCAATGTCGTCGCGGCCGGCTCGATCATGGTGCTGATGGTCATGGCCGTGATCCAGGTTGTTGGCCGCAAGGTCTTCAACGCGCCGATCTTCGGCTACATCGACTGGGTCGAGCAGATCATGATCCTGTTCGCCTTCATCGGCGTCGCCTACTGCCAGCGCCACGGCGGTCATGTCCGCATGGAGCTGATCATCTCCAACTTCCGCGGCCGGGTGCTGTGGGCGGTGGAGATCTTCGGCGTGCTCATCGGCCTGTTCATCATCGGCATCCTGATCCCGACCAGTTTCGATCACTTCCTGCGGGCCTGGGAACTGGGCGACTCGACGATCAACGCGGAGCTGCCGTTGTGGCCGGCCAAGCTGGTGATCCCGGTTGCCCTGACGTCGCTTTGGCTGCGCCTGCTGCTGCAGCTGGCCGGTTACCTGCGGCTGCTGTTCGACCCGCGGCTGAAGCCCGAAGCGGTACCGGTGATCCTCGGGGTCGAGGAAGAGGCGGCCAAGGAAATTCACGACGCCTTCGGCGATGAAGCGAAGGTGAAGTCATGATCATCGAGGAATTCTTCCAGTGGCTGTTCGGCGACATGGAGCCGTTCAACATTGGCCTGGTTTTCTGTGCCGCCCTGGTGGTGATGGTGTTCCTGGGTGTGCGCGTCTATATCGCCGCTGCCATCGTCGGCATGCTGGGCCTGGTCGCCATCATCGGCTGGGAAGCGGGCACCGGCATGGCCGGGACCATTCCCCACTCCAAGACCTCGTCGTTCGCCCTCTCGGTGTTGCCGATGTTCATCCTCATCGGCTTCCTGGCGTTCCATGCCGGCCTGACCCAGGCAGTGTTCGACGCCGCACGCAAATGGTGCAGCTGGGCGCCCGGCGGCCTCGCCGTGGCGACGGTGTTCGCCACTGCCGGCTTTGCCGCCGTGTCCGGCGCTTCGACGGCGACGGCCGCGGTGTTCTCGCGCATCGCCATTCCGGAGATGCTGGAAAACGGCTACGACCGGCGGCTGGCCGCGGGCGTGGTCGCTGCCGGCGGCACGCTCGCCTCGCTGATCCCGCCCAGCGCGATCCTGGTGATCTACGCCATCATCGTCGAGGAGTCCGTCGGCCAGCTGCTGCTCGCCGGTTTCATTCCCGGCATCCTGTCGGCCTTCATATACGCCTTCCTGATCTCCGGCCGGGTGATGATCAGCCCGGAGCTGGCGCCGCCGACGCGCAGCTATCCCTGGTCCGAGCGCTTCAAGGCGCTGCCCGGCACGGCGCCGATCATCGCCGTCATCGTCATCATCTTCTCCGCCATCTACGGCGGCTGGGCGACGCCGACCGAGGCCGGCGCCCTGGGGGCGTTCGTCGTCTTCGTCATCGCCATGGCGCGCGGCATGGGCTGGACCAACCTGAAGAACGCCCTGTTCGAGAGCGCCAAGCTGACGGTGATGATCTTCTCGATCGTCTGGGGCGTGCTGATGTTCGTGCGCTTCCTGGGCTTCGCCGGCCTGCCGGACGCGTTCGCCGCCTTCGTCGGCGGGCTCGACATGCCGCCGGTGCTGATCGTCATCATGATCCTGCTCGGCTATGCCGTGCTGGGCATGTTCATGGACGCCATCGGCATGCTGCTGCTGACTCTGCCGGTGGTCTATCCGGCCATCATCGGCCTGGGCTACGACCCGATCTGGTTCGGCATCATCGTCGTCAAGATGGCGGAGATCTGCCTGATCACGCCGCCGATCGGGCTCAACTGCTTTGTCGTCAACGGGGTCAGACCCGACATACCGCTGAACGAGGTGTTCCGCGGCATCGGCCCGTTCTTCGTCGCCGACGTCGCCACCGTCGGCGTGCTGATCGCCTTCCCGGGCATCGTCACCTTCCTGCCGCAGTTGATGCTTTCGGGGTAGGGGATGCCGCGGCGATAGGTCCGGCGCCGTGAGCCGGCTGTCCCTGGGCATCGACATCGGCGGCACCTTCACCGATGTCGTAGTCTTCGACCATGCGACGGGGCGGCAGTCGAGCCATAAGGCGCTCACCACCCACGCCGACCCGGCTGAGGCGGCGATGGCGGCACTCGATGCCGTGCTGGCTCAGCCGGACATCCAGGCAGGCGCGATCGGCCGCGTCGTTCACGCCACGACGCTGTTCACCAACGCGCTGATCGAGCGCGGCGGCGCACGCACCGGACTGATCACCACGGCCGGCTTCCGCGACGTCGTCGAGATCGGCCGGGAACGCAAGTACGACCTCTACGACGTCAACATCGCCCGGCCGGCGCCGATCGCCCCCCGCCACCTGCGGGCGGAAGTGCGCGAGCGGATCCGCGTCGACGGCAGCACCGTCACGCCGCTGGACGTGGACGGGCTGATCGAGGTCACCCGCGGCCTGGTCGACGACGGCGTGGAAAGCGTGGCGGTGGTGTTCCTGCATTCCTATCGCAATCCGGCCCACGAGGAGGCGGCGCTGGCCGCCATCGAGCGGCATTTCCCGGACCTGCCGGTCAGCCTCTCCAGTGCGGTGGCGCCCGAGATCCGCGAGTTCGAGCGCGCCTCGACGACGCTGGTCAATGCCTACGTGAAACCGCTGGCGGCGCGGTACCTGGAGCACATGGCGAGCCGGATCGCCGACCGCGGGGTGCCGGCAAGGCTGTTTCCCATGCTCTCCAACGGCGGCCTGACGGGCCTGGCGGAGGCCAAGCGCACGCCGGTCATGCTGCTCGAGTCGGGCCCGGCCGCCGGCGCCCTGGCGGCGGCCTTCCTCGGCCGGGCCGACGGCGGCGACCGGGTGCTGGCGTTCGACATGGGCGGCACCACGGCAAAGCTCGCCGTGGTCGACGACGGCGAGCCCCTGGTCGCCTATCAGTTCGAGGCGGCCCGGCAGAAGCGGTTCCTGGAAGGCAGCGGCCTGCCGCTGCGCCTGTCCACGGTTGAGCTGATCGAGATCGGTGCCGGCGGCGGCTCGATCGCCCGCCGCGACGAGATCGGCCTGCTCAAGGTGGGGCCGGAGAGCGCCGGCTCCGAGCCCGGGCCGGCCGCCTATGGCCGCGGCGGCGACGCGGCGACGGTGACCGATGCGGACTTCATGCTGGGCTACCTCAATCCGGGCTTCTTTGCCGGCGGCTCCCTGAGCGTCGACATGACAGCTTGCCGTAAGGCCATCGGCCGGTTGGCCGTGCAGACCGGCATGAGCGACGAGGGTCTGGCTTGGGGCGTGCACGAGGTGGTCAACGAGAACATGGCCAGCGCGGCCAGGGTTCACATTGCCGAGCGCGGCCGCGCGCCGGGCGAGTACACCCTGCTGGCGACGGGCGGCGCCGGCCCGGTCCACGCCTACGGTCTGGCGCGCAAGCTCGGCGTCGCCCGCATCGTCTTTCCGCCGGCCGCCGGCGTTGCCTCGGCACTTGGCCTGCTGGTGGCGCCGGCCCGGGTCGATCGGGTGGCGACGGTGGACCTGGCCCTCGACGACATGGACTGGGAGCGGCTGGAAGCCGCCTACCGGCGGCTGGAAGCGGACGCGCGCGACGTCATCGCCCAGAGCGGGCTCGATCCGGACGCGGCGCAGGTCGCCAGGCTTGCCGACGTGCGCTACATCGGCCAGGCGCACGAGCTGGTGGTCGATCTGCCGGCGGGACCCTACGTGGCTGCCTCCGGCCCGGCGCTGCTGGCGGCTTTCGAACGGCAATACCGCGAGCATTTCGCCCGGACCCCGCCAGAGGTTCCGGTCGAGTTCGTCAACCTGCGGGTCCGCCTGCAGGCGCCGGTGCCGACGGGAGAGCTCCGCTGGACGGCGGCAGCGGAAGGCGCGGCGCGGCTGAAGGCGGAGCGGCCGGCCTACTTCCCCGAGGCCGGCGGCTTCGTGCCGACGCCGGTGCTGGACCGCTACGCGCTGCAGGCCGGCGAAAAGTTCGCCGGCCCGGCGATCGTCGAAGAGCGGGAGTCGACCGTGGTGGTCGGTCCGGGCGCGCGCGTCGAGGTGCGCGAAAGCGGCAACCTGGTGGTGACCCTGGAGGCGGCGGGCTGATGGCCGGACCGTTCGACGCCGCAACCCTGGAGGTTCTGTGGACCCGGCTGATCTCGGTGGTCGACGAAGCCGCCAAGGCGATCGTCCGCACCTCGTTTTCCAACCTGTCCAACGAGGCCAACGACTTCGCCTGCGTCCTGACCGACAGCCGCGGCGACCTGGTGGCGCAGAACTCGGGCAGCATCCCGTCGTTCATCGGCACCCTGCCGGCCACCGTGCGCCATTTCCTGGACGCCCTGGGGGCGGAGGCGATGCGGCCCGGCGACGTGCTGTGCACTAACAACCCCTGGCTCGGGACGGGACATCTGAACGATGTGTGCATCGTCCGGCCGGTCTTCCGGGACGGCCGTCTGGTGGCGTTCTCCGCCACCGCGGCGCACGTGCCCGACATCGGCGGGCGCATCCGTTCGGTGGAATCGCGCGAGCTGTTCGAAGAGGGCTTCCACATCCCGCTGATGAAGATCGTCAGCGAAGGCCGCGAAGACGACACCTTCTTCCACCTGCTCCGCACCCAGGTGCGCACGCCCGACCAGACCGTCGGCGACGTGCACGCGCAGATCGCCGCCAACGAGCTGATGGAGCGGCGCCTGCAGGCGTTGCTGACCGACTTCGCGCTGGACGAGATCGACGAACTGTCGGCAGAGCTCAACGGTCGCTGCGAAACCGCCATGCGGCGCGCCGTCGCCGCCGTGCCCGACGGTTGCTATCGCTACGCCTTCGCCACCGACGGCCTGGGCGTCGACCAGGGCTTCGAGTTCCGCGTCGCCCTGACGATCGACGGCGACCGGGTCACCGCCGACTTCACCGGCTCGTCGCCGGTGCAGCCGCGCGCCATCAATTGTCCCTACTGCTACACCTTTGCGATGTCGGCCTATGCGCTGAAATGCGCGCTGTTGCCGGACCTGCCGAACAACGCCGGCATGTACCGCATGCTCGAGGTGGTGGCGCCGGAGAACAGCATCGTCAATCCCTTGCCGCCGGCGCCGGTCGGGGCGCGGGCCTTGACCGGCCACTACGTGCCGGTGGCACTGTTCGGCGCCTTGGCCCAGGTGCTGCCCGAGCGGGTCATGGCCGCGGCGGGATCGCCTTTATGGAACTGCACCCAGTCGGGCCTGCGGGCCGACGGCACGCCGTACGCGACCAACCAGTTCTTCAATGGTGGCATGGGCGGCACGGTTGCCAAGGACGGCGAGGCCTGTACCTCCTGGCCCAGCAACATCTCCGCCACGCCGGTCGAGGTGGCCGAGCAGTTCACCCCGTTCTTCTTCCACCACAAGCGCCTGCGCCCCGGCTCCGGCGGGGCCGGTCAGCATCGCGGCGGCCTGGGCCAGGACATCCTGATGGAGTCGTGCTCGCCCACACCGATCTCCGTCAGCTTCATGGCCGAGCGCACCCGCATCGCCGCGCCCGGGCTGGCCGGCGGCGGCGCCGGCGGGCTGGGCCGGGTGGCTATCAACGACGAGACGGTCGATCCGCGCGTCAACCACATCCTCGAGCGCGGCGACAGGCTGCTGATCGCGACCCCCGGCGGCGGCGGTTTCGGGCCGGCGGAGAACCGCGATCCGGCAGACCGGGCGCGCGACGAGGGCGAAGATTACCTCTGAAAGCTCGGGTTGCCGCGCCTGCGCCTCAGCGCAGGGCCGCGCAGGCCTGCTGGATCAGCGCGCCGCCGCGCTTCAGGTCTTCGCGCGGGGCGACGAAGCTCACACGCACGTAGGGCGACAGGCCATAGGCCGCGCCCTGCACCACGGCGACGCCGACGCTATCGAGCAGATACATGGTGAAGTCGGTGTCGTTCCCGATGACGCGGCCATCGGGCGCCCGCTTGCCGATCACGCCGGCGCACGAGCAGTAGACGTACATCGCCCCGTCGGGTCGCTCGCACGACAGCCCGGCGGCGGCGTTCAGGGCGTCGAACAGGATGTCGCGGCGTTCCTGCAGGTCGGCGGTGCGCTGGCGCACCAGCGCCTGCGGGCCGTCCAGCGCCGCCGCCGCGGCGGCCTGGCTGACCGCGCTGACGCCGGCCGTGCTCTGCGACTGCATCTTCGACATGTTGGCGATGATCTCCGGCGGGCCACCGGCGAAGCCGACCCGCCAGCCGGTCATGGAA
>Ga0056121_1000068_pt1 | contig 51342 bp, 54 predicted proteins | sample WorMetHEROISLAND_FD_83872 | JGI IMG/M metagenome (GOLD analysis project Ga0056121, IMG submission 83872) | Marine gutless worms symbiont microbial communities from Max Planck institute for Marine Microbiology, Germany - Olavius sp. 1 HERON ISLAND ...
AATCAGTTCATCACAAGCTTCGTCGACGCCTACAATCGAACCAGGCTCAGATGCCTCGACTACAAGGCGCCAATCGAGCTCCTCAGCAATCCCCCGGGACACAACACGAACGCCGGGGTCCACAGGCCGCGATCCCAACTGAACCGACGGCGGACTTGCCGGTACTCAGGCCTTGCCGGCCGGATGGGTACGGGCATAGGCGACGAAATGCGCCAGGGTGCGCATCAGCTCGGCGACATGGGCGTCGTTGCCGGCGGCCCGCGCGCGCTCGATGTCCTCGATGATCATGCGCCGGATCCGCGGCACGCCGTCCTCGTGGTGCACCAGGTAGTCGCCCAGCTCCAATGCCGCCATTTCCGGAATGTGCTCGTGCTCGGCAATGGCATCGATCACATCCTCGTCGAGCTCGCACAGCGCCAAGCAGTCTTCCCAGGTCAACATGTCGATACCACCTCCTGCCAAGGCGCGCGGGCGCCATGGTCGAAGCGTTGCAGGAAACGGCGATGACGGCATTGCGCAGGCTCAATGGCCGGGGCGATCGGCGGATGCCGCAAAAAAAGGAACTGCCCGGCCGGATAAATCCGACCGGGCAGCCACCGGGGATCGGACGCTTTGCGTCCGGATGGTGTTCCTGTCTCAGGAGGGCATCGCCGCCGTCAGGCGGCCAGGCCTTCCATGATCGTCCGGTTGACCTCGATGAGCGGAGAGACGTCCCCCTGGCCGCTGAGGACCTTGCGGGAATGCTTGTCTACCCAGATTGCCAGCGAGATGATGCCGGCACGGGTCTGCTCATTGAGAACGTTTGCGTCGTCGGCACAGTCGGACTGCAGCGCCAGCCACAGGCGACGGTTCCAGTGAACGGCGCGCGCCACGGTCCCCCGCTCGTCGTCCGATGCCTCCATCAGTGCCCGGGTTACCTGGGCAAACAGACGGTACTCGGTCCGACGCGGGTCTTCAGTTGTGTTCTGCGCGATCTGGTAGCTCTGGAGCGACATAATTCAACCTCGCTTCCTCGAAGGCGTACAGCTTCCGGCAGGCAGTCAAAGCCTTGTAGTAGAGCTTGTCGTGCACGTGCTGAATGATGGTGACGCACTGGGCGAGCGCATCCGGACTCTGGATCGCGTTCATGAACTCGGTCATGCGCTGGATGAATTCCTCGTAGTACTGACGCGAGGCTTTGTCATCCAGGTAGAGCATCATGATCGCGAAGTAGATCCGGCGCATCGGCGTGTCCGCCTGCTCGGGCAACATGATGTCGCGCTCGCGCAGGATGGACGCTTTGTTCTGGATCACGAGGGTGGTGCGCCGGTCGGCATTCTGCACCACGGCCCCGTTGATCACGAACTTCTCGCCCGGTTTCAGCGTCAACTTCAGCGCCATCAGCCTATGCGACCGCGAACGGCCGCCCCCTTCCCGGTTAACCGTTAAACAGGCTCAGGATAGACTGAGGACTGGCGTTGGCAATGGCGAGCGCCTGCACGCCCAGCTGCTGCTTGATCTGCAGCGACTGCAAGTGTGCGCTTTCTTCCGCCAGGTCCGCGTCGACCAGGTTGCCCACGCCGGCCTTCAGGATGTCGATCAGCTTGATCGTGAACTCACCCTGAATTTCCAGCCGGCGACCGACCGAACCCAGCGATGCGACCTTGTCGTTGACCGAGCGGATCGCCGAGTCGATGGCGGTCAGCGCGGTCGCCGCATTGGCGCTGGTATTCAGCGATGTGGTGCCGATGCCCAGCGTGGTGGCGTCCATCTTCTGGGCACTCACCGCGATCGTGCTGCCGTCCACCGTGCTCAGAACCGAGAGGTTGCTGGCGCTGGCATTGATCAGGTTGGTGCCGTTGAAGTCGGCGGTGTCGACGATGGTCTGGATCTGCTGCCGCAGCGCCACGAAGTCATTGTGGAGCGCCGTGCGCGACGTCGAGTCCAGGCCGGCCTGGTTGGCCTGCACCACCTTGGCCTTCATCTCCAGAAGCAGGTCGGAGATGTTCTTGGCCGCTTCGATGGCGACATTGAGCGTCGATTCGCCGCCGGCGATCGCCGTCTTCACCGCCTGCATGCCGTTGATATCGCCGCGCATGTTCTGGGCGATGGCATAGGTCGAGGCGTCATCCTTCGGGCCGTTGACCCGCAGGCCTGTGGTGATGTTCAGCTGGGTGCGTTCCAGCCGCTTGTTCGTCGTATTGAGGTTCTGCAGCGCGACCATCGCGCCCAGATTGGTGTTGATAGACAGGACCATTTTTCCGATCTCCTTATCCCCGATTGCGGGGCCGCCTGTCACTTAGACAGTTGGCACCCGCCGACCAGATCATCGCAACAGCCGTGCCAGAACCGGTGCCAACCTGGGGATAAGTCTCTAAACCATTGTTTTTACTTAATTAATTCGTCTTCGAGCCACCGCCGATTCGGCCGTTCGGGGGCGCCGATGCCGATTCCGCCGGGCAAGATTTGCCAGCCCGCCTGCAAGCTTTGCCGCTTGGCGCCGGCGGCCGGGACCGGCACGGCACCATGGCAAAGGGAATATTAACCGTGAGGGGCTAGGAAAACTGCCATGAACAGCATGTCCCCGGCCCTCGAAGCGGCGATCCGACAGCACCGCGCCGGCGATCTGGCCGGTGCCGCGGCGCTCTACCGCCAGGCCCTGGCGGATCAGCCGGACAACACCGATGCCGCCTTCAACCTGGCAGTTCTGCTGACCTCCCAGGGCGATAACGACGGCGCCATCGCCCTCTACCGGGACATTCTTGCCCGCCTGCCGGACGACCCCGACACCCTGTCCAACCTGGGCAACGCCCTGCAGCGGGCCGGCCGCGCGGACGAGGCCGAAAGCTGCTATCGCCGGGCGGTCGAGGTCGACCCAGGCCACGCCGCCGCGCATGGCAACCTGGGCAACCTGCACCTTGGCCGGCAACGCCTGCCCGAAGCCGAGGCGAGCTATCGCACGGCCGTCGATCTCGATCCGTTCGACGGCATGCTGGCCAACAACCTCGGCGCGGTGCTGAAGGCACAGGGCCGGACCGACGAAGCCCGCGAAAGCTTCGAAATGGCCATCGCCGCCACCCCGGACGCCCCCGATCCCTACAAGAACCTGGGAAATCTGCTGATCTCGGAAGGCGATGCCGAGGCCGCCGTGGCCAACCTGCGCCGCGCCGTGGCATTGGCGCCCGACTGGGCCGCCGCCCATGCCGACCTGGGCCTGGCCCTGCAGCGGGCCGGCGACCCCGGAGAGGCGACGGCCGCGCTGGAGCAGGCGATCGAACTTGACCCCGGCTTCGTGGAAGCGATGCAGGCGCTGGCCAACATCCTGCTGCAGGAGAAACGACACGAGGCCTGCGCCGCGCTGCTCGAGCGCTGTCGCCGGCTGGCCCCGGACGAGGCGCTGACGCACTTCTATACGGGCAACCTCGAGCAGGCGCGCGACGACCTCGACGCCGCCTTGCCCCACTTCGTCCGGGCCTGCGAGCTGGAGCCGGACAGCCCCGACTATCTCAACAGCCAGGGCAGCTGCCTGCAGACCATGGAGCGCCAGGAGGAGGCGATCTCGGTACTGCAGCGCGCGCTGGAGCTGCGGCCCGCTTTCCCCGAGGCGCTCAACAACCTCGCCAACTGCTACTCGGGGCTGGGCCGCAACGACGAAGCCGTCGCCTGCTATCGCCGGGCACTGGACATCGATCCGTCGATCCCGGTCGCCGCCTGCAACCTGGGCAACGTGCTGCGTATCCTCAATCGCCTGGACGAGGCGATCGAGGCGTTTCGCCACGCCATCGACGTCGCCCCGGAGACCGAGACCGCCTACAACGGCCTGGGCTTGGCGCTGCAGGCCCAGCATCGCTTCGAAGAAGCGATCGAAGTGTTCGAGCAGGCGCTGGAGATCCGCGGAGAGTACCCCGAGGCGCTGAACAACCTGGCCGTCGCCTACTCCGACCTGGGCCGCTACGACAAGGCCGTGCAGACCTACCAGCGCACGCTGGAACTGAAGCCCGACCTGCCCGAAGCCCTGTTCAACCTGGGCACGCTGCTGCAGACGCTGAGCCGGTGGGACGAATCCATCGTCGTCTTCAAGCAGGCGCTCGCCTTCCGGCCCGAATACAACGTCATCTATCCCTACCTGGCGCACTCGCTGATGCAGCAGTGCAACTGGGACAACCTGGAAGCGATCGTCCAGCGGATCTGCCGCAACACCGAGGACGAGCTCGCCCAGGGCCAACGCACCACGGTCTCCGCCTTCGCCCTGCAGAGCCTGCCCGGCGAGATCTCCATGGCCCTGCGCCAGCAGGTGGCGGAGAAGATCGCCGGCTACGTCGCCGAGGAGGTGGAGGAGCTGCGCGACCAGCTGAGCTTCAACTTCGTGCGCGAGACCGGCGAGCGGAAGCTCAGGATCGGCTACGTCTCGCCCGATTTCCGCTTCCACAGCGTCGCCGTCGCCTTCAAGGGCATCCTCGATCACCACGACACCGATCGCGTCGAATGCTACGGCTACTCGCTCAACCCGCAGCACGACGACAGCATGACCGAGCAGCTGGCGGCACGGTTCCACGCCTACCAACGAATCTCCGACCTGCCGCTGCGCGACGCCGCCAACGGCATCCACGACGACAGGATCGACATCCTGATCGACCTGGCCAGCCATACCCGCGGTGCCAGGCTGGGACTGTTCTCGCTGCGGCCGGCGCCGGTCCAGGCGCACTACCTGGGCTATTCCGCCACCACGGGCGCGCGCTACCTCGACTACCTGATCACCGACCATCAGCAGGTGCCGGCCGAGCAACGGCCGTTCTTCACCGAGCAGCTCGTCTACCTGCCGGAAACCTTCATGGCGACGCAGCGCGCCCCGGTCGCCATCGACCGGCCCAGCCGGGCCGAATGCGGCATTCCCGAGGACGCCTTCGTGTTCATGAACTGCAACGCGCAGTACAAGTTCGAACCTCGGTCCTTCGCGATCTGGATGCGCCTGCTGCGCCGGGTGCCGGGCTCGGTGCTGCTGCTGATGCGGTCATCGCCGGGCAGCGTCGCCAACCTGCGCAAGGAGGCCCAGCACCGCGGCATCGATCCCGAGCGGCTGGTGTTCCTGGAGCGGGTGCCGCATCCGGTGCACCTGGCGCGGATGACCCATGCCGACCTGGCCCTGGACTGTCTCTATCACGGCGGCGGCGTGACCACGGTCGACTGCCTGTGGGTCGGGGTGCCGGTGCTGACGGTGACCGGGGCGACGCCGCAGTCGCGCAACGGCGCCACCCTGCTCAACGCCATCGGCCTGAACGAACTGATCACCGACAGCCTGCCGGCCTACGAGGAGCTCGCGTTCGCCCTGGCCGGCGACCGCGCACGCCTTGAGGGTCTGTCCGAGCGGCTGAAGCAGAACCGCGATACCACGCCGCTGTTCAATTCGACCCGGCTCACCCGCCATCTCGAGCGGGCCTACGCGATGATGTGGCAGAACTACATGGACGGCGCCGCGCCGCAGCTGATCGACGTGCCGGCCCTGCCCGCCGATGCGGTGCCGCCACCCGGCCGGAAGGCGACGGGCGAAACGACAGAACCTGAATAGTTTCAATTCCCTGCAGGCGCCCTTTCGACCAGACATGAAAAAGGGGCCGGTTCCCCGGGAACCGGCCCCTTTGCGACGAATTCTGGTCGGAGCGGCGGGATTCGAACCCACGACCCCTACACCCCCAGTGTAGTGCGCTACCAGACTGCGCTACGCTCCGTGAAGTGGCCGCGCCGCGGCGCTCCTCTCACCGCCACGCCGGCTTGCTCTATATACAAGCGGCACCCGGCGCCGACAACGGTTGTTGCGCCGGCCGCCGTGCCAGCCGTCAGCGTCCGCGTCGGCGCAACAGATCCCGCAAGGCCGAAAGTTCCTCGACGATCGCCTCCAGCCGCTCGTCCACCGCCGCGGGCGCCGCTGCCGGCGCCGCCGCCGGCGCCTTGGCCGAGGCCGGCGGTTGCGCGACGTCAGCCGCACCGACGTCCTGGCCCCGGCCGCCGGCCGCCACGGCCTTCACGCCATTCTCGCGCAGCAGCTTCTGCACGCCCTTGATGGTGTAGCCGTCGACGTAGAGCAGGTGGCGGATGCCGCGCAGCAGGTCGACATCCTCGGGCCGGTAGTAGCGTCGGCCGCCGCCGCGCTTGAGCGGCTTGACCTGGGTGAACTTGCTCTCCCAGAAGCGCAGCACGTGCTGCGGCACCTCGAGTTCGCCAGCTACCTCAGAGATGGTCCTGAACGCTTCCGGGGATTTCCCGCGTCGCCCGGGGCTGCGGGGGCTCGCCACCGCCATGCTTCAGGTCACGCGCCGGCGTCGCCCTTGAGGGTGCTGTTGACCTGTTCCTTGAGCACGTGGCTCGGCCGGAACACCAGCACCCGGCGCGGCGCGATCGGGACCTCCTCCCCGGTTTTCGGGTTGCGGCCGATCCGGCCGCCCTTCTGGCGCACCGCGAAACTGCCGAACGACGAGATCTTCACCATTTCGCCCTGCACCAGGCAGCCGCTGATCTCGTTCAGCACCGCCTCCACCAGTTGCGCGGATTCGTTCCGCGACAGACCGACTTCCTGGTAGACCGCTTCGCTCAGTTGCGCCCGCGTGACCGTTCGACCCGTCACAACAACCCCTCCCTCAGCCGGAAAGCGACGGTAACCTTCGCGGATAAATCCGTCAATATCAAAGGGATGCAGGCAACTGTTTAAGTGAAGTCATGCGCCCGACGGCGCCCCCGGCCACGCCCTACCAGCGCGCCAGCGCGGAACCCCAGGTGAATCCGCCGCCCATCGCTTCCATGAGCACCAGATCGCCGCGCTTGATGCGGCCATCGCCGACCGCGGTGTTGAGCGCCAGCGGCACCGAAGCGGCCGAGGTATTGCCGTGCTCCTCGACCGTCAGCACGATCTTCTCGGGCGGCAGGCAAAGCTTCCTGGCGGTGAAGTCGATGATCCGCTTGTTGGCCTGGTGCGGCACCAGCCAGTCGATGGCGTCCGCCTCCAGGTCGTTGGCCTCAAGCGCCTCGTTGACCACCTGGGCCAGGTTCACCACGGCATGGCGGAACACCTCGCGGCCGCGCATCCGCAGATAGCCGGTGGTCCGGGTCGACGACGGCCCGCCATCGACATAGAGCATGTCGTGCTGACGTCCGTCGGCGTGCAGGTGGGTCGACAGGATGCCGCGGTCGTTGTCGGGATCCACCTCGGCCCGCAGCACCACGGCGCCGGCGCCGTCGCCGAACAGCACGCAGGTGGTGCGGTCCTCCCAGTCGAGGATCCGCGAGAAGGTTTCGGCGCCGATCACCAGGGCCGTGGTCGCCTGGCCGGCGCGCACGAAGTTGTCGGCCACGGCCAGGGCATAGATGAAGCCGGTGCAGACGGCCTGCACGTCGAACGCCGGCGTGCCGGGGGCACCCAGGCGCGCCTGCACGGTCGTCGCGGTCGCCGGGAAGGTCTCGTCCGGGGTCGCCGTCGCCAGCACGATGAGGTCCAGGTCGGCCGGCTTGACGCCGGCATTGGCCAGGGCGTCGCGCGCCGCCGCATAGGCCAGGTCGGAGGTCATCTCGCCCTCGGCGGCGACATGGCGGCGGCGGATCCCGGTGCGCTCGACGATCCACTCGTCGCTGGTATCGACCTTGTGCGCCAGCTCTTCGTTGGTGACGACACGTTCGGGCAGATAGGCGCCGCAGCCGATGAATACAGAGCGCGTCATCTCAGGACACCACCGCCTGTCGTTGACCGTCGTCGGCATGGCCGTACCGGGCCATGTCCGCCGTGATATTGCCGATCAGGCCGTCGGCGATCAGTTCGGCGGCCAGTTCGACCGCGTTGGCGAAGCCGATCGCATCGGTGCCGCCGTGGCTCTTCACGCTGATGCCGTTGAGGCCCAGCAGCACGCCGCCGTTGTAGCGGCGGGGATCGACCCGCTTGCGCAGGGCCGCCATCGCCGGCCGCGCCAGCAGATAGCCCAGACGGGCCAGCGGGCTCGCGGTGAAGGCGTCGCGCAGAAAAGAGGAATAGAGCTTGGAGGTGCCTTCCATCGCCTTCAGCGCGACGTTGCCGGTAAAACCGTCGGTGACGACCACGTCGGCAGTGCCCTTGGCGATATCGTCGCCTTCGATGAAGCCGCGAAAGGCAAGCGGCAGGTCGGCCTGGCGCAGGATCGCCGCCGCGGCCTTGACCGCCTCGTTGCCCTTGAGTTCCTCCTCGCCGACGTTGAGCAGGCCGACGCTCGGCTGCTCCTTGCCCAGCGCGGTGCGGGCGAAGGCCGCGCCCATGATGGCGAACTGCACCAGGTTGTATTCGTCGCAGACGATGTTGGCGCCCAGGTCCAGCATCACGCTCTCGCCCTGGGTGGTCGGCATGAAGCTGCTGATCGCCGGCCGGTCGATGCCCGGCATGGTCTTCAGCACGAACTTGGACATTGCCATCAGGGCGCCGGTGTTGCCGGCGGAGACCACGCCACCGGCCTCGCCCGCGGCGACCGCGTTGATGGCCAGGCGCATGCTCGAGCTGCGTCCGCGCCTGAGCGCCTGGGACGGCTTGGCGGTGGACTTCACCACCTCGTCGGTATGGCGCAGCTCGCAGGCCCCGCGCAGCGCTTCGCGCTGGCGCAGCAGCGGGGCGATCTGCGCCTCGTCGCCGAACAGCAGAAACCGCAGGCCCGGCCGGTCGCGCAGCGCCAGGGCGGCACCGGCGACCACCATGCGCGGGGCATGGTCGCCGCCCATGGCGTCAAGGGCGATCGTCGTCGACTGGCTCAACCGCGTCGGCTCCGCTGCACCGTCTCAGCCAGGCTCAGACGGCGGCGGACGGTTCGGCGACTTCGCGGTCCTTGTAGTAGCCACATGCGGGGCAAACGTGATGCGGACGCTTCAGCTCGCCACAGCTCGGGCATTCGGCATAGGCCGATGGCTTGAGGGCATCATGGGCCCGCCGGCTGTCGCGCCGCGCGCGCGAGACCTTCTTCTTGGGTACCGCCATAACTTCACACCTTCGTTTTCTGCGATAATCCGCCTTGTGCCGCCGGCCTAGTCCTGGCCGGCCGCATTCCGGCGGTGTTTCAACGCCGCGAGAGCGGCAAAGGGGTTGTCACCCGTACCGTCGGCGTCGCTGCCGTCCGGCCCGGCCGTCCCTTCAGGGCGATAATCGGCCGGCACCGAGGCGTCGCCTTGGCGCGGATAGGGGTCTATCTCCAGCGCCAGGTACTGCACCAGCAACTCGCCGACATCCACCTGGCCACCGACGATCGGTTCCGGCGGCTCCTCTCCCTCCGGTTCCACGAACACATCGGGCGTTGCCGGGTCGGTTTCTTCGGCGCAGACCACATCGAACTGGCCTTCGACGCGGGACGAAACCGGCTCCAGCGTGACCACGCAGGACTGTAACACGTCCGCAACAAAGTCAACATGCAGGCGGAACCGCCCGCCGGCCCGCGGCTCGATGCGGGCTCGCCCTTCGAGCCGTTCAAGCGCTTCGATGCCCAGACGCAGCGCCAGCCGCGCCCGTTCCACCGACGTCGCGGCGATCTCGAGCGTGGTGCCGTCGGCGGCCATGGCGGCCACCTGAACGGACCGGCTGAATTCCGGCTCGATGCTGTTCGCGTCTGCTGTCTGGATCACTGGTTGCCGTCGGGCCCTGGGCCCGTCCCCGGAAAGCGCGCGCAAATTATGGGCAAGGCGCACGGCGGTCAATGGTTTTCCGCCACTTGCGGCGGCCCGGCGAAATCGAATCGGCCGGCCAGCAGATCGGCCAGCGCGGCGCTCTCGAGCCGGCCGCGGGTCGCCGCCACATAGCCCGCCAGGGCGGCCGTCGCGCCGGCCGGCACCGTCTCCAGGGTGCCGTAGACGTTGCGCCTGAGGGCCGCTTCCAGGGCCGCGGGATCGGTCGCCAGGGCATCGTCATAGGCTTCCGCGCTGCCGTAGAAGCTGGCCGCCATCTGCTTCACCTTGCGGCCGACCGAAAGGTCGCCGACGCCGATCTCGCGCAGCGACCGGTCGCAGTCCGTGACCAGGGTCTCGAGCAGGGCGCGGGCATAGCTGTCGGCCGCCGCGCCCTCGCCGCGCAGCCGCTCCAGCACCAGGAACACATGCAGAACGATCATTTCGAACCGGCCATCCAGGCTGTCCGGAACGGCCATATCGCGGTAGAATCCGGGCTGGCGGGCCTGCGCCACGACGGCCGCATAGCCGGCATCGGCGGCCTCACGCAGCGCGCGGTTCGGGAACAGTCGGTCAAGCAGGTTCATCGCTTCGCCAATTGACAGTGGCCCGCCGCCGGTGGCATGAGGTCGCGACGGGACCGGTGCAAGGCAATATGGTTAATTTCGCGGCAATCACCAAGGTGCTGCCGATGCGCGGCGCGGTCGCGGCGGCGCTGCTGCTGGCCGTCGCCTGCACCCCCATCAAACGCTCCAACGGCTACATGCCCGACCCGGAGCTGGTCGACCAGCTGCGCCCCGGGGTGCACGACATGGACTCGGTGGCCACGCTGCTGGGCAACCCGACCAGCGCCGCCAATTTCTCCGACGACACCTGGTTCTATGTCGCCATCCGCACCGAGCAGCTCGCCTTCTTCGAGCAGAAGCTGGTGCGCCAGGACGTGCTGGCCCTGCAGTTCGACGAAAACGGCGTGCTGAAGAACATCGAGCGCTTTGACCTCGACGACGCCCGCAAGGTCGAGCTGAGCGAACGGGTGACGCCGACCCGCGGCAAGGAGCTGACGGTGATGGAGCAGCTGTTCGGCAACATCGGCCGTTTCTCCGGCGAACAGGCCGGCAACTAGCCCTATCCCCGACAACCCGCCGCGAGCGATGGCGGCGGCCTGAACGGCACCGGCCCCGCCGCGGGGCGGGGCCGGTTTCAGCTCTGCCTGCCGGCACTCAGCCCATGTGCGCGAGCACACCGAGCAGCAGCAGGGCGATGATGTTGGTGATCTTGATCATCGGATTGACCGCCGGGCCGGCGGTGTCCTTGTAGGGATCGCCAACGGTGTCGCCGGTGACCGAGGCGTGATGGGCTTCCGAGCCCTTGCCGCCCAGATTGCCGTCCTCGATGTACTTCTTGGCGTTGTCCCAGGCGCCGCCACCGACGGTCATGGAAATCGCCACATAGAGGCCGGTGACGATCACGCCGAGCAGCATCGCCCCGACCGCCGCGAACGCGGCCGCCTTGCCGGCGATCAGCAGCATCACCACGTACAGCACGATCGGCGCCAGCACGGGCAGCATCGACGGCACGATCATCTCCTTGATCGCCGCCTTGGTCAGCATGTCCACGGTGGTGGCGTAGTCGGGCTTGGTGGTGCCCTCCATGATCCCCGCGACCTCGCGGAACTGACGGCGCACCTCCTCGACCACCGCGCCGGCGGCGCGGCCGACCGCGGTCATCGACATCGCCCCGAACAGGAACGGCAGCAGGCCGCCGAAGATCAGTCCGACGACGACGTAGGGGTTGCCGAGCGAGAAGTCCACCTCGACCCCGGCGAAGTATTTGTACTGCTCGGTGTTGGCGGTGAAGTAGCTGAGGTCCTGGGTGTAGGCGGCGAACAGCACCAGGGCGCCGAGACCGGCCGAACCGATCGCGTAGCCCTTGGTGACCGCCTTGGTGGTGTTGCCGACGGCGTCGAGGGCGTCGGTGGTCTTGCGCACCGACTCGTCCAGTTCCGCCATCTCGGCAATGCCGCCGGCGTTGTCGGTCACCGGACCGTAGGCGTCCAGCGCCACCACGACGCCGGCCAGCGCCAGCATGGCGGTGACGGCAATGGCGATGCCGAACAGACCGGCCAGGGAGTAGGTGACGATGATGCCGGCGATGATCACCAGCGCCGGCAGCGCCGTCGATTCCATGCCCATGGCCAGGCCCTGGATGATGTTGGTGGCATGGCCGGTGGTCGAGGCGTTGGCGACGCTGCGCACCGGGCGGTACTCGGTCGAAGTGTAGTACTCGGTGATCCAGATCAGCAGTCCGGTGACGACCAGGCCGGCGATGCCGCACCAGAACAGGGCCATGCCGGTGATGCCGCTGTCGCCGATCGGGCCCATGCCGATGATCCACGAGGTGATCGGCCACAGCGCGATCGCCGAGAGCACGGCCGAGGCGATGAAGCCCTTGTACAGCGCCCCCATGATGTTCTGCGAGCCGCCGAGGCGGACGAAGAAGGTGCCGATCACCGAGGCGATGATGCAGGCACCGCCGATCGCCAGCGGATACAGCATCATCTTCTCGACCAGGCCGTCCATGCCGATGAAGAAGATCGACGCCAGCACCATGGTGGCGACCACGGTGACGGCATAGGTCTCGAACAGGTCGGCGGCCATGCCGGCGCAGTCGCCGACGTTGTCGCCGACGTTGTCGGCGATCACGGCCGGGTTGCGCGGATCGTCCTCGGGAATGCCGGCCTCGACCTTGCCCACCAGGTCGGCGCCGACGTCGGCGCCCTTGGTGAAGATGCCGCCGCCGAGACGGGCGAAGATCGAGATCAGCGAGGCGCCGAAGCCAAGCGCCACCAGCGGGTCGATCAGGTCACGCCCGCCCACGCCGATCTGCAGCAGGAAGGCGTAGTAGACCGCGACCGCCAGCAGGGCGAGGCCGACCACCAGCATGCCGGTGACGGCACCGGCCTTGAAGGCGATGCCCAGGCCGTGCGCCAGGCCCTGGCGGGCGCCTTCGGTCGTGCGCACGTTGGCCCGGACCGAGATGTTCATGCCGATGTAGCCGGCGGCACCCGACAGCACGGCACCGATCAGGTAGCCGATCGCCACGGTCCAGTCGAACAGCAGCCAGAGAATCACCAGGACCACGAGGCCGACGATGCCGATCGTGGTGTACTGGCGGTTCAGGTATGCCCGCGCCCCCTCCTGAATCGCCGCCGCGATTTCCTGCATCCGCTCGTTGCCGGCGCTCTGCGACAGCACCGAGCGGGTGGCCCAGACGCCGTACACCAAGGCCAGTGCACCACAGGCAATGGCGAAAATCAGACCCGCTTCCATCTGTTGATCCTCGATTATTGGGAGTCGTTTTGCTGGGAGTCGTCTTACTGGGGAGCGGCCGGGCCGGCCGGGCGCGTCGCCGCTGGGGCCACGCTGGAATGCCGGAAATGCTGGCGCCTTTCCGCCCCCGGGGAAAAATGCGCGCGGAACATGCCAGAGAAGGTTTGCAAACGCAACTCCGAGCCGGCCCCGGCCGGCACCGTTCAGGCCGGCCGGTGCGAGAGCCGCCAGCTGCGCAGCGCCAGCCACACCGTGAGGGTCAGCACCGCGGCGACGAAGGGCACGGCGACAAGGTTGACGGTGCCCCAGCCGTAGTCGTGCAGCAGCTTGCCCGACATGAACGAGGCGCTGGCGGTGGCAGCAAACACGAGGAAGTCGTTGACCGCCTGCACCTTGCCGCGTTCGGCGTTCGTGTGCACCCCGGTCAGCATGGTGGTCCCGCCGATGAACAGGAAGTTCCAGCCGAGGCCGAGCAGGAGCAGCCCGGCCCAGAAGTTGGCGAAACCGATGCCGCTCATCGAGATCGCGAGGCAGGCGACCAGCAGCACGGCGCCGGCCAGCATGACGTTGTAGAGACCGAAGCGGCTGATCAGGTGGCCGGTGAAGAAGGACGGCGCGAACATGCCGATGACGTGCCACTGGATCACATAGCCGGCGTCCTCGTCGGGAAAGCCGCAGCCGATCATCGCCAGCGGCGTCGCCGTCATCAGCAGGCTCATCACGCCATAGGCGATCATCGCCGCGGCGACCGCGGCAATGAAGCGTGGCTGGCGGGCGATCAGCGACAGCGGCCGGCCGCTGTCGGCCCGCTCGGCTTCGCTGAGGCGGGGGATCCGCACCAGGCTGAGCAGAACAATGGCCATCGCGGTGAGCACGGCGACCGCCAGGTAGCTGGCGAGGTAGGTCACCGGCGCCAGCAGGTCGCGGGTATAGATCGCCAGCGAGGGTCCGACCACGCCGGCGACGACGCCGCCGGCCAGGACCAGCGAGATCGCCCGCGGCCGAAAGGCCTCGTCGGCCGAGTCGGCCGCGGCGAACCGGTAGTACTGGCAGAAGGCGTTGTAGAAGCCGGTCAGCAGGGCGCCGGTAACGAACAGCCAGAAGTGAGCCTGGTGGATGGCGGCGGCGCACAGCAGCATGGCGAACACGCCGATCACGGCCCCGGTGATGAAGCCCGCGCGCCGGCCGACCCGGCGCATGAACAGCGAGGCCGGGATGGTCATCAGGGCGGTGCCCAGGATCACCGCCGAGATCGGCAGCGTCGCCAGCGACTTGTCGCTGGCCAGCGCGAAGCCGACCAGCCCACCGAGGAAGATCAGGGTGGTCTGGCCGCAGACGAAGATCGCTTGGCAGGCCGCCAGCAGCAGGACGTTGCGATACTGGCTTTGCAGGAACATGGGCACGGCGGGGACCCTATTGCCCCGCAGGCGCGCTGACAAGCGCGGGCCCGCGCCGCCGTATCTCGCGGATGCCGGGGTTGCCGGCGCCGGCCGCCGGCAGGGGGGCGGTCAGCCGGTCTGCACCGCCTTGATCACCAGGACGTCGCGTACCCGCTCGCTACCCATGACCCGGTGCGCGATCGCCAGCAAGCGGGCCTTCACGCCGTTGATGTCGATGGCGCCGCTCGAGCCCTCGCGCACCACCGGCTCGGTGTAGAGATCCTGCAGCATGGCGTCGCGCAGCCGCGGCATCTTGGCGATGACGTCGTTCCGCGCCGACTGGTCCTTGACCTGCAGGCTGAGCGAGAGCAGCACCTGGTTGCGCACGCGGCCATCGACGATGATCGGCGCCGCCAGCACGTCCATCGGCACGAACACCGGGTTGGCCGCCTCTTCCGCCGCCACCGCCGCCGCTTCCGCCGCGGCGACGCTCTCGGGATCCTTGCCGAGCAGAGGGTCGAGCATGCCCATGAAATACAGCCCGCCCCCGGCGCCGCCGAGCAGCACCAGCAGGAGGACCACGAGGATGAGGATCTTCTTCATCGCGCCATGCCGTCCGCCATTCGCCGGTCCCGGCATGAGCCCGGCGCGGCCCAGGGTCGGCGCAAATGGTTAGCGGCCGGTTACCGGCAGCGGCCCGGCTCAGTGACGCCCAATCGCCACCAGGCATCGGAACCGAGAGCCAGAAACGGGCACCCGGGCAACGGTGACATGACCGGCAGACGCGTTCGCGAGCGGATCGCAATGCCCGCCGCGACAACGCTCAGAGAACTGCGGGTCCTTGGCCATCTAGCCGACACAACCGGCCCGACAGCATCGTGCAGCTTGAGTTCCCTCATCAGTTAGAAGTCGGATTTGCGGACAACAACGACAACTTAAAAAGGAGCATATGAAATTTTGACTTGCTACAATCACGTATTAATATGTATAGTTAACCTGACAATATGTAAACATCGCTAAAGACGATGTGAGGGCAGACGCTGGAATGACACCAGGGAGGTCTGTCCATGGCTCAGGGCTCGCGAAAAAAATCGAAAGACGCCGGTACCGAACCGGCCGTCAGCCGCGACGAACTACCCGAACCAGCGCAGTACGATCCGGTTCTGAGAGATCCGATTGTCACGCTCCAGCCACTCCCCCCACCCCTTCCTTCACCGATCGGAACTTCGGCGGACTATGACTCTGGCTGGGTTCACGACCAAAAACAGCAGACCAACTGGAGCGTTGCGGTCAATCACAACCTCGGAGTTCTGCCCAGTCTGTTGACGTTGTGGTTCTCACCCGACGGCGGGCTACGTGCCTATCCGGTCCAATGGCCGTGGTCATCAACCGAGAGCGGCAATCCGGTGACTATTGAGATCACGGACCAACAGATCATCTTGCACGAGCATTTTGGCACCCACCTGCACGGAACGTGGTCGCCAGCGACGGATTGGAAATTCTACGACGAAGGCTATTGGCGCATCTTCGCCTGGCGTTGAGCGCATTGGCCAATGACCGCCGCACCGGTTACTGGTGGCACCAATGCTGACGGACCTCGAGGACCTCTGGCAGCATACACGTGGCGATCCTGCGATTGCCGTCGCGGTGCTCGACGGCCCCGTCGACCTCTCTCATCCCTGTTTCGAGGGCGCCCGGCTGCGCACGCTGGCGACAGAAGCCGCGCCGGCGGGCACCACGATCGAACCATCGCTGCACGGCACCCATGTCACGAGCGTGCTGTTCGGACAGCACGGCGCAGGGGGCGTCAACGGCGTGGCCCCCGACTGTGCCGGGTTGGTCGTGCCGATCTATCTGCCCGGTCCGGACGGCGAGCCGCGACCCGCGTCCCAGGCGACGCTGGCCAGGGCGATCGTCCAGGCCGTGGATGCGGGGGCGCATATCATCAACGTCAGCGGCGGTCAGCTCGCGCCCAGCGGGGTCGCAGAGACCTTTTTGACCGATGCGGTGCGTTATTGCGCCGAGAACGGCTCGCTGATCGTGGCGGCGGCAGGCAACGACGGCTGCGACTGTCTGCACGTACCGGCGGCGCTGAACAGCGTGCTGGCCGTAGGTGCCACCAACGCGGAGGGTTTGCCAGGCGACTTCAGCAACTGGGGCGCCGCCTACGCAGAGAACGGCATCGTCTGCTCCGGCGACAAGATACCAGGCGCTGCCCTCGGCGGCGGCGTGGTCGAACTGACGGGCACGAGCTTCGCCGCCCCCATTGTCACCGGCATCGCGGCCCTGCTGATGAGCCTGCAGCAGGCACGTGGAGAAGCGGCGGACGCCGCGGCCGTGCGCGCCACCATCCTGGACACCGCCACACCCTGCGATCCAGCAGACAATCCGCAGGACGGGCTGCACTGCCGCCGACTTCTTGCGGGCACCATAAACATCAAGGGAGCACGAGAACGCGTCATGGATGAGACACAGATGCTGCCGCAAGAACAGCGGACTGACGCAGCCACGGTGGAACACCCGCCGGCGCCGCCGGTGCCTCCTGCACAACAGGCACCAACTGAGGAAGCTCAGAGGACGGCAGTTGAACCGTCACAGCACACCCAGCCCGTCGCACAGGCAATGCCACCGGCGACGGAGAGCCCGCGGGCCGGAGGGCCCGGCACATCGCTCGTGGCACCGGCGGCGCTGGTAGCCGACAGCGGCAGCGAAATCTATGCATCGGCCTGCTGCGAGGCCTGTGCCGGGCAGCCGGAACAACAGGTCTACGCCTTCGGACAGATCGACTACGACTTCGAGTCCTGGACCCGTTACGAATGGTTCAAGCAGGAAATGACGGCCCTGAACTATGCGAATCCGATCACGGACCCGGACCATAAAGTCATCGGCTACCAGCCATTCGGCAACCCGCTCCACAAGCACTCGATGCTGGATTTCCTCGAAGACAACCGCAACTATCCCGGCGCGGTGGCCTCCCTCATCTGGACGCTGACGATCAACGACATCCCGATCTATGCGATCCGGCCCCAAGGCAGCTACACCGCCGAGACCTATCGCATCCTCGTCGATTTCCTCAGGGACCAGGTCGTCGGCGACACCGTCATTGACGATCACGACCCGAACGACGTGAAGAACTACAAGTCCGACCGCATGGCGGTGGCGGGGCACATCGTCGGCAACACGATGCTTCTCAACGGCCAGGTCGTGCCCGTGATCGAACCGTCGCCGCGCGGTCTGCATAACTGGAGTACCAGCCGTCTGATCGCCCTGGTGCTGGCGACGTTCGGTGAGGGGTCGAATACCCCAGCCGGCAAGGTGCTGGCCGACACGTTGTGGCAGCTTTTCGACAAGCTCTATTTCCAGTTGCAGAACCTCGGCGTGACGTCGGCCGATCGTGCCATCAACATGGCGGGAACCAACGTCTACGCACTGGTCGAGACCTGGGCGCAGAAAGCGAAGAACCAATCCGGCCCGTTGCTGATGATCCAGGACATTCGTGCCGAACCGGCGAAGGTCGCCAGACCCGGCACCGACAGCTGGGACGTCATCGTCACCATGTTCAACCCGGCGGCGACGTTGACCGAGGCCCGGCACGTTACCCGCATCACCATCGACGTCGGGGACGTGATGCCCGTCGTCGTGGGCAGGGCGGTCACCTGGCAATCGTTCTGAGTGGTAGTTCCGATCAGTCAACCTGTCATGCGATGAAAGGAGATACGACATGAAGTTACCGGCTCAATTGCCTACCGTTGCAGGAGATCGGGAAGGCAAGATCGCCTATGCCGATGGGATCGCCGGCGCGGGGCTCTTTGACAGCGTTTTCGGCGGCATTCCCGTCCTCCCTGACGTCCTGAATATCGGTTCGGCCGTCGCCTGCGAGCTGTGCGACGCCATGCCCTCGCCCCAGCGGGAGATCTGCAGGGCCACCTGTCGCGTCATTTGAAGCCACGTGTGGCCCGGCTGGCATTCCGGCCGGGCCGCGCTCTGGCGTTGCATCAGGAGACATCGTCATGCGAGTTCCAAGTCAAGTGGGCGCCTCTGTACAAGCAACCGACGCGCTAGGCGTCCTTGCGAACGCCAGGAACGACCTGCAGAGCGGCGGCGGGATCCAGCCGTCACAGCAATGCGACCCAACAGCTTGCGCCGGTCTCACCGGTATGGCCCTTCAGCTCTGCCTCGCGGGCAATGGCTGCTTAGGCGCCCGAAGCGACTCGTGAGAGGTGAAGATGAGGCTACCTAGACAGTTGCCGAGCATTGGCCGTCCAGTCGTTGCCAGCGCGGTTGCAGCGACCGCACCAGGCATTACGCCTTCCACGTCAGAGGCAGAGTTCCTCGCGTGCATGCGCAACGCCGCGATTTGGGCCGACCCTACGCTTCATTCACCGGCGGCGGCGGCTCAGTTGAACGGGGACGTTGCCGCAGGTAACTCATCCACCCCGGAGGCCAAGTACGTCCTCGACACGCTCCCAATGCTGTTTCGCTCCACGTGCGACACCAAGGTCGTCTCTGAGAGATTTGGCACCGGGCCTCACGGGCAGCAGGTTGCCCAAACGTGCAGAACCTGCCTCGGCTGAGTTCGGCAAATGCGCTGACGGACCATCGATCGACACTCGCCGTCGGTCCAGGTCCCGACAACAGATCACGTGTTAACACCTGCACAAACACAATTGGCGGATGAGTCGACAATACCGTTCGGAGCCGTCGTTGCGGCGAGCATGAGGAGGCACGAAATGAAGCTACCCAGCCAAACACAACCAATGGATGGTGCTACCGGTATCAGGTCGATGGGCACCGCCGCGGCGGGCGTGGTGCCATCGAATTACGACAACTTCGAGCTATGCATGCGCGGGCAGGGAGTCACCAACATACTTGGCGAAATTCGCGCAATGTATACATCACGCTGCAGTCAAGACACCGCAACGAGGTTCACGAACTCCAATGGCGGCTTGTCTGCCACAGCCCTGCGCAACGCGTGCGTGGCGTGCCATGCACATTTGCCCCCGCCTCCGCCGGTCAAACTTCCGCCAATTCCTGCTGGCGGCCTTCCTCGCTGGCGAAATTGAAGAAGCGAGACGAACGGCTGCCAGCCCCGAAGCCATCCGCCGACGACGCGATTTTCGCTGCGGCAGATCTGCTGCCCGTCTAGACGTAGGGCCGGCGGATAGCAGGACGCTGTCGGCCGCGGGATGAGTTAAGAGCAGTTCGTAGTCAGCGCCGCCCTAAAAATGACGGAAGCCCGTGGCGGCGATTTTCACCGGCGTGCCGTCAGCCCGCAGCACGCGGATCCCGCCCGCCGCGTCGATCCGGCCGATCCGGCTGATCGCCACGCCGCTCCGGCTGGCCAGCAGGGGGATCCTTTCGACCGCCGCGGGCGGCGCGGTGAACAGCAGCTCGTAGTCGTCGCCGGCGGCGACCGCCGCCTCGGGCGTGCTCAGCCGGCGGCAGCCCGGCGACAGCGGCACCGAGTCCAGCAGCACTTCGGCACCAACGCCGGAGGCGGTGACGATATGACCCAGGTCTGCGAGCAAGCCGTCGGAGACGTCGATGCAGGCACTGGCAACGCCGCGCAGGGCCTGGCCGAGGGCGAGCCGCGGCCGCGGCAGCCGGTAGCGCGCGAGCAGCGCCGCGGTCGTCGCCGGGTCGGCCGTCGCCCGGTCCTGCGCCAGGGCAAGGCCGGCGCCGGCGTCGCCGATGCAGCCGGAGACGAACAGGAAATCCCCCGGCCTGGCACCGCTGCGGCACAGCGCCGCGCCCGCGGGCACTTCGCCAAAGGCTGTGAGGGAGAGGGTCAGCGGTCCCGGCGTGGCGACCGTATCGCCGCCCATGAGAGCAACCTCGAACTCGGCCTGATCGGCGGCCAGGCCGGCGGCGAAGGCGGCAATCCAGTCGTCGTCGAGCGCGGCCGGCCAGGCCGCGGTGAGGACGTAGCCGAGCGGCCTCGCCGCCATCGCCGCCAGGTCCGACAGGTTGACGCGCAGGAGCTTGCGGGCGATCTCGCCGGGCGGATCGCCGTCGAGGAAATGCACGCCGGCGACCATCGCATCGGCGGTGACGACGATCTCCTGTCCGGGTTCTGCCGCCAGGACGGCGGCATCGTCCTCAAGCGCGAAGCTGCCGGGATGATCGCGCGCCAACGGCGCAAAGAAACGGCGGATCAGCTCGAACTCGCCTGAGCGGCCGGCCATGGGCGGCTACCGCTGGTCGGCCGGCCTGCCGGCGCCGCCGCGGGCGAGTTCCTCGCCCCGCGCCTCCCGGGCGATCCGGTCGAGCACGGCGTTGACCAGGGCCGGCTCGTCGGCGGCGAAGAAGGCGTGCGCGACCTCGAGATACTCGTTGATCACCACCCGCACCGGCACGTCGGGCCGCAGCAGCAGCTCGTAGCAGCCGCACTGCAGCACCGCGCGCAGGATCGTCTCCAGCCGTTCCAGCGGCCACGACGGCGTCAGCGCCGCCTGCAGCCTGGGCGCGATCTCGGCCTCGCGCCGGGAGACGCCGCGGACCACGTCGGCAAACAGGTCGGGATCGAAGGCGACATAGTCGTCACCGCCCAGCGCCGCGCCGGGACGGTTGTGCAGGTAGTCGATGATCACGTCCTCGACATCGCCGTGCATCAGCGCCAGCTCGTAGCTCGCCTGCACCGCCGCCAGCCGGGCCGCGGTGCGCCGGCCCAGGCGCGCGGTGCCGGCCGCTGGGGTGGCGCCGGCCTTGCCGTCGTCGCTGGCCATCAATCCGCCTGGTGTCCGAAGGCGCGGCGCCACGCGACCATGCGCAGGGCCGCCTCGGCCGCATCCCGGCCCTTGTTCTTGCGCTCGACGCCGGCCCGTTCCATGGCCTGCTCGCGGTTCTCGACGGTGACGATGCCGTAGCCGATCGCCAGGCCGCGGTTGACCGTCAGGTCCATCAGGCCGCGCGCGCTCTCGCCACAGACGTAGTCGTAGTGCGTGGTCTCGCCGCGGATCACGCAGCCCAGCGCAACGTAGCCGTCGTATGAGGGACCGTCGTAGCCGGGCCCGGGCGCCGCCGCCAGGGCGATGGCGGCCGGGATCTCGAACGCGCCCGGCACCTCCCGGCGCTCGAAGCTGGCGCCGGCCGACTCCAGCGTCGCCACGCAGCCGCGGATCAGCTCGTCGGCGACCTCGTCGTAATAGCGCGACTCGACGATCAGGATGTGCGGTTGTCCCGGCATCCGCTCAGTCCTGGTCGTGCGGAATGCGGCGGATGCCGGTGATGGTCAGGCCATAGCCGTCGATGCCGACGACGTCGTAGTTGGAGTTGGTCAACAGCTCCATCTGCCGGATGCCGAGGTCGGACAGGATCTGCGCGCCGATGCCGTAGTCGCGCAGCTCGGTCGGCTTGGGCACGTCCTCGCCGGCACGCCGGCGCACCTGGTCCGACACCGCGGTGGCGAAGGCTTCGCGGATCAGCACCACGACGCCGCGCTCTTCGCCGGCGATCAGGCGGATCGCCGACTGCAGCAGGCCGCCCTTGCCGCCCTTGTCGCCAAGGGTATCGGCCAGCACGTCGAGCGCATGCATGCGCACGGGCACCGGTCCCGGCTGGCTGACGTCGCCCTTCACCAGGGCGATATGCTCGGAGTAGGTGACCTTGTTGGCATAGACCAGCAGGCGGAAGGGCCCGCCATGGACGCTTTCGAACTCCGTCTCGGCGACCCGCTCGACGTAGGATTCCGTGCGCCGGCGGTATTCGATCAGGTCGGCGATGGTGGCGATCTTCAAGCCGTGGAACTGGGCGAACGTCACCAGGTCGGGCAGCCGCGCCATGGTGCCGTCGTCGTTCATGATCTCGCAGATCACCCCGGCCGGGCGCAGCCCGGCCATGCGGGCGACGTCGACCGCCGCCTCGGTATGGCCGGCGCGCACCAGGACCCCGCCGTCCCGCGCCATCAGCGGAAAGATGTGTCCCGGCGTGGCGATGTCGCCTGGGCCGGAGCCCGGATCGGTGGCGACGGCGACAGTGCGGGCACGGTCGGCGGCGGAGATCCCGGTGGTGATGCCGTCGCGGGCCTCGATGGAAACCGTGAAGGCGGTGCCATGGCGGGTATCGTTGCGCCTGGACATCAGGTCGAGACCGAGCTGCTTGACGCGGTCCTGGGCCAGCGAGAGGCAGATCAGGCCGCGGCCGTACTTGGCCATGAAATTGATCGCCTCGGCATCGGCCATCTCGGCCGGGATCACCAGGTCGCCCTCGTTCTCCCGGTTCTCGTCGTCGACCAGGATGAACATCCGGCCCTTGCGCGCATCCTCCAGGATCTCCTCGATGTCCGAGAGGTAGCTGCGATCTTTGAGCACCACGTCGTTCACGCCTGCGTCCTTTCGACCAGCCGCGCGACGTAGCGCGCCAGCACGTCCACTTCCACGTTCACCTTGTCGCCGACCTCGAGGACGCCGAAGGTGGTCTGGGTCTGGGTGTGCGGGATGATATTGACCCCGAAGCAGTCGCCCTCGACCTCGTTCACCGTCAGCGAGACGCCATCGATGGCGAGCGAGCCCTTGGAGGCAACGTAGCCGCCATAGTCCGCCGGAATACGGAAGCGCAGGCGCACGGAATCGCCCTCGTCACGCCGTTCCAGCAGCTCGGCCAGGCAGTCGACGTGGCCCGTGACGATGTGCCCGCCAAGCTCGTCGCCGACCTTCAGGGCCCGCTCGAGGTTGACCGGGCTGCCCTCGCGCCAGCCGCCCAGGTTGGTGCGCGACAGGGTTTCGGCCGAGGCATCGACGGCGAACCAGCCGGTCCCTTTCTCGACCACAGTCAGGCAGGCGCCCGAACAGCAGATAGAGGCCCCGATCTCGACGCCGTCGGTGTCGTAGGCGGTCTCGATCTCCAGGCGCGTATCGCCCTGCTGCCGGATCGAACGGACCCGCCCGACATCGGTGACAATTCCCGTGAACATGGGCTCGTTATAGCGTCCGCGGCAGGTAGCTTTCCAGTAGGTCGTCGCCAACGGCTTCGACCCGCACCCTGTGGAAATTGTGCCGGTCGGCCAGTTGCGCCACCCCGAGGCCGTCGATTGCCGCCAAACCGTCGTCGCCGATCAGGCAGGAAGCGCGGAACCAGGCCAGCCGGTCGACCAGGCCGGCCCGCAGCAATGCCGAGGCCAGGCCGGCCCCGCCCTCGACCAGCACCCGGGTCAGGCCGCGCCGGCCCAGTTCATCCATCGCCGCCGCCAGATCGATCCCGCCGGACGGTCCGGCCGGCACGGCGACCAGCTCCGCCCCCGTCGCCGACAGGGCCGGCGAATCCTGCCCAGGTGCGGTCAGCACCCACAGCGGTATCCGGTCCGCGCTCCGGGCCAGGGCGCCGTCCGCCGGCAGGCGCAGGCGGGCATCGAATACCAGGCGCACCGGCTGCGGGCCGGTCCAGCCCGGCAGGCGACAGGTCAGCATCGGGTCGTCGGCCAGGGCGGTGCCGGAGCCGATCAGCACGGCATCGTGCTGCGCCCGCAGCAGATGCGCGCGTGCCCGCGCCGCGGCGGAGGTGATCCACTGGCTCTCGCCCGCCGCGGTGGCGATACGTCCGTCCAGGCTGGTCGCCAACTTCAGCGTCAGCAGCGGACGTCCGGCGGTCTGGCGCTTGAGGAAGCCGGCGTTGAGCGCCTCGGCCTGTTGCCGGCAGACATCCTCCGTCACCTCGACGCCGGCGGCCCGCAGGCGCGCCAGCCCGGCGCCGGCGACGCGGGGATCGGGGTCCGGTGCCGCCACCACCACCCGGGCGACGCCGGCGGCCACCAGGGCGTCGGCGCACGGCGGGGTCTGGCCGTGATGGGCGCAGGGCTCAAGGCTGACGTAGGCGGTGGCGCCGCGGGCCGCCGCGCCGGCGGCGGCCAGGGCCTCGGTCTCGGCATGCGGTCGTCCGCCGGGCTGGGTCCAGCCACGCCCGAGGACACGGCCGTCGCGGACGATCAGGCAGCCAACGGCAGGGTTGGGCCAGACGTTGCCGAGACCGCGGCGGCCGAGCGCCAGCGCCAGCGACATCCAGCCGGCGTCGGCGGTCGGATCATTCCTCGATGCCGCCGATCTGGCCGACAAAGTTCTCGAAGTCCCGTGCTTCGCGGAAGTTCTTGTAGACCGAGGCGAAGCGGACGTAGGCGACCTGGTCGAGCCCCGACAGGGCCTCCATCACCAGTTCGCCGACGTGCTCGGACGGAATCTCATTCTCGCCCGAGCTCTCCAGCCGGCGCTGGATCCCGTTGACGATGCGCTCGATGCGTTCCTCGTCGACCGGCCGCTTGCGGGTGGCAATCTGGAGCGATCGCATCAGCTTGTCGCGGTCGAACGGCGCGCGCTGGCCGTTCTTCTTCAAAATCGTCAGGTCGCGCAGTTGCACCCGCTCGAACGTGGTGAAACGCGAACCGCAGGCGGCACACGACCGGCGACGGCGGATCGCGGCGTTGTCCTCGGTCGGCCGCGAGTCCTTAACCTGGGTGTCGTTGTTGCCGCAGAACGGGCAGCGCATGGTTCGTTACCTCCCCCAAAAATCGCCGGCTACGAGCGCGCCGGTCAGCCGTGGCCGGGGTAGATGGGGAAGCGCGCGCAAAGCTGCGCAACCTCGGCCCGCACCCGCTCCTCGACCGCGGTATCGCCCTCAGGATGGGCCGCGAGGCCATCCAGGACATCGGCGATCAAGGTGCCGACCTGGGCGAACTCGTCGACGCCGAAGCCACGCGTGGTGCCGGCCGGGGTGCCCAGGCGGACGCCCGACGTCACTGCCGGTTTCTCCGGATCGAACGGCACGCCGTTCTTGTTGCAGGTGATGTCGACGCGCTCGAGCGCCGCCTCCGTGGCGTTGCCCTTCAGCCCTTTCGGCCGCAGGTCGACGAGCATGAGATGGGTGTCCGTGCCACCCGAGACGATATCGACACCGCGCGCCTTCAGCACCTCGGCCAGGGTGCGGGCGTTGGCGACGACGTCCTCGGCATAGCTGCGGAAAGCCGGCTGCAGCGCCTCCGCGAAGGCCACGGCCTTGGCGGCGATGACGTGCATCAGGGGGCCGCCCTGCAGGCCGGGGAACACGGCCGAGTTGATCTTCTTGCCCAAGTCGGCGTCGTTCGACAGCACCAGGCCACCGCGCGGGCCGCGCAGGGTCTTGTGCGTGGTGGTGGTGACGACATGGGCGTGCGGCAGCGGGCTGGGATGGACCCCGGCGGCGACGAGGCCGGCGAAATGCGCCATGTCGACCATCAGGTAGGCACCGACGTCGTCGGCGATCTGCCGGAACACGGCGAAGTCGATTTGCCGGGAATAGGCCGAGCCGCCGGCGATGATGATCTTCGGCTTGTGCTCGCGCGCCAGCTGCGCCACTTCGTCGTGGTCGATCAGCCCGTCCTGGCGGCGCACGCCGTATTGCACGGCGTTGAACCACTTGCCGGACTGGTTCGGCCTGGCGCCATGGGTCAGGTGCCCGCCGGCGGCCAGCGACATGCCGAGCACCGTATCGCCGGGTGCGGCCAGCGCCATCATCACCGCCTGGTTGGCCTGGCTGCCGGAGTGCGGCTGGACGTTGGCATAGGCGCAGGCGAACAGTTCGCAGGCGCGCTCGATGGCCAGGCGCTCTGCGTCGTCGACGTACTCGCAGCCGCCGTAGTAGCGCCTTCCCGGGTAACCCTCGGCATACTTGTTGGTGAGGACCGAGCCCTGGGCCTCCAGCACGGCGCTGGAAACGATGTTCTCGGAGGCGATCAGCTCGATCTGGCTCCGCTGCCGGCGCAGCTCGGCTTGCATCGCCGCCAGCACCGCCGGATCGCGGGCCTGCAGGCTGCCGGTGAAGAAGGTGTCGTCGTGGTCGCCGGTCGGGGCGGGACTGGTGAGCGTCATCGTGCTGCGCGTTTCCTCGCTACGGCGCCGGCCCGGTAAGGCGCCTGGGCGGCTGCCGCACAGCCGTTGCGCGCCAGCACCGGGCAGTCGCGAAAGGGAAGCGGGGCGGCTCCGACCAAGCCGCGAGGCCGTTGCCGCCGCCACCGGAGCCGTCTGCATACCATATGTGCCGGAGGCGTGCCAGCGTCGCACAAGGTGTCGGTGTTTGTCGGCGGTTTGGCAAGTTCTGCGCCGTCCCGAGCCACCGCCGGCAGAAAAAGTTAACAATGGTTAAGTCGTTGTATCTCTGAAATCAATGCTAACAGAGAATTCATAGAAATTTGACAATTGCAGTAAAAGATGGGATTCGCACATTTGGAATTATTTAGACGAGCTGATCCGATGGTTGATGAACCGGAGCGGCAGGTGTCTTCCCGGGAAATGGTCCGTTTGGTCGCGGACGTAGTTGCGGCCTACGTGAGCTTCAACAATGTCCCGGGTTCGGAAGTCCCTGACCTGATCAGAACCGTGCACGGTTCTTTCGGCGAACTGAGCGGTCTCGAAAAGACGGAAGCAGACGGCCCGCCGAAACCTGCGGTTCCCATCCGCAAGTCCATTCAGGACGATCATCTGATCTGTCTCGAGGACGGCAAGAAGCTGAAGATGCTGAAGCGTTACTTGCGGACGAAGTACAACATGACCCCCGAGGAGTATCGTCGCAAGTGGGGCCTGCCGCCGGACTACCCCATGGTGGCGCCGAACTACTCCAAGCAGCGTTCAAGTTTCGCCAAGAAGATCGGCCTCGGCCGCCGGCGTTGAGGCAATCCTCGCACCCAGACATGAAGACGGGCCCGGTCTGGGGACCGGGCCCGTCTCAGTTGCAGCGCCAGCTGCTTACTTCTCGGCGTACTTGCCGCCGGACCACTCGTACCAGACGTAGGCCGGCTGCCTGATATCACCCTTGTCGTTGAAGGTGATGTCACCCAGCACGGTCTTGAAGGTGTTGCCGTTCAGGGCGGCCGTCATCTTGTCGAGGTCGAGGGAGCCGGCCTTCGCGGCCGCCTGCGCCCAGACCTGGATCGCGGCATAGGTGTACAGCGTGTAGCCTTCCGGCTCGTAGCCGCCGTCACGGAACGACTTGACCACGCCGGACGCGGCCGCGCTCTTGCGGGGATCCGGTCCAAAGGTCATCAGCGTGCCGGCACCGGCTTCGCCGGTGATCGCCCAGTACTCGTCGGTGACCAGGGCGTCGCCGGAGATCAGCTGGGTCTTCATGCCCTGCTCGCGCATCTGCCGCACGATCAGGCCGGCCTCTGTGTGATAGCCGCCGTAGTACAGGACGTCGATCTTCATCTGCTTCAGCTTGGTGACGAAGGCCGAGTAGTCCTTCTCGCCGGCGTTGACGGTTTCGTACAGGGCCTCAGTGACCCCGCGCGAGTTGAGCTGCGCCTTGGTGGCGTCGGCCAGGCCCTTGGAGTAGGCCTGCTTGTCGTGCACCACGGCGATCTTCTTGCCGCCGAAGGTATCGGCCAGGAAGTTGCCGGCGATGGTGCCCTGCTGGTCGTCGCGACCGCAGACGCGGTAGACGTTGTCGAAGCCGCGGTCGGTCAGGGTCGGGTTGGTCGAAGCCGGCGAAATCTGCAGGATCGCCTCTTCGTTATAGACCTCGGAGGCCGGGATCGACGAACCGGAGCAGAAGTGCCCGGCCATGAAGACCACGCCCTTGTTGACCATGGAGTTGGCGACGGCCACGGCCTGCTTGGGATCGCAGGCATCGTCGCCGACTTCCAGCACCAGCTTCTGGCCGAGCACGCCGCCGGCGGCATTGATGTCAGCCACGGCCTTCTCGGCGCCGCGCTTCATCTGCTCGCCGAAGATCGCGTACGGGCCGGTGATCGGGCCGGCGGTGGCGATCGTCAGGTCGGCCTGGGCGCCGCCAGCGGCGAGGCCGAAGGCAGCCGCCGTCACAGCGCCGGCCAATAGTGTTTTCAAACGTGACATTACGTGACTTCTCCCTGTTGTCTGAGGGTTGGTTATCGGCGTCCCCTGCCCCGTGCTCAAGGCCTTAGGCCAGAGGCATAGTTGCGCGGCGCCGCAGGCTCTGCCGGCGCCGTCATTGGCGCCTATTTGAGCCATCCGGGCGAGCCGGCGTCAACGAATTTCCGGGTTGGAATTCAACCCGCTGGGCTCTTCTCGCGGTAGCTGAACAGGCCGCTGCGCTCGTACAGCCAGGGGTACTGGCTGACCATCTTGTTGACGTGCATAACCCGGTAGGCAATCAACGCATAGGCGATGTGAAACACCGAGTCGACGACCACGCCATAGACCCAGATCCCGGGGGTGAAGAACGGGTCGCCATAGAACAAGGCCCGGCTCATGAACCGGGTGGCGACCGCCAGCAGCACGGCATAGCCGACCGCCTGCCAGGGCGAGCGCCAGGTCGCCGCCACCGCCTGGCCGATCATGATCGCCGCGCCGCCCATGATGACCAGGGTCATGCCGACGAAGATCGGCACGCTGACGCCCAGCAGCTGCTCCATCGCCCTTCTCGCCTCCGCTCAGTGCCCGCCTTCGAGGTAGGCGGCGCGGATCTCCTCGTTCGCCAGCAGCTCGTCGCCGCTGCCGGTGAGCTGAATCACGCCGTTGACCATGACATAGCCGCGATGCGCCAGGCGCAGCGCGTGGAAGGCGTTCTGCTCGACCAGGAACACGGTGATCCCCTGCTCGCGGTTGATCTCGCGAATGACATCGAAGATCTGCTTGACGATCATCGGCGCCAGCCCCAGCGACGGCTCGTCCAGCAGCAGCAGGCGGGGCCGCGCCATCAGTGCCCGGCCGATCGCCAGCATCTGCTGCTCGCCGCCCGACAGGGTGCCGCCGCGCTGCCGCTGGCGCTCCTCGAGGATCGGGAACAGCGTGAATACCCGCTCCAGGTCGTCGTCGAAAAACTCCGGCTCGGCCGGCGTCGCGCCCATCTGCAGGTTCTCCAGCACCGTCATGCGCGGGAAGATGCGGCGCCCCTCGGGCGACTGCGCCATGCCCATGCGCATGATCTCGTAGGTTGGCACCCGGGTGATGTCGCGGTCGAGAAAGCGGATCTGGCCCCGCGCCGCCTGCGGGTTGCCGCAGATCGTCATAAGCAGGGTCGACTTGCCGGCGCCATTGGCGCCGATCAGGGTGACGATCTCGCCTTCGTCGACATGCAGGTCGACCCCGCGCAGGGCCTGAATGCGGCCGTAGAATGTGTGCACGCCCTGGATCGCCAGCATTACGGGCGCTCCTCGTCGCCGGACAGGTCGGCCGCTACTTCGGGCGGCAACTCGGCATCCTCGTCCTCGCCGAGATAGGCGCGGATCACCGCTGGGTCGTTGCGCACCGCCTGCGGCGCGCCGTCGGCGATCTTGCGGCCATAGTCGAGCACGACGATGTGGTCGGAGATCCCCATCACCACGCTCATGTCATGCTCGATCAGCAGCAGGCCGATGCCGTGCTCGTCGCGGATCGACTGCAGCAGGACGTTCAGTTCCGCCGACTCGCGCGGGTTGAGGCCGGCGGCCGGCTCGTCGAGGCACAGCAGCACCGGTCGGGTGCACATGGCCCGGGCGATCTCAAGCCGGCGCTGGGCGCCGTAGGGCAGGCTGCCGGCCGGCGCGTCGGCCTGGTCGAGCAGACCGACCCGGCGCAGCCAATCGGCCGCGAACTCGATCGCCTCGGCCTCCGCGCGGCGATAGCCGGCGGTGCCAAGCAGGCCGAACACGGTCTGCCCGGAAGCCTCCATCAACGGGTTGTGCTGCGCCACCACCAGGTTCTCCAGGCACGACATGTCGGCGAACAGGCGGATGTTCTGAAACGTCCGGGCGACGCCTTGCTGGGCGATGCGAAAGCCCTCGATCCGCTCCAGGTAGAGCGTCCGCCCGTCGGGGTGGTTCAGGGTCAGGCGGCCCACCGTCGGCTTGTAAAACCCGGTCAGGCAGTTGAACACGGTGGTCTTGCCGGCGCCGTTGGGGCCGATGATCGCCGTGATCGCGGTCGGCGCCGCTTCGAAGGACACTTCGTCGATGGCCACCAGGCCGCCGAAGCGCATGGTCAGGTGCTCGACCGTGAGCAGGGGAGCGGCACCGGCCATCAGCCGCCGCCTCCGCCGGCGGCGCCGCCGCTGCCCGGCGGGCGCAGGTAGACCGTCGGGTTGCGCCGCGAGACCAGGCCGCGCGGCCGCCAGATCATGATCAGCACCATGCCGGCACCGAACGCCAGCATGCGGAACTCCTCGAGCTCGCGGAACAGCTCCGGCATCACGATCAGCACGAACGAGGCGATCACCACACCGACCTGGCTGCCCATACCGCCGAGCACGACGATCGCCAGGATCACCGCGCTTTCGATGAAGACGAAACTCTCCGGACTGATGAAGCCCTGACGGGTGGCGAAGAACGAGCCGGCGAAGCCGGCGAACATGGCGCCGATGGCGAACGCCGTCAGCTTGGTGTTAGTCGGGTTGATGCCGAGCGAGCGGCAGGCCGTCTCGTCCTCGCGCAGCGCCTCCCAGGCGCGGCCCACCGGCAGGCGGCGGATGCGGACGGTGAAATAGTTGGTGACCAGCGCCAGCAGCAGGATCAGGAAATAGAGGAAGATGATCCGGTGCATGCTGGAGTAGTCGATGCCGAAGAACTGGTGGAACGTCTCCACCCCTTCCGGGGCGCGACGCTTGAACTCCAGGCCGAAAAACGACGGCCGCGGAATCCCCGACAAACCGTCCGGCCCCTTGGTGACGTCGTACCAGTTGATCAGGATGAGGCGGACCATCTCGCCGAAGCCCAGGGTGACGATCGCCAGATAGTCGCCGCGCAGGCGCAGCACCGGAAACCCGAGGATGACGCCGAAAAAGGCCGCGAAGGCGCCGGCCAACGGCAGGCAGACCCAGAACGACAGGTCGAAGTGGATTGCCAGCAGGGCGTAGGAATAGGCGCCGACGGCATAGAAGGCGACGTAGCCCAGGTCGAGCAGGCCGGCCAGGCCGACGACGATGTTCAGGCCCCAGCCGAGCATGACGTAGATCAGCATCAGCGTCGCCACGTCGACCACGTAGCGATTGGCGAACGGCATGAAGGGCATGACGAAGGCGAAGATGATCCCGACCACGGCGATGAACTTGCCGTACGGGATGATCGCGTCGACGGCACGATCGTAGAGCGAGACATCGCCGCGATGGCTCTCGCGGTAGGGCCGCGTCAGCGCCATCAGCAACCGGCCGAAGAAGACCACCACCGCCGCGCCGGCAACCAGGCCCCAGCGCTGGTTGATGCCCAGGGTGCCGCCACCGGCATCGACCGTCTGCAGCCCCATGATCGGCACCGCCAGGCCGCAGGCGACCGCGCCGGCGATCAGCGATTCCTTGATGGCGCCGGCGAAATCGATCTGGCGCGTCGGGATCGGGCTGTCCTGCGCCTCGACCGCCATCGGCTCAGACCTTCTCGATCTCTGGTTTGCCGAGCAGTCCGGTGGGCCGGAAGATCAGCACCAGCACCAGCACCCCGAAGGCGGCGATATCCTTGTACTCGACGCTGAAATAGGCCGACCAGAAGGCCTCGATCAGGCCGATCAGCAGGCCGCCCAGCATCGCCCCCGGCAGCGAGCCGATCCCGCCCAGCACCGCCGCGGTGAAGGCTTTCAGCCCGGCCAGGAAGCCGATGTAGAAATCGATGACGCCGTAGTACATCACATGCATGAAGCCGGCGACGGCGGCCAGGCTGGCGCCCATGACGAAGGTCAGCGAGATCGTCCGGTCGACGTTGATGCCCAGCAGGCCGGCCATGGTGCGGTCCTGCTCGCACGCCCGCTGCGCCCGGCCCAGCGCGGTGCGGGCGATCAGCGTGGCGAAGGCCAGCATCAGGCCGACCGTGAGCACCCAGATGAACAGCTGCACGTAGCTCAACTGCACGACGAAGCCGTCATGCTCCCACAGCGCCCAGCCGCCGGGGATCACCGGCTGCACCGGCTTGATCCGCGCCCCTTGGGCGATCTGCACGTAATTCTGCAGGGCGATCGACATGCCGATCGCCGAGATCAGCGGCGCCAGCCGGAACGAGCCGCGCAACGGCCGGTAGGCGATGCGTTCCACCGTCCAGCCATAGAGCGCGGTGAACAGCATCGACACCAGCAGCACGACGATCAGCACCACCGGCAGGAAGCCGTATTCGGGCCCGAGGATGATCAGGGTGATGACGACGCAGAAGGCGCCGATCATGTAGATCTCGCCATGGGCGAAGTTGATCATGCCGATGATGCCGTAGACCATCGTGTAGCCGATGGCGATCAGGCCGTAGATCCCGCCAAGCGTGAGGCCGTTGATCAGCTGCTGGGTGAAGTATTCCATCCGCTCCCCTCACCGCCGCACATGCCCGCCGTCCTGACGACCAAGCGTTGTCGTGGCGCAGGAACAGCCGGGCGAGCGGCCGGCGGGAGCCGGATCGAAAATGGCGGCAGCACCGCCGCTGGCGGTGTGCCGGCCTGGCGGGCCGGGTGGCCTGCCTCCCCGCACGTCGATCGCCGGTTGCCCCGGTCCGTGCCCGGGGCCCTCTCCGGTGCCCCGAGTCAGCGGCTATGAATAGTGCAGACGGTCGCCGGGCAGCAAGAAGAAAGCGTCCCTCGCGACGGCCGCCGGGCTTGTCTTCGGGCGGGTGAAGCCCGACCCGTGCAGGGCCGCCTCGGGATGAGGTCGTGCCTTCACCCGGGCCCGCGTCCTGAGGCGCGCCCGCAGGGCGCGTCCCGAAGGACGCGCTAGTGGCGCTAGACCTTGAACCCGCCCTTGGGGTCCCCGCCGCCTTCGGCCTGGCGGCGCTTCTTTCGCAGGACGTACTGCAGCTTGCGCACGGCGGCGCGCGTCAGGTCGGCCTGCGCAGCATTCGCCGGTCCGACGACAACCACCTCGGTGCCGGTGCGCGGGTCGATGGCGCAGACCTTCACCAGCCGGCCGACGTTGATGAACTCGAGCAGGACGTCGCGGTCACTGGGCGGCCGGCGCCCGGGACGGCGGCGAACGGTCACGCCGTCGGCCCCGCCCGTTCAGGCGGCGCGGCGCAGGTTGAGGCGGCCCCATACCGTATTCAGCGCCGCCACCAGCTCGGCCATCATCTCGTCGCTGTGCAGCGGCGTCGGGGTGAAGCGCAGGCGCTCGGTCCCGCGCGGCACGGTCGGGTAGTTGATCGGCTGCACGTAGATGCCGAACTCGGCCAGCAGTTCGTCCGAGACCTGCTTGCACAGGGCCGCGTCGCCGACCAGCACCGGGACGATGTGGCTGACCGAGGGCATCACCGGCAACTCGGCCTCGCTCATCAGCCGCTTCAGCCGCGCCGCGCGCTCCTGGTGACGCTCGCGTTCCGCGTTCGAGCTCTTCAGGTAGCGCACGCTGGCCAGCGCCCCGGCGGCCAGCACCGGCGCCAGGGACGTGGTGAAAATGAAGCTGGAAGCGTAGCTGCGGATGACGTCGATCAGGTTGGAACTGCCGGTGATGTAGCCGCCCATCACGCCAAATGCCTTGCCCAGGGTGCCCTCGATGATATCGAGCCGGCCCATCACCCCGTCGCGTTCGGCGACGCCGCCGCCGCGCCGGCCGTACAGGCCGACGGCATGGACCTCGTCGAGATAGGTCATCGCGCCGTACTTGTCGGCGACGTCGCAGATCGCCTCGATCGGCGAAATATCGCCGTCCATGGAGTAGACCGATTCGAAGGCCACCAGCTTGGGCGCATCGGCCGGCGCCGCGGCCAGCAGTTCCTCCAGATGGGCGACGTCGTTGTGGCGCCAGATCTGCTTGCTGCAGCGGCCGTGACGGATGCCGTCGATCATCGATGCGTGGTTCAGCGCATCGGAGAAGATGATCAGTCCCGGCAGGACCTTGGCCAGCGTCGACAGGGTCGCCTCGTTGGAGATGTAGCCCGAGGTGAACAGCAGCGCCGCTTCCTTGCCGTGCAGGTCGGCCAGCTCGCTTTCCAGCAGCACGTGGAAGTGCGTCGTGCCGGAGATATTGCGGGTGCCGCCGGACCCGGCGCCGACCTTGTCCACGGCCTGATGCATGGCCTCGAGAATCACCGGGTTCTGGCCCATGCCCAGGTAGTCGTTGGAACACCAGACCGTCACGTCCTGCACCCCGCCGTCGTGGTGACGGCTCGCACGGGGAAAAGCCCCGGCATGGCGTTCGAGGTCGGCGAATACCCGGTAACGGCCTTCGCGCTTCAGTTCGCCAAGGCGCTCGGCGAAGATCGTCTCGTAGTTCATCTCCCGCTCCTTGCGGTGGCCCGGCCGGCGCGGACCGGCGGTTCGGTCCGCGCCCGGGTTGAGCATTCTCCAGGTTTGGTTACTGAAACCTATACGACGCGACGCGTCCCTGACTGAAGTCAATTGTCATCGAGCGGTCGTCCGGCAACAAGTGTGTTGCCGTCGGGGCGTTCTCCCTTCGCGCGCAACCTCGCGGCGGTTGTCGCAAGCCCGCTGCGGCGCTACAAACCAGCGATCAAGGGAACCTGAACAGCACGAAGGAGTGAGGCCATGCAGGTGCTGCAACCGGACAACTGGAAGCGCCCGCGCGGCTATTCCAACGGCATCGCCGCCAGCGGCCGCTTCGTCTTCGTCGCCGGCCAGGTCGCGTTCGATCCGACCACCGCGGAGATCGTTTCCGACGATTTCGCCGCCCAGGTCCGCCAGACCCTGGCGAATACCGTCGAGGTACTGCGCGAGGGTGGCGCCGAACCCGGGCACATCTGCCGCATGACCTGGTACGTCACCTCCAAGCAGGCCTACATCGACCAGATCGCCGAGGTCGGCGCCGCCTACCAGGAGACCATCGGCCGGCACTATCCGGCGATCGCCCTGATCGAGGTCAAGGGCCTGCTCGACCCGCGGGCACAGGTCGAGATCGAGACCACCGCGGTGGTGCCCGAATAGCCGCCCATCGCGCCCGGACCGGGCGAGCCGAAAACACCGGAGGAGCCGACATGGCCGAACCCGCCCGCAAGCCCAGCGCCGTGAAGAGCCAGACCGACGTCATGGTCAAAGCGGCCTATGCCTGGGACGATCCGCTGCTGCTCGACGACCAGCTCACGGAAGAGGAAAAGCTGGTGCGCGACAGCGCCCGGGCCTACTGCCAGGACAAGCTGATGCCGCGGATCATCGAGGCGACGCGGCAGGAGCGCTTCGACCGCGAGATCATGAACGAGATGGGCGAGCTCGGCTTCCTGGGCGCCACCATCGACGGCTACGGCTGCGCCGGTGTCTCCTACACCTGCTACGGCCTGATCGCCCGCGAGCTGGAACGGGTCGACAGCGGCTATCGCTCGGCCGCCAGCGTGCAATCGAGCCTGGTGATGCATCCGATCTACGCCTATGGCAGCGAGGAGCAGAGGCAGAAGTTCCTGCCCAAGCTGGCGAGCGGCGAGTTCGTCGGCTGCTTCGGCCTGACCGAGCCGGACCACGGCTCCGATGCCGGCGGCATGAAGACACGCGCGCGCAAGGTCGACGGCGGCTGGCGCTTGAACGGCGCCAAGATGTGGATCACCAACTCGCCGATCGCCGACGTCGCCGTGGTCTGGGCCAAGGACGACGACAACGCCATCCGCGGCTTCCTGGTCGAGCGCGGCATGGACGGCTTCTCGACCCCGAAGATCGAGGGCAAGCTCAGCCTGAAGGCCTCGATCACCGGCGAGATCGTGCTCGAGGACGTGTTCGTGCCGGACGACAACCTGCTGCCCGAAGCGCGCGGCCTGTCGGGACCTTTCGGCTGCCTCAACCGGGCCCGCTACGGCATCGCCTGGGGCGCCACCGGCGCGGCCGAGTTCTGCTGGCTCGCCGCCCGCGAGTACACCATGGAGCGCAGCCAGTTCGGCCGGCCGCTGGCGGCCAACCAGCTGATCCAGAAGAAGCTGGCCGACATGCAGACCGAGATCGCGCTCAGCCAGCAGGCCTGCCTGCGCGTCGGCCGGCTGATGGACGAAGGCCGGGCGGCGCCGGAGATGGTCTCGCTGATCAAGCGCAACTGCTGCGGCAAGGCCCTCGACATCGCCCGCACCGCGCGCGACATGCACGGCGGCAACGGCATCTCCGACGAGTACCACGTGATGCGCCACATGATTAACCTGGAGACGGTCAACACCTACGAGGGCACGCACGACGTGCATGCCCTGATCATCGGCCGGGCGATCACCGGCATCCAGGCGTTCACCGGCTGAGACCGTTCAGATCAGGATGCGGGTGGGTCTGAGACCCGCCCCTACAGCGGATTTGCGGTTGGTTGGTAGGGGTGTGTCTCAGACCCACCCGCGGCACCGCCCTAACCGAACGCCCAGCTCCGGGGATACGGCTGCGGTTGCTGCGCGTTCACCCGGTTGAGGCCACGGCCGCAGCGGATCAGCAGCCAGAACGGCAGCAGCATGAGCAGGATCACGCCAACGAACAGGAAGGTCAGCGCGCCGCCGACCAGCATCGCCAGCAAGCCGATCCAGAAGCTGCGGATCTGGAAGGTGTAGTGGCTGTCGGTCCAGGCCCCGCCATCGCCGCGGTGGACATAGGCCATGATCACCCCGGCCAAACCGGCGGCGACGGTCAGGAACAGGAACGTCCCCGGCACGATGTCGCGCCAGGTGGGACCGTCGTCCATGGCCGCCATCATCTCCTGCATGCGCGTTTCGGCGGCCGCCCGGTCGGTCGGTGCGCCCGGCGCCGGCTCGTAGTGCTCCGAACCGCCGAGGCTGCCGCGAATGCGGAACAGGCCGCCGCGGTTGATCACGTCGCCGTCCACCTTGCCCCTGACCATGACGCTGGCGCCCGGTTCGATGGTGATATCGCCGTCGACCTTGCCGGCGATCAGCACCTGCACGCCGCTGGTCACCAGCACGTCGCCGTCGATCTTGCCGGCAAAGCGGGTGTCCTCGGAGAAGGTGACGTCGCCGTCGATCTTGCCGCCCTCGCCTTCGATATCCTCGTGCAGGGCGATGCCCGAGACGATGGCGATGAAGCCGAAGAACACGCTGGCCAGGAACAACAGGTAGACCCGCCGGACCCAGGTGACCTCCGCGTTCGACGGCAGCCGCGCCGCCGGCACGTGCACCGCGCCGTCGCCGTGGCTGCGCCCGCCATGGCCGCGCTCGTGCCGCGCCACCCTGGGTTTGCTGCCGTCCAGGCACAGCTTGTAGACCGGCACCGGCTCGACGATGTTCTTCACCGTCTGCTCGCCGATGAAGTCGAAGCCCAGCCTGAGCTTGTTGTGCACCTGGTCGTAGACGGTGCCGGAGATGCAGATGCCGCCGGGCTCGGCCAGGGCCTGCAGGCGGGCAGCGACGTTGACGCCCTCGCCGTAGAGGTCGTCGCCCTCGACCATGACGTCGCCAAGATTGACGCCGATGCGGAACTCCATGCGCTGCTCGGACTTGACCTCGGCGTTGCGGCTGCCGAGCTCGCGCTGCACCTCGATCGCGCACTGCACCGCCTCGACGACGCTGGCGAATTCGGCCAGCACGCTGTCGCCGGCGGTGTTGGCGACGCGGCCGTGGTGACGCTCGACGAACCCCGTCAGCGCGCCGCGATAACGCCGCAGGGTCTGCAGCGTGGCCTCCTCGTCGCGCTCCATCAGGCGGCTGAAGCCGACGACGTCGGCATAGAAGATGGTGGTCAGCTTGCGCTGGATCGTCTCGGACGCTTCCGACACGGGTGGCCCCCGTAGATGCCGCGGGCAACGGATGCCGCGAAGGATGCAGCAGTGTCACATCGCGGCAGGCTCGACGCCAAGCTATCGCGTCCGTCGTGCCGGGACCATCTCGTCCGGCCGGCGCGCGACGCGGTATACTGGCGCAAATAACCCTTTGCAGGATATGGGAACGATGGAACCGTCGCGCTATACCCCTGAAGAATTCGAACGCCAGTACAACCCGCGCGTCGCCGTGCCCGACCATCAGGCCAAGATCGACGCCCGCGTCGCCCAGTCCCGGGCCGTGCGCGAACGCCTGCCCGGCCGGCTCGACCTGCGCTACGGGCCCAATCCCAAGGAAACCCTGGACGTCTATCCCGCCGTGGGGGGCGACGGCCCGGCGCCGGTGCAGCTCTACATCCACGGCGGCTACTGGCGGGCCCAGGACAAGGCGGACGTGGCCTTCATTGCCGAACCGTTCGCGCGCGCCGGCGCCTGCGCGGTGATCATCAACTACGACCTCTGCCCCGACGTGGCGCTGGACGAGATCGTCGCCGAGACGATGCGGGCGATCGCCTGGACGCATGGCCAAATCGCTGAGCACGGCGGCGATCCCGACCGCATCTTCATTTCCGGCAACTCCGCCGGCGCGCATCTGTGCGCCATGGCCCTGGCGCACGACTGGGCGGCGGACGGATTGCCCGCCGACATCATCAAGGGGGCGGCGCCGGCGACCGGCATCTACGACGTCGCCCCGGTGCTGGGGATCAGCGTCAACGAGCAGATCCGCCTCAGCGAGGACATGGTCGAGCGGCTCAGTCCGATGCGCCACCCGCCGCGCCGCCCGGTGCCGCTGCTGGTCTCCGTCGGCAGCGCCGAGACGGAGGAGTGGATCAAGCAGTCGCGCGACTACGCGGCGATGTGTCGCCAGCATGGCCTCCAGGTCGACTATCTGGAACTCGCCGGCCACGATCATTTCGACATGACCGGGGCGATGGGCGAGCCGGGCCAGCCGTTGGTGCCGGCAATCCTCGGGCAGATGGGCCTCGCGGTACGGGAGGATACGCCATGAGCGCCGAAGTGGACGCACTGCGCGCGCAGCTGATCGAGGAGGGTTTTACCCGGGTGTTCGTGCATGCCGACCAGGCCGGCAAGGTCTACGACGACCACACCCACGCCACCGACCACGTGCAGATCGTCCTGGAAGGCTGGATCGAGATCGCCGACGCCGACGGCAACGCCCGCCGCTACGGGCCCGGCGAACGCTGCGACGTACTCGCCGGCGCCAGCCACGCCGCCGCCGTCGGCCCCGACGGTTGCACTTACCTGATCGGCGAGCGCTGACCGCCGCGCATGTCGTCGTCGCCGCTCGTCATCCCGAACGCCCAGGCGCGCCGGCTGTTCCTGGACGCGCAGGGCCTTGCCCGGCCGCCGCGCCGGCGGCTCGATCACGCCGGGCTGCTGCGCCTCATCGACGAGTTGGGGTTCGTCCAGGTCGACAGCATCAACACGGTGGAGCGGGCCCACCACATGATCCTGGTCGCCCGCAACCAGACCTATCGGCCGGCACAGCTGCGCCGGCTCCTGGAGCGGGACGCCAGCCTGTTCGAGAACTGGACGCACGATGCTTCGGTCATCCCCTCGCGCTTCTACCCCTACTGGCAACCGCGGTTCGACCGCGAGCGGGCGCGCCTGATCGAACGCTGGCGCAAATGGCGCCGCCGCGGCTTCGAGGAGGTGATCGCCAGCGTGCGCGAGCAGGTGCGCGAACAGGGACCGCTGATGGCCCGCCAGCTCGCCGACGACGCCGCTGCCGCCGGCCGCAAGCGAGCGAAGGGCAGCGACGGCTGGTGGGACTGGCACCCGGCGAAGATGGCGCTGGAGTACCTGTGGCGGACCGGCGAACTCGCCGTCGCCCGCCGCGAGGGGTTCCAGAAGGTCTACGACCTGAGCGAGCGGGTGATCCCGGCCGAGCACCGCGAGCACGTGCCGGCGCACGACGATTTCGTTGCCTGGAAGTGCGCCCAGGCGCTCGACCGCCTGGTGGTGGCGACGCCGGGCGAGCTGGCCGCCTTCTGGGCCGGCATCTCGCCCGCCGAGGCCAAGACCTGGTGTGCGGCCGAGCGCGCGGCCGGCAACCTGGTCGAGGTCGCGCTCGCGCCGGCCGACGGCGGCCCGGCGCGGAGCGCCTGCGCCCGCCCGGACGTCGCCGACCGGCTCAAGGAACTGCCCGATCCGCCCGACCGCCTGCGGGTGCTGAGCCCGTTCGACCCCGTGCTGCGCGACCGCAAGCGGGCGGAGCGGTTGTTCGGCTTCGACTACCGGATCGAGATCTACGTGCCCGAGGCTAGACGCAAGTACGGCTACTATGTGTTCCCGCTGCTGGAAGGCGCGCGTCTGATCGGCCGGATCGACATGAAGCACCACCGCGACGCCGGCGAGCTGCGCGTCACCGGCCTGTGGCTGGAGCCGAAGGTGAAGTTGAGCCGCGGCCGGCAGGGCCGCCTGGAGGCCGAGCTCGAACGCCAACGCCGCTTCACCGGCGCCGAGCGGGTGGTCTTCGCTGACGACTGGGTGAAGGACGTGGCATGACCGCCCTTGCGGCGGCGGCCAGACCAGGCGGCGCGGTCGCCGGCAAACCGCGAGCGCTGCTGCCGGTCGCAAACAAGACGAAGGATGGTAGGGGAGGTGGGATTCGAACCCACGACCTGCCGCTTATCTGGCGCTACGGGGTATAAACCCGCTGCTCTACCGCTGAGCTACTCCCCCAGGCCTGTCGGCGAGGGTGGCGCGCATGTGCGCCTCAGCGGAATATTCGAAACGGCGTGGTCGGGACGTGGGCCATGTCTGTCTCATGCCCCAAGTTGCGGCGGCAATCAAGCGCGGTCCGCTTCGCAGCAGTCGGCGCCCTGCCCGGCCGTGGCGCCGGTGCCGAGCTGGCCGGCGCCACACGCCCGGATCACCCTGCACGACGGCCGAGCGCCGTCATCTGCGCCAACCACCTGGCACGCCTGTCCGCGTCGGCGGCCTCGACCATGCCCAGGATGGTCTCGCCGACCGGTTTGATCCCGACAAAGCGCAGCAGGTTGCGCTCCAGGCTCTTCAGGCTGTGGGCCAGGAAGAACCAGCGGTACCAGAACGCCGGCATGCCCATGGTGATGACGATGCGCGCGGTGCGGCCGGCCAGCAGCTTGCCAGGCCACCCCTTGCTGTCCGCCTCGAAGGCGAAGCCCGGACGCATGGTCTGCTCGAAGAACGCCTTGAGCAGCGCCGGCATCGCCCCCAGCCACAGCGGATAGATGATGACCACGTGCGCGGCCCAGCGAAGATCGTCCTGCGCCGCCTGGATCGCGGGTGCCGGCGTGCCCTGTTCGAAATCCGACTGCGTGCGCAGGAACGGGACTTCCATGGTCGCCACGTCGATGCGGCGGACCTCGTGCCCGGCCTGCGTCGCGCCGTCGGCGTAGGCATCGGCCAGGGCGTGACAAAGGCGTTCGGGCGCCGGATCCGGATGGCCGTCGATGATGGTGATCTTCTTCGCCATGTGCGCCGCCCTCCTGCACGGCCCACAGTAGCGCCGGCCGACACGACTAGGTACCTTGCGCTCATGCGCACCTACCTGCTTGTTGTTCTCGCCCTGCTCCTGGCGGCATGCAACGCGCCGCCCAAGGAACCGCCACCACCCGTGATCGATGCGACGCCTGAACGCATCGTCGCCCAGTTCGAGGCCGTCGCCTTTGGCCAGGGCAACACGCGCGTGACCAAATGGACGCAACCGAACATCCGCTTTGCCGCCGCCCTGCCCGCCCGCGGCGCCGGCGCCGAGCTGAACGAGCAATTGCCGGCCCATCGCCAGACCATCACCAACATCACCCGGATCGAGTTTGCCCCTGCCGGCGCGGGCTCGGACGCGGAGATGCGCCTCATCGTCGCCATCCGCAGGCAGTTCCGCCAGATCATCGCCGGCTGGCTGCCGGGCGACCCGGGGGCGGCGATCCTCGGGGCGACGCAGTCGTGCACCTCGATCACCGCGGCCGGCGAGGATGGCCGCATGACCTTCGCCGGCATTCTCGTCGGCTCCGATATCTCCGACGGTGCGCGCCGCCACTGCGCCCTGGAGGAAATGGTCCAGGCCATGGGCCTTCCCGGCAACGCCTGCGTATACCGGCCCAGCCTGTTCTGCGACGAGGACCGGGTGGTCGAGCTTGCCGGCGCGGATGCGATGCTGCTGCGGGTGCTCTACGACCCGCGGCTGAAGCCCGGCATGGCCAGGGAAGACGCGATGGCGCGGGCCCGCACCATCGTCACGGAGCTGTGGCAAGGCTCATGAGCAGACCGCGGCCGGGGCGGCGCAACGTCGCACTGGTTGCCTCTCCGCAAGGCGCCCATACTGACGGGGATTCGCCCGCCTGGCCCTGAAACGAGGTGCCCATGCGCAACTGGCTTGTCGCTCTGGCAATGCTGTTGGCCGCGGTAACCGCCGCGCCGGGTGCGGCGCACGCCGGTGAAGACAGCTTCGTCGGCGAGATCATCCTCGTCGCCTCCACGTTCTGTCCCCGCACCTGGGACGACAAGTGGCAGTCGGGCTACTGGGCCGAGGCGGCCGGACAGGAGATCGCGATTGGCCGCGGCTCGAAGAAGCTGTTCGCGGTGCTCGGCAAGACGTTCGGTGGGGACGGCAAAGAGACTTTCGCGCTGCCGGACCTGCGCGACAAGGTTCCGCAGTCGGGGATGCGCTACTGCGTCTCTTTCGACGGTCTCGACCCGCACCAGCCGATACGCTTTGCCGATCCGGATCCCCGCAAGCCGGTGCTGGGCCAGATCATCCTGGCGCCCTATGCGCCCTGCCCGCGGCGCTGGGTGGAAACCAACGGCGAGGTGGTGGAGGTACCGCGACTCTACGTGGACATCCAGGACAACTCGGTCGACAGCTACGAGCTGCGCGCCCTGCGCGCCCTGATGGCCGGGCAGGACGGCGGAAGGCGGCGGGAACCACGGCTGGAGCAGTTCCGCCTGCCCAACCTGACCGGCGCGGTGCCGGCGGCCGACCTGCGCTACTGCATGGCAACGCACGGCCTGCATCCGGCCGAGAGCGAGGTCGAGCCGCTGCCGCCAGGATCCATGCGCATGGACGCCCGCGGACCGTTCCTCGGCGAGGTCATGCTGATCGCCCACGAATTCTGCCCACAGCCCTGGATCGAAGCGGACGGACGCACCATCAGGATCGCCGACGACCCGACGCTCTTCGCGTGGATCGGAAACCAGTTCGGCGGCAACGGTCGGACGACCTTCAAGCTGCCGGACCTGCGCGACAAGGCACCGCTGCCGGGCCTGCGCTATTGCTTTGCTATCGACGGCGTGCCGGCCGGCCGCAGCTGAGCGGCGCGCGCGTTCGCCTGCCCCCGCCGCCGCTCCCCTTGCTTCAGCCGGCGTCCAGCGCCTTGTAGCGCCGAAAGACGCCGTCCTCGTTGAACGGGATGCGCCGCTCGGAGTCCAGGTAGGCCCGCACGCGGGGCCGTGCCGCCACCCGGTCATGCAGCTCCACAACCCGTGGCAGCTTCCTCTCCAGCTTACGCATCGCCTTCGGAAAGGCGTAGCGCAGGCCGTCGACCACCTGGAACAGGGACAGGTCCGCGTAGCTGAGCTGTTTCCCGGCCAGGTAGCCGCTGCCGGCCGACTGCCCCGCCAGCACGCGCTCGAAATAGCCCAGGTACTTCGGCACCCGGTTGGCAACGAAGTCGGCCGCGCGCCGCTTCGCCTCTTTCTTCTGATCCTCGTAGTAGAGGCCGACGGCGACCGGATGATGAGTGTCGTGCGCCTCGTCGACCACGTCGCACAAGGTGAGCTGCAACTGGTGCACCCACAGCCGTCCGGCTTCGCTGGCCGGCGCCAGGCGGTGGCGCGGCCCCAGGAACTGCAGGATGTTCGCGGTCTGGCCGATCAGCAGGCGGCCGGCCTTGAGGAACGGCGGCGCGAACGGCGGGCGGGCGACCTGCTCGCCGTTCAGCAGCGCGAACATCGCCGGCATGCCGGCACCGTCGTCCTCGCCGCCGCGGGCGACATCGACATAGTCGGCGCCGGCCGCCTCCAGCGCCAGGCGCACGAACTCGCCGCGCCCCTGAATCATCGGCCAGTAATAGAGCTCGTAACGCATGGTTAATCCCCCATTGCCGGTGCGCAGTGTGAACGAGCCCGGCCGCCACCGGCAATCCGCCAGGACACAACCGGCGGTTCATTCCGACCCGCAGCCCGGCTATGCTGTGCCCGACCCGAATCTGGCAACGGGTCGTGAGGGGGGCGGCCCGCGCTTGGCGGGCCGAAACGTCATCATGGCAGAAACCGACCAGGAGCTGTCGGACGAGATCCGCGTGCACCAGTCCATGCTGGTGGTGCGCGGCATGCCGGTGCTGATCCTGGGGAACTTCTTCGCCGCGGGCCTGATTGCCCAGCTCGACTGGCGTGCCTTCGTCGACAGCCGCGCCTGGATCGCCGCCGCCGTGCTGATGGTGCTGCTGATCCCGCTGGTGGTGAGCTATCTGCGCCTGCGCAAGCGGCCACGGCCGGCCCGCGTCAGCGCCCGGCGCATCCGCCGCATCGAGCTGCATTCCCTGGCCATGGGCCTGGCGGTTGCGGCATTGCCGGTGCTGATGACGCCGGCGACCGGGGCGATCGAACAGACGCTGACCTGGATGATCGTCATGTTCACCTGCTATGGCGCGATCGCCCTGGTCGGCAGTATTCCGCTGGCGGCGTTGGCCTACGCCCTGCCGACCTGGGCGGCGGCCTACGGCTCGATGCTGGTGGCCGGCGCCATCGACCAGGTGACGCTGAACCTGTTGAGCTGGATCGCCATCGTCGCGATCCTGCAGACCTGTCGGCAGACGTGGCTCGACTTCCGTTCCAACGTCGCCCTGGCGCTCGAGCGCACCCGTGCCGTCCGCGCCAACCTGGAGGCGGAGGCGGCCCGACAGGCGGAAGTCGCCGACACCCAGCGGCGCATGATCGAGGCGATCGCCCATCCGCTGGTGCTTACCCGCGGCAACACCCTGCTGCCGCTGGGCGCGATGGCCGCGCGCATGTTCAAGATCGACCTGTCGCAGCTCACCACCAAGTCCATCACCGATTTTTTCGTCGATCCCGAGGACCAGCAGGCGATGATCGCCGCGCAGCGGGAGAACGGCCAGCTCGACGAATACGAGGTGCAGCTGAAGGATGCCGAGGGCCAGCCGTTCTGGGTGCTCGTTTCGAGCCGGCGGATCGAGTACGAGGGCGAGCCCTGCTGGCTCAACGCGATCGTGCCGATCGACGAGCGCAAGCGCGCTGAGCAGGAGATCGCCGAGGCCATGGAGCGGGCCGAGGACGCCAGCCGGGCCAAGTCGCAGTTCCTGGCCAACATGAGCCATGAGCTGCGCACGCCGATGAACGCCATCCTCGGCTATACCGAGTTGATCCTCGACAACATCTACGGCGAGGTGCCGGACAAGGTGCGCAGCGTCGTCGAACGGGTCGAGAGCAACGGCAGGATCCTGCTGGAGCAGATCAACGACGTGCTCGACCTGTCGAAGATCGAAGCCGGCGAGTTCACCCTGTCGCCAGGCGACTACGTGATCGAGGACGTCGTCACCAACGTGATCAACGACCTGCAGTCCCTGGCCGACGAAAAGCAGCTCGCCCTCACGGCCGAAGTGTCGCCGGGGCTGCCGGCCGCATACGGCGACAGCCGGCGCATCGTCCAGGTCCTGCTCAACCTCGTCGGCAACGCCCTGAAGTTCACCGACGAAGGCAGCGTCACCATTGCCGTCAGCCGGGTCGAGGACGATTTCGTCGTCGCCGTCCGCGATACCGGCATCGGCATCCCGCAGGCCGACCAACTGGACATCCTCAATGAGTTCCATCAGGTCGACAGCTCGTCGACCCGCGAGCACGGCGGCACCGGCCTGGGCCTGAGCATCGCCCGGCGCATGGTCGAGATGCACGGCGGTCACATCTGGATCGAGTCGGAGCTGGGCAAGGGCTCGACCTTCTCTTTCAACCTGCCGATCCGGTTGGCGGCGCCCGACGCGGAAATGAGGGCGGTACAATGAGCCGACGCGTACTGGTGATCGAGGACCAGGAAGACAACCGGCAGATCATGCAGGACATGCTGAGCCATGCCGGCTATGAGGTGCTTCAGGCGACCAACGGCGTGGACGGTGTCGCCATGGCCGAGAACGAGAAGCCCGATCTGATCCTGATGGACGTGATGCTGCCCGGCATCGACGGCTACGAGGCGACCCGAAGGATCAAGGCCATGCCGGCAATGGCCCAGGTGCCGATCTTCGCGGTGACCTCCTATGCCATGGACGGCGAGCAGCAGAAGGCGCTCGCGGCCGGCTGCGACGAGTACTTCTCCAAGCCGTTCAGCCCGCGCGCGATCCTGGCCAGGATCCGCGACTATTTCGACGAGTAACCGGCTGGAGACGAGTTGTGCGTTCGCCGCCACTGATCCTCATCGTTGACGACAACGAGGCCAACCGGGACGTATTCGAGACCCGCCTCGCCGCCAACGGCTACGACATCGTCACCGCGCGCGACGGCGAGGAGGGCCTGGCGATGGCCCGCGACCTCCAGCCGGATCTGCTGCTGCTCGACATCATGATGCCCAAGCTGGACGGCATCGAGGTCTGCCGCCGGCTCAAGGGCGACGAGACTTTGCCCTTCATGCCGATCATCCTGGTCACCGCCAAAGCGGATGCCTCGGACGTCGTCGCCGGGCTCGATGCCGGCGGCGACGAGTACCTGACCAAGCCGGTCGACCACGCCGCCCTCGTTGCCCGGGTGAAGTCGATGCTGCGGATCAAGGCGCTGCACGACCAGACCCGCGAACAGGCTGCGCAGCTGGAGGCCGAAGCCGCCGCGCTGGCAACCCTGAACGAGACCCTGGAGCAGCGCGTGGCCGAACAGGTCGAGGAACTCGACCGCGTCAGCCAGCTCAAGCGCTTCTTCCCGCCGCAGCTCACGGAAGCCCTGCTGTCGGCCGACACCGAGGACCTGCTGGCCAGCCACCGGCGCGAGATCACCGCGGTGTTCTGCGACCTGCGCGGCTTTACCCCGTTCGCGGAAACGGCCGAGCACGAGGACGTGATGCGGGTGCTGACGGAGTACCACGAAACCGTCGGTCCGCTGATCTTCGAGCACGAGGCGACGCTCGAGCACTTCGCCGGCAACGGGCTGATGGCGATCTTCAACGATCCCCTGCCCTGCCCCGACCCGGCCGTCCGCGCCGCGCGCATGGCCGTGGCCATGCGCAAAGCCGTGACCGAGCTGTCGACGAAATGGCACCAACGCGGCCACGACCTCGGCTTCGGTGTCGGCATCGCCCAGGGCTACGCCACGCTGGGCCGCATCGGCTTCGCCGGGCAGTTCCACTACAGCGCCATCGGCACCGTGCTGAACCTGGCCTCGCGGCTGTGCGACGCCGCTGCCAGCGGGCAGATTCTGATCACGCAACGGGTTCAGGCCGAGGTCCAGGCCCTGGCCGATACCGAACCGGTCGGCGAACTGGACCTGAAAGGACTGGCCCGACCGGTGCCGGCCTTCAACCTCGTGGAGCTCAAGCGATCTGAAAGCTGAGCCCATGCACACACAATCCGCGGAGATCGAACACGTTGAGCCGTCCGAATGGGACGCAACACCACACGATTGGCAAACTCGCTTAGACGCTCCGCATTTCTACGGTTTCATTGATGCGGTTCAATCTATCGAAACGATGGTTGCGTGACAGTCGCTGTTCCGAATCCGCGCGGCAATCACGCCAATCGCCATTCCGCCAAAAGCGTTGCGCCCGCGGTACTGCATGATCAACGCATGCTCCCCGTTATCATCGACCGGAGTGACTCGCGTCTCTATGTGTTCGAAGCTGTCCGGCTCGCGCATGCGCTCTTCTACATACTTCTTCACTGCACGGTGCGAGCCGTCCCAACCGCTGAGACAATGGAATCCTTTGCGCTGTCGTTCTGCTAACGCGGCGGCGTCAGCGGCTTCCTTCGCTGCTTTCGCGGCTGCGGCGGCTTCCTGTTTCCTGCGCTCATAGTGCGCGACCTTGTCTGCGTAGCGCTCGTTATCCGGATTAAGTCGTTGGAGCTTTTTGTATAGCCTGATGTTCTCATCGAACTCAGATGCCGGAATTTTGGCTACTTCGTCTTCGAGCTCTTGAATTGCGTACAGGCGGTCTGCCACGTCTTGCTCCTGCACCTCACGCCAGAAATCGGTTTCAGGGATCCGGTCCACAAGATAGAGCGCCAGTACAGCTGCAAGTGTCAGCACCAGAAATGCGGCTAAACGGTTACGTCGCTTGGACCGTTGCTGCAATCGCGCGGCAACAGCCTCCGCACGCTCACGAGCTTGCGCTTCGTCTTCACGCTGTGCGCGAGCAATGTCTGCCCAGCCAGGCGAAAGAGGCTCACCGCAAGATGGACAGGTGCTTGCGTTTCCTGAGGTTTGATTGCCACAGGTTGGGCAATTTTCAAGTCTTGCCAATTCGTTGCCTACACCGACTGTCGCTCAGGCGAGCGGCGGTGCTCCCACGCATTGCCACGCCCTCATCTCGTTTTAAGCCGTGTGTCAGTTCGAAAATCAGCAAGCAGCTTCACCAGCAGGCTGGCATAGCCGCGGGCGTCGTCGATCGCGCGGTGGCTGTGCGCATGCTCGCCCAGCCACGCGGGCGGATAGTTGTCCGGATGGCAGTCGGCCAAGGGCCAGCCAAGGCGAACCATGGCGACGCTGCGGATGCACAGGCCGCTATCGTAGAACAGCGGCGTGGTGTCGCGCGGCCCCTGGGTCAAGCGACGTCCGGCAAACCGGCGCAGGTAGTAGTCGATCCAGATACCGTCGAAGGCGATCGGGTGGGCCGCAAAGATGGGCTTGCCCGGCAGCGCGCCGACCCAGGCGACGTAATCCGCCATCACCTCGGCCGGCGGCCGCGGATCGTTCGTCGCCGCTGCCCAGGCCTCCGGCTGGGTAGCGAACCAGGCCATGGTGCCCGGGTCGGCCCGCGCATCCTCTAGCGGCGCCAGCACCGCCTCGAAAGTGCCGACCTCGTCGCCCGCCGCCGTCACCGCCGCCGAGGCGAATGCCAGCATCGAATGCTCGCCGGCGACCGGACCGTCCGCCTCGATATCGGTGACGACATAGACCGGGTCCATGGCGTGACGCCCGGACAAGCCGACGGATCAGCTCTCGCCGCGCAGCATGTTGATGATGCCGGAGAAGTCCTTGTCGCCGTTGCCGCCGTTCTCGTACAGCGCAAACAGCGCCGAGGCGGCCGCGCCCATCGGCGTCGCCGCACCGGCAGCGGCGGCGGCGTTCTGTGCCAGCCGCAGGTCCTTCAGCATCATCGCCGCGGTGAACCCGGCCTGGTAGTTCCGGTTGGCCGGCGAAGCCGGGACCGGGCCGGGCACCGGACAGTAGTTGGTCATGGCCCAGCACTGGCCCGACGCGGTGGAGGCGATGTCGAACAGCTTCTGATGGTCGAGACCGAGCTTCTCGGCCAGGACGAAGGCCTCGCCGACGGCGATCATCGACGCCCCCAGGATCATGTTGTTGCAGATCTTCGCCGCCTGGCCGTTGCCGGCCGCGCCGGCGTGGACGATGGTCTTGCCCATCACGTCCAGCAGCGGCTGCGCCCTGGCGAAGGCCTCGTCCGGGCCGCCGCACATGAACGTCAGCGTGCCCGCCTCCGCACCGCCGACACCGCCGGAGACCGGCGCGTCGAGCATGGCGAAGCCGGCCTCGGCCGCGGCGGCATGCACGGCCCGCGCGCTGTCGACGTCGATGGTCGAGGAGTCGATGAACAGCGTGCCGGGCGACGCTGCCGCGAGGATGCCGTCGTCGCCGAGATAGACGCCGCGGACGTGGGCGCCGGCAGGCAGCATGGTCACCACCACCTCGACCCCGGCGGCCGCGGCCTGCATCGACGCCGCCGCGCTGGCCCCGTTGGCTACCGCCCGTTCGACCGCGTCCCGGGACAGATCGAAGACGGCAACCTGGTGGCCGGCCTTGATCAGGTTGGCGGCCATCGGCCCGCCCATGTTGCCGATACCGATAAAGCCGATGCTCGTCATATGCGCCTCCCGCGTTCGTTCTTGCCTGATTGGCCCCGCGTCGACCGGGACCCTATACGTGCTCGCCGACTTCCGGCGGGCTGAAATGGGTATCGCTCTCCGCCTCGATCGGCTCATCCAGGTCGTGCAGGTCGAGATCGCCGTCCGCCGGTTCCGCCTCGAAATAGGGGGCAATGTCGGCTTCGGTGACCTGCTCCAGGCTGGCTGGCTGCCACTGGGGATCCTGATCCTTGTCGATCACCACGGCACGCACGCCCTCGTAGAAGTCGTGCCCGGCGATGCAGCCGTTGGCGATGCGAAACTCCATCGCCATGCAGGCCTCGAAGTCCAGTTCGGCGCCCGCGCGGATCTGCCGGCAGGCGATCTTCATGCTGGTCGGCGACTTCGTGCGCATGGTGGCGATGGTCTCGCGGGCCCAGTCGTCGTCCTCGGCCTCGAGCGCGGCGAGGAAGCCCTCGACGCTGTCGCCGGCAAAGCAGCGGTCGATGCGCTCGCGCAGGCCGGCGAACGCCGCCTCGCCCGGGGCGGTTTCCGAGAAGTCGCGGACGACCTTGCCGACGGCGCTGCGAGCACCGCGATTGAAGGGCGCATCGGCCAGGGCGTCGACCAGGTCGTCGAGCCTGGTGCTGGGCACGAAGGCATCGCCGATCTCGGCATAGAGCGCGTCGGCGGCGCGCAGACGGGCGCCGGTCATCGCCATGTACATGCCGATCTCGCCCGGCAGGCGCGGCAGGAAGTAGCTGCCGCCGACGTCGGGAAACAGGCCGATGCCGGTCTCGGGCATGGCGAAGTTGATGCGTTCGCTGACCACCCGGTGCGAGCCGTGCACCGAAACGCCGACGCCGCCGCCCATGTCGATGCCGTCGATCAGGGCGATATAGGGCTTGGCGTACTGGAAGATGTAGGCGTTGAGACGGTACTCGACGCGATAGAAGTCGTGCGGATAGCGCTCGCCGGCACGCCCGGCATCGTACAGCCGGCGGATGTCGCCGCCGGCGCAGAAGGCGCGGTCGCCGGCGCCGCGGATCACCACTGCTTCGACCTCGCGGTCCTCTTCGTGGCGGCGCAGGCGGCGCTCGATCGCCTGGCACATCTCCAGGTTCACGGCGTTGAGCGCGTCGGGGCGGTTCAGGGTGATCAGCAGGAGCGGCCCCCTAAGCTCGAACAGCACGTCCTCGCCGGCGATATCCTCGGTTTCGATGCTCATGGCGGCTCGTCTCTTCTCGTTCCTGGCTCGTGCAGCTTGGCGCCAACGGACCCCGGTCTGCGCCGGGTTTCAGACCTATCTCATTCGAAACCCCGGCGAAAGTGTGTGGTCACGCGGGATTGTTTCGACGGCGCAGGCGTACTCAGAGGTATCTCCTTCATCAGGGAGCACCTCGCATCATGCAAGTGAAACTGCACGCCAACGCCACG
>Ga0056121_1000069_pt1 | contig 51031 bp, 41 predicted proteins | sample WorMetHEROISLAND_FD_83872 | JGI IMG/M metagenome (GOLD analysis project Ga0056121, IMG submission 83872) | Marine gutless worms symbiont microbial communities from Max Planck institute for Marine Microbiology, Germany - Olavius sp. 1 HERON ISLAND ...
GCGACAATCGCCGCTTCTTCTTCAATCGACAGAAGCGCATGAGCGCGCCTTTTTTGGCCGGAGTGGGAAGATCGGCTCATCGTAAGTTCTTCTCTTCCACTTGGCTACCGTCTTCTGGTTGATCCCATAGCGCCAGTGAACTTAAGCTTTCTTGACTATTTTGTATTGCCCGACGTACTGCCTCTGTCGCCAAGGCGCACCCTACAGTAAAATCTGTCCCATAGTGCCTCCTTCCATTCAATGGAAAATAATACACCATCAAAACATGGGTCTAAACACGTTAGTGACAGCGATAACGTATAAAATCTTGTGCACTTTCAGATTGGCTTGAAAAAACGGGGTCTCTCTTGGTTTTATGGAATTATTAGAAATCACAAAATTTCAAGGAGACCCCTATGAATCAAAACAAGAACTCTTCACCGAAGAAAATCATAAGCATTAACGAATACCTAGTTCAATCCCAGGTATCGAAAATGGTTCGCGAGACGGTTGAAGTTACACTTAAACACAATGTTGGAAGTTGAGGCCGACAGACTTGTCGGTGCACAACGGTACGAACGAACCGAAGCGCTGTAGGGACACACGCGCCGGTTACTACCAAAGAGGTCTGGAAACCAAAGCCGGAAAGATGAACCTGAATATCCCTCGGCTTCGGAAGATGACATTCGAAACAGCCATCATCGAACGTTACAGACGGCGGGAATCCTCCGCCTGAAGAAGCGCTCAGATGTACCTTGCCGGTGTCTCCGTTCGTCGTGTCGAGGATATTACCGAAGCCCTATGGGGGACTCGGGTTTCCTCTGGCACGGTGAGTAACCTAAAGCAAGAAGATCTATACCAAAATCGACCAATGGCGGAACCGACCGATCAAGGAGAGATATCCATATGTCTATCTGGATGGTACGATCCTCAAGAGAACCTGGGCCGGAGAAGTGCGAAATATCTCTATTCTGGTTGCCATAGGCGTATCTGATGAGCGGATATAGGGAAGTGCTTGGGAAGGTTGCCTGAAGGTGCCAAGGAAGACAAGGTAGGATGGAGCAATTTCCTCACCCATCTGAAAAACCTGAGGACTTAAGGGAGGTGGAACTTTTTATTACTGACAAGTGCATGGGTCTGGTTGATGCAGTTGAAGAGCATTTTCCTTCGTCCTACTGGCAACGATGCATCGTTCATTTTTATCGAAACGTTTTCTTAAGTTGTCCCTTATCACCAGATGCGGGAAGTTTCTGCGATGCTCAAGGCCATACATTCTAAAGGAGGATCTCCCTACAGGTGAGAAAGAAAGCCCTGTCTGTTGTCGAAAAACTTTTGGAGATGAAACTCGGCAAGGCATCCAAAATGGTCGCCGAATCGATCAATGAGACCCTAAGCTATACGTAAGTTCCCACGGGAGCATTGGCCTCGGATCCGAACGAATAATCCACTAGAAAGAATTATGAGAGAGATCAAGCGGAGGGCTCGCGTTGTCGGCAGCTTCCCTGATGGAGAATCGGCTCTGATGCTTGCGGCGGCCAGGCTTCGCTACATCATGGAGACCAAATGGAGCACACGAAAATATCTGAATATGGATCTGGAGGTGAAATTGAACGTTAGTTGACGGCACCAAGAGAGGCCCCAAAATGAAAGTGCACAAAATTCTTGACACTACTGAAGTTGTTCTCGCCCCTCGGGAACAGTGGTTCCGCGCCTATATTCAATATTTGGCGATAAGGCTTCTTCTCTCAATCCGCCTTTAGGGCGTGATACAGTCTAAGAGCGAGCAGTCTCATTACGGCTTTTTCCGTTCTTTCGACGACCATTCAATCTCTCCCCCAAATGCTCTTCCATTTCGACTTCCAAGGTGCGTTCAATTACTATCTTGGTGAGCATCCGGCCATCTCCGTGACATCTGCTTCACTTCTTTCAGATTCATGGCTAACTTGTCAGCCAGCTCGTTGAAAATCTCTTTGTCCAATTCTAAGCCCCTTTTTCATTATCGAAGATTTGAAGCTTTGCGTAGATATATTTGCATCTAACAGTTGAGCAAACAATCTCCTTTAGGGAGTGCATATCACGGAATACGCCAAGAAACACCATAATCATCTGTAATTAACTCATTTTTACCTGTCCTATTTGGTCTCAAGTACATATTCCCTTTGCCTTCATTTGATATATCTACGCTTCCTATTAGTCCATAACCAATATTCTCTTCTTGAGATAAAAAGCCACGAATATTGGTCGTATGCCAATTTTGGCCATAATCTATACTAACAGTGTACAACCATCCTAAGAATATATAATACTTACCTTGACCAATTTTTTTCACTAGTTCTTTGGGATTAGGTATTTGCACAGGATCATCGAATCTAATCTCAAATACCCTGTCCCATGATTCATTGTTTTTTATTTGAGACTCAAAAATGAATAAGCCTCCTGAAAGCAACTGTGAGTATTCATAATGTGCCATTATACGAATAGCCAAATTTTCATCCTCATATAGTTGTGAATCATACATTTCTCCAATTTTATATGCACCTTTTTCTCTACAGGAACTAAAAAACACTGATACTAATAGTGAAGCTGTACAGACAAAATTCAGAAGATTATATTTCACTTCAAATTCCTATAGGTTTGATCTTATCCAATCGCCAAGTGAAAAATCAGTGCTTTGTCCTCCATATGCTTCTGATAGCCCGGCTTGAATTCCTGCATCTCCAAGAGCTTGATCTACAGAATCATCCCCTCGATATCTTCCTGACATCTTAGTAATAGTCCCCCAGTAATACCCTCTTAATAAGTATCCCGCAAAATGTCTTACTTGGCTACTTCCATCTTGATACTCAGATCTAAAACCAGAATCTAAAAAAGCAAAGCCAACACTATAAGTATCATTTTCTTCAGCCTTTGAACCACTCACAGCAGCAAGTACAAGACTTAAGCTGTTTATCATATCATCAGAACTCATATTTATTGATTCAGCGAGATCAGCTATGTCTGCTAAAGCACTTTTTGCAGTGTAAGCATTATCAGGAATTTCTGAGCTCTTCATTTTAGTGCGATCTTTTAAAGCTCCTTCCTGAAGAGTTTTTCTATTTACATGAAGAGTATCTTTCTTATCATTCTCATTGCAATAAATATACACATCGTGACGATCATCCGGATTACTCTGATCTTCATTTATATTTACAACTTTCATTGAATCATATTTTTCAGCTAATTCTTGAATTTCACTAGAAGATTCTTCAAACATCCCATTCGGATCCACATACTTCACGGGGTTGTTGCTCACATAGGAATACCAGTTGGTGGCCTCAATAACAGAGTAGCCTCCCCGATTCGGGTTAATAAGGGCAAACCCGGCAGGGTCCGCGCTCATCCAGCGGGAGACCTTGGGATCGTAGTACCTAGCTGTTAGGTTCCGGTATTTGATGGTTTGGATTTAGGATAAACTTTTCCGGCTCTTCTGTCCATTTTTTACATATAAATTCGTAGGGTGTGAGGCCTTTTAGTGTCTTTAGACGACGTGCGAAGTTGTACGCGCTGATAAAGTCATCAAGGTGGCTGCGAAGCTGATCGTGATCGTCATAGTGGCAGCGTTTGACGGTGGCCTCCGGTGCGGTTCATCCGTTCGATCTGCCCATTGGTCCATGGATGATTGACATTGGTAAAGCGGTGTCAAATAGCCCAATTCTCGGCATCGCATATCGAACATATGTGTCATGTGTCGTGCTGCTTTAGCCATTGGGTAGCGCGGGAGATAACGGAATTGGATACCATTGTCGGTGAGGATGGTGTGTATCTGGCACCGCTTCGACAAGGCTGCTTTAGGAAATCGGAAGAGGTTCTTTGGTTTGCTTTTTCAGGCCAATTGCAGGCGAATTTGGAAGTGCGGTCAATGGCAACATATAGATAGAGTTTACCCTCGGCAGTTCTTAAGTTTGGTAGTATCAATATGAAAATAGCCGATCGGATATTGCTTGAACTTCTTCCTGGAAGGTTTGTTTCCTTCCACATCGGGCAACCTGGCCGTGCCGTCGAAGAGGGCGGGTGAGGAACTTTTAGTCAGACGCGGTATGGTTGGCTTACAGGGCATAGAGACAATCACCTTAGTGGCAAAAGCGTGTGTCTTCGAAAGGCGACAATAGCCGCTTCTTCCTAAAATCGACAGAACCGCATGAGCGCGCCTTTTTTGGCCGGAGTGGGAAGATCGGCTCATCGTAAGTTCTTTTCTTCCACTTGGCAACCGTTTTCTAAGTTGATGCCATAGCGCCAGTGAACTTAAGCTTTCTTGACTATTTTGTATTGTCCGACGTACTGCCTCTGCCGCCAAGGCGCACCCTACAGTAAAATCTGTCCCATAGTGCCTCCTTCCATTCAATGGAAAATAATATACCATCAAAACATGGGTCTAAGCACTTTTTTTTTGGCGCCTGCCTGGGGATGAGATTGAGGGGCGAAACTCGCGGTTGCGGCAGCTTAGCTGGCGGATGCGAATGAGCACCGGGAAGAGATGTGGTTCCCGGAATAAGCTTAAACCGGACTAAGAATCCAGCTTCACCTTAAAAGGTGAAAAGTTGACCCGGGAGTAATATAAGCCTAAGATGTCCCACCATATGAAGAAACGGCTAGTTACCTCCGCCCTCCCCTATGTTAACAACATCCCGCACCTTGGGAATTTAACCCAGGTTCTCTCGGCCGATGTCTTTGCGAGATTTTGCCGGCAATATGGCTATGAAACCCTGTACATCTGCGGAACCGATGAATATGGAACGGCCACGGAAACCAGGGCCTTTGAGGAGGGTTTGAGCCCCCAGGAGCTCTGCGATAGATATTTCAAAATTCATGCTGATATCTATGATTGGTTTGGAATTGACTTCGATCATTTTGGGCGAACGAGCAGGTCAATTCAAACTGAAATTGTGCAGAAACTCTTCCTGAGGGTGGACGAAGCTGGTTTTATTCGGGAAAGGACAATGGAGCAGCTTTTTTGTGAGAGGGACAAACTCTTCCTGGCCGATCGCTATGTGTTTGGCGGGTGCCCTCATTGCGGAAATGCGGATGCCAGAGGCGATCAATGCGAGAGCTGCGGAGCCCTGATAGAATCGGTGGAGTTGAGGGAGCCCCGATGCGGTATCTGTGGTGATGCCCCGGTTTTGCGAAAGACAAGGCATCTATATCTGGATTTGCCCGGGATTCGGCCGCAGCTCGAGAAGTGGATGAGAGAGGCTAAGAAGATTGGCTTTTGGACCAATAATGCGGTGCGGATGACCGAGGGCTGGATTAGAGACGGGCTGAAGGAGCGGGCAATTACCAGGGATTTGAAATGGGGAATCCCGGTTCCGAAGGATGGATTTCGCGATAAGGTGTTCTATGTCTGGTTCGATGCTCCCATTGGGTACATTTCTATTACCGCGGATTTAACGGAAGATTGGGAGCGCTGGTGGCGCAGCCCGCGGGATACGGAGCTATTTCAATTTGTGGGAAAGGATAATATCCCCTTTCATACGGTGATATTTCCCTCAACCCAGATTGCCTCGGGTGAGACTTGGACCCTGCTGCACCACATGAGTTCAACGGAGTATTTCAATTACGAGGATGGAAAATTTTCGAAGAGTAAGGGGGTGGGAGTTTTTGGGAATGACTGCATGGATACGGGCATTCCGGCGGAAATTTGGCGCTTCTATATATTGTTCCATAGACCGGAGAACTCGGATTACCAATTTGCCTGGCGGGATTTCCAGGAGAAGGTTAACGGAGAGCTTATTGGAAACCTTGGAAATTTCGTAAATCGAACCCTTACTTTCCTGTGGAAATTCTTCGGTGGAAGGCTGCCCGCCGGAACCGTGGACGGGGCAATTTGGGATGAAGTGAGGAGATTTGAGCGGCAGATTGGCGATAAATTGAATCGGGCTGCCATTCGAGGCGCCTTTCGTGATGTTTTTTTCCTCTGCGATTTGGGAAATCGAGCCTTCCAGAACGGTGCCCCGTGGCGCATACGCACCGAGAAACCCGAGGAAGCCGAGGCGCTGCTGAGAACTCTATGTTTTTTGGTGCGGGACTTGGCTATTCTTGTGAAACCTTACATGCCGAGGGTGGGGGAAAAAATTGCCCATTGGCTCGGTTTGACAAGCGATTCATGGGATGTGCTGGGCAGCGTAGAGGGGGAAATCAAAATTCTCGAGCCGGCAATTCTCTTTGAAAGACTGGAAGATGAGAGAGTTCTGGCGCTTCGAGAGCGTTTCCGCGGCCCGCAAGCCGGGCGCGAAGATGTTGAAATCGCGGGGAGTGGGGATACAGGGAAGAAGGGACTTAAAGGAGGGGGAAACACGGGGCGCGAAGATGTGGGGTATGAGGCAGGAAGAGGCTCTGATAAACATGGTTTTGCGGATATTGATTTGCGGGCGGCGAAGATTCTGGCGGTAAATCCTCATCCGGATGCCGACAAGCTTTATGTTGTCTCACTCAATGACGGTTCAGGCAGCTCGCGCACAGTTTGTTCGGGTTTGGTGGATTACTACCGCCCCGAAGAGCTTGAAGGCAAGACAATTGTGCTTGCCTTCAATTTGAAATCCTCCAGACTGAGGGGGATTACAAGCGAGGGGATGCTCCTGGCGGCTGAAGACGAGCAGAAAAACCTTGAGGTTTTGATGCCGCGGGCCGACCCCGGTGACCGTGTCTTTCTTGAGGGCAGCCCGGAGAGCCCCCCTCCTGCCAAGAAGATTTCAATCGATCGCTTCCTTCAAACCAGAATCCATGTCAAGGCGGGAGATATCTATGTGGGAGATCGGAAACTCTTGTTGGCCGGAAAACCATTGCGGACCGGCAGGGTGCTGTGGGGAAGGGTTGGGTAATGGATGAGATATACACGAACTCTCGGAAACCCGGAGTTTTCACCACTTCGATTCCTGGCGTTTGAAACCTTGGCGCCCCAGTGATTTCCGACATCCGGAAGACATGTTCCTCATCACTAAGGCCCATAGGGCTTTCGGAGCTGGAAGTTTCGGGCAACATACTGCAAAGCGAGTTTTGGGGTAAATTCCGGGCAGGCCCCAGCTGGGCTCCCCTTGCCTTTCATTGGGAATTCCAGGCCTCAAGCGGCCAGTTTCTCCTGCTTCTTCGCCGCTTCTATCTCGGATTGAAATTTGCTTATATTCCCTACGGCCCGCGGATTCCGAAGGATATGAAGAGTGAAGATATGAGCCGCTTCCTGTGCGTGCTGGCGGCAGAGTTAAGACCCCATCTTGGTGCGGCATGCTTCTTTCTTCGCTTTGATTTGGCCGAGGAGGCGAGGGGCGAAATTCCGGAGCCTTCTCCGCGCCGCCGCATAATCCAGCTAAATCGCCCGCTGCGCCGCGCATCGCATCACGTGCAGCCCCAGAGCACAGTGGTATTGAATCTCGATGCAGGCGAAGAACAACTGCTCGCAAATATGCATAAGAAAACTCGTTACAACATCAAACTCGCGGCCAAAAGGGGGGTGGTGGTAAGGCGTTACGCCGGCCGCTCGGCCATCGTCCGGCTAGATCAGTGGTATCTGCTATGCCAGGAAACCGCCGCCCGCGACAGGATTGCCGTGCGCAGCATGGCCTACTATAAGAGGCTGTTCGGGATCAATGAAAGCTCAACGCGGCCGCGCTTATCGCTATATATCGCCGAGCATCGCGGAGATGTGCTGGCCGGTATAATCGTTGCCCGCTTCGGAGACCGAACGACATATATGTACGGCGCATCAGGGGCGTTGAAACGCGAGTTGATGCCCAACCATTTACTCCAGTGGACCGCAATTTGCGATGCGAGGTCCGAAGGGGCTGCAGAGTACGATTTTTTTGGAGTTCCTCATTCGAATAATCCGAGTCACCCTATGCACGGGCTTTGGCGCTTCAAAAGAGGTTTTGGCGGCAGAACCCTTCATTACCTGGGGGCCTGGGATTATTCATACAGGCCAGTTCTATATCAAATGTTCCACTGCGCCGAAAAACTGCGCGGCTGCCTTGCTGATCGCCGGAAGGCAAAACGCAGGTTAAATCAGTAACAAGTGATATATCGGGTGCATTGAGTGATGCGCTTTTCGATTTCATAAGGAACATATCTGTCGAATCGCCTGACAATACCTGATTTTGAGTATATAATATAGGTGTGACGCTTGGTAGATACTTGATTTCAAAACTGGGGGATCAACGATGAGGTCTCTGCCTATTAGAACCCTGCAATTTCTGGCTCTACTCACCGCATTATCCGGTCCAAGCTTTGCCCAGGAATCGTCGATAAACTACAACCAAGTGTATCGATTTCCGGCTTCGGCGGGAGTGGAAATACAGTTCGTATCGCCGCTGATTCTGTTTGGAACGGATTATGGGGGCAAGTTTTCGATACTTGACATATCGCTTTTGGGTAGGTTTCCCCTAAAGAAGGCCCCTGTGCTTCAACCGCTGGTTCGGGCGGGTTTTGTGGCGACCAAAGCGCAATATGGCGCTGGGAACGAAGCCCTGCTTAGATTCGATAACACACGCATCTACTTAGCGGCCGGTTTGGGCTATCTGCATAAATTCAACAAGCAATTTGAGGCGGGGGGAGATGTGGAAGTGGGAGGCGGGCTCTCTTTATTTCCCAAGTTGGATGCATATTCGGATAGAGCATCCGGCGCCTGGGATTACCAGGTGTCCCTGGGCGGGCGATTGGTGTTCAACCCCTCGTACAATCTCTCTCTGAATATCCATCCCAATGTGAGATATACCCGCACCTTTTCTCCTCTTACCAGGTTTGACGGCTTTTCGCTGGGTGTTGGACTGACATTGGATTATAGAGTGGGGGTGGATCCGGACAATCCTCAAGCGCAAATCGAGTCGATAAAATTTAGCAACCCGCGTATAGACAACCTGTTTGCGGCGATGCAGAGCTACTATGTGAAAAACCCGATAGGGGAGATAACATTGACAAATACTGAGAAGTATCCGCTTACGGACTTGGAAGTATCCTTTTTCCAGCCGGGTTATATGAATATAGCAACAGCAGTTGCCAGTTTCGAGGAGCTCGCCTCAGGTGAATCGAAAAACGTGCCATTGATTGCGTCGTTCGATCGGAACATTTTTTCTCTGGAGGGCATCACCCCCCTAACCGGCGAGGTTAAGGTGGATTATAAGCTGAGATCCCGCAAAGCCTCCCAAACAACGCCGATTGTGTACGATCTCTATGATAAGAATTCCCTTACTTGGGATGACGATAGGAAGGTGGCTGCCTTCATCACCTCGGGAGACAGCGCCCTTGCAAACTATAACAGTTTTCTAAGACAGGCCACAAAGGACGCGGTTAATCCTGGCTACAATGAGGCAGTGCAGACCGCCATACAGATATTCTACGGTTTAACCGAACTTGGCTCCGTATATCAGATAGACCCCACCCTGTCCTATGAAGACGCCAAGGGGAATATCAGCTTTGTGGATACAGTTAATCTTCCCAGGGAGACACTTATCAAGTTGGCCGGCGATTGTGACGATCTGACGGTGCTGTTCAACGCCATGCTTGAGTCTTCGGGCATTCCAACCGGCTTTATTACCGCCCCGGGACATATATACTCGATATTCTCGACCGGCGTTCCCGCCCGGGATTACCGCTTGGTGCATCCGGACAAGAATATGACTGTGCCCATAAACGGCATTCTCTGGGCGCCCCTGGAAATTACGTACATTGGAGAGGACGATTTCCTCTCCGCGTGGAAATCCGGTGCGGAGGAATTCCACCAATACGTGGATTCGAATTTACTTGGTTTGTATTTTACGAGCGAAGCGCAGCAGGTATACCGACCGGTGGGCTTCCAGGAACGCGATCTTGGCCTCCAATACGGTGATAGGACTCGAATTTTCACGGATTTCAGAAACGATTTGACCAGGGTTACGAATCTGATAATGGACAGTTTCGAGAAAGATGCCGAAACCAGGGGAGACAAAACCAGCTACAACACCTATGGAATTGTGAGCGCTCGTTTCGAGGCCTTCGATCGCGCCGAAAGAGCATTCAGCAACGCGTTGGCCCAGGATAGAAACTATATCTCGCCCAAGGTGAACCTAGGCAATGTCCGTTTTTTGAGAGAAGAGTATCAGAATGCCCTGAGGCTGTTTCACGATGCCGAGAGGGTGTTTGAGAATAATGGGGATACTAGTTCCTCGGAATATGCCCGCCTCTTATTGAACATTGCGAGGACCTACTACAGGCTTGAGAATTTCGATTTGGCTGCTGAGTACAGCCAGACCCTGGCCGGGATTAACCCCGCCATGGCGGCCCGTTTTGACTATCTGGGTGTAACCGAGGATGATAGGTCCGCCGAGCTGCTGGAGCCCTCAGGGGCGCAGTATCTGGAGGAAAATTGACATGAAAAACCTTAGCGCTGTTTCGATCTTTGCGGCGGCTATTGGTCTGATATCTTGTTTTAAGCCGATAACCGAGGAAGTAGTTTTTGCTGTCGAGGACAATAAGAATCCGATGATTGTCGTTTCATCTCCAACCGAGGGCAGCACATACATGTCCAAGGTTATCGTGAAGGGCCATGTAAGGGATGATTCCTTGGAATCCGGGGATAACAAGGGCTCCCTTAGCTCCCTTTCGGTATCGGCATCCAGCAGCCGAAGTCACCGAGGCAGAATAGAGATAGAATCAGACGGCAGCTATAATGCCGATAATGATTTTGGGCAAATTTCCGGTCCCAATTTCATCTATGATTCCGCGGATAAGGGCTTTACCATAAGTATCAATACCACCGATTACCAGTCTCAAACCATGTACATTTCCATTGAGGCAGTCGATAGAAATGGAAATAAAGCTAAATCAACCCTCCAATTGCAGCGCAGTGAAGGCCCCTACATGGAGCTAACTCCGACCAATTTTTATTTGCCCACTGCGCCGATTGTAATTGAGGGGAAACTGGCCAATTCGAGTGATCAGAGGAATAAATACGATGAGCTGGCATCGCTTACGCTGCGAATTATCCAGCTTGGAATTGATTCAACGCTTGATATAGCGAATGGAAGAGAGGTGGGCGGCTTCATTAGGAAGGATCTTCCATCTCCACGCAAAACTGGATCATATATAAGATATGATGTCAATAAATCCGAGTTTAGGTGTTATATTTTGCTATGGGAAAATGAGAAGAGCATACCTTTTCTGACTCCATATATTAGCGTCAAGGATAAGAACGATAACCCTGCTGATGTCACTATAACACTGAATAAGGTGAACAATCTAAACCCCCAAATCAATACTGATCTCGCCACTGGCAGAGAATATTTCTTCTCGGCGCTAACTAATGGGGGGGCTGAGAAAAAGTTTTATGGGCCGCTCACATCCAATTTGCCGGAGTACCACGAGGAAGTTATCAGTCTCAAAGGGTTTGCTAGCGCTATGGCCTCAGGCGGCCGTATCTCCGAGCTCAAGCTGCAATTCACAAATCAGAGAGGTACGAGTGAAGTGGACCTTCCTGTTAATCCGAACGGACAACATTCCGTTTTTGATCATACCATCCAAGTAGGAAGTAACAGATTGGAGTTGGGCGCCGGAGACACCACGATTACCCTTATCGCAAAGGACAATGCTGCTCCCGCTCGTACAAGAGAGACGGTTTGGCTCATAAAAGAGGATTCAACGCCGCCGGTTTTTGGAGGTTTTTCCATTTCCACGAGCACTCGCAGCCGGTATGTTAAGGAGAACGACACGGTTACCCTCAATTTCAGAGTAGAGGATGATGAAACCGGTGTTGATTTTTCTACGCTGGAAGGAAGTATTGCCGGCGTCACACTGAGCGGCGCCAATTTTACCTATGATAGGAATACGGGCAGCTGCAGCGCAGCGGTTGCGTTAGCCAGTCCCACCCAGACAACTGGCGATTTGGCTATCGATATTAGTGTAAAGGACAAAATAGGAAATAAAAGCAGCATAAATCAGGGGCACTTTGCTGAGAGCTCCAGCAATCCAACCAGGATTCAATTTCTTCATGGAGCGCCCACGCTGCGTACCGTATCGATAGCATCTTCAAACGCCGCTGGCGGCGCCACCGTTGCCAGATCCGGCGATACTGTCACCCTAACTGTCGTGTCCAATCATGTGTTGAGCTCGAGTACTTTTAGAGCAACTATCGCGGGCAGAAGAGCCTCTGTAAGATCAGGAGGTCTTTCCACAACATTGACCGCTACGGCAGTGATACCAGCTGCTTACACTAACTCCCCAATACCCTTCGAAATTACTGCATTTAGCAATGCGGCAGGCGCCCCCGGAAATACTTCTCCGCCGATTAACAGCACCACCGATGGTTCATCGGTGATTCTGTATGCGGAAGGGCCGACTCTCAGGATTGGCGGGATGCAAGTGAATGGAAACCTTAGGGATAATGCTTATATCAAAACAGGAGATAGTTTTTCATTCACTGTGGGTTCCGATCAGCCTCTCAATCAAGCTGCTTCGCCAACTGTCGTGATTACTCCCGCTAACACCGCTGCGGCGACATTCGCATCGGATGCCCGCTCATTTACGGTGAATGTCGCTTCGTTTGCGGGAAGAAGTGACAGCAGAATTGCCGTAACTATTTCGGGGATCGAAAATGTTGCAGGTTTGTCCCAGGTTACCCCCATCAGCGCTATGACAATAAATGCATGGTATTATCCCGGCGCCCCGGAACTAACTGCCATCAGCATAAGGCTGAAGAAAGCAGCCGGCAACACAGGCAATGAGCCGGAGATTGGGGATGAGGTGGTCTTGAGATTCATGGTCGAGAACAGCCGAGTGCTAAGCAGCGATCCGACTGTCGCGCTTAGAGCGGGTGGAAAGGTTCTAAATATAACTAAGGATGGCTCTACTGGCGCCCCAAATTATCGATATACTCATACCGTAGTTGCCGATGACTTAGGCGGCAATACGGAAGCGCCGGTGGATTACACTATAACAGGAATCACGGATGCGGCGGGTAATGACGCTGCTTCTCCTTACACCGGCAGTTCAAGTAGCTTCAAACTCCGACCCATTCCTTGATGTGTGAATGAGCAGAAGTAAATTAATTCAAGGTGTAGTTTTAATCTTCTTAGTCGCCATGGGCCCGGTTGGGGTGCGCGCTGAAGAGAGATACGAAGCGCTGGAGTCAGGCCCGCGGTTAGAGATAATTGAGCCCGCGGAAGACGTGGTTCAGGGGGACTCTTTATGGTTTCATGGCAGGGTGAATCCCTCGCCCGATGTCGGTGTCGGCGGCGCGCGTGTGGATACCCTGAGCTGGAACATCCCCGAACTTAGCAAGATGTCGTATATCATGTTTCATCGCTCCGGGCTATTTGTCCAATCGATACCAATTGCCGAGGAGGATGGTCCCCTAACGCTTAGACTTCGGTTGAACGATAAGGCGGGAAGGATTGATGAAAGAACCTTCTTGATAAATCCTCATTTGCCGGGCCCTGAGACACCGCCCTCCGCTGCAGCGCCTGCGGAGCCTCCGGCTGAAACACCGATCCCCGCTGCAGCGCCCGCGCTGCCCCCGACTCCCATTAGAATCAAGTCTCCCACGGATGGCTCGTTCTACCGTTCCACGGTTGAGGTGATAGGTAATTTTGGAGGCATGCCTCTGAGAATTGAGTGGCAGGTGGAGGCCCTGGATTTGCGGGGACCTGCCAATATGAATCCCGATGGAACGTTCGGCTTTGCGTTTTCAACGCTGGAATTTTCTGAGCCCATCGTTGTGGAGGTTAGGGCGATATACGGCGACGGGACGGATAGCGCTTCGATAAGGTTGGAAAATGCTGGCGATGGACCTTACTTGGATGTGCGGGGCCCTGTGGATGGCGGGTTCTATCTAAACCGGATGGAAGTTGATGGTGTGATAGGTAAGCAGCCGGATGGAGAAGATACTCTTTCTGAAGTAAAAACTCTCAGTTGGTGGTTTGCATCCATGCCCGAAAAGCGTAGGGCGGTGTTTTTCAACGATGAGGGGCTATTTCTTTTCAATATAGATTTGTCGGATGAGACGGGCCCGCTCTCCTTGGAATTCGAAGCCGAGGACAAAAACAACAACAAGACCAGGCTGAGTTTCCGACTTAGGGATGGGCGCTTGCCTCCGCGTCTAACAATTGATTTTCCCACTGAGGGGACAGAATATGGGGCAGCCGGCATCTTTGTTTCGGGTACGGTGGCCGATCCATACGAAAGCATCCCGGACTATGGCGGGCTTGGAAATCTGGCCTGGATGATACGGCCTGCGGATGTCAGATTAACCGATCAGTTTATCAATGGCTCAGCTGAGTTAGCGCGGGACGGAAGCTTCCTGATCCCTCTCCACATGCAGGTTTTTGAAGGAGATGTGGAGCTGCATGCCACTGTTGCCGGCGCCAATGGAGAGGTGGCCGAGGCGGCATTGGTCATACCCCGCGGCAGGAGCGACATTCCCAGTTTCGAGGTTTTTGGCATGGATGAATCGGCTAGGCTTAGCTGGAATCCGGTGCCTGATGCCGATAGCCTGGTAGTTGAGCTAACTAATAGGGATGGGAAATCGGAGATAGGGGTTGCCGCGGAAGATAATGGTGAACTGGTGGTAGATTCGCTGACTAACGGGGAGCTCTATGAATTTCAGCTGCATGTGATTAGCGAGCGCGGCAGCTTCAGCTCCCATGCGGTAAGAACTATCCCCTTCTCGGGTGAGACATTGAAGCCTCTCGCCAAGGGTGAATATCGACAGATACAGTTGACATGGCCGAGTATACCCGGAACGCGGGAATATCTTGTATTCCGCTCGGAGGGGGATGGTGATTTTATGCCTCTGAGCCCGCCGATAAGCGAGACGAGGTTTGTGGATAGCAAGGCGCATTATGGAATCCAATATTCCTATGCGATAGCCCCTGTGGAGTTTCCGGAGTATTTGAGCAATCCCACCGCGGCGCAGACCTTGCTGGCGCCGGATCAAAGGCTGAAGGTGGTTGTTGACTATGAGGATTTGGTTCCGGAGGATATTTACATTCGAGAAGATTACGCGTTCGTGGCTGCCGGGAGCGGCGGGCTAAGAATCATTGATATCAACGATCCGATTAAGCCGGTGGCCGTTGGAGCAGTGGAATCCGGGAACGCGGTGGGAGTTGCTGTCAGGGGCGATTATGCCTTTATCTCCGATAGAGATAAGGGCCTTTTGGTGGCTAACATTGTTGCGCCCACAAGGCCGTTCGCTGTGGGTGCAAGACTTGCCGGGCAGGCTACCGCGGTTGATGTCCGCGGCGAGTATGCATACATCACCGATGAGCAGCGCGGCTTACGAATATATGACGTATCGAATGTGCGCAGCCCACAGCAAATCGGTATTCTTGAGGGATTCAGCGCCTATGATTTGGCTATTGTGGATGCTACAATGCTCATCCCCGCCGGTTTGGGCGGTCTGGCCATTATCAGTTTGGAAACCCCCGAAATTCCTACCCTCCTTGGCATGATGGAAACTGGCGATGTGCGGTCTATTGAGCTGAAAAACAAACTTGCCTGTCTTATTGATTCCGCCGGAGATATCTTGCTGCTTGATATTTTGAACCCGCGAGCGCCTAGGATAGTCTCCAGAATAAAAGACGCGCGCGCAGCCCATCTCACCATCAGGGAAAACTATGTTTTTGTTTCAAGATTCGATGGCGAGCTAAACCTTTATAACATAGACAACCCAAGCAGACCAACTTTTTTTGCAGCTGCCTCGCTTGGCAGACTGAAGCAGTTAGAAATTAAGGACGACATTATGTATGCTGGCACCGATAGGGGAATAGTCGTGATTCAAACCTATCTAGTTGGAAATTCATTTGTGAGCTCGGGGTGGGAAACCCAGGGCCGCTCGTATGGTTTAGCGCTTTCGAGTAGGGAGCTGGTTGTTGCGGACCATGAGGGCGGGGTTCAGATTTTCAACAGTGAAAGTGATCCTGGAGGGCCAGCTCAGATAATCCCATCACCCTTTGCGATGGAGGTGGCGGTTGCGAACGATTTACTTGCCGTTGCCGATGCGATTGACGGTTTGGGCGTTCATAAACGCCTGCCGCAGAGCAGCCGCTGGGGTGATTCTATTTTGGAGGATTCCATTGGCCCTGCAGTGGATGTCGATATTTACGGCACGAGAGTTATAGCGGGTTTCGAAGGGATGAGCCCGGTTTTGCTGGAGATTTCCGAGCAGGGCGCGGTGAAATCCGTTGAGATACCCTTCCCAGGCGCGAAGGTGGTATCCGTTGGGGAGTTATTTGCCGCTGCGGCCGATAACCGGGAACTCAAGATTTACGGAATCGAGAACCTTGTGGAACTGGACCGAAAAGAGCTTGAGGGTGTCAAAGATTTGCACATTGATCAAAACAGGCTCTATGCCGTTGGCGATTTCGGGATGATAATTTACTCCTTTTTGAATTCGGGGAATGTGGAGGAATTATCGCTTATGCCGGCCGCACATGTTCGCTCCATATCCGTTGCGGAGGGTTATGCCTTCTTGAGCAGCGGCCCCGAAGGGCTTCTGGTTGTAAATGTGAAGGATACTATGCGCCCATTTATTGCATCGAAGAGCTCGAATGTTTTTGCCACGGCGGCCGAGGCTATTCCGGGGGCGGGGCGGGTTTATGTTGCGGATATTAACGGTGTTCAATTAGTGGATCTGGTGATTCCATCTTGGCTGGAATAGGGTTGGATCGAAGCCTATCGCTTAGACGGTTTTTGGGGTCTTTTTTATGAAGATTGGAGAAGTTGTGCTGTCTTAGCGCCTCAAAGGCCACGATGCCAACCGCAACCGAAAGATTTATCGATCTAGCCTCTTCGGCCATTGGTATCCTTAGACATTTCTCCGGAAAGCGGCTGAGTATGCTAAGAGGCAGCCCCGCGGTTTCCTTTCCAAATACCAGGTAGACGGGTTTCTCAAATTTAGCCTCATCATAACTTCGGAAGGCTCTGGCTGTGATAAGCCACAGTGGAGGATTTTTATTCGCGCTGAGAAAGATTTCCCAATTTTCGTATATTCCGCAATTGAGTTGATGCCAATAATCCAAACCCGCTCTTCTTAGAAGTTTGTCGTTTATGGAGAAACCTAGGGGGCGGATTAGATGAAGAGAGGCGCCCATCGCCATACAGGTTCTGCCTATACTCCCGGTGTTTTGCGGTATATCGGGTTGATGCAGCACTATATGAAGCTCCACTGCAGGTTATCCGTAATAATCATTCTGTAGGACTTGTATTTTCAGAATCGATAAAACCGATGGTATTGCTCTGATTCTCCTGGATATCTTCCCAAAATCGTCGACATTTTCCACCTCCACTGTGAAAAACCCCTCAAGCTCTCCCCGCTCGGTTTCATTTAGGCTGCCCGATATCAGATGGCCGTGATATTTACGAATGGCCCCCTCTATCTTACTGAAAAGATCCTGCGTATATCTTGAGTGTATTTGAAATCTCTGAGTGTTTCCGGGGCTAGCGGTTTCCCAGTTCACCTGGATTCGGCGGTCGTCGAAGTTTGCAATGCCCTTGAGGTTTGGACAGTTTTCGCCATGTACGATGATGCCGCGGCCGCGGGATATGTAGCCAATTATCTTATCGCCGGGAGATGGTGAGCAGCATCGGCTAATCTTTATCATCATGTTTCTTTCATTTGCTATACTGATTCCAACTTTGGATAGATTGAGAACCTTTGTTTCGAGTTTGCCGCTTCTTGCCGCTTCTTTGATTGGAGTCGGGATTTTTTTCTTTCGGGCAACTATGTTGCGATCGATTACAACGTCGGTTTCGTGATGGTTTAACCAGGAGCGGATTTTGCTGCGGGCACGAGTGCTTCGGACATGTTTGAGCCAGTTAACATGGGGATGCGCATGGACGGCGGTGAGAATTTGAATAGTTTGGGTGTTTGCAAGCGGCCGGGTTAGGGGGATGATTGAGCCGTTTGCCTTGGCCCCCATGCAGTGATGGCCTATTTCGGAGTGTATGTGATATGCGAAGTCTATGGCTGTCGATCCCTCGGGCAATTCAATCGGATCGCCTTTCGGAGTATAGACAACTATGGAATCCTGCAGCACATCCTGCTTGATTGCATCAAGGAAGATGCCCGCATCGTCATCGTGACCTTCATCCCTTAAATTCCTCAGCTGCTCTATTAGGGCAAAGCGGCTGGCCTGCAGCGTTTTTCTCCCCCTGCATTCCTTGTAAGCCCAATGTGCGGCAATTCCGTATTCGGCTGTTTCGTGCATTGATTGGCTTCGGATTTGTATTTCCAATGGGCGAGCGCCTTGGGTAAGAACCGAGGTGTGCAGAGATCGGTAGCCATTGCTTTTTGGGCATGCGATGTAGTCCTTGAACCGACCCTCGAAGGGGGCCCAAAGGCTGTGCACCACTCCGAGCATCGTATAGCAGGCCGCTGTTGATTCGCAGATTATCCGAACGCCTAGGAGGTCGTAGATTTCGTCGATATCCTTGTCCCTGTCCTTCATCTTGCGGTATACCGAATAGAAGTGCTTGGCCCTGGTGGAAACATCTATTTTCACATGCTCCTTTGCGGCGGCTTGCAGGAGTTTGGCCTGGATATATTCAAGATAGAGCCTCCGCTCTTCCTTTTTGAGCACCACATGATCGCGGATCAAAGTGTAGAAATCGGGATGCAAATACTTGAAACTGATATCCTCCAATTCAGACTTAAGCGAGCTCATCCCCAATTTCCCCGCTATCGGGGCATAAATCTCCAAGCACTCACGGGCGATTCTACCGCGTCGGCTATCTTCGGTGATGTATTGGAGGGTATGCATGTTATGGCGTTTATCCGCAAGTTTTATGAATATAACTCTTAGATCATCAACCATCGCCCAAATCATTTTCCTAAGGGATTCCGTTTTCCTCGTCTTAGTTCCGACATCCATATAGTCGATTTTTGTAACTCCCTCGATAAGCGAGGCCACCTCGGTTCCAAAATTTTTGACGATATCATCTTTGGTTGCTTCTGTGTCTTCCAGGGCATCGTGAAGCAGAGCGCCCTTTATCGCCTGTGGATCCAGTTTGGAATCAATCAGTATTTCCGCGGTTCGGATAGGGTGGATTATATAGGGCTCTCCCGAGGCTCTTTTCTGCCCCGCATGTAATTTTCGGGACCAATGCAGAGCGTCGAGTATGGGCCTGCGCTCCGCGTGCGGATAGATACTCAGACGGTCTGAGAATCGGCGAATTTCAGCTTCGAGTTCCGCCTCAGTGAGGATTAGGGAATCAGTGACCGGGCTCATTCAGGTTTCCTTTCCGCGATCACCACACGAGGTTTCCCGCCAAGATCAGCACAATGCCGGATATGCGCAAAACCGGCATCCGAGAGCAGTTGATATGCTTTATCCATCTGCATAGGAGATATTTCCAGCAGTAATGTCCCATTGTCGGCAAGTTTAGTCCAGGCGCGGGGAACAAGACGGCGAATTATGCTCAAACCATCGTTATCGCCGCCGTTTAGGGCAAGCGCCGGCTCCTTCCATTGCCGTTTTTTTCTCTGGCTAAACTCGATTGGCGTCAGATACGGCGGGTTGGATACGATAACCTCGAATTGCCCCGGCACGTTTTCCAATAAATCGGAATGAAGATACCTTACATTTCCCTTGCTTATTTTTTGGTTGTTTTTTTCAAAATACCCTTCGGCAATTGGGGAAATATCCGATGCGGATATTTCCCAGCCAGGCCGCTCGGCGGCGAGTGTCAATGAGAGAGTTCCAGGGCCGCAGCAGCAATCGTGAAGCCGTGCCTTGAGACCGTATTCATCCATAGTTTTCAACGCTGCCTCAATGAGCGTTTCCGTGTCCGGCCGAGGGCAGAGAACTCCTGGGCCTACGAAAAATTCTCTGCCCCAGAATTCCTTTTTACCGATAATCCAGGCAATGGGCTCGCCGAAGATACGGCGTCTCACTGCGAGTCGATACTTCTCGACTGCCGTGTTGCCCAGGCCTTCCGATAAGCACATATACAAATGCTCCCTGTCGAGCCCGCAGGCATGCGCCAGAAGCAGAGAGGCATCCAGCCCCGCTGTGCCGCCTTCATGCCGCTTCATGGCAAGTCTGCCCTCGGCTAAGGCCTCTCGGATAGTCATCTGAGTTGATTCTGCCAACCTTCTAAATTTAAGTCTATTGATTTAGTGAGGATCAAGCGGCATTAGCAGCGCTGATAATCCGGGCTGTGACCAAGAAATGGAGTCTCGCCTGAGGTAAGGCGGATAGAGAGGGCCCCGAATTGCTCGCCGTGTTGTTTTTCAGCCTGCCAGTGAGCTTTCCAGGGAGCTAATTTTCAATCCTTCCAGAACTTCACTCAGATCGCCTTGCATTACCTGCTCCAGCTTATAGAGGGTAAGGTTGATTCTATGATCGGTAATCCTGTTCTGGGGGAAGTTGTAGGTGCGAATTCGTTCCGAGCGGTCACCGGAGCCAATTTGGCTTTTCCTGCTAGCTGCCCTTTCTGTTCGTCTTTTCGATTCTTCCAGTTCATACAGGCGAGACCGCAGCACTCTGAGCGCCTTGGATTTATTTTTAATCTGGCTCTTCTCATCCTGGCAGGTTACCACTAGCCCCGATGGCAGGTGGGTGAGCCGAACGGCCGAATCGGTTGTATTGACGCTTTGCCCGCCCGGGCCGCTGGAGCGGTAAACATCCACTTTGATATCGGAATCCTGAATTGTGATATCGGTTTCCTCGGCTTCGGGCAGCACGGCCACGGTTACCGCCGAGGTGTGAATTCGGCCCTGTGATTCCGTGATTGGAACCCTTTGCACCCTATGTGCGCCGGATTCATACCTAAGATCCCCATATACGCCCTTGCCGCTCACTGAGAAAATTACCTCCTTGAATCCGCCAGCCTCGGTTTCACTTGAATTTAGAATCTCAACCTTCCACTTCCGGTTTTCGGAGTAGCGGCCATACATACGGTATAAGTCGGCCGCAAAGAGGCTGGCCTCATCACCACCCGTGCCGGCACGGATCTCGACAATAATATTCTTCCCATCTAATGGATCCCTGGGAACCAGAAGCACCTTGAGTTTATAAACAATTTTTTCAAGTTCGGTTTCAAGGGAATCAATCTCCTCCAGAGCCATTGCCTTAATATCCATATCCGATTCCGCATTGGCAATTTCCCTGGCATCCTCCAATTCACCGCGTTTGGAGAGAAAGACCTTGTATACCGTTATCGCCTCTTCCACCAGGGCGTATTCTCGTATTATCTGCCTGTAGGCATTGGTTTTTTTGGGGAAGTCAGAATCGCCTATGACCGATTGCAGTTCCTCATATCTCCTTTGAATTGTCTCCATGCGCCGCTCAATGAGAGTGATATCAGTTTTCATCAAGTTTTCAATTGGTGATGTTCTGACTGTCAGCGGAGACAGGCATATTCGAAGCGTCTGTTTTTTTTGCGGCAACAGTGCGCAGGAAGCCAAACACGGCCCCACATGCGGCCCCAATAAGGTGGGATATCTGGGAGATATCGTCGTAGCGGAAAATTGCCAAGATTTCCTTAATCAAATACAGGCCTACAACCAGCAGCGCGGTAAGCGGGAATTCTCCGGATTTGATATTCGCGAAGCTGACCATCAATATCATCATGAAGGCTATTCCGCTTGATCCCATGAGGGCGGTTTCAAAGAACAGAGCGTTTAACAGACCGTTTACCATTGCGGTAATCGTAATCATCCAGGCTACTGATTTGGTGCCGAATTTTTCCTCGAGAATGGGGCCTAGGAGCAGTATCAGAGTTAGATTCGAAAGAAGATGCTCCCAGCTGGCATGGCCAAAAAGGTGGGTGAACATCCGCACGTAGGCTGGGATGTCATCGAATCTGAAGGTTGTCGATCCCTCGGCCGTGAAAAGCGCCTCAATTATCCCGGGCATAATGTACTGATCGATTAGAAGAACAATTGTTGCTGCCAGGGCCAATGTAAGCGCGGCTGGAGCATTGTATTTTAGTTTCATATTGGCGTATCGTCGGGGCAGCTGCGGCAATTCCGGGATCGTAGGAGCCTGTATTTCAGCTTCATATTTGTGTATCGGATTTATTTGCAGGCATGCTTATTTAATTCAACTCCAGAATTATCGGGCAATGATCGCTTCCACCGATATTCGGCATTATCCCCGACGATTCCACCCTTCCCGCGGACGCATCGTCTATACAGAAATAATCAATCCTCCATCCGATATTGTGAGCTCTGGCATTAGCTCTGTAAGACCACCATGTATAGTGATTCGGCCCGGTTTCGAACACGCGAAAGGTATCAGTCCAGCCGCCTGCGATGAAGGAGTCCATCCAAGCTCGCTCTTCGGGCAGATATCCCGGATTTTTTTCGTTTTCCTTCGGACGGGCCAAATCAATAGGCTTATGAGCCACGTTATAGTCGCCTATGATTATAACGGTTTTCCCGGCATCCACCAGTTCATCGCCGCGTTTTTTAACCGCCTTGTTGAAATCAAGCTTGTACCCCAGTCTGGCCCCTTGAGGCTGAGAATTCGGGAAGTAGCAGTTCAGCAGCGCGAGATTTCCAAAAAAAACAACCTGAACTCTGCCCTCTGAATCAAATTCCTCCACTCCCAAGGGATTAATCGCGTCGGGCTGCTTTTTTGCCCAAAAGGCGGTGCCGCTATATCCCCGTTTTTCGGCGCTGTGCCACCAGGACTTGTATCCGGCAGGAGAGTATACTTCTCTTCCCAATTGCTCAAGGAGCGCCTTGGTTTCCTGTATGAAAAAGGCATCCGCATCGGAGGTGGAAATAAAATCCATCAGCCCTTTTTTGCAGGCGGCTCGTACTCCATTTACATTCCAGGATATAATTCTCATGCTAAGAGCAATGATAACAAATTCTCCGTCTTTGATAAAGGCCATCGAATCCGCGGATGGCCCTGGCTGTCGGATAACAGACCGGCAGAGGGTTTCCGGCGGCGATATCAATAGGTGCTTCAAATTGACTCTTTCATCCGGCAGGGTTGTTTTTCTCAAGGAGAATCAATCCTCGCTCGCTCATATGTTCGCTGCGGAATCCACGGGTTTACTTGAGCTGTCCAATGCCGTCAAGGGGATAGAGGGCATATCCGTGCCCAAGCCTCTCGCGTGGGGATTAGACGGTGATCGCTCCTTTCTTCTGATGGAGCATATCAGCCAGGGAAGATTGAAATCCAGTGTCTCGTTCGGCGCATCCTTTGCGGAGCTGCACCGCGGCGCCCGGAGTGACAGCTGCGGCTTCGAGCAGAATAACTGGATTGGATCGACTCCGCAGCTAAACGACTTGACAGCCTCATGGCAGGTTTTTTTCGCCGAGTATCGTCTGGGTTTTCAATGGAAACTGGCCCGAGAGAGGGGTTTTGGAAATCTGACTGCCGATCGAGCGATGGAAAGAATCCAGTCTAGGATATCAAGTATTTTGCCTGCCCCGGACAGGCCCAGCCTCCTCCATGGCGATCTTTGGGGTGGTAATTGGATGGCTGGAGCAGAGGGGCGCGCCTGGCTAATCGACCCCGCGGTTTACTACGGCCACAGGGAAGCCGATATCGCAATGACAGAGCTCTTCGGAGGGTTCCCATCCGGATTTCGTGATGCATATCAGGAAACATGGCCTCTGGAACCTGGTTTCAGCGAGAGGAAAAATTTGTATAACCTTTATCATTTGCTAAATCATCTCAATCTGTTCGGCTCCTCCTATTGGCCGAGTGTCATGTCCGGTATCAATCAATACTCGTAAGGGCCTTTGCGCAGGCAGCGGGGGGAGCATGTCTGCGCATCAAGCTTATGGGGGTGGAAATCCGATTATGCGGCTGAGCCCTATCGCCCCCAGTTTCCGACGCACATTGATCGAAGTATCTCCTTAAAATCCGCGCCGCCCTTTATGCCCAGGCGGCGAGCATCCATATTGCGTCCTCTAGTTTCGGAGCGAATCGCAGTTGCCCTTAACTCGATTCAGGCCCAGGGCCTTAATCATATACGGCGGAAGAGCCGCCCCCCTTCGACGCTTGGTGAGGTCAACAAACCAACCCAGTTTTTTGATTATAGGCAATCGGTATGTTTCCACAAATTCGATCAAGGTTCCGTCAGGATCCTCGATGTACGTGAATCGACCCGCCGCATCGCCCATATCAAAGGACGTTTGTGAGTCCACGGTGAAGTCAAAGCCCTTGGAACTAAATTCAGCGCCCAAGGCATCCATACCCTGGATGTCGAAGCAGAGATGAATGAAACCCGCATCCCCCCAGAGACGGTTTTCAAAGATTTTCTTCGGTTTTCGATCCAGGGTTTGGATCAACTCAATGCTGCTGGAGCCGAGTAGCGCGCCAAATGGCCCTGCCTGTTTTTTCCGGGAGCTAAGCAGGACCCGGCGGAATTTGCCGCCGCCCCCGTTAAGGGAGTTCCAATCAGGGAAGATATCGGTTTCATCATAATCGACCCTGTCGTAGCCTAGAAGTTCCCTGTACAATGTGAATGCGGCATCAATGTCGCTTACGCCGATAAGCGCTCCCGCCACCCCGCCGGTTGGATGACCCCTGCTTGAGAACCAGGAGCTTGAATGCACAATCTGAAAGAGATTCCCCCATGGATCACGCACAAAAAATGTCATATGCCCGTCGGGAGCAGGCTCCGGATTGCCAAGAGCCGCCACTCCGGAATCCACTAGGAAGCGGTGAGTGCGGGCGGGGTTATCCGTCTTTATCCGGGCCGCGAATATGCCCAAATCTCCAAGCATCGGAGGCCGTGCCGGAAATGCCGTTAACCTGCTGGTGTACTGCCAGATTTCAAGCCCCCCTCCGCCCCTCAGGTTTATGGCCAGCAGGGCATCGCGGGACTGAATCTTATCATCGGTATAGGCCGTCATAAAGGGCGCCTCGGCGGCCTCTCGGAAGATAGGGATGTCTAAGCCAAATCGACATCGATACCAGGGCCAGGCTGCCTCCAGATTCGGAATGCCAATTCCGATTTGTTGGATTCCACTTATTATAAAGGCCATAGTTTGATTCCTATTATCCGGTTTTTATTCTGCTTGACTGAATTCACAGGAGTTTTTGATAATAACCCGATGTCGAATCTGGGTGTAGTGCTTATCTTCCTTTTACTCATTGCTTCCTGCGGCGGCGAATCGTCTCTATCGAGAGTGGGAGACGAGGTTCCATACTATGTTGCGAAAAACTATGAGCAGATTACCGTATCGCCGCAGGGTAGAGCGGTGGTTAAGGCAGGTGCGGTTGAAGCCTTCCAGCGGGAAGATAAAACCGTGTTCTTTGAAGCCGAGTTGAAGGAGTATGACTCGGATGGAGAGCTGCTTATGGAGGGCAGGGCGGAAAAAGTCGAATTATGGGGAGGAAACGATGCGGCGGCGCAGGGGGATATTTATGTGCGTGACTTTGTCGACAATACCAGCCTCAAGGCCGAGAAACTAACATGGGAGAATAGGGAACGGCTTCTAAGCGGAGAGGGGATGGTGAGTATTGAATTCAAAGACGGGGTCAAAATCAGCGGTGAGGGTTTTGTTGCCGATGTTGCCCGAGATGTTTACGAGTTTAAACAGGGAGCCAGGGGCGCATTTGAAACTGATGAACAGTAGCTTTCATGAGCTGTGGATTAAATATGCCGCCTGTGAGAGTTCGGAATTTGAAGAAGAAATCCCTTGTTCGTGTGCTCTGGTTTTGGATGTGTTTGAGCCCTGCAATGCTGGGCCTTGGAGCCGAGAGCTGGCGGTTTTCAGCTGATGAGGTTAAGAGAATCGATAGGGAGAATGAATCACGCACCGTTCTTAGCGGAAACGCCTATGCAGAGTCTGACACAATGCGAATTGGCGCCCGTGAGCTGGAGCTCAGTGGAAAGGATTATGAGTACATAAGCGGCAGTGACAAAATCTCCTTCACTGACACCGAAAGACAGGTTAGAGTAAATTCGGAGCGCCTTGAGTACAACCGGATAACCAAGATTATTGGATTTCGGGAAAGGGTTGTATTGGTCGATGAAGAGAACGGCGTGATTGTTCACTGTGAGTCCCTGGACTTCCGACAAGAAGAAGACCTAATGATCATGCAAATCCTGGTTAGGCTCATCAAGGGAGATACGGTGTGTCGGGGGGAATTTGCAACCCTTTGGTTTGAGGAAGACATCTTGGAGGTTTCGGGACATCCGGCGGTATGGCGTGAGGATGATGTTTATCGCGCCGATCGGATACTGATAAACCTGGAAACCGATGAAATCGAGCTGATAGGGGCGGTTGAAGGAACTCTAATCGTAACCGAGGATGAAAGAAAATAGCATCAAGGCGGATACTCGGGCAGATCAAAATTTCGTTCTTCAAGCTGAGGGACTGCGTAAGCTGTACCGTACGAAGATAGCAGTATCCGATGTCTCTTTCAGTATGAAGCAGGGCGAAGTTGTTGGGCTCCTTGGACCAAATGGGGCAGGAAAAACCACCACCTTCTATATGATTGCTGGTTTTGTAAAGGTAACTTCGGGGAAGATATGGCTCAATGAAAGGGATATCACCAACGAGCCAATGTATCAGCGCGCTCGACTCGGTATCAATTACCTGCCCCAGGAGCCTTCAGTTTTCCGAAAATTGAGCGTGGCCGAGAATATTCGGGCAGTTTTGGAAGCAAGGAAGGAATTGGACAAATCGGAGCGTGAGTTGATTCTGGAAGAGCTCATGAGAGATCTCGGTATAAGTGAATTGTCAAACCAGAAGGCAGATACCTTATCCGGCGGAGAACGGCGGCGAACCGAGGTTTGTCGGGCGCTAGCCACCAATCCAAAATTTCTTTTGCTTGATGAGCCCTTCAGCGGCATTGATCCAATTGCTGTCGGCGATCTTAGAAACATTATCCGGAGACTGGCCGATCGCCGAATAGGAGTGCTGATAACCGATCATAATGTACGTGACACCCTCTCGATTACAGGGCATGCCTACATAATCAATCACGGCGAAATACTCACGGGGGGAACTGCCGAGGAGCTGCTGGAAGACGAACGGGCGAGAGAGATTTATTTGGGTAGAGATTTTTCTATGTAGTATTGTTTATGAAAAACAACCTTGACTCGGGAAGCCGATTAGGATGAGCATAAAAAAGGGAGAGTTGATTTGCCCGGACAAGGACAACGGCTAACTGCAAGTCAAAAAATTGCGCAGAAACAAACAATAACTCAGAAACTGATTCAATCGATTAACTTGATGGCGATGCCGCTCACTGAGCTGCAGGAGACAATTCGGGAGGAGGCGGAGAAAAATCCAGCATTGGAAATCATTCGAGAAGCAGGTGAGGTGGACACCCCCTCCCGAAGTGAAAATGAGGTTAAGGAGGACGGAGCAAACGAGCAGGATTTATTTAGCGATAGCTCCGATCCAGGCTACCAGGCCGTATCCGTGGGCGACTCCGACAGCAAGCGGCTGTTTCTTGAGGGAGTGGTAACCCGTGAAAAAACACTGCACGATGTTCTGATAGACCAGTTGCATGTCATGAATACTCTGCCTGAACTTGCGGATCTGGCAGAAAAAATTATATGGAATTTAGATGGCGATGGTTTCCACAATGAGGCGCCCGATTTGTTGCTTACCAGTGACAAACCGGAATTGCTGGAATCGGCCCTCAGATTGGTTAGGTCCATGGATCCCATAGGCTGTGCATGCAGCGGTTGGCAGGAATCTCTCCTGATTCAAGCTGAAATTAGGGGAGACAGCCCGGCAAAATTCGAGCGCTTCGTAAGGGAGGGTCTCAATTTGCTGGAGAAAAAACGTCCCGAGGATGTAAGAGCGGCATTGCGAATGTCTCCGGACGACTGGGAGCTCTGTGAGGAGTACATTCGAACGCTTGCGCCGTTTCCGGGGCGATTGCACTCTGTCGATTCGCCGCAGTACATTGTTCCGGACTTGGTTATCCGGAAGAGGGAAGGCGAGCTGACTCTGATACTCAATGATGAGATTCTTCCGGTTCTGCGGATCAATCCGGAATTTGAGAGGATGGGAGATGAGCCCGTTGTCGACAGAAACGCAAAGCGCTTTATCAGTGATTATTCAAGAGAGGCCCGATATTTCATCAATAGTCTCAAACAGCGAGAAAACACATTGCTGAAAACCGCACGCTCTATTGTGGAATTTCAAAGGGATTTCTTCTCCGGCGGTCCGAGATTTCTGAAGCCGCTTACGCTCAAAAAAGTTGCCGATACAATGGGTGTTCACGAAACAACTGTTTCCAGAATTACTTCGAATAAATACGCACAAACGGATTGGGGGTTGTTTCGACTGAAATTCTTCTTTACCAACTCCATTTCCGGATTTGGCAATGCAAAATCGAATGTATCTAGGGTGGCGGTAAAGGAAATTATAAAAGAAATTATGGCAGGGCTCGACACGAAGGAACGCATTTCCGATCAGACACTCAGAGATTTACTTGCAAGTCGGGGTATAAATCTGGCGCGAAGAACTGTTGCCAAATATCGAAATGAGCTTGATCTACCCTCATCCAACCGACGATAATTAAAGGAGTTCCTAGCAACAGGAGGATGCGATGAACTTGGAAGTCAAGGGAACTCACGGCTATAGTCCGGGCGTAAATACCAGGGAATATATTGACAAAAAGTTAAAACGCCTGAGTCATGTGGAAGCGCATATGGCGGATTTGCATTTGACTCTGGACAGAGAAAAAAACGGTGAATTCAGAACCGAGGCGAATATCCATTTCCGCTGGGGAGCTATGGGGCATATTAGAGTTGCAGATAGAGATCTCTTTAGGGCCCTTGATTTTCTTTTCGACAAAATTGAAGTCAAGGCGACGAAGGAGAAGGACAAGATGCAGGAACATTAGGAAAACCCCCTAATATTTTTTATTCTCCGTGTTATAATGGGAGAAATGGATAAGTTCACAGTCCTGGATTTGCTTAGCCTAGAGCCTGAGCCCCTCAATGAGCTTGAATTACGCTGCGTATGTGGACGAAGGGGGCTATCAAGAGAGATTTATTCCACTGACACTAATCGGCCTGGTATGGCACTGGTGGGTTTTTTCGAAAAATTTGTTGGGGAGCGGATTCAAATTATTGGGAGGGGTGAATTCGCCTACATAGAATGTATGACCGAAAAGACGCTTGCACCCCAGCTTGCTAGGATGTTCAAGCACGATATCCCATGCTTCATCTTTAGCTACAATCTCAATCCTCCGGAATACTTCACAAAGGCCGCGGAAAGGGCTGGGGTCCCGATACTGGTAACTCCCCTTGCCTCTTCATTGCTCTCGGTAAGACTGATGCGGACTCTTGATTATGTGTTCGCTCCCACACAGACGATTCATGCGGTGCTTGTCGAGGTGGAGGGGAGGGGTGTGCTGATTCAGGGTGAGAGCGGAATCGGGAAAAGTGAAACAGCGTTGGAGCTCCTGGATAGGGGGCATAGCCTGATTGCTGACGATTCGGTGCTCTTGAAGTGTTTAAATGGCAATACACTCTGGGGATACAATGCTTCCAAGGCGATGGAGCACCATATGGAAATCCGGGGCTTGGGAATTATCGACACTGTCAAACTGTACGGTCTTAATTCAATAAGAAATAGAAAAACTGTGGAAATGGCATTCCAGCTTGAGGCCTGGGATAAAAATAAGAACTACGATCGCCTTGGGACATCGAATACAACGATAAACCTGTTGGGCGTCGATATCCCCCTAATCACATTACCGGTGAAACCTGGCCGCAACATCCCCATCATAATAGAGGCTGCGGTGTTTAATCACATATTGAAATCGCAGGGTGTGCATGCGGCAAGGGATTTCAGCAAGAATGCCAATCGATGGATCAGGGGCGAGAATACGGGGAATCAGTGGATTGACGTCACCGCGGTTAAACGAGGTTAGCAATGACTACGCGCACCGTGACAATATTGAATAGAGCGGGCATTCACGCCAGACCCGCGTCTCTAATCGTGCAAACCGCTCAGGCCTTTGAGAGCTCGATTTGGATTGAAAAAGACAGTGTAAGAATTAACGCGAAATCAATTATGAATCTGCTGACCTTGGAGGCCACCTATCAAACCAAATTGGCGTTAAGCGCTGAAGGCCCTGATGAGGATGACGCTGTCGTGGAAATCTCCCGCTTGTTCGAGAACAAATTTAGGGAAGAATGAACTGTTGAGCTTCCTAAGCAAGATGTCGATGCGGGATTTGCATGCATAAGGGAAAAAATTCTTCTCCAGCCTCTTATCGGTATGTAAGTCTTATAATTGTAGTCTATACAGCCATCGTAATTTTGATTCTTCTTTGGGCGTTTCGGGTGTTTAATATGGTTGTCAAAGGGGCGTCACTCGGAGACTCCCCGGTTATTCTGATTCCAACGGTCCTAATCCCTCCGATATTCCTGGGTGTTTCCGTGTTTATCTGGATCAGGTTTTTCCGGCGAAAGAGGCATGGCATCCCGGGTTATAGATTGAGACTTAGGTTGATAGGGCTCTTCACCCTGGTAGTAATTGGCGCAATTCTTCTATCGGGATTGTTTCCCCTGCTCCTCCTTAACACCTCAGCTGAATTGTGGCTCGCGCCAGAAAAAGGTTTGGCGCTGGAAGATGGTGAACGCCTGGCGGCGAGATATCGAATTGATGCCCTCAATCGACTTAAGAATTTGGCCGAAAGCGATTATCTGCACGTCCTTCTGGATGACGCGGGGCGAGATGCCGCCCAGGTTTGGAGAGACCTTTTGGATGTGGCGCCCTACATAGATGCCATTCAGATTACTGGAGGCGGGCCGGGACGTATGATGGGGAAATTTGATTTTTTTTTCCCCCCGGGAGATTTTGGAAAATATAACGAGGAGGGAGCTCTGCCTGCAAGAGAGGTGAATGAACAAACTATTCTTTCCTGGCAGAGTTTTAGAAACAATCGCAGGGTGATCCTCACCTCGGCTCTGATTGAAAATTTCAAGGAAAATGTGCATCGAATAAACGCTGCTCATGAGGAATGGCAGCTCCTCAACCAAAAGAGGGGAACTATCAAGGGCTTATTAGGGGGCTTTGTGCTGCTCATAACAAGTTCGTTGGTCTTAATCGCCTCATTTGCAGGCATTGCGCTAAGCGGCAAACTTGTAAGCTCCGCAGCTGCTCTTAACGAGGCGATAAGGAAAATTTCCGAGGGGGATTTCAGTTTCAAAATTCCTGATTCGGGGGAGAGTGAAATTGATTTTTTGACAGAACCTTTTAACAGGATGATTGTCGGGCTTTCGGAAAGCCGCGCAAAGGCCATTCAAGATGAGCGTCTTGCGGCTTGGCAGGTGATTGCCCAGCGCTTGGCTCATGAGCTGAGAAATCCCCTAACGCCAATTAAGCTTTCCGCTCAGCGGATTTTGAGAAAGGCCAAAGATGGGGTATTGGATATAGTTCTTGTTCAAAAGGTCTCAGGGCTTATACTTCGCGAGGTCAATAATCTGAACAAACTGCTGCAGGATTTTGGAGACTTTGCCGGAGGCGGGTTACTCAGACGTGCAAAACTGGATGTCGAATACCTGATAACCGACCTTTTCGAAAAATTCAGAGCCATGCGCCCGGAGATAGAGTGGGCGCTAGCGCCCAAGGAAGCAATATTGCCGATAATGGCCGATGCACGGCAGATTGAGCGGATGATAATGAGCCTAATAACGAATGCCCTAGAAGCCAACTCCACGAAGATTACGGTTGAGTGGGAGATGGTTTACAAGGAATCTTCCTCCTTTGTCCGTTTTGCTGTCCTGGACAACGGAGATGGCATCTCCCCTGATTGGAGAGAATCGATTTTCCAGCCGTATATTTCCACCCGCGAGGGAAGCATGGGGCTGGGTTTGGCTGCGGCACGGAGAATTGTCTACGATCACCATGGACGAATCTGGTTTGAATCCGAGGTTAACAAGGGAACTGCGTTCTATGTGGAGCTGCCGGCGGGAGAGAAATCATGAACAGCATACTCATTATAGACGATGAGAGCGCTATCCGGAATGTGCTTGAAGACATCCTAAAAGACGAAGGCTATCGAATACATTTAGCGAGTGATGGGATAGAGGGCCTGAGATTACTGAAAAGGCATCCGATTGATATTGTATTCCTTGATGTCTGGCTCCCCGGCAAGGGGGGAATCGATGTTCTTGTGGAGATCAAAGACAAGTGGCCCGAGGTGGAGGTGATAATAATATCCGGACACGCTACGGTGGAGACAGCGGTGAAGGCCATTAAGCTTGGAGCCTATGATTATCTTGAGAAGCCCCTGGATTTAGGGCGAGTGGTTACCCTTGCACGAAATAGCATTCAGTTGGAAACCCTTAAACGAGAGAATGCGGCTCTCCGCAAGGGGCAGTTCCTTGAGGATGAGATGATTGGCAGCGCCGAGGGAATGCAGAAAATTCGTGAGATTATCACGCAGAGCGCCCCGTCGAATTCGAGGGTAATGATACTCGGTGAAAACGGCACGGGAAAAGAATTGGTTGCGCGGATGATCCACTTGAGAAGTAATCGATCCTCTGGTCCCTTCGTCGAGGTTAATTGTGCGGCTATTCCTGAAAATCTCATAGAAAGTGAGCTTTTTGGGCACGAAAAGGGCGCCTTCACTAACGCGGTTGCCAGGCGGAGGGGGAAATTCGAACTTGCTGACGGTGGCACGCTCTTCCTTGACGAAGTTGCGGATATGGCTCTCGAAGCCCAAGCCAAGGTGCTTAGGGCAATTCAGGAGATGTCCTTTGAGCGGGTTGGCGGAGAGGAGCAATTGAGTGTCGATGTCAGGATCATTAGCGCTACTAACAGAGATATTGCCCGTGAGATTGAGATGGGCAATTTCCGGGAGGATTTGTACTTTCGATTAAATGTGATACCCCTCTCCGTACCCCCCTTAAGGGAGAGGCAGGAAGATTTGCCTGCTTTAATTGACTATTTTCACAAAAAACTGAGCAGCGGCAGTGATATTCCGGCGTTGAAATTTACCGACGGGGCGATGAAGATACTTATGGATTATTCCTGGGCTGGCAATGTCCGTGAGTTGAAGAATTTTGTTGAGAGAGTTACCATATTGGTTGATGAGACTGAGATAACCGAGGAAACATCTCGTTACTATCTTGGCGAAACAGAGTCGATATCCTCCGAAACCTCGTTTTTTCATGAGTATGAGGGGATGAAACTCAGTGAGGCGAAGGAACTATTCGAGAAAAGAATGGTGGAAAGGTGCCTGGAAAAAAACGGCTTCAACATCGCAAGAAGCGCACAAAGCATGGGAGTATATCCCAGCAATCTTCATGGTAAGATAAAAAAATACAAAATTAAGATCAGAAGATGAAGGCGCCCACTAAAAGACAGATTGAGGTTCTCAATTTCATTAGGATATTTCTAAAAAGAAATAAGTATCCTCCAACCTTCAGGGAAATTGCCGAGAATTTCGGTATTTCCGTTAAGGGAGCCTACGACCATGTAAAGGCGCTGGAAAAAAAATCCCTCGTGTCCTGCGACAGTAATCGATCACGCACAGTGGTTTCAGCCTCGTTCGAAACCGACGATCAACAGGTGATGGTGCCGCTGATCGGTAAAACCGCAACCGATATTTCTCACTTTACCGGCAAGAGTAACGATGGCTTTATCCCGCTTCCTAATTCGGTTGTTGGCAGGGGTCGGGTATTTGCCCTGCGAGTTGAAGATGACAGCATGATTAACGCCGGAATAATGGATGGTGATATTGCGATATTCAACCATCAAACCCAGGCAGAAAATGGGCAAATCGTAATAGCGATGATCAATGAGGTCATCACTCTGAAACGGTTTTACAAGGAGAAGAATCGTGTTCTTCTTCGGGCTGAGAATCCGGCTTATCCGCCAATATACACGGCGAACGCATATATCAGGGGACGTTTGGTGGCTCTGATTCGCTCGTATTAAACCAGCCTGGATGATGCTGCCGCCCCTTCTGCCTGTATACTTTTTTCCCGGGCCGGAAATTGGACATAAGCGCGATAGAATTGCGGCAATCAAGCAGGCTCTCCATGATAAAAACGGAGAGGCGCCGGAAGTCTATGAATACTTTCCCTATGATAGTCGGATTTCGGATATTGTATCGGTACTTCTAAACGGCTCTCTCTTCTCAAAGGGGCGCCTGGTGATAGTTGCGGAGGCTCAGGCGCTTAACGAAGGCGACTTACGAGCATTCAGGCAGTACATAAAAACTCCGTCCCCGGAGGCGGTACTCATATTCATCTGCGATGAGGCCCCTGGGTCTTGGGAATACCCCAGGGTATTGGCGAAAGCATTGCCCAAAAAGGCAATAGAAGTTTTCTGGGAGATGTTTGAAAGGGATAAGCGGGGATGGGTGACGAATTTTTTCAATGAGAGGAATCTGAAGGCTGAAAAGGCGGCCATTGATCTTCTAATCGATATAACTGAAGGCAGCAGCGATTCTCTCCGTGAAGCCTGTGAATTGGTGGTATTCTCGATGGATTCCAAAGGGACCATTTCGGAATCCGACATCGATAGAATTTTGGAGCACAGCCGAAGGGAGACAGGCTTCAGCCTCTTCGAGCGATTTTGTCGAAGAGATCTGGACGGTGTTCTGGGCGCGCTCAACAATCACTCGTATTCAGGTTCCGGAGACAGGGTTCTGTCAATGCTGGCCACTCACCTGGCCCGCTTGAGTGATTTTACTTCATTGCTGTCTCAGGGAATGACGCCGGAAAGCGTGGCTGCTGAATTGGAATTAGGGCGTGGAAAAAGAATTCTTGACACCTATATGAATGGCGTTCGGAGTTATCGAATGAAAGAGTTGGATTCCGCAGTAGAAGGTTTAATCGGCCTTGAAGCTTGGCTGCGAGATGCTCCTGGGGAATTACGCAGATTCAGGGCAGAGATCTGGCTTTGTCAGGTGATTGGCGGGCATCGGGCTTCAATCTAGTTTGCGGCAGCGGGTTTGAAAATCAAGGCCGCTGCTCTCTTTGCAGCGCGCAGTATCCTTATAACGGATACCTTACCCCCGTTGAGATATGGCTCATGCCAATACGGATGTTTCCCAGGAGAAGAATGCCCTACCCGCTTGGAGGCGCACTTTCCGATTCCCCGGGGAAGTCTGGAAAGCTCAAAGGGCAGGATCTATTTTGACATTTACAACCAGCCGCTGCAGTTTTCGATTCCAAAGAGAATTTGGCGGAAGAGTGAGTACATATTCGGCGTTATCTGTCTCAACGGCGAGAGTATCGTTCCGGTGAACCGCTGTATTGGTTCCAATGGCAGGCCGTAGGGGGATTTCGAAGGATATGACAGGGGGGATTGTTGCGGGAATCACAGCGCTTAGACTGAAAGTCCTATCTTGCCCCTTTGAACTGACTTCAATGCCAGTGCCGTCGCTGAGGAAGATGCTGACGAAGTCGTCACCCTCTTTCCAGCCATCTATTGCCAATCGGTGACGGATTCCGTCCTCTGTTGTGAGAGCGGCAGCGTTCAATTTGCTAAATGACAATTCCAGGCCGGCAGCGGCCACTGTTAGCTTTCTGATTCTAGATGGCGCAAGTGCGGTGCCGACGGAGGTTTTTTCCCTAACCTCAATACCGTCAACCAGGACGTTGAAATTTTTTTCCCTGGTGTAATGTACAGTTAGAAATCCAATTGCCAGCAATAAGTAGGTTGAGGAGAAAAACACTCCCCCGCGAGGCATCCAACTCATCATCCCAATGCTAACAGCAATGAGGCCTTCCGACAAGCTTGCTCCTGTGTTCGGACGTCGGCTATCATTGGCTCGGAGTTCTTATGCGCCGCCTATTATTGGCAACCTTTTTTCTAGGCCTTTTTTCACTTTTTGCTTTCTCATGCGCTTCAACGAAACCGGATGCGGGCAAGCAAATCTATGATCCCGATAGCCTCATCTCCGATTTTGAAGCGAGCGGCATAGATACTCTTGACGACGAATCCCGTTTAATCTACTCGATACTTCTCCGCAATATGGAGAGATATGAGGAATCCAGAGCTCAGCTAAAAAAACTAATCGAAAGAAATCAGTCAAATTACATGGCATGGTACAATCTCGCCTTACTGGAGCACGCCGCCGGAAATATTGAAATGAGAAACCTCGCTATTGAAGCTGCAATCGAGTTGGACGATAACAGGGCGGAACTATTGACATTTCGGGGAACATTGGCCATCGAAAATTCGAATTGGGAAGAAGCGGCGGCGTATCTGCGGCAGGCCCTGGAGGTTAACCCCGATTATGTCGAGGCGCTAACTGCAATGGCCTGGGTTAAGGCAAAAACAGAGCATCTGGAACTGGCCCTAACTCTGTTAAACAGGGCGGTGGAACTGGATCCCGAATATATCTATGCCCGCGTGGACAGATCCAGAATCAATGCGGCTCTAAAAAACTATAGCACTGCTGTGAGTGATTTGGATAAGGCAATAGAGCTGGAGCCGGATGTTCAATGGCACTATCTGGATAGGGCCAGAATTCGGCTTCGGAATTTTCTGGACTACGAGGGGGCTCTGGCAGATCTGGAGACTGTTGAGAAGCTAAACCCGGATAACTTCTTTGCCCTAGTTTACCTTGCCGGGCTCCATGACGAGCAGCGCCGTTTTTCGAGGGCTAGAGCCTATTATCTTAGGGTGGTTGAACTGCGCCCGGAGTACTTTTGGGCCTACATGCCTCTTGGAAAATTAGAATGGATGGCTGGCGAATATGCGGAGTCTGAGAAGTGGTTTGGAAGGGCGGCGGAAAAGTATCCTGAAAACTATAAGCTGCAGCTGATGATCGCGATGTCAAAATTCCGCTTGGGGAAAACGAACGAGGCTGATAGGCTTCTCCTGCGGATTTTGCAAACCCTTGAAAGAGGTAAGACGGCATATGAGGTTGTCAGGTTTTGCGCCGAAAGGAATTCGGATTACTACGCGATAAACGCTCTAAACAGGGAAACAGACGAAGCGCTCCGTGAAAGCCTGTGGTATTATATGGGAGCGATATACGAAATTGAGAATAACGACTCGGCGGCAATTGCTGTCTTTGAGCGCTTGAAAACGAGAACAGGGAGGATGGAGTACGATTTGGCCTGGGCTGCCCTTGAGGGAATGGGAGATTGATGAAGGAATTCAGCATCAAAAAGGCATCGGAAACCATCACTCTGATAAGGATCGATGAAAGAGAAATAGTGCTGCTTGGAACTGCTCATGTTTCAGCCGAGAGCCTGGCCGAAGTTGAGAAGGCAATAGCCCTCAATGATCCGGATCATGTTTGTGTGGAGTTGGATGAGGGCCGTTTAAAAAGCCTGGACGATAAGGGCGAGTGGTCCGGAACGGATGTCAGAAACATCCTGAAAAGGGGCCAGGGCTTCATGTTACTGGCCAATCTAGTTCTTTCGTCCTTCCAGCGGCGCGTGGGATTGGAAGTCGGAATTCAGCCCGGCGTGGAGATGAAAGTGGCTGTCGATGCGGCCAGAAAAAAAAACATATCCTTTTCCTGCTGCGACAGATCAATACAGGTAACCTTGAGCCGCGCGTGGAGGTTAAGCGGTTTTTGGTCCAAATTGAAACTCATTGCCTCTCTTTTCTCCTCTGTGCTGGTAAACGAAAAGGCGGACTCCGCGGAGATTGAGAAGCTTAAAAAAGCCGATGCGATGCAAAACATGATGAACGAGCTCTCCAGCTATCTTCCTGCTATCAAGACAGTACTAATAGATGAAAGAGACTTTTATCTGGCATCGAAGATAGTCAGTTCTCCCGGTAGAAAGACTCTAGCCGTTGTTGGCGCGGCTCATGCCCCGGGCATAGTAAGGATTATGGGCGAAATAGTTGCTGAAAAATGCAGTCCCGAGATAAGGGATTTGGAGACAGTTCCACCACGAAGATGGTATGGCAAGACCCTGCCATGGATTATACCCTCGTTGATTGTTGGACTCTTTGCATTTGGAATCTATCGGTCCGGATTTGAGAAGATGTTTGAAATGGGCAAGATCTGGTTTTTTGCCAACGGCGTTTTTGCCGCGGCGGGAGCTCTGGCGGCGTTGGCCCACCCCTTGACAGTTCTAATAAGCTTTCTTGGAGCTCCATTGACTTCGCTAAACCCTACAATTGGCGTCGGCATGGTTGCAGGACTTCTTGAATATGTGTTCCGCACACCGCGGGTTTCCGATATGGAAAATTTGAAATCAGATCTTCTTGGGATTAGAGGTTGGTATAGGAACCGCGTTACTCGCATTCTGATGGTGTTTTTATTGAGTTCGGTTGGCAGCAGTGTGGGAACCTTCGTTGCGATCCCCTGGCTAACCTTGATTGCAGGAGGCTAGTCCGGTTTCTTGCCCGTGCTCCTCTAAAAAAAGTTAAGCAGCTCCATCTCGAAAAGAAGCCAATTATCGGGTTCTATGGGCCCATAGCCTCTCTCGCCGTAGGCCAGGTATGGCGGAATGACCACCTGCCTAATCTCGCCTGGATTCATATCCGTTATCATTTCGATCCAGCCGGGGATCACCCCGTCTTGACCCAGCGTAAAAACAAAGGGTTGATCGCGTACGTGAGTGCTATCGAAAACAGTGCCATCCACCAGGGTCCCGGTGTAATGCACGGATACTTTGGAACCTGCAGACGGCTTCCCTCCGCTGCCCTCCGCCTTCACGGAAAAGTATATTCCCGTTGGAGTTTTTTTTCTCTCATCGCCCAGATCGATAATGGCCTTTGCCAGATTCGGATTGTTTTCTCTGATACTCTCAATTTCGGCCTCCCGGACCGCATCATACAGCTCCGTAAACCTGGCATCGTCGAATTTGATGTCAGGTAAGTCGATTTTCAGTATTCGTATTGATTTTATGCGGTCGCCCTTGCGAGTTCTCATCAGCGTTCCCCTTCCCGAAATCAACTTGCCGAATGCCGTATATTTGGTATCCAAAAAGCTGTCTCCCTGCTGTGTTATGAAGAAGCGACTGCCCGCGGATTCGGTTACATACCCATCCATTACCAATATGCCGGGAAGAGAGGCATCGATTTGAGTCTGCTTTTCTCTGGGTATGGTGTATCCGGGCCCCCCTGTTCCATCTTCCAGAGGATCTCCCGAAAAGACCGCGTAGTTTGCGGCTTCCCGATAGAATGAAAGACCGTCGAAGTAAGGTATTCCCGGATCAAATGCCTTATTGGATATGCTTCCTGCGGCGAGACCGCAGAAATTTGTGACCGTTAGCGGTGTTTCATCCAAAGTGAGCATAAAAACCATCTTCCCCCGATTTGTGCTAATCTCGGCGTAGAGCCCGGGAGGCAGCTCCTCAGTTGAACCGGAGGCCCAGAGAATGGCGGGGATGAGAAGTAGAATCGTGACAAAGCGCTGTTCCATCAGATAAAGAATCCTAAAAATCAAGTACTTCAACATCGAATACTAGCCAGGAATGGGAAGGGAGGGGGCCATTTCTCCATAGGTCGTAACCCCTTTCAGGAGGTATTATTACTATACTCCGTTCACCCTTTTTCATGCCCATAATCGGGGCAAACCACCCCGAAAGAAACTGGTCGCTTCCCACAGCGAGTTTCATTGTTTCGTTTTGATCCCTGGAACTGTCGAATGGAGTTTCCTCAAGCAAGGTTCCGATGTAGTGAATGCTAACCCTTGTGCCTACGGTGGGTTCCCCTCCGGCGCCCTCCGCTTCAATTATCTTGAAAATTCCCGTCTTATCATCACGCACCGCAGGCACCGCCTCCGGCCAGCGATTGGCAATTTTATTCAGCACATCCCTATCACGCTCTTCCTTCGCCGCGCTGCGTTCTGCTAGCAGCGTCTTTTCAATTTTCCTGAAGGCGGAGGAGCTCGCCTCGTATTTTTGCGCCTCCGGGCCCACTCGCAGTATCGTAAGTCTCTTAATGATATCTCCTTCTTCGATTGAATCGACAATATCCTGACCTCTCACAACTCTCCCAAAAATGCTGTGCATCCAGTTGAGATGTTCGGCTGGCGCATGTGTGATGAAGAACTGACTTCCATTTGTGTCGGGGCCGGCATTGGCCATGGCCAAAATCCCGGGGCTGTCAAAGACAAGGCCGTTATCCGTTTCGTCCGGAAATGTGTATCCGGGCCCTCCGGCGCCGTTTCCCTCAGGATCTCCACCCTGTATCATGAATTTCTTTATTACTCGATGAAAAGTAAGCCCCCTGTAGAAGGCGCCCTTTCTGCTGGCGAAATCAAGTTTGCCTTCGGCAAGTCCAACAAAGTTCATAACTGTAAGGGGGGCCTTATCGGGGAAGAGTTCCGCCACTATAACGCCCTTCTCAGTGATTATCTTAGCATACAGGCCGTTTTCGAGTTCGATATCGTTTTCGGCGCATGATGCAATAGCCAGTATGGTGAGGGCTAGAAAGTGTATTAGGCCTTGGCGGCGCAGTGATTGCATTCGCGTCCTCCATAGGAGATCAGGTCTCAAGTATATAGGTGATTTCACTCAGCTGTCGAGCGCGGCATTCGAAATTTGATATCGAATGTTGTCATACATTCTCTTGAATCAGCTTAGGGCTGGATCAACGGCGGTTTCGAGGGCCAGTTCCATCATTCGGGTGAAGGTTTTTTCTCTCTCATGGGCGCTGGTTTCCTCTCTGGAAACAAGGCTGTCGCTCACTGTAAGCATGCAAAGCGCCCTCACTCCGAATCGTGATGCCAATGCATAAAGTGCGGCGGCCTCCATTTCCACGGCGAGAACTCCGTATTTCGCCCAGTTTTTCCAGGACTCCGGATCTTCATCATAGAATGTATCCGAGCTGAGTATGTTACCTACCTTGATATCGATATCAAGGCGCTGGGCGCACTTAGCGGCGATGCTCATAAGTTTCCAATCTGCAGTGGGTGCGAAGTTCATACCATCGAAACAGCGGCTTATCATGGCGGAATTTGTTGATGCGCTAATGGCGAGTACAATGTCCCGCAGTACAATGTTCGGCTGAAGCGAACCGCATGAGCCGACGCGAATTAGTGTTTTCGCACCGTAAAAATTGATTAACTCATGCACGTAGATTGCATGCGATGGCATTCCCATTCCAGTTCCCTGAACCGATATCTCCCTGCCCTTGTAGGCGCCGGTGTAACCATACATTCCTCTTACTTCATTATATTGCCTAACGCCGCTCAAATAGTTTTCAGCGATAAATCGGGCTCTTAATGGATCTCCCGGAAGAAGAACCCTAGAAGCAATTGCATTCTCCCTGGCCCCTATGTGAATACTCATAATGTTCCCCCTCACTTACCTGATTTCTGATCATGATAAGAAGCATATTCCTGCTGAACAAGTGCATCGCGGCATATTTGCCTGATCATTATCACGCCGTCAATAGCGCGCAATTGCCTTATGGAATCGGGAGCAAGACAGGGAATAGAGAGCTCGATTATGTTATATGCAATTTGGTTTTGATGCCTGTTCACCATATCTTCGATGTTCAGGTTTTCTTGCGCCAACACCGAGAGTATCTGAGTGAGCATGTTTGGCACATTCTTATTTGCGATAATGAGACGTCCGCTGCCGGTTGATTCCATAGAGCAGTCCGGAAAATTGACCGAGTTGCCAATATTGCCGTTTTCCAGAAAGTCCTTGAGTTGATTCACGGCCATAACGGCGCAATTTTCTTCGGCCTCCGTTGTTGAGGCCCCAAGGTGGGGAATGGATATCACACCCCTTTCACCTAGGAGTTCGGGGACGGGAAAATCCGTGATATAGCACGACAGTGCCCCGTTTTTCAGAGCCATCCTCACCTCACCGGTTTCGACGAGTCCATCGCGCGCGAAATTAAGTACACGGAGGCCGGGCTTGACTCTTTGCAGGGAATCCCTGTTTATCAGGTTTTCGGTGTCCTTTGTTAAGGGAACATGGAGGCTTATATAGTCGCTATTTGCCATTAGCTGACCAAGGCTCTCGCAGCGTCTTACACCGCTTGATAGGCCCCATGCGGCGCGCACGGAGATAAAGGGATCGTAGCCGCTCACCCTCATGCCAAGCTGTTCGGCGGCGTTCGCCACCAGCACCCCGATGAATCCGAGCCCAATCACTCCAAGTTCCTTTCCGCTTATTTCCGAGCCCGCGAAAGAGGATTTTTTTCTCTCTATAGTTTCTGTCAATTTCGAAACATCGGTTTGGGAGGAAAGCCAGCTTATTCCATCACAAATCCGCCTTGAAGAGAGAAGCAAGGCAGCAATAACTAGCTCCTTGACGCTATTTGCATTGGCGCCCGGGGTGTTAAAAACAACTATACCCCGCTCGGTGCATATGTCGATTGGGATATTGTTTACCCCAACTCCGGCCCTGGCAATTGCCAGCACACTGGGCTCAATTTCAACAGAGCTAAGTCTATTGCTTCGAAGGAGGATTGCATCGGGAGCATCCGAATTGCTATTTATCCTGTAGTTTTCGGAGTCGAATTGACTAAGTCCGAGTGGGGCAATGTTATCGTGTATTCTGATGTTGAACACTCCTGCCCTCCTTTCAAGCTATAGGTACAACGACAGGGATATGTCGTCAATAGCCTTGATATCTGTTGAGATCAGGTTGTTTTTTTGTTGAACTAGCGTTTAATCCGTAAATAGACTATTATTCCGTTATGGAAACTATCGTAGTATCTTGTTCGAATCAGGAAGTGATCAAGAGTATTCGAGATGTGATAGAAAGGGATTTCAGGGCAAGGTTTTCCCTCCGGTTTCCACCAACGGAAGAGGCAATTCTTGAAGTGCTGGACTTTGAGAATCCGGAGCTGCTCATAGTGAATTTTTCAGATCCGGAACTGGACAGCACAAGAATCAGAGACACGATTATGCAGGATTCCTGGCTGCATAATTTTGGAATAATCGGCTTATACAACATTGAGAAGGATAGGGAAGAAAGCATAATTGATAAAAACAAGGATATCAATTTACTCTCTTTGGTGGATTTCGGCAGAATAAAAAGTCATCTGGGCAAGTCTCTGGAAATTCTTGATGAAAATCGCCGGATGATTTTCCAGGGCTTCCTTGCCGACAAGCTTGTCAACCGAATGAGTGGGAGATTCGAAATTGACAACAAGGATTACCTGCTAGTCCCAATTTATGGGGGGATCCTTGCTAATTTCCTTGTGAGACATGGTAAGATACCATCCCAGGATCGCTTCACGATCCAAATGGGCCTAAGCGAACTATTGTTGAATTCCATCGAACATGGCAACTGCGGTATTAGTTATCAGGAAAAATCCGAATGGCTTGCGACGGGCGAGAGCATAAATGAGCTGATTGAGGAGCGTTGTAAGAATCCGGAGATTGCAGCGAAAAAGGTTCTGCTCAGTTGGGAGATGGGCGAGAAAACTTGCGATTTTACAATAAGTGATGAGGGTGAGGGCTTCGATGTCTTAGCCTATCACAGGAAAATGAAGACAGATTCTCATGAACGTCTGCATGGGCGCGGAATTTTGATGGCGCAGCTTGGCGGGAACAGGTTGGTCTACAACAAGAAGGGCAACAAGGCCACTTTGATGGTTGACCTGAGAAAGGAGATTGAAAATCCGGCCCCGATTGGTTTCTCAGATCAGAAGACAGTAAGGTTGGAGGAGGGTGATGTTCTGATGAAAGCGGGCGAATATGGGGATTGTATCTACTACATCTCCAGCGGCGAGTATATCGTCTACCACCAGGATAATCCCGTGGGATTCATTACGCCAGCTGATATATTCATGGGAGAAATGGCCTTTCTTCTCGGCAACACAAGGAGTGCCACTGTGGTGGCAAAAACCGCCGGCCAGGTAATTAAAATCCCGCGCAAAAACTTTGTCGACGTGATAAAGGAGTATCCTCAGTATTCAATATTCCTCCTGAAGATTTTGGCCCAGAAACTGGTGCTTTCCAATGAGAAACTGGCCAGCGGTATGTCAGTGCGGAATCACTGAGAGATGGAGCTCGGCTAACTGCTCCTCGTCAACTGTCGAGGGGCAGCTGTCCATCGGGCTAACCCCCTGTGTGTTCTTTGGGAAGGCGATAACTTCTCGAATACTGCTCTTCTGAGTCATTATCATCATCAGTCTGTCGAATCCAATGGCTATACCCGCATGCGGCGGCGCTCCATAGCTAAGAGCATCCAGTAGGAATCCAAATCGTTTCTGTGTCTGAGATTCCGTAAAACCAAGCAATTTTAATACGCGCTTCTGCAACTCCGCATCATGTATCCTGACAGAGCCTGACGCAATTTCATTGCCGTTCAGAACCAGGTCGTATAGATCTCCTATTACCTCTCCAGGTTCATCTTCAATTTTGTCGAGGAATCTGTCCTGGGGTTTAGAGAAGATGTGATGAGTCGGTTTCCATATGCCGCTGTTTGGGTTTTTTTCGAAGAGCGGGAAATCGATTATCCAGCAGAATTTGTAGCTATCGTTTCGAGTTAATCTAAGATTGCGGCCAAGTCTATTTCGAATTTCGCACAAGGATCTGAGAGCAATTTCTCGTTCGGCTCCGATGATCAGAATGAGATCGCCGGCCTCAGCACCAAGCTGTGCCACTATCCTTGATGCTTGCTCGGCAAAGAATTTTGACACTCCACCCCCAATGCCATCCTTACTCACCTTCATCCATGCCAAACCTCCCGCGCCCTGAAGCCTGGCGATTTCCTCAATTTCAGCAATTTTTTTCCTTGAATAACTCGCCGCAGCGCCTGGCGCCAATATGGCTTTTACGATGCCGCCCGAACTCAGAGTCTCTCTAAAAACGCTAAAATTCGAGCCCGGGACGAAGGGGGAGAAATCTATTAGTTTCAAACCGAAGCGAAGATCCGGCTTATCCGTTCCATAGTCTCCCATTGCTTCTTGCCAGGAAAGCCGCCTGAAGGGGGTTGGAATTTCAACTCCCAGCGTCTCCCTGAAGATTCTGACCATCATGCCTTCCACGATTGTGAGCACATCGTCTCGTTCGACGAAACTCATTTCCAAATCTACCTGAGTAAACTCCGGTTGACGATCACCTCGGGCATCTTCATCTCGATAACAGCGCGCCAATTGATAGTAGCGATCGGCTCCGCCTGCCATCAATATCTGCTTGTAGAGCTGAGGAGATTGGGGCAGGGCATAGAAGTGACCCGGACTAATGCGTGAGGGAACAAGGTAGTCTCTGGCGCCTTCAGGGGTGGATCGAATTAGGGTGGGCGTCTCTATTTCCCAAAACGCACATTCGTTGAGATACTTTCTCAGTGCCCAGGTGCATTCATGTCTCAGCTTAAGCCTCTGCTGCATGCCCTGGCTTCTGAGGTCGAGGTAGCGGTATTGAAGGCGCAGATTTTCGTTTGTCTCTTCTTCACCATCCGGCACGAAGGGTAGTGGTGGGCAGCTGTTGAGCACTTTCAGTCCCGTAAGGGCCAATTCAACTTCGCCGCTTCGCATATCCCTATTCACCATGTCCTGTGGACGCGGCCGCACTATCCCTCTGGCGGCGATGCAAAATTCTATCTTCAGTTTTTCGCCAATTTCCTTAACTTCGATGGGGGTCTCATCATCGATAACCAGCTGCACATTCCCGTATCGATCACGCAGGTTTATGAAATATATGCCGCCATGATTGCGTATTTTATGAACCCAACCATTTAGGGTAACCGTTCGTCCCCTATCTTCAATGTCAATTTGTCCGCAGTTTGCAGTGCGTTTGAACTCAACCATATGATGAAATGTATCACAGGGCAGGCATGCGGTGAAGTTTTATCACTGACAAACTGAGCTGGGGCGTTTTAGGGGATTGCCCCGGTTATCGTTTTGGGGGAGTAGGGGATATCCAAACCCGAACCAAATTAAAGACTGGCACAAAAACAAGCACAAGGCCGAGGGCCAGAATAATCATTGGCAGGCTATGACCGCGGGCTATCTGGAAAAACAATGTAGATACACTCCAAGCCAGAATGGTGAGATAACAGAGCGACAAAATTCCAAGCTTCATGCCTATTTCCTTTATTGCCGCGCCCATCGCGGCAACACAGGGGAAGTAAATTAATACAAAAAGCAAATACGAGTAGGCCCTAACCCAGTCGTTCTCAAAAGAGCGGCGCAGGGCCGAGAACACACCGGCAGAGGTCCCGATTTCCTCGGCGATTGCCCTTTCCCCCTTGTTCAGAATCCTGGTCCCCAGGGGATTGTCAAAGGCGCCGAAGGCAGTAACCAGCCCCGTGGGAATCGATCTAAGAGCTTCCTTGATGGATTGAAGAAATGTCTTCGTATTCTCCAGGCTCGCCGATCCCTCTTCGTTTTTGGCGTTTTGCTCATAGAGGCTGTTTATTGTGCCCACTATGGCCTCTTTCGCAAAAATCCCCGTAAAGAGTCCAACGGTAGCAGGCCAGTTGTCCTGTTCGAGCCCCATCGGTTCAAACACTGGGGTAATACTTCTGCCAATGAGAGATAGCAGCGAGGCAGGGCTGCTTTCATTGCCGAAACTGCCATCGGTTCCCATCGAATTGAGAAAGGATAGAAGCAGAACTGCTGCTATAATTACCCTGCCGGCCTGCAGCACAAAGTTTTGCAGTCTGTTTCTGGTTCTATGAAGAATGGCTCCAATTTTTGGAAGGTGGTAAGGAGGCAACACCATGGCAAGGTGCGTCACCGGTTCCCTGAACAGGGTTTTTTTCAGTATAAAACCACTTATTACGGCCAACAGAATGCCCAGAAGATAGATACTCACAATCACTAGCCCGGCCCGTCTGCCAAAAAACGCGGCGCCGAAAAGTGCATAGATCGGCAGGCGTGCGCTGCAGGACATGAATGGAACCATGAACACGGTGAGATAGCGGTCTTTCTTGCTTTCCAGAGTCCTAGTTGCCAGTATGGCAGGTACGGTGCATCCAAAACCCACTAGCATCGGTACAAAGGACTGCCCTGGTAAGCCGATTGAGCGCATGAATCTGTCCATCACATAGGATGCACGGGCCATATAGCCGGATTCCTCTAGTAGGGAGAGCATGAAGAACATGAAAAAAATAATGGGTATGAAGGTCGCGACTGTTTGAATTCCGCCGCCTAATCCGGCTGCCAAGAAAAATTTGAGCCAATCAGGCGACCCCAGACTTCTCAGCAGCAGACCCAGGCCATCTACAAATATCGCGCCGGAGACAATATCGAAGAAATCGATAAAGGCCCCCCCGATATGGATTACAACCCAGAACAGCAGGTAGATGATAGCCAAAAAAATCGGAATTCCCAACCAACTGTTTAGCACGAACTTATCGATTATCTCGGAGGCTGATTTTTCGAATCGATTCTGCTTAACTCTTGTTCTTATCAACTCCAAAATATGATTATGTCTGCTTATGGCAATTATCGTATCAGGGGCGTCCGTGCATGTTTCCCTGATGGCGCGTATTGCCGATTCGATTTCAGCAGGATCAAGGCGTCCCTCGGATATAATCCTCTGCCTGGTCTCCCCATCCTCTTCAAGCAGACGAATCGAGTTGAATCTACCTCCCCTGCCCAGCTTCAAAGACCATTTCTCGATTATTTCTTCAATATTCTTCGGGTACACTGGTTTAGATTTGGGGACTTCAGGATTTGACAGGTATTTTCTGATGGCTCTGCGAAGATCTCTTACGTCTGTGCCCTTGAGTGAATTAACTGCTATAACAGGAATATCGAGTTCGCTCGATAAGCCATCGACATTGATTTTGATTCCGTGCTTTGCCGCGATGTCTATCATATTCAGAACCAGCATCATGGGCTTCTCCAACTCAATCAGAGAGAGAGTTAGAAAGAGGTTTCTTTCAAGGTTCGAGGAGTCGGCTATATTGATTATAAGGTCGGATTCGTTTGAAAGGATAAAATCCCTGGCTATTATTTCATCCTCGCTGCTTGCGTTTAGCGAGTAAACTCCCGGAAGATCAACCACCTCAATCGCTTCATTCCCCAGAAGCGGGCCGCTTGTTTTTTCGACAGTTAACCTGGGCCAGTTTCCGACATGTCGGGTGCTGCCTGTCAGGCCATTGAAGAGGGTGGTTTTGCCGCTGTTTGGGTTGCCCACCATCGCTATACACAGTCTATCCACTTTTGGAGTTCACACGGGCAGCTGTTTGACTGTTACTTTTTTTGCAATATCGCGGCCGAGAATCACCTGGCGATTCATCACCGCGAGGAGCATGGAGCTCCGATTAGCCCTGCGAATTATCCTTACAAATACGCCGGGGATGATGCCTAGACTCATCAGTCTTTCACGGTATTTCCTACCACCTTCGATTTTTAGTATTACTGCCTGTCCACCCCTGTCTATTTCCGTTAGTTCCATTTTGACGTTTGTATCACCTGTTATTTTTATGGATTTTGGTAATTTATCCTGGTATGCAGGGGAAAATGAAATTAACCCCAATTAACTTTAGAAGATGATGTTTTTTTTGTCAATGGTTTTCCTTCGCAGCGGTGAGTCTCAGTTAACATGAAAATCGATATGCTTTACAAAGAGGCAATTGCTCAATTATATTGAGGCGTATAGGGAAAATAGTGGGTAAAATGAATTATCCCGCGGGAAGAAGTTCAGAGATCTCTGTGGCTGCCTGTATGAGGGTGGGAACTTATCGAATTTTTTCAAAAATATGGCTGATGAGACTCGTGGTGGAAAAGCGTGAGGGTAGGCATGTTCTTTACTGTCTGGACGATAAAAGCATGTTGATAGGCTAGTTACAAGAAAATAAATGGAGAAATCAATAAACAAGCCGGATTGCAGTGACTGTTGTGCCGCGGATAGGGGCAGCGGGAAAAAGAAAGGAATTCCGGTAAGACTGATCGTCTCTCTGCTTCTCTTTGCCCTGGGTATCCTTGCCGGAATTTTGCGGCTTGAAGTTCCCTGGATAGAGCGGATACTTTTCGTTGTGTCCTATGTTTTGGCGGGTTATCCAGTTGTATTTGGAGTCCTGAAAAACATACGGCGCGGCAAAATTGTGGACGAACTTTTCTTGATGACCCTGGCAACTGCCGGAGCCTTCGCGATCGGCGAAATTTTGGAAGCCGCCGCGGTAATGCTTTTCTATTCCATCGGCGAATACCTGCAGAAACTTGCTGTTTCGAAATCCAGGGATTCCATACAGGATGCTCTGGATTTGCGAGTTAGCACTGCTCGACTTGTGGAAAACGGTAGGGTTCGCGTGGTTGACCCCAGAGAAGTGGCGGCTGGGAGTGTTATTGAAGTACTTCCCGGAGACTCTGTACCGCTAGACGGTATGGTTATTAACGGTGAGTCCTGGATGGATAGCTCCGCCCTCACCGGTGAGACCACCCTGCGTAGAATCGACGTTGGAGAGGAGGTAAGCGCCGGCTATGTGAATCATGATTCCAAGTTGGAAATCAGGGTTTCGAGGCTTTTTTCGGAGAGTGCAATCTATAAGTTGGAAAAGCTGCTGAAAGAAGTATCTTCCCGGAAGGCCAGAACGGAAATGCTGCTCAGCAAATTCGCGGCGGTTTATACTCCCGTTGTTGTGGGAATGGCATTGCTCTTCGTTATCGTCATGCCTTTTTTTTCTAACTGGAGCCTTGCTGATTCCGTTCGCAGCGCGGCGATTCTGCTGGTTATCTCCTGCCCCTGTGCCCTGGTTGTCTCAGTGCCATTGGCTTATTTTGCCGGCATAGGGAGAGCTTCGCGGGATAAGTCCCTACTTCGGGGTGCGGATGTGCTGGAAGCACTTGGGAAGATTGACACCGTGGTATTCGATAAGACTGGAACCCTGACGGAGGGTAGATTCAAGCTGCAATCGCTGGTTATTGAAAAAGGTTGGAATGAGCGGGTTTTTCTGGATATGATCGCCAGGGTTCTCTCTGCATCCAATCATCCGATTGCACGATCGGTGAAAACAGCATGGGAGGAACTTCCCCCAATTCCCAAAGGTGCCGGGGATATGGGGGAAAGAGGAGCGCATGTTGATTCGTTTAAGGAGATTAAGGGATATGGAGTTCTTGCCATGCTGGGAGGGAAGAAAATAATCGCTGGAAGTGCGGCTCATTTAAGAAGCGGGGGAGTTGCCGCACCGAAGCCTGCCCAAAACGGTACAGTTGTCCATGTTGCGGTTGACGGGGAATATGCGGGTCATCTTGTTCTGTACGACGCGATTAAGGGGGGCAGCGCCAGTGCGGTGACTGAGCTTTGGAGGCTGGGAGTACGGCGCGTGGTTATTCTCAGCGGAGATCGCCAGGATAATACCGCCAGGATAGCAGGATTGGTTGGAATCGAAAATTTTCAGGCAGAACTAAATCCGGAAGATAAGATATTAGCTTTGGAGAAATTGATCCTGGCAGCTCCAGAGAAGATGAGGGTGGCATTCGTTGGCGATGGATTGAACGATGCGCCTGCAATTATCAGGGCCGATGTAGGTATGGCTATGGGCATTTCAGGTACGGATTTGGCAATCAAAGCGGCTGATGTGGTATTCATGGATGATGACCCAGGGAGGGTTCCACAGCTAATCAAAACAGCGCGTTTCACCAGGCGCATTGTAATCGCCAATATTGGCTTAGCGGTGTTAATTAAATTAGTCTTTATGGCGCTTGGGGTTTTCGCTGGATTGCCAATGTGGGGGGCTGTCATTGGCGATGTAGGCGTTACCCTGCTTGCGGTTCTGAATTCACTCCGGATACTCATGTTGAGGTCTGTGCTAAAAACGTATTCCTAATCCTGATATCGGGGCTGTCCTTTCCAAGTTAGCTGGTTTGTGAGTCTCTTAAATTTTTCTGTGCCCCTTTAAGCTAGGTTTATTTACAGTCTCTCGTTAAGGAAATCAGCGGCATGAAAGAATGCCCACTAAATCGGGTTGTAACTTCATTCCAACTGCGCCAATAGAGTGCAGAGGGGCGCATGCCCCTCTGCTATCATCCCTGTTTCCGAGATACCTCATCACCTCACCGCTTGAACTACCAGGGTAATAAAGGCGCCTGAAACCACTATGAACAGACCTGTCAGAAACCCATAAACGCGATTGAATTGGGTTTTCATATCCCCGCGAAGCTCCTCGAAGCGCTTGTCCATATCCCCGCGAAGCTCCTCGAAGCGCTTGTCTATTTGCTCAAAGCGCTTGTCTACTTGCTCAAAGCGTTTCTCTGCTTGCTCAAAGCGCTTGTCTACTTGCTCAAAGCGTTTCTCTACTTGCTCAAAGCGTTTCTCTACTTGCTCGAAGCCCTGTCTCATCAAAGCGGACTGCCGTTCCAAGGATTCTTCTACTCGCA
>Ga0056121_1000070_pt1 | contig 50596 bp, 42 predicted proteins | sample WorMetHEROISLAND_FD_83872 | JGI IMG/M metagenome (GOLD analysis project Ga0056121, IMG submission 83872) | Marine gutless worms symbiont microbial communities from Max Planck institute for Marine Microbiology, Germany - Olavius sp. 1 HERON ISLAND ...
CCAATTTATTTTTCAACGTCATGCCGGACCCCGATCCGGCATCCAGACTGTTTTCTGGATCCCGGCCTTCGCCGGGATGACAACCAGTGTAAGGCAGAGACTACAAACAGAGGAAGAAAACTGACGGTCGCAAACGATGCAAGCCTAATGAACAGGCTCTTGATAGATGTTACAGAAGGCAAGCGACGACGACAGACGTATTCCGTTCTAAATTAGAAAAAATCGAAATCGGGATCGGGATCGGGATCGAAATCGCTATCGAAAAACGGTTGGATTACCTGAAAAGGGCCGATTTCGATCCCGATTTCGATAGCGATTTCGATAGTGATGCGCTGATCATGCGACGTTTTTCCCAGATAGTCCCGCAGGGCTTCGATATCAGCCCAAAGCTCGAGGTCGTCAGATACAATATCATCTTTTCTATCCCACGATCATCAACTTCCAAATGATTCCGGCAACTGCGGCGATGGGTATCAGGTAGTGGATGGGCAGGTGGAATTTCTGGAGCAAGAGCAGGGAGGCCCCTGACACGATCAGAGCATAAATGTCAACGCCCTGGGTCGGCCAGATCACCTTGTAACCGAACCAGACCGCCAGGTTCAGGATAACCCCGACCACGGCAGCCGTGACACCGGTGAGCGCTGCCTGGAGTTTTTCGCTTTCCGCCATCGTCTCGATGTAGGGCGCGCCGGCGAAGATGAAGAAGAAGCAGGGCAAAAAGGTCACATATGTCGTCAGCAGGGCGCCCAGGACGCCGGCAGTCAGCGGTGAAAGATCGCCGGGCAAATGCCAGGCCCCCAGAAAACCCACGTATTGCGTCACCATGATCAAGGGGCCGGGCGTGGTTTCCGCCAGGCCGAGGCCGATGAGCATCTGGCCGCTGCTCAACCAGCCGCTGCCAACCGCCACTTCGTTGATGTAACTCAGCACTGCGTAGGCCCCCCCGAAGGTGACAAACGCCGCCTTGGTGAAAAAAAGGGCGATCTGGGTCAAAATGCCGCTGTTGCCCTGCCAGGCCCAGACAGCGCCCACCACTGCGGCCCATAAAGCAAGGCAGATAAGGGCAACCCGAATCAAGTGGGCCCCGGAAGGCGGGGCTATTTTATTGGCGCCGGCGGGTTCGACCGCCATACGGCATTCGCCGGATTCCGGATCGAAGTCACCCCTGCAAAATACTTGGGGCAGACGGCGCTGCATGATGAGACCGCCGCAGGCCGCCCCGGCAACCACGTAGGGAAAGGGGACTTTGAAAACGAATATGGCCGCAAACGCCAGGACGGCAAATCCGAAAAGCGCCCAGTGGTTGAGCGCCTTTTTGCCGATGCGCAGCACGGCTTCGATCACCACGGCGACGACAACCGGCTGGATGCCGTAGAAGGCGGCCGCCACAGCTCGGACATCGTAGTGGGCCACCGCCAGGTAACTGAGCAGCAGCATGACGAAAATCGACGGAATCACGAAGAGGGCCCCGGCCGCAAGGCCGCCCAGCACGCCATTCAGTCGCCAGCCGATGTAGGTGGCCAGCTGCTGGGCTTCCGGACCGGGCAGGAGCATACAGAAATTGAGGGCCCGTAAAAACTGATTTTCACCCAGCCAGCCGCGCTTTTCAACCACCTCCCGGTGCATCATGGCAATCTGGCCGGCCGGGCCGCCGAAACTGATGAACCCCAGGCGGGTCCAGAATTTTAGGGCCTCCCTAAAGGGTGCCGACGGGCTGGGGCTGTTTGCGTTTGGTTGTAATTCCATTTTCGTATCCGGTGCTTTCGCGTCCGATTCCGTTTCCTATTTTCCGACAACACCCGAATATTGGAAGTAAATATACCCTCAATATTTGACCTCAGCAGTAATTGCAAGCGGCAGTTGCGACAATTGTGTATTCCCGTTTTTATTTCGGTTAACATGATTATATTAGGTGCCCTTTTAATCGATTTATTCCTTGATTTTATAAAACCATTCACCTTAAGGTAAAAATACGCTGTACATTTAACCATCAATTTAAACTGGTGAACCTCGTTGAAAGGAGGCAAAAATGGATAAAGTATTATTCCGGGTCGCAGTAATTTTTATTGGAATAATTATTTCAACGGCTTCAATTACTGCGTGCGGTGGCAGCAAGACCGTGCAAAATACAACAACCCAAACGTATGGGCAGGAAATGATGGACCTAAAAAAAGCCTATGACGAAGGTGCTATTAATGAAAAAGAATACAATGACGCCAAGAAAGCCATAAAGAAGAAGTACAAGTAACTGCTCGGGTAAAAACGTCATCAATGGCAGCAAGGTTGGCTTGGGTGAGAACCGCAGGCACTGATAAAGCTTAAGAAATAGTCTCCATACCTTGGGAAGTGGCTCTTAGGGGTAGATGGATATATCTGGGTTCGGCTGATTTGATTTTTGGGGGAATATTGTTCGGAGGAGAACCAGATGCTGTTTCCAAATTCAATTTAAGGGTTCCTCTAATAGTTAGGATTTTTATTTGAGTTCAAGGCACATTGAAATTTTAACCAGAGATATATATTGAATATTTCGAGGATTAAAATTTCAATGTAACGAAGAAATCGAGCAAAAAGACAATTATTAGAGGTAGCCTTAAGATTCAATCTGACTGTTACCATTTTGCTGGCCCTTTCAATTTCACTGCATAGATACTTCCCCCTATTTAAATTGCTCAACGTTTATGGATCGGATCTCTATCGACGCTAATAGAGCTGGGTGATGAAAAGCCTGACCACTAAATTTATTGTGTTCATTATTGTTCCGGTCGTCCTTATTCTCTCGGCGTTGTCACTGACGAGCTACATGGTGGCACGCAATCTATTGATCGATCAGATAAAAGATTCCGGCAGGAACTTTTTAAGTGCGATGGCTGGAGATATATCCAGCCGGATAGTGCAGGTCCAGTCCGCGCTTAAGCTATTGGCTGAAACCGAGAATTTGGATGCCATAGACGACGCTCAAAGACAGGTTCTTTTTGTTGCTCTCAAAAAGCATCTCAGTGGTTCGGTGACGTCGGTATTCATGGGGTTTCAGGCCGGAAAATTCATTCGATCAAAAAAGACACCCCTACCAACCGGTTTTGATCCCCGAAAGCGGCCATGGTATCTGGATGCATTACGCCTTCCTGCCGGTGTTCTGTATGGCATTACCGCCCCTTATCTTGACGCCAGCACCAACCATCCCACGGTCACCCTATATAAGAAAGTTCTCGGTTATAACGGTGAACTGGTAGGGGTTCTTGGCGTCGACGTGGATGTCTCACTCGCCTCAAGTGATATGAGCACGGATATTTCGTTTCTCAAAGGCGGTCAGAGCATATTGGTAAACAAAGAGGCCGTTGTGTTGCTCCATCCCGACCCAACCAAGATAGGATTTGACATTGGCATAACCGGTGAAGAGATGGACATACAGATTTCTAAAGACATTAAGAATCCCGAGCTTCAACACAACCAATATGTGGGCCAACGGATGGGCAAATCATGGTACCTGGGGTACCATCAGACAAAAAATGCGCCGCTTGCTGTGGTCTTGAGTGTTCCAGCCAAAACTGTATTAGAGCCGCTGGGTCGGCTTTCACTCCAGATTCTGGCACTCAACTTTTTGATGATCGTGGGACTGTTCATTTTATTGCATATTGTCTCCCGGAGGATCTCAAAACCCATCATCGACCTGAAAGACACGGCCATCCACGTGACTTCAACTGGATCCTATAGCGATCCAATACAGGTGATAACAGCCGACGAAGTCGGGCAACTTACATCGGCCTTTAATGAGATGATGGAAGGCTTGCGCCAAAGAGATTTCATTAGAGATACGTTCGGTCGATACGTGACAAAAGAGGTCGTAGAGGAACTGCTGGACACATCGGAAGGTCTGAAACTTGGCGGAGAAGTCAGGGAGGTCACCATTATGTTCAGCGATCTTCGCGGCTTTACACCGCTTTGCGAACAACTGTCCCCCGATACCCTCATCGCCGTTCTCAACAGCTATTTGAGCCGGATGTCAACGATCATCAGCGAATACAAGGGAACGATAAATGAATTCATCGGCGATGCCATATTGACCTTTTTCGGTGCACCGGTAGAACATGGCGACAGCCCTGCACGGGCGGTGGCCTGTGCCCTGGCTATGCAGCTGAGCATGGCAGAGGTAAACCGTGAAAACCAAAACAAGGGACTTCCACCGCTTTCCATGGGAATCGGTGTCAATACAGGCGAAGTGATCGTTGGGAACATTGGCAGTGAAGAACGTGCAAAATACGGTGTCGTCGGTCACCATATCAATTTGGCCTCCCGGACGGAAGGAATGACTGTCGGGGGCCAGATCCTGATCACACCTTCAACCTATGAGCAGGTGAAGGAGGTGGTCATTATTCGCGCGGTTCATCCCGTCAGGTTCAAGGGCGTGGAGGAAAAAATCGACATATACGACGTCGTGGGTATGCACTCACCCTACAACCTGATGTTACCGGATCACACCACGGAACCGATGCCATTGATAAAACCGATCTCGGTTACGGTGTACCGCATGAAAGGGAAAAAGACTGAATCGGCGGGGATGAAAGCCCAGCTGACCCAATTTTCGCCCCCTCGGGCAAGCTTGCAAGGATCCGCTAAAATTGATCCCCTGAATGAGGTACGTGTAGATTTTATCGAACCAGACGATGGTGAACGCATCTATATGTATGCAAAAGTGGCCAGCGTCAGTCAGACAGGCGGCAATTTTATGCATATGTTGCAGATTTCCTATTCAACACCGATGGTTTACAAATTCATCAGGCGATTCATGAAATAGACTGCGAATTTATTGGGTTTGTATTACCTGCTATCTCCTGCAACTCGACACAGCCTCAAATCTTACCCGGATTAAAATCACAAATCCGAATATATCTATTGTTTTTAGATGGTTGCTGGTACGGTAAGCTATCTGGCAAAAGCGCTTAGCCAAATAGATTCAAGTTTTGTGATCTGATAGAATGCCAGTTCAAAGCTCAGGGGAAGATGCTTCGGGTTGCACGCTCACCTTTCGGTCCGGCTCATTTTTTCTCTCTGAAGGGCACGATCGTAGGCCGACTGATAGGCCATAGCGTAGTTTAAGATGTTGCGTACGTACATCACGGTCTCAAGGTTGCCGCGATGGAGCGGAATGCGCTCGACGCTGCCAAACCAGACGTCGGGGTTATACCCGAGTGCCTGCGCCTGTTTTCGGTATGTTCCGACCCGGCCCGGTCCGGCATTGTAGGCGGCCAGAGCAAAGTAGAATCGGTTGTCTGCGGTGATCCCGGGCTCCCTTGCCCAGCGCTTCATGAGGTTGTCCATATACTTGGCTCCGGCATGGATGTTGCCCTCGACCTCCTCGTAGTTCGGCACACCCAGCCATTCGGCGGTGGAGGGCAGGACTTGCATGATGCCGACCGCTCCGGTCGGACTTTTTGCGTCGGGGTTCAGGGCAGATTCCTGAAACCCCTGGGCCATGAGCCGATGCCAGTTCATTCCAAACGCGGCGGCTTCCTTTTGAAAATGAGCGGCAAGCGCGAATTTGGTGCTTTTCGAGAAGGGATTTTCGATCCAGTGGGTGGTCTTGAAATACTGGTTGAACTCCCGATTGAAGGTCTTCCGGTCTTCCGTCAGCACCGAAGCGATGGCCTCGTTGAGTTTGGCCAGCAGCTGTGGATTGTTTTTCCGGACGGCCCAGGCAGCCTTCAAGCCGGAAGTGACAGGTATGTTTTCATGAACTACCAGGTTTGGAAAAACCCGGTTCCAGAGACGTGCAAAAGCATCGGATATGACGGCCGCTTGAATCATTCCAGCGTGAAGCATTTCGAGAAGGTTTTCTGGCGCCACGTAGTGCGCTGCAAGGATCATCTTCATGGGCGGGAGGCCTTGTTTCTTGAATTGCTGATTGAGCTTGCTCAAGCTGTCCACCTGCGCACTGCCCGCGACGACGTGAACTTCCTGCCCCGCTAAATCCTCCAACCGTGTCATGGCCGGACCCCCTTTCCGGGTTACCACGACCTCTTGGATGCTGTCGATAATAGGCGTCGCGTAGGCAAACTCTTCCGCTCGGTCCGGTGTGACGAGGGTGATGCCGGCAATGTCCCCTCTCCCTTCGAGCAAAGCAGCCCCGAGCTCCTTCACGGTGACAGGAATGAATTTGACCTTTATGGGGGAAGCGCCCTTCTCCCTCCCTTTGTTGAGCATTTTTTCCCAGCCCTTGAGCAGCTCGTAGTCGAGGCCACGGGGTTGCCCCTTGTCATCGAGAAAGTAGGTGCTGTAATTGGGCACCACCAGAACCCGGATCGTGTTCCGCTCGAGCATCTCCGGGAGATCCCCGGTGTGTTTGGCAAAAAAGGATTGGATGAGAAGGTCTTCCTTTAAGGCTCTCTGCCCGGCGATTTCACCTTTTTGGGCCCATGTCGTTCCTGCGGCGAAGATGCCGATCGCCACAGCGAGACTGAAGCAACGCAACTTTGTCATGGCTGTCACTCCGTTCATCATTGTCCGGTAATAAATTCCGGCTTGGTCACGCTTGCCGGTCATTACCCTAACCTGCGATAGTGAAAAATAGACTAGGGCATTCGCATGAACACTATGCGGATAGGAAGCATTAGGCCTCCGCAACTATGACCAAAATGATCCTGTAGTTGTCATAGCAGAACCGATTTGATTGGTAAACTCCTGATTTGATAATGATATCAGTCGGAGCTTATGTGGCGGCTTCGGCAAAGACTATCATTCTTCGGGTTCTATAGTGATCGAACTTGCATCAGGTGCAGATAGCAGCCTCTTATCCGAACTATTTTGTATTTCAAGGAAACCACGACATCTTGAGCCGCCCCAATGTCATCCCGATGTCAAGATAGTGTTATCCGCACCCGGATACGGTTTTCGCAAGGTGCGCACAATGGAAAGATACCCGAACCAGTGTGTACCCCTAAGAGTATTTTTGGTTGACCACACTATTCCGGGTTTGTATTTTCAATGGTAGCTGTTTAATTTAGGCTGTAAGCAGTATTTGAGCGGAGCGCAGTATCTCCGATAATTTTTGCTCCAAATGGTGACACATGTTGTGTCTGTACATCGAGAGCCGCAGTACCCGAAGTTGACTCGATCAACGCACAACAGAAAGGGATACCGTCATGCTAAGAAGCGGGATTTTGGGAATGGTGATGCTCGCGGCCTGTCTCCTGGTCGGTTGCGCCTCGATTGGCCCTGCGAAGCTGGTGCCCACCCACGAGGGGTACAACGATGCCGTGCAGCTCACCCTGACGCGCGAGGTGCTCAAGAACATCGTGCGGGCACGCTACTTGGAGCCGACCCAGTTTCTCTCCGTCTCATCCATCAACGCGCAGTTTTCGGTGGGCGTGACGGCCGGTGGCGCAGTCACCGGAATCGGAGCCGGCCCGACGGCTACGGCAGAGGGGGGGATCGGCTACAGCGATTCGCCCACCATCACTTACGTGCCCCAGGTTGGCGCAGGCCTCTACAAATCGCTGGGCGCGCCGGTGAACCTGGAGGAAGCACTCAGCTTCATCACTATTGGACGAACCCGGACTGTGGACATCGAACTGGTGATCAACTCGATCAACTACGCACAGGATCGGATCGGACCGCCCGGAGACGCATATCGAGCGTATTTAGCTGCGTTCGGCCGTTTGCTCAAAGCGGGCGCGACGCTTCGGTACTTCCGAGAGTTCAGGACCGAGCACTACGTCTCGGTTCCGAAGGACGGGCTCACCACCAGGGATCTGGCGGAAGCGAGCAAGGCGGGAAAACACTACTTGGACATGGGCGACGGCATGGTCCGAATGGTGAGCTTGGGCCTGGCCATTGGGCTCGTCGTCCAACTCCCGCACGATGGCCAGATCGCGGAAGATCTCGAGACGTTGGGCCTGACACCCGGCAAGCCGCTGTATCCAGTCAAGCCCCCCAACCTGGCAGTTCCGGAATCCCTGGGACTACAGACCGACACGCTCTGGTTCACGCCCCGCAGCGTGGAGGGTATGCTAGCACTGGCGACGTTGACCGTCGAGATTCCGCCCGAACATCAGAAACAAGCTGTCGTGCCAGCGCTTGAAGAGATGTCTGCCACGGGCGTGAGGCTCCCGATGCGCATCCGGTATGCCAACCAGGAACCGGCTGTCCCCTACCGGATCCGGCACCGCGGCTACTGGTTCTATATCGACGATACCGATCTGGAGTCGAAGCGGATCTTCGAGATGCTCGTCGCCGCCTTCCAGTCGAGACTCGGGTCGGTCGCACCCGAAGCTGGTCCCAAGTTCACGCTGCCGATCGGTGGTAGGTTCTGATTAGCCCGTTTGTCCCCGAGGTGCTAATTTTTGCAGTAAATTCGCCAAATGCATCATTTTTGTGGTAATTTACTTCCGGATTTGTTTCACAATTCTGCGCAATTCCATTATAAGTCCACAGTTAAATTGGCACTTTTGGAACCAAGGGCTATTGGCAAAAGTCCACGTTTCAGTTATCCTCAGCAACTATGTAATGTTGATGGATTTGGGATTCTGTATAGCACCACACCACATAGAATCTGATCGCAAGAGTCATAGCGGTGCTAAATGATCAAGAATCCAGATAGATTTTTGAGCATATAAATGATTGCTGGATTGACAAGAAATCTACCGCCGGAGTCTACCAAATTCGGGGAAAATTCAGAGCATATCTTCAATTTTGCAGAGGTTAAGAGTATCTCAATAAATCACAACTCTAAGGGCTGAAAGGCATACCACCAACATAGTATCCTCCTTTTTCGTATTAGAAAGGAAACAGGAATGAAAAACCCACTAATCCTGTTATGTCTTCTGATTATAATCGCCGGACCTACGAGGTTGTGTTTTGCGGATGACGGCAGTAGTGCTGCGGAGATGGCACGCAAGCTTCAGGACCCGTTGGCCAACATAAAAGCATTGATGACCGAAAGCGACATCAATTGGAACACGGGTTCTAACGAAGACACGATCTCCTACGGTTTACAGCTCCAGCCGGCGTATGCCGTGCCCTTCGAAAAGCAAGGCTTCAACCTGATCAATCGTGCTGTCATTCCCATTCTTGGAATTGCTGATGGTGGGCAGATGCCCATTTTGGGAGAGCCGACACCTGCGGGCGGCAGCCGTACATGGGGTTTAAGCGACTCGTTGCTGCAATTCTTTTTTTCCCCGCAAACCGAAGACCCCTGGAAATGGGGTGTCGGGCCGATGGTCTCGCTGAAAACCCGTACGAACAATAAACTCGCCGGTCCCGGCTGGGGTGGGGGGCCGGTAGCCGTGCTGGTCGGCAACATCAGTGACAGCATCTCCACCGCATTCATTGCCGGCCACGTTTGGGGCGATGAAAACGGATTCAGCACCAGCATGGTGCAGCCGATGGTCTTTTACAACCTGCCCGATGCCTGGAATATCCAGTACAACAATATGATCTCCTACGACTGGAATGCAAACGATTCGAGCAATGCGTGGACGGTGCCTATCGGCCTGGCGGTCGGCAAGGTGTTTGCGCTGAAAGGCGGCCACGGCCTGGATATTTTTGCCGGGCCCTATTACAATGTCGCACGGCCCGACGGCGCAGCGAACTGGGCCATTAAATGGGGCATTAGCTGGCTGTTGCCATAGTTGTTTTTCTGTATAGACTCAATGTTCCTTGAACACTCTGCCTGGTTTATGAAACCGGCGACTCCTGCCATGCGCCCTTTGATATCGCAAGGGGAAAAAAGCTTCTTGGATCTTCCAAAAATCACAACAGCACGTACAATAGCGAACATGCAAACTACGACCATCATTCCAAGGTCGGGATCGCGTGCCGCCACCCGAGGAATTGGGGCGGTAGTGCTTGGTCAGGAAAGGTTTGCCATGCCGGCCTTTTTCAACCCTGAGGCCAGGCTTTCCACCAACTCCGGCAATTTAACGTAATGACCCATCAATTGGCGGCCCACCGATTCAAAATCCGGCACGAGTGAAAAAAGTTCCTTGAGGGCCCTTTCAGCCTCCACGTTGTCATCCAATTGCCCCAGGGCGGCTGCTCGCATCAGTGGGTCCCAGAAAATGGCCGGATAATTCATTTTCAAAGCTTCCACATAGGCGGACTCATAGTCCGCGCGATGATAACAGTCCATAAAGGTTGCCATGTAAAACCAGGTAGGGTGGTAAGGATTGAGCTGCATGCCTTTTTGTAACAGAGCCAGACCGCGGCCCCATTCGCCGTACAGGGCCAGGTGCCATCCGGCCACACCGACGATATAGGGCGCGTTGGGATTGAGAGCGAGGGTAGTATCCAGGTGCTTTAGAAAGGACGTCTTTTCTCCGCGATGAAAATGCACGAGGGTGAGGGCATCGTGCACAAATTGATTTCCGGGTTCCAGGGCCAAAGCCTTACGGGCGAATTTCAAAGCTTTTTCCAGAGGTTTATCAATCTCACAAAATCCCAGGGCATGGTTATCGGCATGCAAATGGCCCAGTACGGCCCAGGCCAACCCATATTCCGGGTCAATTTCAACCGCCTTTTCCATTGCATTTAGGGCTTCCTGGAAGGAAGCCGGGGTCAAGACCGATTCGTAATGGTAAAAGCGCATGATGGCATCATAGGCGGCAAGTTTCTTTGGTGGCTTTTTGCGTGATTCTTTCGACAGTTCCCGGGTAATCTGACCAAACTGATCGGCCAGGGCGCCTACCGAATTCTGGGCGATCTCTTCTTGCAATTCGATCAGGTTGGCCGCCGTCATCTCACGGCGGTAGCTTGCGGACCAAATTTGGGCGTTGTTGGTTGTATCGATCAAGCGGGTGCTGATTTTGATCGTTTCCCCATCATTGCGGACACTACCGGCCAGCAGGAACCGGACGGCAAGTTTACGCCCAATGATGCGCGGGTCGACCCCTTGACCCCTGAATTGCATGGTGGATTGGGAAGCGATGACATGCAGTTCCTGGTAGCGGGCCAGTTCGGCTGTCAATTCTTCCGTGAGCCCTTCGGCAAAATAGTCCTGGCTGTTATCGCCGGTCAAATTATCCAGCGGCAAAACCGCTATGGATGGCGCCTTGTCACCAATTTCCCTGCCGGCTGGTGAAAACGGCTCACCAGTTTCAAATGCGCTGTCACCGGCTGCAATAAACCGCGGTACATAGCCGCCTTTGGGGATTTCAATTCTAATCGGGTCCTCGATCCCGTCCGTGAGGTAGTAGTGCTCCAAGGCCCGCCGCAGCCGGCCGGCTTCAACCCGGACAATGGGGTCGACCTGAGGGTCGAAATCCACCTGGCGGTCATAGACGGCCACAGCCACCGTGTATCCTTTGATCTGATTGTCCCGGCCTTCCAGGGTTTCTTCAATCACGTAGCTTAAAAAGTGCCTCTGTTTTTCGGAACTGCGGAATTGGCTGCTCGTAAAGATGCGGTTTAGCTGGGTCTTGATATTATCAGGTGTTAGAGGGGGTGCGTATTTCATTTTTTACCAGTCTAATCATGGGTATCGAAACAACCGGGTTCAGTAAGCAAGGCCTGCATGTACGGTAAAATTATACATTTATCAAATTGATTTCAATCGGGCAAATTTAATTTGGCGTCAAATAGACCGCTAACCAAATCCTAACAAACCCCCTTTCGCGTATTACTTATGGGTGAGAACGCCTATGCGTGGCCTGATATCCCTTATTCAGGTTAGATTTCTCCACCATCGTGATGCCCCCCTCAAACAATCCAAATTCCCTACAGATAGGTAAAGGAATAGTTTGCCATTTCCTGGTTTATTGACATCGATATCGGCCGAAGGATAATATCTGTATTGTCTAATTACAAGGGACTTGCACAGGTTATGGGATCTTGGCAATATGCTGGCTTGCCGGCGCCCCGGAATATGTACCCACTGCCGGCACCCGCTTCCGGCCCTGAGTATAGTGAACCACAGCTCGAATTATTGTCCTCATTTCACTTATCAGCGGCTCTGGCTGTTATGGATACCATATGAAACTTTAACCCTTTAGGTATATTGGATAAACAAACATGGTTAAATCAGATAGCAAGCCAGCATTGAAGCTGCCGCATGATGAAAATGAGCAGTTAAGACTGATCATCTCTGCGCTCAATACCGGCCTGGTGCTCCTTGATCAGGATATGACAGTGGTATGGGCGAATGATATCATCAAGAAATGGTTTCCCGACCCAAATCTTATTGGCAAGAAGTGTTATTCGGTTGCTGAAAACAGGACGTCGCCCTGCGAGGACTGCCAGGCGATTCTGGCCTTTAAAGATGGTGAAATTCATAAACGTGAATTCCAGAACGAACATCCCCCCAAGCTCTGGTTTAAAGTAGTCGCCTTTCCTGTTAAGGACCAAGCAGGTCGTGTCATATACGTTCTGGAAGCCACCTCGGACATCGATGACCGGAAAAAGGCCGAACAGAAACGCGATCAGGCATTGAAGGAACTGGAAGCACTTAAAGAAAAGCTGGAAGAGGAGAATGTTTATCTCAAATCAGAGATCAGTGAAGGCCGTCATTTTAAGGAAATGGTCGGAACGAGTAATGCGCTTCGTTACGTTCAGACGCAAGTGACCCAGGTTGCTTCAAGTGATTCTACTGTGTTGATCCAGGGTGAAACCGGGGTCGGTAAAGAACTGGTGGCCCGCGCAATTCATAAGGAATCCAATAGCAGGTCAGAAAAACCCTTTATTAGATTAAATTGTGCAGCCATACCTTCGAACCTGGTTGAAAGCGAGCTTTTCGGCCATGAACGCGGTGCATTTACCGATGCCCGTGAACTAAGAAAAGGACGTTTTGAGCTGGCTGATACCGGTACGCTGTTTCTCGATGAAATCAGTGAGCTATCCCAGAATACCCAGGCTAAAATCCTGCGTGTTATACAGGAAGGTGAGTTTGAGCGGGTCGGTGGCAATAAGACCTTAAAATCAGATGTTCGGATCATCGCCGCCACGAACCGGGACCTAATCGCTGAGGTGGCTGCGGGTCGCTTCCGTGCCGATCTTTTCTACCGTATTAATGTATATCCCATGACGGTGCCGCCTCTGCGCAAACGGCGGGAGGATATCCCACTGCTGATAAAGCATTTTGCTTCGCAAATAGGAGCAGAAATGGGTAGAAATATCGATAAGATACCCAAAAATACGATAAAGCGTTTACAGGCTTATGACTGGCCTGGCAACATACGCGAACTGCGGAATGTGGTCGAACGTTCGCTTATCACCAGCGCGGGTTCAACATTTCAGCTTGCCGATTCCACCATTGAAATGTGCCAATCGCCTTCTCCCCCTTCAAATCAAACGGTTAGTCTTGACGAGATCCAGCGGCAGCATATCCAGCACACTCTTAATGAGGCCGGAGGGAAAATTAATGGACCCGGAGGTGCAGCTGAAATGCTGCAGATGAAGCCCAGCACCCTCAGAAATCGTATGAGCAAACTTGGGATTAAACGCTAACCGCAAACCTTCAAACTTTTAATTGACACCAGTCAGCTATTATCACTCACCAAAAAATCACGTCCAATATTACTCCAGCCTCCTTTCTTCTGTGTGTAGCTTTTGGTCATCAACCTTTCTTTTGCTAACCGAATATGGTCACTCTCACCATATATGGAGAGTAGACGTGCCTTTCCAATTCCAGCCACCGCCACCACAACTACTCCTAAAATATTGAAATAATTTATAATAAACGGTTATTGGTCGGTTTTCTGTCGCTGGCATCAACCTTGCTGAATATGAAGTTGTCCTTGCCAACACCAAACCGAATACGGGAGGTGTCTTATGCCGGTTGGCATTCAAGTCCTGTCAACGTTCCCACCGGAAAATCGAAGAGAGCTCATTCGTGCGTTCAAATTGTTGCCACCATTTGATGGATGCAGCCAGAACTGCACCTTTTGCCGGCTGTATGAGGATGTGAATGAGCTAAACAGCTTTTTGTGGGTTGAGGTGTGGCGCGATGAAAGCGCCATGGACGCATACCTGCAGTCAAACCGCTTCAAAACCTTTATGGGGGCTATCGAAACCCTGGGAGAGCTCATTCATTTCGATAGGGTACAATTTCAGAATGTTTAACCCTGAAAACGATATAGGGAGGAACTCATGAGGGTTATAGCAATGTCTTCGGCTATCGGTTGATAGATAGTGTCGTCTTGGGCCAGAAGGCAACCCAGACAGTACCAGGCCCGTTTTAATCGATCCAAAAGCTCTGATTCGATCAGAGACTAAATGCAGAGCACACGCGATGGGTTAAATAACCCAATCAAGATAACGATCAAAAACAGGAGGCGTACACCAATGGTAAAAGAACACAACAAATTGAAAGAACTGGAGCTATTGTTTACCGAGGGCAAGATCCCCCGCCGTGAGTTTATCGCGCGCGTGTCGGCTTTAGGGTTGCTGGCCGCGGTGACGCCAACATTGCTGAGCGGGCCGGCTGAAGCGGCGGCACCATCTGCGCAAAAAGGTCACGGTTTTGATGCAGGCACGGAAGCCGGCAAAGTTGCAATTGACAAAAAGTTTTACGACAAGCTGGTCGCCCAAAACACCAAATGGAAAGTAGTTAAGGAGATCCTCCTCAAGCCGGAGGGTTCAAAGCCGCCGATGAAGACCATGGGCCGCGCGGTTGACGTCGTCGCCGGTCAAGTGATGCGCATCTCTCAGCCCGGCAAACGGGGCAACGTCGTCGACCTCATGTTTCTGAACAGCGATGACATTTCCGAGCACAACCATATGCCGACCCAATTTTTGCAAGAAGGCATCCTGGTCAATAAATACACACGCATCTGGTCGGGGCAGCCATGGTCACGTCCCCTGGCGACATGCATCGAGGACGCCACCGACACCAGCTACCTCCCGAAGGGATACGGCCACAACTTCTTCTTTGCTCACTGCTCGTCCGAGGTGATCCAGAGCGCAGAGGACCGTCTCAACGCCCCTTCCTGCCACAGCAACTTCTTTCAGGCCGCCAAATCGCGCGGCCTTGGCGAAGAGATCGCCCGACTCGAGAACATGGTCGTCTTTCAGCCTGCGAGCGTCCGCCCGACACCTGATGGCAAGCAAGTCTACGGTTATTCCGACATCCAGCTACAGACAAAGCAAGGTGACTATGTCGACTTCTATGCCGAGCGGAACCTGCTCGTCCTGCTCTCTCTTTGCCCGAATGGCGATGTGTCGGCCTCCTGGAAAGATGTCCGGCTCACACCCATGAAGGTTCAGGTTCTGGATACCGGAATCAAGCCACAGCCATTCAAGCGATTCCATGATTGGCGCCCATACCACTCTGACATGGTTGTGCAGGTTAAGTGAATTGCGGAGTTGTCGAGCACCGGTATCACAGGTCACCTAAAAGCGGTTGGTGCCTAAGTGATCGAAGGAGAGGTTTTTGAGGCCCCTAATCGTGCTGAAACGACGATAGTCTATCGAATTAGGACCTGAGATGGAGCAATCACGTGATTTTAACAGTGAAACAGCGATTGACCGGATTCCAAGCACAGACAATCGTTCTATACATTTTCCTGCTATTGATCGCCGGTGAAGGCTGTCTTTGGGCTCAGAATGTCCAGACAGGCCACTATGCGCCGGGATGGAACGGCACGCTAAAAGCCGGCATGATGGCACTGGAACCTGGTTTTTACATGCAGAGCACGACCGTGTTCTACAATGCCCATGAGTTTAGAGACGGGTCGGGTGATACGGCAAGCAAGGATGAGACCGATTATATTCTTAGCGCCCTGATAATGGCGTGGCGGCCGGATTTCAAGCTCTTCGGGGGTGATTATCAAGCCGCATTGGTGCCTGCGTTTGGGAACCTGTCAGGGATACCGGTGCTGGTCGACGGAAAGCCCCAGGACGCCCCGGTGGGTCTTGCCGACCTGACCATCTCACCGATCGCTCTCGGCTGGCATTGGTACGAATTCCACCTGATCACCGCTCTAGGGATATTTGTCCCTACCGGAAAGTATACTTTTGGTGAGCGTGACAATACCGGTTTGGGCTTTTGGACTGTGATGCCCCACATGTTGGGGACCTACCGCACGGAAAAGGGCATTTTCAATAATCTACCCCTACTGGCCACAGGTGGTGTGTACTATGAAATTCATTCAAACCAGCAGGGGCGTGATTTTCGCCCTGGCGACAGCTTTACTTTCGAGTGGAGCCTTGGATTGGAATTTGCCGAGCGAACCAATTTCGGTCTGAGCGGCTATTTCTATCGGCAGGTAACCGATCCCAGCGGGTCCGATGCGGAGCCGGTGGACAAGTACCGGGCCAATGGCATCGGCCTTACTTTTTCGCAGGGTATCGGCCCGGTGACCTTGAATGTGCGTGGTTACCGAGATTTCGATGTCAGAAACGGGCCCGATGGAACGCTGGTCTATCTTGATATTGCCTGGGGATGGCCCAAAAACGAAAAGAATTAGAATGAGAAAATTGGCAGTAGTTTTTGGTCAGGAAAGGGTTGCCATTTAAATGTGCGAATCGTGACAAAAGTTAGTCCAACAGGTGTTTCATGGCTGTAAGTTACAGTAACGTACTTATCAAATTGATCTCAATCAGGCTAATTTAATATAGCGTCAATAGGGCCGGTAACCATTTCCAAACAAATACCCTTTCGCGTATTACTTATGGGGGAGAAACGCGCATGCGCGACCTGATATCCCTTATCCAGGTTAGATTTCCCAACCATCATGACCGCGTCGCCCGCTGCCTGGCCGGCGATCCGGAGTTTTTTTCAATCTGCCAGGATTACAGGACCTGCCTTGAAGCCCATCGCCACTGGGTCTGTTCTACCGCAGCCGAAGCCGACGAAAGAGTCAAGGAATATCAGAGTCTTATAGATGAACTCGAGAACGAGATATCAGCCGTACTGCAGTGCTCCTCAGTGCATTGACTGCGTGCCGGTTGCCGTATCATGAAATAACGAAGATGGCTGGGCCTCCGAGAAATGCAAGCGGTGTTTACCTTAAAGGAGATCCTGATGAAGTTAACAATGAAGGTGACGGTATCGAGCACCACCGATGGCCAGGAAAGGTTTCAGCTGTGGCGGTTCATACATAAAGCCCGCGTCTTGCCAAAAAGCGGCAACCGCCGCGTGACCAAATTGATCGGAACGTTAACCGCCCTTATTTTGAGCTTTTCAAACCTGAACGTTTGCGTTGCCGATGATCTGCGTGCCAAGGTTCAGAATCCGGTCAGTTCCATGTACAGTCTGCCCTTAAAGCTGACTGCAGATTTCGGGGCACCCAACGGCAGTGCTTATTATATCAATGCCAATCCGGTTATTCCCGTCACGGTGGGGGACTGGAACTTGATCAACCGAGCCATCATTCCGGCCTGGGTAAGTGTGGACGGGTACATCGAGGGAACACCCGACATCCCCCAGGGCTATCCGGCTGATGATCGCAAGAATGGGCTGGGCGACATCAACTATTCCCTGTTCCTTTCACCAAATAAAACAAAACCGTTCATCTGGGGCCTGGGGCCGTCCATCACCCTGCCCACGGCCAGTGAAGATTCGCTGGGGGCGGGCAAGTGGAGTGCCGGTCCCACGGGGGTGGTTTTGGTGCAACCCGGTTGGGGCACTTATGGGGGGTTGGTTCGTCAGTTGTGGTCCTTTGACGGCGATAGCGACCGTGTCGATGTCAACCAGATGCTTATCGAGCCATTCATTAACTACAACCTGGCCAATGGCTGGTACCTGATCACCGACATGCTCATTACCGCCAACTGGGATGCCCGATCCGATCAGCGGTGGACCATTCCGGTGGGTGGTGGCGCAGGTAAGTTGTTTAAAATCGGTAATCAGCCGATCAATGCCCGGATAGAGGCCTACTACAATATTGAAAAACCGGATGGGGCGCCGGACTGGCAGACGGTGTTTACCTTTCAGTTCCTGTTTCCTAAATAGGCCGGCATCCCGAACCAGCAAGTTGTGACAGCACACTGAAAAGTTTAATCAAATATCTTGGAGGCGCCATGTATCACGGGAATGGTGTCGTTGGAAAAATGAAAGTTACCTCCCAAAACGTGTATCGGGGTAAACCGATCCGAAGGATGCACGTGATGATCAAGCCTACGGGCGCGCTGTGCAACCTTGATTGTACCTATTGCTACTACCTCTCCAAGCAGCAGCTATTGGGAAAACCCGAAGACTGGCGCATCAAAGATGAAACCCTTGAGACGTTCATCCGTCAGTATTTCGAGGGTCAGAATAACAGGGAAGTCGTCTTTTCCTGGCAGGGCGGCGAGCCAACCTTGCTGGGTATCGATTTTTTTCGACGTGTGGTCGAACTCGAGAAGAAGTACTGCCCACCCCATGTACGCTGCGAGAACGACCTTCAAACCAATGGAACGAGACTCAATGATGCCTGGTGCCGGTTCCTACGCGAGGAGAATTTTCTGGTTGGCCTCTCCATCGACGGACCCATGGCGCTTCACGACCGCTACCGGAAGGACAAATCCGGACAGGGCAGTTTCAAGCGCGTGTTGCAGGCCGCCAAACTGCTGCGAAAACATAAGGTTCCGTTTGCCACCCTGACGTGCGTCAACCGTACGACGGCCAAGCATCCGCTGAAGGTATACCGTTTTCTGCGGGATCAGATCAAATCGACGCGCATGCAGTTTATCCCTATTGTGGAGCCGGTCGATTTTCAACAGGTCGCCCCCCAGCGATGGGATGCCGGACAGGCGCCGGTGTTGGGCACGCCGGCTGCGAGACCGGGTTCCGCTGAATCTGTTGTGGAAGACTGGTCCGTGGATCCGGATGACTGGGGCCGGTTTCTTTGTGGCGTATTCGACGAGTGGCACCGGAAAGACCTGGGCCGGATCTATGTCAACTACTTCGATGCGGCCGTGGAGACCTGGATGGGCCACGTTTCCCCCCTTTGCACCCAGGGCCCCATGTGCGGCAAGGGGCTCGCCCTCGAACGGGACGGCTCAGTTTATGCCTGCGACCACTACGTCTATCCCGAATACCGGATCGGCAACATCATGCAGGACCCGCTCGCAGAAATGGCCTTCGGCAGCCGACAGGAGCGTTTCGGCAAAGACAAGGAGGGCACGCTGCCGGGGTACTGTCGTCAATGTGAATACCTGTTCGCGTGTTTCGGCGAGTGTCCCAAGAACCGGTTCATCAAAACACCCCAGGGCGAGATGGGGTTGAACTACCTGTGCAGTGGCTGGAAACGATTTTTTGCCCACATCGATGGGCCCGTGCAAGCAATTGTAAGCCGCCTGGGCGGGTCGGTGGTCAAGGCAGCGCACACAAAAGCCGCCGCCCACTGGCGGCCGGGAGAAAAAGGTTGAAGCTCAAGGTTCTCGAACAAGAAAAAGCGTATTGCCGGCTGCAGGTCGAGGTGGCCTGGGATCAAATCGCCGCTGATTACGACGACATCGTGGCGGCCTATGCCCGGGTCCCGGTGCGGGGCTTTCGGGCCGGCAAGACACCCCGGCACCTTGTTGACAAACGCTTTCGCCGGCAGATTACGGACGACCTTACCCGCCTCAGCGCCGGCCGCTTCGGACGAGAGGCTGTGAGCCAGGCAGGCATGCAAGCAGCCGGCCCCCTTGAGGTGCATGAGATGACCTGCGAGAAAGGCCGGCCCCTGCAGTTCACACTAAAGTTTCTGCCCTTGCCGGAATTCGACCTGCCCGATCTTGGATCGATTCGGATTTCTGAGAATAGCGAAGATCCCCTGGGCGAACTTTCGCAATGGCTGCTCGAACGCGTCAGCATAACGCTCCCGAACGAACTGGTTCGCAACGAACTTAGTGTCGACGGCCTTGATAAGGCGAAACCCGGCACCGCCCTTTGGGACGCAGCTGCACAGCGGGTCAAGCTGATGTTGATCCTTAAGGCGCTCGCGGCCCGTGACGGCATCGCGGTAGACGAAGCAGATGTCGAGAACCGAATTACAGAAAAGGCGGCTGAGTTCGGTACAACCCCAGGCAAGCTAAAATCGCAGTTGGAAAAAGGAGGTGGTCGCGAAAGGCTGCGGGACATGCTCATCGCCGAGAGTACGCTTGGATATTTGCAAGATATCGTTTTTAACGAATGACAGAAATTTGATGAAAGGAGCAAAAATGAAACGCAAAAGCGCAAACAAAGGCATGCAGGCCGCTGCCTGGGCCGCCGTGGGTGGGGTATTGACGGCTGCCACCATCATGACGGCTCAGCCTGCGATGGCCAAATCGGCGCACGCGGCGGCGCACGGCAAGAAGCCCAACATCCTGCTGATCATGTCTGACGACGTAGGTATAACCAACATCAGCGCATACGGTGAAGGGTTGGTAGGTTACAAAACGCCGAATATCGACCGTATTGCCGACGAAGGTACCCGGTTCACGGACTACTACGCTGAACAAAGCTGTACTGCAGGTCGATCCGCATTTATTACCGGTCAGTTGCCGGTGCGCACCGGACTGACAAAGGTTGGTTTGCCCGGAGCCGAACTGGGCCTGCAGAAGGAAGACCCGACCCTGGCGGAGTTGTTGAAAAACCACGGCTACATGACAGGCCAGTTCGGCAAGAATCACCTGGGAGACCGAAACGAATACCTGCCGACTGTTCACGGCTTCGATGAATTCTTTGGGAACCTCTACCACCTTAATGCGGAAGAAGAACCCGAGCATTCAGACTATCCCAAAGATCCGGCTTTCCGCCAAAATTTTGGCCCACGGGGCGTGTTGAAATGCAAGGCCACCCAAAAGACGAGTAAAGAAAGAGATCCCCGGTTTGGTCCAATGGGTAAACAGACCTGTGAAGACACCGGCCCGCTCACCCGCAAGCGGATGCAGACGGTGGATGATGAGTTCACCGCGGCGACCGTGGACTTCATGGAGCGCGCCCACAAAGCCGGCAAACCTTTCATGGCCTGGTTCAATCCATCCCGGATGCACCTGTGGACGCACCTCAAGCCCGAATCCCAAGAAAACCTGGAGAAGTATGGCCTATATGGTGCCGGGATGCTGGAGCATGATGCACATGTCGGCATCTTGTTGGACAAGCTCGAGGAACTGGGTGTCGCAGACAACACAATCGTCGTCTATACCTGCGACAATGGACCGCACTATAATGGTTGGCCAGATGGCGGCATCTCGCCCTTCCGCGGAGAGAAAAACACCAACTGGGAAGGGGGGTTCCGAGTCCCCGGCATGGTACGCTGGCCTGCCGGAATCAAACCGGGCCAGGTTTCGAATGAAGTCATATCCCATTTAGACTGGGTACAGACTTTGATGGCTGCAGTCGGCGAAGCAGACATCAAGCAGAAGCTGATGAAAGGCCACAAGGCTGATGGCAAAAAATTTAAGGTCCATCTGGACGGCGAGAACTTCCTGCCCTACCTGACCGGGAAAGAAAAACAAGGGCCGCGAAAGGACATTTTCTATTTTGACGATGGCGGTCAACTGATTGGATTGCGTTTCAATAAGTGGAAAATCGTCTTTGCCGAACAGCGCGCAAAATCATGGGATGTCTGGTCCGAACCATTCCATAAGCTGCGGTTGCCCAAAGTATTCAATTTGCGCTCTGATCCCTTTGAAAGGGCGGATACCGATGCCAATGGCTACAATAACTGGTGGATTGATCATTTGTTTCTGCTGGTGCCGGCCCAGGCCCACGTCTCAAAGCAGTTGAAGACCTTTGTCAAGTTTCCGCCACGTCAGAAACCAGCCAAATTCAATGTGGAAGAAATCCTCAGTAATCTAATGAAGGCGAATAATAATTGATGACCAGCTATATCATAGCACCCATGCCGGCATTGATTGTTCAGAATGAAACCACAATATCGACTGTCTGTTTCCGCCGGGCATATGAGTAGAAATCTGAAGGATAGGGTGGTTACGGACTGAAAACAGCCAAATAGAAGGAGAAAAAGTGAAAAGCGATCGAAGAAACAAAGGCATGCAGGCCGCTGCGTGGGCCGCCGTGGGTGGGGTGCTGACAGCCGCCACCATCATGACGGCGCAGCCGGCCGTGGCCAAGTCAGCCCATGCGGCCACCCATTCGAAAAAACCCAATATCCTGGTGATCATGTCAGACGATGTGGGCGTCACCAATATCAGTGCCTACAGTCGCGGTCTGGTGGGTTATCAAACGCCCAATATCGATCGTATCGCCAATGAGGGGATGCTCTTCACGGATTATTATGCGGAGCAGAGCTGCACCGCCGGGCGGTCCGCTTTTATCACCGGCCAGCATCCCGTGCGCACCGGATTGACCAAGGTAGGCTTTCCCGGGGCTGCCATCGGCCTTCAGAAAGAAGATCCCACGTTGGCGGAGCTGCTGAAGAACCACGGTTACGCCACCGGACAGTTCGGCAAGAACCACCTGGGTGACCGTAACGAGTACCTGCCCACAGTGCACGGGTTCGACGAATTCTACGGCAATCTCTACCACCTGAACGCGGAAGAGGAACCGGAGAACGAGGATTATCCCAAAGATCCCACTTTTAAAAAAAGGTTGGGACCGCGGGGCGTGCTGGACTGTAAAGCAACAAACAAAGACGACAAGACCGTTGACCCGCGCTTCGGCAGGGTGGGTAAGCAGACCATCAAGGATACGGGACCCCTCACCAGAAAACGAATGGAGACCGCCGATGAAGAATTTCTGGATCGTACCAAGAAATTCATCAAGAAGAATACCCAGGCCGGCAAACCCTGGTTCGCCTGGCTGGCGACTTCCAGAATGCATTTTTATACCCATTTGAAACCGGAGAGTAAAGGGGTGACCGGTTTGGGCATATTTGCCGACGGTATGGTAGAGCATGACGGTCATGTCGGTCAGATGCTGGACTTGCTGGAAACACTCAAAATAGACGACAACACCATCGTCATTTATACCGTGGACAACGGCCCGCACTATAACGAATGGCCGGATGGCGGCATTTCCCCCTTCCGTGGTGAAAAGAACACCAACTGGGAAGGCGGCTACCGCGTACCCTGCCTGGTGCGCTGGCCTGGTAAAATAAAGGCCGGCCGGATATCCAACGAAATCATGTCCATGCAGGACTGGGTGCCGACCCTGCTGGCGGCCGCTGGTGAGCCGGACATCAAAGAAAAGTTGAAAAAAGGTCACAAGGCGGACGGCAAGAAATTCAAGGTTCATCTGGACGGCCACAATTTCATGCCTTATTTCACGGGGAAGCAGAATGAGGGCCCTCGCAGGTCGTTTTTCTACTTCAGCGATGATGGCCTGCTGGTCGGCGTGCGTCAAAACCAGTGGAAGGTAGTGTTTGCCGAGCAGCGTGCGCGTACCTTTCGAGTGTGGTCGGAGCCATTCGTGCAGCTGCGCATTCCGAAGTTCTTCAACCTGCGCAGCGATCCCTTTGAGAGAGCGGATACCGATTCCAACAACTACGACCGATGGTGGATAAAGCGCAGCGCATTTGGGGTAACGCGTATCCAAGAGATCGTGGGCGAGTTCATGGCAACCTTCAAGAAATTTCCACCGCGCCAGAAACCGGCCAAATTCAATGTCGATGATGTCATGAAGACCATGTACAGGACAGGGGCGCACTAAGCAGTGATTGAGTCAACTTTTAGCTCGGACGGGCCTAATTAGGCCCGTCCGAAGGCCTGGAGTTTATCTGGGTATATGCGGTCTCTTCTTAATACAGAAGATAGGCTTTATGCCCCGATATCCTTTCTAAGTATGCAAATGCTAAAGGCCAAAAGGGGGACCAAATGAAAAGATGTCTTGCGATAGGGATGCTTGCCATATTTATGTCCGCAATGATGGGGGGCGCCCTATCAGTGGCAAAAGAGACGATGTTCCCCAACAAGGTGAAGACCCACATTGGAACACTGACCTTCGATCACGGGATTCCTACTAAGAAAACATCCCAAAAGCTTTACTACGAACTGGACTACCATCGCGCGGTACAGGTCTATTTGTGGTCCTTGCCTATCGTTGGGCAGGCCCAGTGGCGGCAGTCGTATCTCGATCTTTACGGCATGAAGCCGAACCAGATGGTCTATGCTACCCAATTCAACGACCGGTCGCTGATTCTAACGGCCAATGAATCTACCCCATATCTTTTTGGCTGGACCAACGTCAAAGATAAAGCGGCAATTGTTGAAATCCCCTCGTCGAAATTTATCGGTTTGGCCATCGATTTCTGGCAGCGGGGCTTGGCGGATTTTGGCATGTTCGGCCCTTTTGCCGGCAACGGCGGCACCTGGGTAATCAGTGGGCCGGAAACACCGCAATCAAAAATACCTTATATCGAGGGTGCCAAGTACATTGATTCCAAGACCAACAATGTTTGGTTTCTGGTCCGGGCATCAATGCCGCCGGAAGAGCGCGACAAGGCCATCGGTGGGATCAAGGCCTATTACAACGGTGAAAAGCCCAAGGCGGTAACCGTCATTCCGGCCGACAACAAACCGGGGCGTAACCATCAGCCGCGCGGGATGAAATACTGGGAGATGCTCCATGCCATCCTCCAGGAAGAGCCGGTGGAAGAGCGCGACCGCTTTTTCATGTACTTTCTTAAGGAGATGGGCATCGAAAAGAACAAACCTTTCAAACCAAACAAACGTCAAAGAGAAATCATGACGGATGCGGTGGTGGTTGGTGAGGCCATGGCAAAAAACATGGTCTTTCGCGAGCGATTGCCGGGAGTACTGCGTGAGGACGGTTGGCGGCTGATTTTAGGGCGGGTCTTTGGATCCGAGCCGGGCGATGCCATGGAACACACCCAACAGACGAATTTTTACGACCGCTTTGACCCCCGTGCCCGTTATACCTACGAGGCCTGCACAACCTCGGAAAGAATGTCTTTTCCCAAGCCGGGTTTCGGAATGGGTTACGGCGGTTTGTTCCTGGACACCAAAGGTCGCGCCCTGGCCGGCGACCGCTCCTATGTGATTAATGTTCCCGCTAACCCGCCGGTCAAGCTGTTCTGGGCAGTCACCATTTACGATGTGGACACCCGCGGCCTCATCACCAGCGACCAGCAGCGAGCGGAGCGCGGTTCGGTGCACAAGGGTATCAAAACAAATCCGGACGGCTCGACCCCCATATTTATTGGTCCCAAAGCACCGCAAGGCTGGGAAAACAACTGGATCAAGTCGGTCCCCGGCCGGGCCTGGTTTCCCTATTTTCGTTTCTATGGTCCGACAGAGCCGTTCTTTGATCAAAGCTGGCGACTACCTAAGATTGAGGAAGTGGAGTTCAAGGCGTATGGCAAATAATCAAGCGAATGGGGCACTGGACTGGCAGGTGGTGTTCGCCTTCCTGAGGCCCTAGAAATGACAAACAACCGTGCAGGCCTTCCAGATCATTACCCGCGCATAGTTTGGAAAAGCGCTGGTGGCAGAAGTAGATTTAATCAAGACAGCCGAAAAGGTTAGTATCTCTGAAATGGCGACGCAATGAATCGATAGCCAATTGCCCGTGGCGTATATAGGGCCCTCCGATAAAGCCCTTTCCTCGGGAAGCGGGTCGATGAGGGGATGGAAACAAACATAATGATTTATCAGATATGGTGACTGTCGGTATTCATTTTAAAAGTTCAATTATGATTGGGTTATTTATCCTGGTTCTGTTTCCCAAAGAGGACGCATGGGCTCAGCAAATTCAACCCGGTCATTATGCCCCGGGCTGGAATGGTAGCTTAAAAGCGGGGATCATGGCATCCGAGCCCGGTTTCTACATGCAAAACACCACGATGTTGTTTAATGCCGACAAATTCATGGATGGATCCGGGAACATTGCTAATGATAATTCGACTGATTATATTTTAAACGCCCTTGCTCTCGTGTGGCGTCCGGATATCCAACTTTTTGGTGCAGATTACCAGGTTGTTGTAACACCCGCTGTAGGCAATCTGTCAGGGATACCGGTGCTTGTCGATGGTCAACCTCAGGACGCGCCTATCGGCCTCACCGACATATTCTTTTCGCCCATTGGTCTCGGCTGGCACTGGTCGGAGTTCCATATGGTGACATCACTTGGGGGATTCGCCCCCACCGGAAGATTTAAGTTTGGGGAAAATGACAACACAGGTCTGGGTTTCTGGACGGCCATGCCCTTTGCACTGGGCACCTACCGCACTGAGCGGGGCATTTTTAAAAAGTATCCGCTGCTTGCGACAGGCGGCCTCTTTTACGAGATCCATTCCAACCAACAGGGCCGCGATTTCCGACCCGGTGACAGCTTTACCTTTGAATGGAGCTTGGGTCTGGAATTGAGCGAACGCACAGCGGCTGGTGTCTCTGGCTTTTTCTACCGTCAGGTGTCGGATGCCAGTGGAACCGATGCACACCCGGTGGACAAATACCGATCAGACGGCATCGGGCTGACCCTCACCCAGGGAATCGGCCCGGTGAATGTCAACCTTCGCGGGTATCAGGACTTCAATGTGCGCAACGGCCCGGAGGGGTACCTGGTATACCTGGACATCGCTTGGGGGTGGCCTAAGGAAAAGCGAACCAAAGATAAATAACCAAGGAGCAATTGTGATGGGAAAAAGCAGCCTACCAGAATGGACCGAAGAACGAGCCGTTGCGGCGCTGGAAGAAAACCGGCAGGTCATGATTCCAGGGTTGCGCGAACAGGCGGCAGGGCAGAAAGTATACGTGGAGCATGAATTTGCCAGGCTCAAGGGCGTCATCCTGGGCAACCCGGAGTCCATGTATTTACCCGACCCCTTTCACCCCTCCTGGTACACGAGTTTTCGCTCTCTGCCGCGCGAAAAGCTGGACTGGATGGCCGCCAACCGCGGCAAGCACATGCGGGATGTGGACCGGGGTCTTTGGGAAAAAATGGTCAAAGGACTGGAAGCCCTGGCCGACGCCTACCGCCAGGCCGGTGCCCACGTGATCCAGAACACCCAGCCCCCCCCGCCGGAAGTCATTAACTACACTTCGGGTTGGCTGGGTCAGTACGGCAAACACTGGGCGTTTCATGCCCAGGCCTTTGGCGAGACGTTTGGCAATGTGCTCGTGAACTTTCACGAGACTCAGCCCAGTATTCGCTACAATTGCGTCGAGTACATCGAAGCCTTCATGGGGCTTGTGGAAAGCGACAAGAATACGGTGTGGCTGACCATGCCCAACCCGCTGCCCATGCCCACGGCCTTCGGCGTCGGACTTTCGCCTGGGGACATTCGGATCTTTCCCAACAAGCTCGTGGTGGTCGGACATGGCGTGTTCGACAAAGCGCACATCACCGATTTAAGTAAACCCCGCTCGTCCGGAAATGAACTGGGCGCCGAAGTCCTGCGTCGCATGCTGGCACCCTTTGGCTGGCGGGTGGAGCAGATCTACTTTGACGCCAATTATGGGTATCACATCGACACCCTGATGCCGGTGATTCGGGAAGGACTCATTGCCGTCAACGAAAACGTGTTGCTGACGGATCTGCCACAGGAAATAAATGACTGGGAGCGAATCAATATCGACCCCGACGAATACGTCATCGGTGCAGGCAACTCGGTCGCGATCAGCTCCGATACACATGCGGTCACCACCGGAGCGAAGAAATACATCAAAGAGATCGAAAAGCGGGGCGTCGACGTGGTGCCGGTGCCCTTCGACGATGTCTATCACTCTACCGGCAGCGGTATGCACTGCGCCACTTTTTCATACTGGCGGGAAGACAATTGAGGACGATTACCAAGGTTCACGATCAAAAAATATTTGTTCAACTGTTTAACAGAAAGGAGAGGCCCCATGAGTAAAAGCAATGTCATATTGACGATTCCAGAGCCAAAGAAATTCGAGTTGGTGGAAAAACCCTATCCCAAAATCAAGGCCGGTTATGCCGTGGTGAAAAATGAATATGCCGGTGTTTGTCTTGAGGGCTCCCGTATCTGGACAGAGCATCACTTTGAAAAGTTTCACGGTGGCGGCCAAAGCGATTATCCGGACGGTTTGGGCCATGAGAGTGTCGGTGTCGTGGAAGAGGTCATGCCCGGCTCCAACTTCAAACCCGGCGACCGGGTCATCATTTATCAGGGCGACCATTGCGGCCATTGTCACGCCTGTCTCAACGGATGGTCCCCTACCTATTGTTCAGCAAACACCTATCCCCCCAAGGCCGGCATGGAGCGGGTGGGAATGGCCGGGATTCAGGACTGGAACGAGAGCGAATCCGGCGGTTGGGCCATGGCGCACTACCGTATCGCCCATGAAGCCAACCTGCAGAAAATTCCCGACGGTCTGGACTTCAAATACGCCCAGGCGGCCAACTGTTCGGTGGGTGTCGGCTGGAGCAACCAGGAACTCATGGACGTGCGGCCGGGATCGACCGTGCTGGTGGCCGGCGTAGGCTTCATCACCATGGGTCACGTCATCGCCGCCCTACACCGCAACTGCACCATCATCGCTCTGATCCGCAACAAGTACCGCGAGGACATCCTGAGCAAAATGGGTGTTGAGCACTTCATCGACCCCAACGACGAACAGTGGCTGGAAAAGGTGAAAACGCTGACCTACGAAGGCCAAGGCGTCGACTACTGCATTGACGGCTCGGGACATCCGTTTTACCAGGAAAAATGCCTGCAGGCGACCGTTCCATACGGCAAGATCAATTTCTCCGGGCATATCCCGGGCCAAAGCTTTCCCATGAAGAACCTGGACCACATCATCGATCCGGGCAACGCCATTATGGGCCAGCACGATGTCAACGCCCGCGACCGTGAAACCCTGGTGCGCATGCTGTGCAACCCGCAGGTGCAGAAAAATATCGACGCCATGGTCACCCACGTCTTCCCTATGACTAAAGCCGACGAGGCGTTTGAGGTGCAGGTGAGCAAGGAGTGCGGCAAGATCTTCCTGCGGCCCTGGGAATAAAAGGGAAACGAACAATGAGCAAGACAAATGTCGTATTGACAATTCCGGAACCCGGGAAATTCGAACTGGTCGAAAAGCCTTACCCGAAAATAAAATCGGGTTATGCCGTCATCCGCACGGAGTACGCCCCAATTTGCCTGGAAGGCACGCGCATCTGGACAAAGCACGACTTCGAGATAGTCCACGGAGGGGGGCAAAGCGACTATCCGGACGGCCTGGGGCATGAAGGCGTCGGCGTGGTCACGGAGGTTATGCCGGGTTCCCACCTTAAGAAAGGCGACCGGGTCGTCGTCTTCCAGGGGGACTCATGCGGCGGCCATTGCCACGCCTGCCGAAACGGCCTTTCACCCACCTACTGCGAGGCGAATATCCATCCGAAGCCGGGTATGGGCCGTGTGGGGATGGCCGGTTTGCAGGACTGGAATGAGAGCGAGTCCGGGGGATGGGCCATGGCCCATTACCGCATCGCTCCCGAGGTTAACCTCTACAAAATCCCCGACAGCCTCGACTTTAAACGTGCCGCCGCAGCCAACTGTTCGGTAGGTGTGGGATGGAGCAACCAGGAGTTGATGGGGGTCAAGGCGGGTGATACGGTCCTCGTAGCCGGCATCGGCTTCATCGCCATGGGCCACATCGTCAGCGCCATGTTCCGAAACGCCACCGTCATCGCCCTGATCCGGAACAAGTACCGGGAGGGAATCCTGAAGAAGATGGGCGTCGAGCACTTCATTGATCCCGAGGACGAGCACTGGCTCGAGAAGGTGAAAGATCTGACCTACGAGGGCCAGGGGCCGGATCACTCGGTCGAATGCTCAGGCGTTCCTTTTTACCAGGAAAAGGTCTGCGCCGCCACGCGAATGTACGGCAACGTGAATTTCAGCGGGCACACCCCGGGCGCTAAACTCGACTTCAGCCCCCTGGGTCACATCACGCATCCCTGCCACAAGTTTACCGGCCAGCACGACGTGCGGATGATTGACCGCGAAGGTCTCGTGCGTTGCCTCATGGACAAGCAGACCCAAAAGCGGGTCGATGCGATGTTCACACACACCTTCCCCATGTCCAACGCGGGCGAGGCGTTCGATGTCCAGGTCAGTAAGCAGTGCGGCAAGATTTTACTCGAAACCCAGAAGTAAAAAGGAGAACTAAATTATGCCAGACACAAAGAAAGGTGTCGTTTTAACCGGCGCCAAGCAGATCACCATCGAGGAGCGGCCCCTGCCCCAACCCGGACCGGGCGAAGGCATCGTCAAGGTTGAGCTCTGCGGCATCTGCGGTTCCGACCTGCACGGCTGGGAAGCAGGCGGATCTGTTTACCCTCTGGGTACGTTGATGGGCCATGAGGCCGTGGGCACCGTGGAAAGCGTCGGAGACGGTGTCGAAGTGCTCAAACCCGGTGACAAAGTGGCGATCAACGGCTTTTCACCCTGCGGCTATTGCGTGGCCTGCCGCCGCGGGCTGAGCAATGCCTGTGTCAACAACCTCGACCGCACCATCGGCAACAGCGACAAACTGGACGGCGCCTTTGCCGACTATATCTGGCTGCCGGAACTGGAGGTCATGACGGCCAAAATGCCTGATAACCTGAGCTTTGAAGAAGGCGCCCTGACCGAACCGTTGGCCACCTCGGTGCATGCCGTGCGCATTTCCCAGTTCCAGGTGGGCGACACCGTGGCCGTGGCCGGTGCGGGGCCCATCGGCCTGCTGGCCATCCAGGCGCTTAAAATCGGTGGTGCCGGACACATCATCGTGTCCCAGAGCCCCGGTCCGCGGCAGGAACTGGCCCTTCAATTCGGTGCCGACGAGGCGGTCAACCCGCGCGATCCCGACAATTCCGTCGGCGATCAGGTGAAAGCCATCACCGACGGTGGTGCCGATGTGATCATCGAGTGTGCCGGTGTGCCGGCGTCATTCCAGCAATGCATCGACATGGCCCGGCCCGGCGGGCAGGTCATTCTCGTCGGTGTAAACGAGAAAGAGACCCCGGTGATGCCCATGGGGCTGATGCTGGGCGAGATCCAGCTCAAGGGCTCCCTGGCGTGGTCGCATCACGATTTCCAGATCGCCGTGGACATGCTGGCCGCAGGGAAAATCGAAACCGGCCCGCTGCTTTCCGACACCATCCAGATGGAAGATATAGAAGAGCAGGGGTTCAAACGGCTGAAAACCGACAAGTCCCTGATCAAGCTGCTGGTCAAACCCTGATGGAGAACGGTTGTAAAGCAAGACCGTACGTTATTGGAATATCCGTGGCTGTTAATGTCATGCCGCCATATAAGTTGTAGGCGTGTTGGCGTATCGGCGTAAAGGCGTGTTGGTTTTAAAAGGGGAAAACCATCTGATTTTTACTGTTTTTCTTTGGTGATGCGAGACCCAAACATGGTTCACATATTGCCTTTTACGAGGACGATCCTTAGAAAGAACTGGATCGTCTGAAAAAACCGCATGGATTTCAACCTTTGCCGCAACCAGCACCGTATGATTAACTAAAGAGGCAAATCATGTCCAAATTCAAAAGAGCTATTTTCTACCTGTTTTTGATCATGCTTTTGACCGGCTTATCAGCCTGTCAACGCGAGGGCCCGATGGAGCGCGCCGGGAAGAAGATTGACAAAGCTGTCGAAGATGTCGGAAAAGCAATCAAAGAAGCTGGTAAGAAAAAAGACGAAAAAAAAGAATAACTTTCCAAACCTATTTCAGCGCCGACATCAGTCGTCGCTTCGGTAAAATTCATTGCGGGACTTAACGTTCATGCCCTGCACGGAAGTTTTCAGCTGGAGAACCTGGAATCAGGCGATCGGCCTCTAAGGATCCGCCGCCAGGGGTGTCATCATGGCGGGGCATAACCGCTAAATCGAACGCTTTGAATAAAACACACCGGGTCGGCAAGTTTTCCGGAAGATCCCGGATGGCCGTCCCGAGACCCCATCGCTACCAACAATGGAGGAACCATGTCAGAGGAGGCCACTGAAAAAGTCAATGTGCCGCCGAAAGCAAACACACCAAAGGCCGGTTGGCGCATCAAAACCGGGTTTGCCATCTTTATCGCCAGTGTGACCTGGCCGGTGCTGTTGCCGATCCTGCCGCTCTTCGGCTTTTCCAACCAGGCCGTTGCCAAATTCACCGTCGCCATGTTTGTAGCGGCGGAGTTGATGATGGTGGCCGCAGCGGCCATCTCCGGCAAATCGGGCTTTGCCTACATCAAGCAACGCCTCTTTGGATGGCTGAAATCCTATGGCCCACCAGAGACGGTCAGCCCGGGCCGCTACAAAACCGGCCTGGTGCTTTTTTTTCTGCCCCTGTTGTATGCGCTTTTGTCACCCTACATCAGAAAATACATCCCCGGAATACCCGAATACGGTGTGGCGTACGCCATTGTGGGGGACATTATGCTGCTGGCCGGCTTGTTTATGCTCGGCGGCAATTTCTGGAGAAAGCTGCGCGCCCTGTTCGTCCATAAGGCTGTTGCTGTTGTACCAGACCAAGCAGTGGGTTAATTTGAGGAGGCACCTATGATTCTAGCTTTTGCTCACCCGGGACTCGTGGTTCCCGATCTTGAAAAAGCCATTGAGTTCTATAGCAAGATGTTCGGTTTCCGGGTTATTGGGAACGAAGGTTGGGAAGACAGCGATGCCTACGACCAGGCCATCGGCCTGACGGGCTCCGCCGCCAAGGGGGTGATCATGGCCGGCCACAACTGCCACATCGAGCTGTTCGAGTACAGCGCTCCCCAGCCGACCATAGATCCGCCGGAGAACTTCCTGGCTCACGAGACCGGCATCCGCCACATCGCCTTCTACGTGGATGATCCCCAGAAGGAATTGGATCGTTTGATTGCCCTGGGCGGATTTGCCCTGGGCAGCCTGCCAGAAGGCGGCGGGGCGGTCTATGCTCGCGATCCGTTCGGTAATATGCTTGAGCTGTGCAAAATTCCGTCACCGGAGGAAAATCCGACGCGGTTGCCGGGTGTGAGCGGGCTGGGAGATTTCGATGGATAACCCAAGGCCAGACAAAAAAGTCCAGCGTTACGGTTTCCGGCCCAGAGGGTTCAATCCTGGTTTTTATTGGACCAAAGGCGCCCACAGGCTGGGGCGGCAACTGGATCAAGTCGGTCCCCTTCCGGGCCTGCTTTCCCTGTTTTCGTTTCTATGGTCCGACCGAGCCGTTTTTTGGTCAAAGCTGGAAACTGCCCCAGATCCAAGAGGTGGATTTCAAGGATTTTGATAAATAATCGCAACCCAAACCCATAAGTTTGGCAAACAACCATTGAAGTGGTTTTGAAACCACTTCCAAACAAGGAGAGGTGACTTATGAAAAAATCGATTCTTACCATTCTGAGCCTGATGTTCCTGATTTCTGTCTGCATGGTTACCAGTGTGCAGGCCTTCAAGATCATAACCCGCACCCTGGTTGAAGAAGAGCAGGTGACGGAAAAGGATTTAATCAAGACGGCCGACAATTTTATCATCCTGTTCGACACCTCCAGTTCGACCAATCAAAACGTGCCCGGCAAAAACATCTCCAAGATCAAGGCCGCCAAAAACTTGTTGAAGGCCCGTAATGCCTGGCTGCCGGATTTGGACTACAATGCCGGTCTTTATATCTACACCGACAATGCCACCCTGAGGGGCAGTTTCAAAGAAGTCTACGGCATGCAGCCTTATGACCGGGATCGTTTTGACGCCGCCATCGATCAACTGCCGGAAAAAGGTCAGGGACCGACAATGCTGCGGCCGGGGCTGAGTGCCCTGCGCAAGGTTCTGCCGGGCCTGAACGGCAAGACCGTGGTTTTCATGTTTACCGACGGCATTTTTTCCGACACTATGGGGGGCAAACAACCACTGCAGATTGCCCAGGAGCTCGCCGCCGCCCACGATATCAGCTTTTATCTTATCAGCAGCGCCACCGGTAAGGCCGAAAAGGACCTTCTGGCAGCAGTTACCAAAGTGAATGCGTCTTCCCGGGTCATACCCATAGCCGCGTTCATGGATTATCCGAGCTATTTTTCCGGTGCGCTTTTCACCGTCAGAACCACGTCCTATGTGCGCTTCAAGCCAAAGATGGAAGTGGTGGGTATTGTCGCCGAGGACCTGCTGTTTGATTTCGACAGCGCCGATATCCGCGATGAATATTACGGGAAACTCGAACTGTTGGGTGCTTTTTTAAAGAACAATCCAAGAGCATTTGCGGTCGCCGCCGGTTTTACCGACAGCACGGGTAACGCTGAATACAACGTGCATCTTTCAGAACGTCGGGCGGCCAGTATCAAAGCGCACCTCATAAAGAATTACAACGTGAACCCGTCCCGGGTCGTACTGCTGTGGTTCGGCAGTCTCAACCCGGTCGGCGACAATGCGACTTCTGATGGCCGGCAGCGCAATCGGCGGGTCGAAATTGCGGTCGGGGGCATTAATTAGGCCGGGCGTTGGGGGCAAATATGGACAGACATAAAACAGGTGGTTTTATAAGGACGATCCTAATTGCCATGTTTTTAATGTCATTTGCCGGTATCGTCTCTGCCGCCGATAATAAAGGCGGCAGGGACGATGTGCAGGTAAAAGACGATGTGCAGGTAAAAGACGATGTGCAGGTAAAAGACGATGTGCAGGTAAAAGACGATGGGCAGGTAAAAATTGATGCGGCCGTTTTGCAATTGCAGGTTATGGCCTTTGCCGACCGGTACTATGCGAATCTGGTTTCCGCATTTAATGCATACGAGCAGCAGTCACCGCCGGGTGACGATCTTAAAAGAATGATGGAAATCTGCACCTACTCCATCTCTTCGGCCTTCATTATAGCTGCCGAACCAAATCCGGTGAGTGCCCTTTTTGACATGGTGGTCATGGTGACGCTGGGTCACATCGTCTTCAAAAACGATATGCTACCCGAACATGGCCCGCAGCTTCAGCCCCTGGTGGATGGTTTTCTCAAATCGAAAAACGATATCTGGGAGGTTTCCGCCAAAGTACTCACCCCGGAACAGCAGCAGACACTCAAAACCCTCATTGCTGAGTGGCGGAAAAAAAATCCGGGCCCTGTGTTTTTTCCCGTGGTTAGATTTGACAGTTTCACGGGGTACCGGGTCAAGGCCGCAGAAAATAAAAGCCAGGGACTTTTTACATCAGTTGAGAATGCTACGGAGAAAGTGGAGGAAGCCATATTGCTGGGCGAGCGGAGCATGTTTCTGGCGACCCGTAAGCAGCAACTGCTAGGGATGCTCGGCGGCGTCTGGTTTAACCAATTTGCAAAACATCCCGATATAAAGCAGATCCTGCAGAACATAAGCCAGCTGTCGAAGTTGCCGGAAGACCTGAAAAGTTTGTTACCGGAGCTTCGCGTGGACTTGGAGTCAGTGGAAAAAAAGATGCGGCAATGGATTATTTTCGACTTTCTGCTGAACATCGCCCTGATTCTTATCTTTTTAGTTGGAGCTGTCCTGGCCTTGCTGGCTTACAGATACTGTGCGTTGCGGTTTTTTGGTTCAACCCACGGCCGTCCTGTCACTACGAATGCGCAGTGAACCGACATGGGGCAACCTATTGTTAGCTGTTCAAAACCGGTGATGCGGGAATACTGCCATGCCCCTTGGAATAGTCGCTGTCTGAAGCTTTCAAATGGCAGCGCATTTATATACTGGAGTTGGAGGACCGACAAACTGACCACTGGAGGATGACCATGGAAACCCAAGCAACCCGGCTTGTGAATCTGAGGGATCTGATGGTAACCGATGGCCTGGAGTTGATAACTGCTCTCGTGGTTTTGATCGTTGGCCTGCTTCTGGTAAAATGGGCCATAAGGAGACTAAGAGTTCTGTTGGGCAAGGTGACCCAGAATAAAGCCAGGATCGCCATCATTAGTAATGTTATTGGTACGTTGCTTTTCACGTTGGTGCTTACAGTCGCGGCGGCCGCGGCCGGATTGGACCTGGAGCCGATCGTAACCGGTCTGACGATTTTGTGCCTGGCCGTGGTTGGCATTATCATTCTTTTTCACCCCTACCTGCCGAGCATGCCGTTCAAAGTCGGCCAAACGGTAAAAGCGGGCGACCTGCTAGGTAAAATCGAAGCCATCACGTTTCTCAATACACGCTTCAAGACCTTTGACGGCAAGACCTTCTTTGTTCCCAATCGAAAAATCCTTGATGACATAGTAATAAACTACCAATACACCGAAACCCGCCGAATAAAGCTGGACGTAACGATCCGCGATGACCAGGATCTAATGCGAACCAAACAGACCTTGGAAACCGTGATGATTGCCGACCCGCGCATCGAAACCAAGCCCGCGCCCGTGGTTTATATGCTGGAATTGCCAAACGGGTGTGTCAAACTGGGCGGCCGCTGCTGGGTGCATAATACCAAGTATTGGATAACCCGATGTGAACTGCTCGAAAAGGTCAAGTTCGCACTGGATCAGGCCGGCATTGTAAGAGCCAGGCAACAGTTGGACCTTCACCACTTCACGGATGGATACACAGGGGCAGCTTTCGAAATTAAGCCGGAAATCGCGGACGAAGTACTTTAAAGGATTGTTGCTGAAGCTAACAGGGAAACCGCATTGGAGGCCAGATGGAAATTGCTGAAGGCCTGAAAAAAATCGAGAACGGTTGGGTTCGAAAACCCGAGGGGTTTCGCGTGAAGTACCAGAAGCTGGTTGATGGACAAATGGAAACCGGCTACTCTCCTCCCAAGGATAGCACACCCCTGGAATCCGATGTGACTGCCTGGCGCTATGCCTGGAAACTGGCTCAAACCTGTCAGCCTGATTCGGCTCCGCCCCAAGACGGCGACCTTGCAAATATTTTGGTGGTTGATGATCAGGGTGTGCGCATTCGATCTTATATTACGGGTGATTATGATGTTTATCTTCCTAAGAAGGGCCCCCGTGAAAATGAATGCCGAAATACTTGATGTTGGGTTGTAAGAGGCCACTGAAAAACCTTTATACAAGCGCTTTGAAGAATACAGGAGCTTAAGATGAATATGGTAACATTTGGCCAAGGCAAAGCCGAACGTTTTCTTATAACCCGATCCGTCATTAAGACTATTGCGATTCCCGGGATAGCACTTTTTCTGGTAGTTTCCCTTTTAACAGGCTGCAGTGCTGTCGGACCAAGACATGTTCGCCAGGATCAATTCAAATACAACGAGGCGCTTGCCGAAACTATAACGCACCAAACGCTTCTGAATCTCGTTCGGCTTCGATATCTGGAAGAGCCCGTTTTCCTATCGGTCAGTTCCATACTAACCCAGTATGTCTATAATGTTGGCGCGCGTGCCGGGGCGAACATTTTATTAGACAATGTCACGAATAATTCTTCCAGCGCATCAGGGGGCGCAAATCTGGGGTATGAAGAGCGCCCGACTATTACTTATATTCCTATTGAGGGTCGTGATTTTGCACAGCGTATGCTTGTACCCATACCCGTCGAAACCATCTTTGCAACAGCCCAGCAGGGATGGTCTATTGATATTCTGATGCGCATTGGCATTGAACGTATTGGGATGGTTGAAAACATGGGGGTTGCAATTGTTCCCACGCCAGGGTCTACTGCCCTTTCTAAACAATTAGAACGGGAAGTCAGAAAACTAAAAAAATTTCAGCACGTCATTCATTTGTTAATTCATCTGGCGGACCAAGAAGCGTTTGAAGTGCGTCTTGTTCAACAGAAAGGTGCCAAATCCGCTTTCTTATTGTTTGAAAAAGACGTATCGGAGGCTACGCAATCTCTAATTACCGAATTGAAGACGGTTATAGGCCTATCTCAAAATTTAAATACGTTTAAAATAACAGAGCGTTTAACGGATATAAAAGAGGATGAAATTGCCATTCAGACCCGTTCTCTCTCGGCCATGATGACTTTTTTAGCCAAAGGCGTGCAAGCGCCTCCCGGTCACCTAGCTGATGGAAGGCTCATCGATTTGCAGATTCCAACCCCTGACAAAAGCGAAAAGACTTTGTTCCCTTTTCATATGATTTTCAGTAAGCAACAACCGGAAAATGCGTTTGCTGCAGTTCAGTATCTTGACCACTGGTTCTACATAGACAATAGGGATATTGATAGCAAGCGGGCGCTTGGCCTTATCATCGCGTTTTTTAGGCTTTTGGCTCCAACGGGCGAAGGTGCAGCGCCTATCGTAACACTACCCTCGGGGTAAATTTTTTTGGTCTCAAGAAAGGCGGCCGCACGTACCTACTGTACGCGATTCACCACCCTTGTGCGGCTGCGGACCACCAGCAGATGGCCTCGGGCTCTCGAGTCTCGCAGGGTGGTTTGATATGGAGATCTTGCCCGGACAATGGAAGCGGGGGCAGTATTTTAAATGATGGGATAGATGGTGTTGAAAAACCACAACGGGCAACATGACAAAACGATATCCATGGTATGGAAGTCTCAATTAGACGCCATGTCCGTGAATCAATATGCTTTTTTCTATAGACCAATATGGCGGAACGGTGGAGTGGTTAAATGGAGACACATTTAAGGTCAACCCAATGTACTCCTAAACTGCGAATAATGTTTGTGGCTATATTGGTTTGCCTGCAGAGCCCTTCCTGGGTTTATGCCAGCGGTGTCTGGGATATCCAGACTTCCCCGGAGGAACTCAAGGAGATCGCTGACGCCAGCCTGACCCTGATGGCTTTTACAGTGTTGCCGGACATCACCACAAATTCGCTTTCGATCAGCAATGCGAGCAATAATGACCCCGGGATTTCGCAGGCCAGCATCGGGGGCGGTTTCACGGTCAGTAAAGCGTTCCCGCTCTATCTCGAGGGCGCTATCGGCTATTCGCGCTACGATCCGGATTTTATTGCCACGCGGGGCCAGGAGCAGCGCTGGATCCCCCTAAAATGGAACAGCATCGCGGCGACTGGTGGAATTGGCTATAATTTTCCGCTAACCGATGATGAGGAGCTGAAGCTGCGCCCGATTTTCAATTTCACCCTCGGATACGTGACGACCGACGTTGCCCTTGCTGAGGATTTGCTGAATGCGGCCTATGACCTGAACCTCGACCTCATCGATGACGGCCGGATGACTGCCTACGGATTAGGCGGTTCCCTCATGCTGGATTATGAGCGTTACCGCGATGATTATGAAATCGATGTGGAAGTGCGCTATACGCTCATCCGGCTGCAGTCCTTTGGTGATACAACTGACTATTATAAGGGCAGTTCCGAGACCAATTCTGCCAACATATGGGCCCGCTGGCGGGCGCCGACCAGTGCCAACTTGCTGCAGCGGCCGCTGCGTTATGTGTTGGAGTCATCCTTTACGACCTTTTTTGGGCCGCAGCGCGGCGCCCTCGGATTTGATAATCTTGCGTCCGTCGGCGCAGGCCTCGAATTGGACTCGAGCGCCTATCAGGTCATCATTACCCGGTTCAGAATGGTCGGACGCTACATCTTTGGAAATAACGTTTCGGGATTTTCTTTAGGTCTGGGAGTAAGCTTCTAAACATTGCCGCTGTGTAAATGTTCGCGTATAAGAAAATGATGAAAACTAAAGCAGTGACCTATCTAACTGGAGGTTTCCCCGCATGATCAAGCAATTGATCCCAACATGCATAGCAATGATAATGGTCCCAGTGGCTTGGCTTTGTGTATATGGGGCCGGCCCTGCATACGCACAAGCACCTGGTTCTGGTCAGGCCCTGAATCTTTCTGAACTAAGTCAGGCTATTGATGAGTCCTTATCCGCCGAAAAAGCAAGTGTTGAGAGCTTTAAGGAGCAACTGAAGATCCTCAAGCGTGAAAGGCTCTTTTTTACAGCGGCTCTAAATGGCTACCAACTCAGGGTCTCAACCTTCGAGAACCTCCTGTTGACTTCGGGGATTTCTATTGCGACCGTCCAAAAGGCGCAAACGGAACTGCGGGCTTCAATCAGTGAAGTGCGCAACATGATCGCTGAAACTGCGCCGCGCGCCGAAATCATAGGCCTGGCCAAGAATAATATAGGTCAACAGAAGAGTATAAACCAGCGGCAGTTGCGCGAGCTGCTGAAAATAAGCGCCTCGGCCGATGTTGTCGATGGTCTGAAGGTACGTACCCGCGAAATATCCCGGCTACTGGTCCAGAAAGAAAAGCTGCTCTCTCAGCTGGATAAAATTGTCGTATCCCACCTGGATCAGCTCAAGGAAGTCGATCAGGCTTTTACAGATATCACCTTCAAATTTGAAGCTGTGGTTAAACAGCTTAAAGAGCAACACGTATTTGAGCGCCGCAAAGGACTTTTCTCCTATATAACCATCTCTGCTCTGGAAGCAGAGATGGCCATTATTAAAAAGGAAATAGATGGCATTTTGCGGACAGAAGAATGGCAAAGCGACCTGCGCCGGTTTTGGGAAAATTCCGGTAATGTCCTCCTCGCATTTATACTATTGCTTGTAGTGCTCACCTTTCTGCTTAAGCGCCTGAACAAGGGCATTGCCCGCCTGTTAGATCATGCGCTTTTGCTAAAGCTTGGTCTCTATCACCAGATGGCGGTCCGACTGCTTAATTCACTGTTTTTTATTACCGGGATTGCCGTACTTATTTATCTTTATTCTTATCTCGATGTTCTCTACTTATCGACCGCCGCACTGCGGCTTTTGGCCGAACTGTTGTCCGTTTTGATATTTGCCCGTTTTCTAAAGGTGATTCTATCTTCCTGGTCCTGGGAGCCGTCCCTGCCTGATGAAATATCAACCCGCCTGAAAAGACTGATAACCCTGTTGCAGTATTTCTGCTGGCTTTTTCTCATTGTTGATTGGAGTCTGGGGAGTGCTTCCATACTATTGCTGCTGGTCAGAATTGCCTTTGAACTATTTCTAATCGGCTGGGCTTTAAATTTCTGGCGCCAAATGCCCTTGGGTCTGAAATTCGAACCTGGGGATAATCAAAACCGGCGCCCACTGTTTATCGTTTTGAGGGCTGTCAGTTATCTGATTGGCGGGATGGCCCTCTTTTTGGATATGATTGGCTTTGGGCCCCTGGCTACGCATTGGCTGGAGTCGTGGGGCTGGACCATTATTGTGATGTCCTGCTGGATCGGGTTTTACAGGATGCTGCAGGAGTGGGATCACTATTACCGTGATATGAGTGCCAGTATAAGGGATGAATGGCTGCACGATGAATATCCGTGGCAGTGGCTCATGATTCGCATCGGACAGCTTGTTTGTGTGCTCTCGCTGGCGATCGTCCTCATCCTTGCCTGGGGCGGGCAGCGGGCGGTTCTACTCAATGTTTATACCGTACTGGGATATCCACTCAAAATCGGGAGTATGACATTCAGTTTTCTGGGTGTGATCTACTCCATACTAATTCTCCTGGCTACCCACGGTATAGCCCGACTATGGCGCTGGATGTTTCAAAAAAAGTTCCTGAGTCGCAGTGGCATGTCTATTGGCCTGCAAGATTCGATAACCACGATCACTGTCTATGGCATCTGGATCTTGGGGATTACCATTGCGATGCATGTTTTTGGATTGAATACGGCCACGATGGCCGTGGTCTTGGGCGGGCTTGGTATTGGGATTGGCTTTGGTCTCCAGAACATAGTCAATAATTTCATTTCAGGCATCATTCTGCTTTTCGAGCGACCGATCCAGGTGGGAGATGATGTTGAAATCAATGGTACCTGGGCGTCCGTCAAAAAGATCAACATTCGTTCCACAGTTGTTCAATCCTACGATAACGCTTCCCTGATAATCCCCAATTCTGAATTTATCACCCGCCAGGTAACGAATTGGAGCTTTAAGGACAGGCGCCTGCGACGGAATGTGGAGGTGGGCGTTGCCTACGGTTCGGACATTGAACTTGTTCGGGAAACCTTGCTTGAAATAGCTCGAGAGACAAAGCGCGTTTTGAAGTATCCGGCACCCGAGGTCCTGTTCACTGACTTCGGAAATAGCGCGCTGATATTCAAGCTGCGCTTTTGGACTGCTGTTGACCATATGCTCAAAGTCGAGACGGCCATACGTTTTGAAATCGATCGCCTTTTCAGGGACCGTCATATCGTGATTGCATTTCCTCAGCGCGATATTCACATACGCTCAGATAGGGATAAAGATCCCGACCTTAGGGTTCCACCAGATGACGCTTCACAGCGGGAAAATAAAAGTTGACATACATATCTTCACGACCCAGTCATTTAAAGGTGGTAGCCACTGAAATCAGTGAAAGCGGAGAATCAGAAACAGCGACGATTTTTTACATTTCTCAACAAGGTCTGCTTTGGTGATAAAGGGGGGAAAATGGCCAGGCGAGAGGTTCATTCAATCATTGGGATGATACTGATTTTATTGTGGCTGATCTCTTTAGGCGATGTCGCCGATGCGGCCGAGAAAAAAAGCACCGCAAAAGGTGCTCAAACGGTAATGACCCAGGCCGAACTGCAGATTGAGGTAATGGCATTTGCAGATCGTTACTTTTCCATAGTGGGTTCTGCTTACGCGGCGTTTGAAAATCAGGCGCCTGAAAAAGAAGATCACAAAGAGATATTGAATGTCTGTACCTACAGCGTTTCCTCTGCTTTCACCATTGCGGCCGAGGCAAATCCTGTCGGGGCTCTCTTGGACATGCTGGTAATGGTAACCTTGGGGCGCATCATCTTTGAAGAAGATATGCTTCCAAAGTATGGCCCTGCGCTTCAGCCCTTGGTGGATGGTTTTCGTAAGGCGGAAACAGACATCTGGCAGGTTGCGTCCAAAATTGGCACGCTGGAGCAGCAGCAGGAATTGAGAACCCTTATACAGGAGTGGCGTGAGAAGAATCCCAATGTTTTGTTTTTTCCGTCTGTTCGATTTACCGATTTTTCATCCCACCGGGCACGGGTCGACCGGAAAAAAGCGGGGGGCCTGTTCCAATCGGTTGTAAAGGCCACCCAGCAGGTGGAAGAAGCCCGTCTGCTGGCCGAGCGCGGTATGTTTCTGGCGACCCGCATGCCTCTGCTGACCGGCCTGTTGAGCGGGGTCTGGTTTTCGCAGCTGGCAAACCATCCCGATGTAGAAAAAATACTCAATAATGTCGATAAACTAGCCGATGTTTCCGAGCGTCTGACAGCTGTGGTTGAGCAGATGCCCGATAAAATTTCGACTGAGCGGGATGCTAGTATCAAGCAGGCCATGGGTGGTATTAACGACCTGACGATGCAGAGTATCAATGAGACTGCCAAAATAGTGACCCAGGAACGCAAGGCCAGTATCGACCAGCTGATGCAGGGGCTTTCCAGCGAGAGGAAAGCAATCATAGCAGATTTCACAACGGAAGAGGCCAAGGTGCGCGGGCTTCTGGCGGAACTGCGTTTGACCCTGGAAGCGAGTAATGCCGTCATCGTATCGGCCGATTCCCTGGTCAAGGCATTGAACCTTGATGCGCCCAAGAGTCAAGAGTCGGCTGCGCCAGGCAAGCCCTTTGACATCCTGGAGTATCAAGCCACCCTCAGGGAGGCATCCCATACGATAGTGCAGGTTCACGACGTGTTAAAGACCCTGGATAAAATGGGGCTGAAAAGTATGCTGCCGCAAATTATCGAGGCGCTTCAGAAGCTTGAACAGAAAGGGCAGGCCTGGGTCTATTTTGGTTTTTTCCTGGGGCTCGCGCTCATTCTGGTTTTTTTAAGCGGTGCTGTGGTTGCCATGCTCGTTTATCGATATTACGCGAACCGAATATTTGGGCCGGCTTGAAGGGCCCCATATCGCAAACATAGGGAAATCTAACTGTCCACGATCAATAGTAATGTGTGCGGTTCTATGATAATGTGGTCTTATTGCTCTAAAACAGTAGAAGATATGAGGTGGTCTATGATGATGCAAATTAAACAGAGAACTGAAATGCAATTGATTGTTGCCTTGCTGGGTGTGCTCCTATTCAGTGCCTGCGCCAGCCAAACCGGCCAGCGGGCCGGGCAGGGCGCCGCGCTAGGCGCGGTAGGTGGTGCCGCCGGGGGCGTGGTCAGCGCCCTGATTTTTGGTGGAGATGTTGGTGAGGCCGCCGCCCGGGGGGCTGCCTGGGGTGGGTCAATGGGGGCTGTCGGGGGGGCCATCACCGGAATGCAGGCGGACAGCGCCATTAAAAAGCAACAGGAGGATGCGGCCGCGAAGCTGAAGCAGAAACTGGGAGACGACGCTTTTAATGGACTGGTCGCCCTGGCTAACTGCAAGCATGGTGCGGCCGCAAGCCACGCGGATACCGCTAAAAACCTCGATAATCAAAATTACGCCTTGGCCGGCCAGTGGCTCGAAGTGTTGACCCTGGCAGATCAGCGGGAAGAGGACCAGGCCCGGGCCCTGTTTCCGGTCTTGATTGAAAAAGATCCCGAGATCAACTCAGAAGCCAAGGCCGAGGAGAATATGCGCAGTGCCTTGCAGGGTCTCATGGAGATACGCGCGAAGCATAATTTGCCCAAGACTTGCCAATAAAGACTCTCTCCTGGAGGAGGGCTTGAATCGTGAAGAAATTTACTAATTTTCTTAAAACCATGATCGGCAGCGGTCTGATCGTATTGCTGCCGGCCTTGCTTTTTTGCTTGTTAGTATACGAGATGCTGCAACTGCTGGTGGCGCTGGCCAGCCCCATTGCGATGTTGCTCCAGGAGGGAGGACTGGAAAAAGTCAGCAATCCCATTTTGGTGGCCCTGGTCTTGTTGGCGGGTGCGTCCTTTCTGGTTGGGCTGGCAATGCAGTCGGACACAGGCCGCCGATTCGGGGCGTGGTTTGAAAAACACACGCTGCAGCGCTTTCCCATCTACGCTGCCCTCAAACGGCTCACACGGGGATTTGCGGATACCGAGGAGGGGAAAACCTTTATGCCGGCCCTGTTGGAGATCGACAGCGGTATGCAGGAAGTTGTATATGTTGTGGAGTCATCCCCGGACGGGCTCGCGGCAGTCATGGTCCCCCATTCACCGGCCGCTTTTTCCGGACCGGTTAAAATCGTGGACCGTGAGCGCCTGACCCTGCTGGATACGAATATCGGAGACCTGTCCAGATCCCTGAGCCATTGGGGCGTGGGCACAGTGCCGCTGGCGTCTAAAAAGTTAAATACGTGAAAGGATGGATAGTGCCATGCAAGGATATCGAATCGTTATTTTCTGTTTGATCTTCTGTCTGATTCCGATTGGGGCCTATGCCAAGGTCTATCGCTATATCGACAAAGACGGCGTGGAGCGCTTTTCAAACGAACCACCGCCGGCCGGTGCCAAAATTCTCTATGAAGCGGATGAAATAAAACACGATGCCGCTGCGGATAAGGCCCAGCAGGAGCGTAACAAGCAGGAAGCGGCGGAGGCCGCCAGCCAACCGGCTGCGCCACCACCGCCGAAAAAGTCCGCTGCCCCGGCCGTTGAGGCTGGTGGTGATGCTGTTCCTGAAAAGAAATACTCCCGCCGCAAACATCGCCGCAAGAAGCAGATCCGCAAAGAACAAGCGGAAATGAAAAAGGCCATGGAAGAGGCGGCTGCGGAAGAAGGCAAAAAGTAGCGAGCGAAATTTAAGCTGCGAATATAGCACGTCCAACATCGAAATTTGAACGCTGGCCGCCTGCGGCGGCTATTGATATGAAGTTCGATTTTTACACTTTGGCCCAGGTAATTCGCTGGATGCCGGATCCGTCATCCCGGGCTCGATCCGGGACCGGCATGACGATAGTTATTGCAAGTCTTGGGTGCAGATAGGCGCAAGCTTTCATTCTTTAGGTAGAGGCGGTTCAATATGCCTCAATTGGTTCAAGGTCAAGGCGGCCGTGAGGTTCAAACCGGAGGAATACATATAGTATTTCGAGGATTTGAACCTTGCGCCCAACGCAGAGATTGGGCCAATTGAGGCATATTGAACCGCCTCTACTCGATGACCCGCATCATCTTCCACTTCCCCCCCAAATACCGTGTCCAGGACATCAAGAACAGCGATAGAATAAAAAAGACCACGCAGCTCCAGGCGAACATGAGCCCGGCGTCAAACCACAAGATGCCAATGGATACCGGCAGGATCATGCAGGTTAGCGACAACGACCCGATAACCCACATCAGGTATTTCGTGTCGCCGGCGCCTTTGAGGACCCCGCTGTAGACCATGTACAGCGCATCCACACAGACGTACACGGCCACAATGCGTAGTAAAATCGTGCCCAGGCGCATGATTTCCTGCCTGGCCGGCCCGGCACTTTCCGCCCCCATGAATATCGAGAGGAGCCACTGCGGCGCGAAAATGAACACCAGGTCCAAGCAGACGATGTAGATCAGCAGCAGGCGGATGGAACTGTTGGCCGCCTTGACGGCATCGGCGGGCCGGTTGCCTCCCAGGGCCTGTCCCGTCAGGGTACTGACCCCCATGGAAAACCCCATGGCCGGCATAAAGGCCAAAGAGTTGATGGAAAACACGATATTGGTGGCGGCCAATTCGTATTTTCCGATGCGGCCCACCATCAGGATAAAAAACGTGAAGGCAAACACATCCAGGCAGAACTGCAAGGAACCCGGGACACCGAATTTCAGCAGTCGCCTGAAGAGCTCGCGGTCAAAACCGCGGCTTTGCCACAAGTTGAAGCGGGTGATGTTTTTGCGGTTAAAGATCAGCAGCCCATAGGCAAGCAGCATTAACCCCCACGAAGACACCGTGGCAATGCCGGCGCCGGTGATCCCCAATTCCGGAAAGATCCAGAGCCCGTTGATCAGGGCATAGTCCAGCGGGATATTGAACAGCATACCCAGGAAGCTGACCGCCAGAACGGGCCGGGTATAGCCCCGCCCGCTAAAAAAGCAGGCCAGGGTGGCGGCGGCCACGTTCAACCCGGCGCCGCCGCAGAGGATGCTGAAATAGATGACCTCCAGCCGTTGCACTTCCTTGGGGTGCCCGCTGAACTCAAAGAGTGGTTCGGCGATAAAAATCAGGCTACCCAGGACAATGGCCGACAGGAGGGCAAACCAGAGTCCCTGCCACAGGCAGGCGCCTACCCTGTGATGGGCGCCGGCCCCTGTGTATTGCGCGATGAAGACATTGACGTACCCGGCCACCCCCACAAAGAAGGCCAAAAACAAAAACTGCGTGATACCGGCCGGTACCACTGCTGCAATCGCTTCCAGGGAATAGTTGGCCAGAAAGACCCGGTCGGTGAACTCCATGACAGTGGTGGCCGCCATGCTCATGGCCAGCGGCACACTGATGGAGATCACCCGGCGGTAGGGGGATTTGGTCTTCTGAGTCGGTGGTTGGGTCATGTCAGATGCTTTTGGTTGTAATGCAATAGTTTTGTGTAGTCAGACATAACGAAACGCTTTAAAACCAGTATTCTCGCGCAGAGACGCAGGGAAACCCATGAATAGTTCCGGCTTCGCCGGATACAACCAAAAATCTTTATTGCCGAAGGTTTAAAACGGTTTTTCGCACGATAGTGCGACGAAATTCTGTTTTTGCTATCCCGACTGCGCTGGACTGTGCATTGACTCGAAGTTCAAGGAGGACGTCTCTGCGCCTCTGCGTCTCCGCGCGATGCAAGGTTTGCCTTTGTCTTTTCAAATGAAACCCCTTTCAGGGGCCAATCATGGCGCTTCACTGAAAAGGGTTCTTGGTACCATATATAGGGTGAGATTACAGTCGGACATCTATATGTGGTAGATTTGTACGTGTGAAAATAGCTTAACTGTATTTTCGGCGGGCCCTGTCCAGATCCCGCTGTTCGTCCCGTTTTTTAATGGTCTGGCGTTTGTCATACTTGCGCTTGCCTTTGGCCAGGCCCAGCAAGACCTTCACTTTCCCATTTTTGAAATAGAGCTTCAACGGGATCAGGGAATACCCCATCTCATTCACTTTGCCGTATAGCTTTTTTATTTCGTACTTGTGCAACAGGAGCTTGCGCGTCTGGAGCGGGTCATGGTTATCGTAATGGGCCCAGGGGTACGGGCTGATGTGCATCTGGTAGACGAATACCTCACCGTTCTTGATTTTGGCATAGCTGTCCTTCAAGCTGGCCCGGCCCTGACGCAGGGATTTCACCTCGGTTCCCTTGAGGACAATCCCTGCCTCATAGGTGTCTTCGATAAAATAGTTGTAGCGGGCCTTCTTGTTCTGGGCCACCAGTTTTTCGTGTTTCTTTTCTGCCATTACTTGTATCAGCCGTCACTCCGGCGAAAACCGGAGTCCAAGTGTTGCTAGATATCTCGCTGTTTTAGCGATTTGCTTTGTAAATTTTCCCAACAGATTAATAATGGTGAGCTTTTTACCCTTGACCCCTTGAACCCTGCCCTTTTACCTTACCACCGAAAAATGTTCTTCCAGTAGATCGCCATACGATTCCTGGCAAAGGTCGAGAATTTCATCGATGGTGTTCAGGGCCAGCACTTTCCGGGTGAACTTGCGCGACGCTTTGGTATCCAGAAGGCGGATCATGCTTTTGACGGCGGGAATCGCCTGCGAGTTCATGCTCAGCTCGTCTATCCCCAACCCTAAAAGAAGGGGGACGTTGGCCGGATCAGCCGCCATCTCGCCGCACATGTAGAGTTTGGTGCCGGTCTGCTTGGAGACATCCGCCACCTGCTTGACCATTTTTATGATGGCCGGATGGAGCGGGTTGAACATGTGGGCGACCTCGCGGTTGCCGCGGTCGATGGCCAGCGAGTACTGGATCAGATCGTTGGTGCCGATACTGAAAAAGTCAACTTCCGGAGCCATGCTCTCGGCCAACATGACCGCTGCGGGCACCTCGATCATGATGCCGATTTCAATATCGCTATTGTAGGTCTTTTTTTCCTTTTCGAGTTCGGCAGCCGCGGCCTGCAGCATGTCTTTGGTTTTGGTGATTTCTTCCATTCCGGATATCATGGGAATCAGAATCCGGACCTTGCCATGCGCGGCGGCCCTTAAAATGGCCCTTAGCTGGGTCATGAAGACATCCGGTTTCTGGAGGCAGTAACGGATGGCCCGCAGGCCCAGGGCCGGGTTTTCCTCGTTGACCGCTCTGCCATTGCCCATGGCCTTGTCACCATTGACATCCAGGGTGCGGATGGTCACCGGCCGATCGCCCATGACGTCGATCACGTCCTTATACTTTTCGAATAGTTCGTTTTCCGTGGGAAAATCCGGTCGGCTCAGGTATTGAAACTCGGTGCGGTACAGACCGATGCCGTCGCCGCCGTAACCCAGGACCGATACAACTCCCTCCGGCAGTTCAATATTGCCCATAACGTTGAAGGTAACCCCGTCGGTGGTCGTGGCATCCAGGTGGCTCTGGCGGCCGATCTGGGCTTTTTGAACTTCGTACAGCTCTTTGCGAACTTCGAACTCGATGAGGGTCTCTTCGGTCGGATTGATAATCACCAGGCCGGCGACCCCGTCCAAAACGATGAGATCGTCATTCTTGATCACGGTCGTGGCGCGGTTCAAGCCCTGGACGGCCGGGATCTCAAGGCTGCGCGCGATGATGCTGGTGTGGGAAGCCCGCCCGCCCCGGTCGGTGATGAAGCCCATGACCCTTTCCAGCTGGATCTGACTGGTGTCGGCCGGGGAGAGATCGTTGGCTACCAGGATGACCCTTTTTCTGATTTCGGATATGTCGACCGGTGCCGCCCCGACCAGGTTGTTCCAGATGCGCTCTGAAACCTGGACAATGTCATTGGCGCGCTCACGGAAATATTCGTCTTCCATTTCGTTGAACACGGCTTTCAGATCGGTGACGACCCGCTTTAACGCCCACTCGGCGTTGATGAGCTCCGCTTCCATCACTTCAAGGGTTTTGTCATACAGCAGCTTGTCTTCCAGAAGCACCACGTGGGATTCCAGGATGCTGCTCTGCAGGCGCAGCTCCTTGGGCGTGTCCTTGATAATATCGCGCAGCTCGTTCTTGGCCTTTTTGACCGCGGTTTTGAAGCGGTTCTTCTCCTGTTTAAGATCGGAATCAAGAATGTAATATGTGTTCAGGACTTCAACACCGTGGGTGTCCACCAGGTAAGCCTTCCCGATGCAGATACCCGGAGATGCGCTTATCCCGTTGAGACGAATTTCGTGGGTGTCACTTTTTACAGCCATTACTGCTTTTCTCCAAAACCACTGGTTACCAAATCCAACAGACTTTTCAGAATATCACAATCTTCAGGGTCTTCAACAATAAATTCGAGGGTTTCGCCCGCCGGGCAGGCCAGGGTCAAAATGTCGATGACGCTGGCTGCATCAGCCTCCATATCCCCGTATTTAACCCGGACTGCGGCCCGGGCTTTTTGAGCCACCCGGGCGATCATAGCGGCGCTGCGGGCATGCAGCCCGAGAGCGTTCACCAAGGTGGCCCGACCGGCCAATCTTTTCGGTTTTTCCTTCACGGGGTAATTTCCTATTGGAACACATCACCTATAAGAACGCAACTTCCTATCAACATGCCGTAGGTTTGTCAAACCCCTTGATTGACACTATTTCCTGTTACTGGTAACCTTTGGCCGTCGGCTAAATTCAATTCACGTGGAAACCACCTGGACAGGGACACTGATATTACCCCGGGAGGATTGTATGGCATCCAAAGTGATCATTTTCGGCAAGAATACCTGACCCCACACGATTAAGGCTCGGGAAGCCTATCAGGCCAAGGGGGTCGCCTTGGAATATGTGAACGTTTTTTCCGGTGATGACAAGATGGAAGCCATGCTGAAATATTCACGTGGTGAGCGGAAAGTGCCGGTGATTGTCGAAAATGAAAACGTCACCATTGGATATCAGGGGGGCACTTGACGGGTGTGAGACGCACCCCCGGCCGGGAGCCGGACCTTGAAGCGACCTCAACAATGCCTTTTAGCCCAATCTCGGCGTTGGGCCGTGAAATTCAATCCTCGAAATATTACATATATTCCTCCGGTTGAATTCCACGACCC
>Ga0056121_1000071_pt1 | contig 50556 bp, 53 predicted proteins | sample WorMetHEROISLAND_FD_83872 | JGI IMG/M metagenome (GOLD analysis project Ga0056121, IMG submission 83872) | Marine gutless worms symbiont microbial communities from Max Planck institute for Marine Microbiology, Germany - Olavius sp. 1 HERON ISLAND ...
AGAAAAAACTGTCTTTGTTAATTTCTGGTCTTTCTATCCATGGATCAGATTTGCTTGCATTGGTGTTCTCAAAGATACATATATTATCCCTTTCCTGTTGTATATACTCGCGGATTATATCGACTAAAAAAGCACTTGTATCAGGAGTTGGTATAAAAATCCCATTTTCTCCCTTTATCCAAGTTTCCTCCCCTGGTTCAGGTAGTTTTCCAGCTATTTGGAAATCATAAAGATTGGTCGGGCTTATTCCGTTGGGGAAAAAAGTAAATACAGAACCCTTCGATAATTCAATCGCATCACCAACTTTCAATGACAACGAACGGCCATCATTAATTTTCTCTTTAATGTAATTATTGGCCCTAATGTCCATTTTTATCTCATAAAATTTCTTCATTAAGGTTCTTTCCTTCCATTCAATGGAAAATAATATACCATCAAAACATGGGTCTAAACAGCTAGTGGATGATTTTGGGGAGAAGGTCACCCCGTCTAAAACAAGGTGGACGCTTCAGGATCAGAGTGTCAGGTAATTCTGTCATTGTACAGTAAATGGAACCACCATGAGCGAATCACAATCAAGAGCATCACAAATAAACAAACCATCATCGGCGGGAGAGAATGATTGCGGTAAATTCTCGTGCGATACAATCACTCCCAGAAATCTATAATAGGATCTACCGTGTCGAAGTGTGGATAGTATGATTTCAGGGTTTGAATCAGGGATACAGGTAAATTGAATAGGACGATTTTCATGTTCAATGTGAGGTATATCTTTTAGGCATTCATCTCCAAGGTCTGAAAGTCCAGCCTCACATATTAACCATTTCCCATCAATGTCTTTGTATTCTTCAAAAAACCATTTTGCGGCAATAGGAAACAAATCATAACGGCGTACCCATCCACGCCCTATAGGCAGTGGTTTGCCGGAGGCTATGAGCAATGAATGGTCAGGAAGCACCGTAGACTTGTTTACGTTCTCCGGTAAGAACACTTGAGCCTTCTCTGTAGGAATGATCGAGGAGTCTTTTATCAGTTTAATCTCGATAGCGTCAAATGTACGCTCAGCCAAATGTCGCTTCCAAGGTGTCGAAATGGGCATTGTGAATAGCATATTAGACCCTCCTACTTCTTTAGTTCCGGTATTTGATGGATTGGGTTTAGATAAAACTTTTCCAGAGTGGTAAAAGCGTGTGTCTTCGAAAGGCGACAATTGCCGCTTCCTCCTTCCATTCAATGGAAAGTGATACACCATCAAAACATGGGTCTAAACACTTCAAGCAGCAAGGCTTTAAAAAATCGGGCTGGGCGGATTTGAACCGCCGACCCCATGTCCCCCAGACATGTACGCTAAACCCCTGCGCTACAGCCCGCCTCTTTTTGGGAACCATAGTACTTCGCGGATGGAAATGTCAACGAGGGAGCACTGTTTTTGACAAGCATGATAGTGTCGATTAGGGCTGTTTCTCAAGGCGGAGTTAGGATATCCTAGGTGGCTGCAAATGATTAATGGAATTCATCTGATTACTTATCCGGATAGCCTAGGCCGCGATATTTCGGAATTGCATGATTTCATGAAACGAAAACTCTCGAATTGCGTGACGAGTGTGCATCTGCTGCCGTTCTTCCCTTCGACAGCAGACAGGGGCTTTGCTCCCACCACGTTATCTGGAGGTGGATAGCGCCTTTGGAAACTGGAAAGATGTGGAGACGCTTGGGAGCGATTTCGAGCTGACAGTTGATTTCATGATGAATCATGTTTCGGCGAGATCGGCCTGGTTCCTGGATTGGCTGGCGAAGGGAAGGGATTCGCAGTGGGCGGATTTGTTCATTCCGGTTGACAGGCTTTTCCCGGATGGAGTTCCGAAGGATGAGCGCGCCCTTATCTACACCCGTAAACTCAAGGGATCCATGGACAGCGGCGGCATTTAATGATGGGACCGTTAGAGATGTTTGGTGCACCTTTTTCGAAGAGCAAATCGATATCGATGTGTTCTGGAGTGTTGGGAGGCGATGGCTGGAAGCAGAGCTGGGAGCTCTCTGCGCGAGGCGGGGAATTGGAACTGTCCGGCTTGATGCGATTGGGTATACGACCAAGAAACGGGGTACAAGGTTTTTCTTTGAGGAACCGGAAATTGTTAACCTCCTGGCGCGCTGCGTGAGCATTGCCGGGCGCCATGGGGTAACCCTGCTGCCGGAGGTTCATGAGCATTTCAGCTATCAGGAGCGGTTGGTTGGCTGGGGAGGGGTGTTTGTATACGATTTTGCGCTGTCGATGCTGCTGCTTTATACCTGCTATTCAGGCAACGCCGCGCCGCTTGCAAACTGGCTGCTTCGACGCCCTGAAAACTGCGTGACTGCCCTGGACACCCACGATGGCATTGGAGTTGTGGATGTGGTGGGCCTGCTTAGCCCGGAGCAGATTGAATTCACAGTCAACACGCTTTACGAGAGGGGCTTTAGCGTGAATAGACGATACTCGGCGGCTGCCTTCGGGAATCTGGATATTTACCAGGTGAACAGCACTTATTATTCAGCGCTTGGAGAGAACGACGATGCCTATATGGCGGCGCGGGCGCTGCAGTTTTTTGCGCCCGGCATTCCGCAGGTTTACTATGTTGGGCTGCTGGCGGGCCAGAATGATATTTAAGCTTGCGCAAAGGACGCGGCATGGAAGAGATATCAACAGGCATGGATACAGCTTGAAGGAGGCGGAAACTCAGTTGGAGAGATCGGTTGTGAGGCGGCTTCTTCGTCTGATGGAGTTCCGCGGCAGTTTTGGAGCCTTCGGCGCCGGTAGAACGGCCGTGGGCGCAAAGATAAATGAAGATGACATAAAAACTATCCGGAATCATCGCGGTCTTCGGGAAATGGATGTGAGCTTGGAGGAGGGGGGGGAGGGTGCTCACCGCTGTTAGGAGGTGGGGGGATTTCGGAGCGAGTCTGCGAGTTGATTTCTCTGAATTCAGTGCTAAAATAGAAGGCGAGGGACCATCCGGGCGGGAGAGCTTTCGGTTTTGACATTAAGTTTGACGTAAAGTGAGGTATCTGGTGATTGTCAGCTGTGGTGAGGCGCTAATCGATTTTGTCCCCCGGGAAGGAAGTGAATTGGCATATGTGCCCTGCACTGGAGGCTCACCCTATAATCTGGCTATCGCCGTGTCGCGATTGGGCATGAAGGCGGGTTTCTTCGGTAAGATTTCGAGTGATTATTTCGGGAATTTACTTTTTAACCGATTACTCGCGGAGGGAGTGGATACAAGCCTTATTCGCCGTTCGGACCGGCTTACCACCCTGGCCTTTGTGGGAGTGGAGCGGGGAAAGGAGCCGCGTTATGCCTTTTATACGAACGGCTCGGCCGATAGGAACCTACTCGAAACCGACGTGCCCGAGAGCCTTTCGGATGAGGTGGAGTGCCTGGAATTTGGCTCCATTTCGCTTCTCCTGGAGCCTGGGGCTCAAACGATCAAGAAATTGATCCGGCGGGAGATAGGGCGGCGGGCCATATCCTACGATCCGAACATTCGTTCCATGATGGTGAGCGATGTCGAAGCCTTTACGAGGGAGGTGGAAGAGCTGGCTTCCCAGGCGACTATCGTGAAGGTTAGCAGCGCAGACCTGGAGTGGCTTTATCCCGGAAGAGGCGGGGAGGATAGCGCTCGCGCCTGGTTGGCCGCTGGCTCCGGAATTGTAGTTCTTACTCGCGGAAAGGATGGAGCTGTGATGCTGGCGCCTGATTTTCGTGTGGAATCGGGGGAGTATCCGGTAGAAGTGATTGATACGGTTGGCGCTGGCGATAGTTTTCACGGCGCGCTGCTGATTCGCTTGAGTCAGCTGGGAAGGCTTTCACCACACTGCTCGGAAGATTTGACTCGGGCAGAAGCGCTTGATGCCTTGGAATTCGCCATAAAGGCCTCAAGTCTGAACTGCGCCAAAAGAGGGGCGGATCCGCCTACGATGGATGATATGGATCAGGCGGAGTAGGGTTTTCCGCAGGCGCGGCGGGGAATGAGCTGCCGCAGGCTGGCAATTTGAGGTTAGAGGCCGTTCAAATGGCGAGATGGGGTTTCTATGGATTATGAGGCGCTTGTTGTAGGCGGGGGCCATGCCGGCATCGAGGCTTCGCTGGCGCTCAGCCGGCTTGGGTATTCAACAATACTGGTTACGCAGAATTTGGATACCATTGGGCAGCTTTCCTGCAATCCGGCGATTGGGGGTTTGGCGAAGGGGAACATGGTTAGGGAGATTGATGCGCTGGGCGGAGAAATGGGGCGGATTATCGATAAGACGATGATTCAGTTTCGGGTTCTAAACCGAAGCAGAGGTCCGGCAGTTCAGGCGCCAAGGGCTCAGGCAGATAAAATCGCATATAGGCTTAGGGCAAGGAAGGCCCTGGAAGCCGAGGTCAATCTGCACCTATACCAGGACACTGTTGTGGACTTCATCCTTGAGGATGGGGAACCGACTGCCATAGGGGGGGTGATAACCGCCCGAGGCGGCAGAATTGGGGCGGGGGTTGTTGTTCTTACGACGGGAACCTTCATGAACGGGAAAATCTTTATTGGCGAATGGGAGGGCATGGGAGGACGAATTGGCGAGCCGCCGGCCCTGGGATTGGGGGAACGGCTTCGGGCGATGGGTTTCGATGTTGGGAGAATGAAAACTGGAACCCCGGCGCGAATCCACAAGCGCTCGCTTGATGTGGAGCGGATGGAAATCCAATTCGCCGATGAGGATGTTTTTGGCTTCAGTTTTGGGGGAGATGAATTGGATAGACCGATGCTCCCCTGCTACATAACATATACGAATCGAAAAACCCACGAGATTATCCGCGGGCACCTTGGCCGTTCACCCCTGTTCTCGGGCAGGATTGCCGGGGTTGGCCCCCGCTATTGTCCCTCGATTGAGGACAAGGTTGTCAAATTTCCGGATAGGGAGAGACATCATGTTTTTGTGGAGCCCGAGGGGCTCGATAGCCAGGAGATTTATCTCAATGGGCTTTCCACCAGCCTGCCCGAGGATGCGCAGCGTGAATTTATCAGAAGCATTCCCGGGCTTGAGCGCGCACAGATAATAAGGCCTGGATATGCGGTTGAGTATGACTACTTGAATCCTCTGGAGTTGACGGCGGGTTTGGAATCGAAGAGGATTCGAAATCTGTTTATAGCGGGTCAGACTAATGGGACAAGTGGTTATGAGGAGGCGGCGGCCCAGGGCCTGATGGCTGGGATAAATGCGGGGCGGCGCCTGCGGAGGGAGAAACCGCTGGTGCTCGATAGGTCGGAGGCCTACATAGGCGTTCTTATTGATGATTTGGTCACCCTGGGAACCAGGGAGCCGTATCGGATGTTCACCAGCAGGGCGGAGTATCGAATTGCGCTCAGGCATGATAATGCCGATAGGCGGCTCTTCGCTCGGCGAAAGGAGGCCGGCCTTCTTGGCCCGGAGGATATTGAGCGCTTCGAGGCTAAGCGCTCGAAAATTGAAGAGATTCGCTGCCTCCTTAGGGAGAGAATTCTTGGCAGGGGCGAGCTTAGAGCCGAAAGAGGTAAGATAGCAGCGGGAAACCCGGAGGAAATTCCCGAAGCAGCCATGATGAGGGAGGATGATTTTGCGTGGAGAGCCGATATTGCATCTCGGGAGGGTGAAAATTTCGAGCGCTTACTGCGCGATCCGTGCGTCACCATTGAGCATCTAATCAAACTTGAGCCCGCCATTGCCAGGGGAGCGAATACCGACTGGCTCCGCCAAATCGAGCTCGATATCAAATATGAGGGATATCTAAGGCGGGAAGAACGCCATGTCCAGCGCTTTCGCAAAATGGAAGGCGCTGTGATCCCGGGCGGGATGGATTGGGAAGCTGTGCCGGGGCTTTCCTCCGAATCGAGGGAAAAGCTCAAAGTAGTGAGGCCCGCAAGTGTTGGTCAGGCCTCCCGAATACCTGGGCTGCGCTCATCCGATATCGCGGTAATTCTGCTTACCCTGGGGCGGAATTGACAGGATGAGCCGGCAGCTTCCCGCCCTTACGATGGATCTGCCTCAATTGTGCCGGGCCTCAGGAGCCCCGCGTTAAGCGAGCCGCAGCGGGCGCCCTCGCGCACGGATTCTTCCAGCGTGAACCCCCTGGCCAGCGCATATGTCAGGCCGGCGCAGAAGGCATCTCCGGACCCGATTGTGTTTAGCGCCCTGGCAGGCGGCGGGGCGACTCGGCCCGCAGCTCCCTTAGACGCGAATAAGACGTCCCTTCCGCCTCGGGTAATCACATAGTCGGGACCATTTGATGAAAGCCTGCAAATCTCCTCCTCCACCGCTTCAAGCGCGCCCGAATCGGCCTTTTCACTCGCAGAAAGGTTCGGGAGGAAGGTTTCAACAAACTCCACTATATTTATTTTCACCACGGTAATTCCCGCTTCAAGACTTGCCAATAATTCATTTCCGCGAAAGTCAGCCACGATTCCGGCGCCCCTTTTCTCCGCCAGGAAGCAGAATTCGGCGAAGAGTCCCGGGGGATATCCCGGGGCCTTCGATCCGGAGAGAATTATCCAGCTGGCCCTCTCCAGCTCCCGTGAGAACAGATTGCGAATTTCAGCAACCGTCGATTTTCCAACTTCTTGGGTAGGCTCGACAATTTCGGTAGTGCTTCCCGTCTCATCATCCAAGAGAGTTATGCAGGTGCGAATTGGTGATTCACTGTCTGCCCATACGATGTTCAGACCCTCCTTCTTGCACATTTCGAGCAGGAGGCTCCTGCCCCGTCCCAGGTGAGTCAGGCAGGCCGCGCGAGCGCCGAGTTGGCAGAGCACGCGCGTTGCGTTTATCCCCTTTCCGGTGATGTCAAAACGCAGCCCCGCTGCCCGGTTCACCTCACCCGTTTTTAGGCTTTTCAGGCAGATGGTTCTCTGAAAAGTGGGATTTAGATTCACCGACAGAAAGGCTGGCATCCTAGTCTATCCGCCCTGCAATGCGCCGCACGGTAAGAGATCGCCTATTTTGAATAAAATTCCACCACCATCCGCTCATTCGCAATCGATTGTATATCGGCCATGTCGGGCAGGCGTTCAACCGATCCGGTAAGGGCGTCTCCATCCATTAACAGCCAATCCGGCATAACCTGGTTGCTATGCGCCAAGCTCTCGCGCAGCAGTTTTTTGCTCGATTCCGATTCCTTCACCTGAATACTGTCCCCCGCCCTTACAATCATCGACGGCACATTTACGCGTCTGCTATTCAGGCGAATATGTCCGTGGCTGACAAACTGCCTCGCCTGTGCCCGCGTGGTTGCCAAACCGAGGCGGTAAATCACATTGTCCAGGCGGCGCTCCAGCAGAATCATCATATTGTCGCCAGTGAGCCCGCGAAGCTTTTTCGCCTTCACGAAGGTGTTGAAAAACTGCCTTTCGCTCAGGGCATAGGTTAAACGAAGCTTCTGCTTCTCAAGCAGCTGGCGCCCGTAATCGCTAAGCTTGCTCCTGTCCCGAAAATTCCTTTCCTTTCCCGGCCTCTGCGGTTTCTTCTTAAGCAATCTATCGTATTTACTGTTGCCGTAAATGTTGACACCGAGACGGCGGACGATTTTTCCACGAGCCTTCGTGTTTCTCGCCATTGCTCTTCTCCAATCCAAGGAGTGATAAAATGCCCCTACAGGGCATACTTAGGCCATGTTATTCAACAGCTTTGCCTTTGGTCAATGATGGCAGGCCGATGAGACTGCCGTCAGCACTGTCTTCCCACCGCTAATAGATGGATAGCACTTTTTCGCCCTTGATAATACTCACCCCCGCGCTGGTTCCGATTCGCGTGGCTCCGGCCTCAATCATCGAGATGGCATCCTCAGCCGTGCGCACCCCTCCAGCTGCCTTCACCCCCATATCCATTCCAACGGTCTTCCGCATCAGGCGAACATCCCTGACAGTGGACCCATGCTCACTAAAACCGGTTGAGGTTTTTACAAAACTGGCCCCTAGGTCCCTGGCCATCAGACAGGCGCTTATCTTCTCCGCATCTGTAAGCAGGCATGCCTCTATAATAACCTTGACGCCAGCGTTGCCGGCAGCATTCACAACTGCCGCCATATCATCCCGAAGCAAATCCAAATCATTCGATTTAATGGCTCCAATATTCATTACCATGTCTATTTCCCGGGCGCCCAGCTCCAAGGCTCTCTTAGCTTCATACGCCTTCACCGTGGTTTCCATCGCCCCTAGGGGGAATCCAACCACCACGCAGGTGATAATGCCGGTGCCCTCAAGAGATTCCGAGCACAGCGAGGTCCAACAGCTGTTTACGCAAACGGATTTAAAACCATATTCCCTTGCCTCTAGGCACAGCTGCCGTATCTGCCCCCTGTTTGCCCCCCCCCTTAACAGTGTGTGATCTATATAGCCCGCAAGCTCATGTTTTTCCATAACGACTCCTGCCTGCCAAAATTCTTACGGAAACATATAGCAAAAACGCTTGGTGATGGCAACAAAAATAAAACAAAAAAACAGGCGTCATTTTGACTACACTGAATTGATTGAATAATTTATCCCTTTTCGTGTATTATCGCTGCATTAATCCTGATGTGGCGATGGATTCAGATGAGGAGCAGCAGAGAATTCCCGGATGAGGGAAGGCCGCGGATTTGCGGAGGCCTGTGAATACAAAACTTGAAAAAAGATGATTGATCATGTTTTCCTGTTCATCTACATATTCGCCGTTGGGGCAACCTTTTCCGCGGTGTCGATGAGCCTGCTTTACTGGCTGCGGCAGCGCAATTCCGGCAGGCTGAATACCCTGCTCCTTGTTTTTTATCTGGCCATCCTCCTTTTGCTTGCGGGAGTGCGGTTTTACTGGGAAGAGCTTCTTGGCGGCGGGCGGGGAGTGACAATCGGGACCGGTATGGCCGAATTCGCTGGCTATGCCTTACTGCTTTACTACTTGCCGGCGACGGTGAACCATATAATTGGCCGCAGTTGGACCTGGCTTCGAAGGATTGCTTCAATCACCGCCTGCACGGTTTACTTTGCCTTGGGCGCGGTGTATTTGCTAACGGGTTTCCTGCGGCCTATTTCAATCGCGGCGGGTTTTTTGTATCTTCTAGCGCTTGGCGTAATCCTGGTAGACATAGTTCGAAGCTCACCGCAGATAAAGGAAGGCTCCACCAGGGTAACCGTCCTGCTAATCACCCTTCTGACTGTTATTTTTCTGCCCCTTGTCATGGCAAGCAAAGTGCTGGGGGAGAGTAGCGGAAACCCAATGCTGAGCCATTCCATACGTTTTTTGTTCCTCTCTCTCTACTATTTTTGGATGGCAGTGGCAGGAGTAGTGTTCTACGTCAGGGAGATGAGTGTGGATGCGCGAGCGCCAATTACGGAGCAGGACATTCCGTCAAATCTCCCCCTCACCCTGCGTGAACGTGACATTGTCCACTCTCTCATGGAGGGTTTAACCCATGTGGAGATTGCCGCAAACCTGGGCATAAGCCCGAACACCGTGCGCAATCATGTGTCCAATTTCTACAAGAAACTCTCGGTTCGCTCCAAGATTGAGTTGCTGGGTGTGATTCGTGGGGAGCGCGGTTTCTAGCCCTCGCTCGGCTCATCTTCCAAGATCGCCTGAATTTTCTCCTTTTCCGCGGCGTATTCGCCCAGCAGGAGGCTCATGTTTTCCTCGGAGATGATATCTCTCAATATGGGCAGCTGCGCTCCGGCAAAATGAAGTGTGAATACGGGGAGAATCTTCTCTCCCGAACGCCTAGTTTCAGCTCCGGGCGAGATTTCAGCCATTGTTAGGGCATAATCGCGGCCCTGCCGAACGAATTTCACAAGGTGCTCGGCGCCGTCAAAGGGATAGAGCCGCCTGCGATATGCATATGCCAAATCAAGATTCACCAAGGCTACATCACTTTCCACCGTCTGCTCGATATTCATTTCCAGTAAACGCGAGCGCCACCAGGCAGCGTTTGCTGAAGCCTCGCGGAATGTAAGCAGGCCCTCTGGGGAAAACACCCAGGTGACGCTGTCCAAACCAAAACCCTTGTAGCTAATTAGAATTTCGAGCATGGTCCCGCCCTCATCGGTGCTGAGGTAGGCCATGCCTTCTTGGTATCCATCGAAACTCTCCAACCCAATCTCCACCTCCCCGATGGACACGGGGAGGGCGTTCAGTCTCGCAGGGAGACCAGGTGGAAGAGCAAGCAGAAGTAAAAGGGTGAACAGTCTCATACCACGTCTTATCGGCAGGCCGGCCTATTCACACGCGGACTTTCGAGCTCATCCACCTCATTTTACTTTCTCTTACCGAAACGGCTTTCCCAATCCCGTTCCTTGCTGATGTCATCAGCCATTTTTCGATACTCCCTCTTAAGCTCTTCGTATTCCTCATCCTTCATCCGATGTTTGCGGCGCTCCTCATGGCTTGGTTCCAGGGGCAAAATCAGAGCCAGGACAAAGTACACCCAAAAGGACATTCCCGCAAAAAAAACCAGCAGGATGAATCCCAGGCGGATCAGTTCAACGGGAAATTCCCTCCACTCGGAGATTCCCTTGCACACGCCCAGAAACAGACCATCCCGCGATCGATACAGTTTCTTACGAGTGGACATCCTTAAACCTCCTCACCTTTATTTATCACCAGCGTTCTTGTTCGCAGCAGACTTCTTGTCTGTCTGCCCCAAGCTTTGCTTCAGTTTTTCCAGTTCCCGCTCTATAATCCCATCAGACTCCAGTTTATTGAACTCCTTTTCGAGATTTTTTGTGCTGCCTGCCAGGTCGGCATCGGCTTCTATTCTTTCGATCCGGCTTTCCAACTCTCCGAAGCGCATCATTGCCCGAGTGCCGGCTGCGTTGGATACGAGGTTTCGAGCCTTCTTCTTCTCGGCGGCATGAATACCGCGCTGAATCAACATCTTATGTCTCTGCGTAACCTCATCAAGCTTCGATTCAAGCTGTCCAATGTTGATTTTACACTCTTCTATGAGGCGATTATAGCCTTCTAGATCCCTCTGCGCGAATTCCAGTTGAGACTGGTACTGTTTTTTTTCGAGCAGGGCCTCCTTGGCCAAATCATCCCGCTTCTTCTCGACTGCGAGCACCGCCCGTGTTCCCCAACGTTCAATTCTCTCAGTGAGCTCGTCGCGATCGCGCTCCATCTCGGCTCGAGCCGCCATCTTTGCGGCACACGAGGATTTCAGATCCACCAGCGTGTCCTCCATCTCCTGCATCATAAGACGGATCATTTTTTCGGGATCCTCTGCCTTGTCGAGCATCGAATTTATGTTGGAATTGATGATATCACCCAACCTGCTAAAAATTCCCATTGTTAACCTCCAAATAACTTTTTGCTGGAATTAGAGCAAGTACCATGCCAACTGCATATTGGGCGGAATACATGCAGCAATTGGTAAAAAAACCAAATTGCCTGGTGTAAAATGACAAATTATTGCAGAATAATTACATGGAACAGACAGAAAGCTCCAAGGAAGCCCTTGGTGAATCAGAGGTTTTCCTCGAATTTCAGCGGCTGCTTGGCAGAGTGGCGCGGGTGGATCGCCCAGTGCTCATCATTGGCGAGAGAGGCACCGGGAAGGAGCTGGCGGCCAGCCGCTTGCACTATCTATCCCCGCGCTGGAAGGGGCCCCTTGTAACGCTAAACTGCTCATCACTTTCGCCCGGAGTAATCGAATCTGAGCTCTTCGGCCACGAGCGGGGCTCCTTTACAGGGGCGGTAGGCTCCCAAAAGGGGCGCTTCGAGGAGGCGAACAGTGGCTCTTTGTTTCTTGATGAAATAGGTTTGATTCCGGTTGAAGTGCAGGAGAAAATTTTGAGGGTGGTTGAATACGGCACCTTTCAAAGGGTTGGGAGCTCACGAACGATCAAGGTAAGCGTTCGAATTCTCGGAGCTACAAATCAAGATTTGCCCAAACTCTGCGATAGGGGCTTGTTCAAGCTGGATTTGCTTGATCGCCTCTCTTTCGAGGTGCTATTCATTCCGCCCCTGCGGGAGCGGGGGAGCGATGCCGTAAGACTGGCAAGCCATTTTGTCGCCGAAATGTCCCGGGAGCTGGGAAGAAAGCGGATTCCCGCCCTTTCGGATGAGGTGCTTCGTTCTATTCGGGAGTATCAATGGCCCGGGAATATTAGGGAGCTCAAGAATGTTCTTGAGAGGGCGGTGTATAGGCAGGAGGCGCCGGTGCTTGAAACTCTGACAATCAATCCCTTCATAAACCCCTGGCAGCCCAACAGTGAGGCGGCAGCCGGCGATTCGGCTGGGGAGAGGAGGAAGGAGGGTAAGGAAGGGCCGGAGGAATCCGCGGCATGGCCCATTGATCTGAAAAAGGAGGTGCAGGAATTGGAGCGCAGGCGCCTGAAAGAGGCGATAGAGAGGGGTGGGGGGCATCAGGGTCGGGCGGCCGGCTTATTGGGGCTGAGTTACAACCAGTTTCGGGGGCTTTATAGGAGGGTCAACCATGGAAGATAGGCCTGTCCCATTGACTCCGATACGGACGGCTGCCTTCTTCTCTGAGAATTGCGCGTGAGGGAAGGCTGACTTCGAAGATAGGGCTCAAAGGCCAATGCAGTTTGGTTTCTCCGATTCGGAGGCCTAGGCGGGCTAGAGTTTTATTGGATCTGATAAACAAAGAGATTGTTAAATCCCAGGCGCTCCAGCTCCATTACTGTTTGGAATACATCTTCCTCGACAACTTCCGCAACAATGAGGCGGGTGATCCCGTTGGCCTGTAAATCGGCGCGCGAATTTATGCCAGCCTCACTCAGACGTTTTTTGTGCGCCAGGGCCCTGTCGATATTCTCCCATGCGCCAATTTGAATATTGAAGCGCACTCGCGGCATGATCGATTCATCGGCTGCTATGTGCACCATCGCGGTTCCGTTCTGAATCATCCCAAGCTCTTTGGCTGCGGCATAGGTTAAATCGATAATGCGCCCGTCTACAAAGGGCCCTCTATCGTTTACCCTAACCCGAACAGACTGGCCGTTTTCCAGATTCGTAACGGTTAGGTAGGTGCCAAAGGGCAGGGTTCTATGGGCGCAGGTAAATTTCATGGCATCATAAATTTCGCCATTTGCCGTTTTTTTCCCCTGAAAATCACCGCCATACCAGGAGGCCACTCCTGTATCCTCCCATGCGGAGGCCTGGCCGATTCCCATGCATAGCAGGATACAGATTGTCGGCAGGGTCAAACGAAGCATCGTTAAGTGTATCGGATGCAGGATGCATCCTGTTGAGATAAGTTTGGGGAAGGGAAGAAATTCTATGGACCTGCCGGCCTCAAATTTGGCCCTCTTTTGACTGCCCTTGATTGGAGGAATCTCAAAGGGGTAGGATCGGTTGAGTTATGGAACGGGGACAGCACTGGGCGGATATAACTGCTTCCAGGATTATCCGAGAACGTCAGGGGAGAGAGGTCTATGTCTGCGCCTCCGGAATCACGCCATCCGGTACGGTGCATATTGGGAATTTCAGGGAAATTATATCGGTTGAGCTGGTGGTTAGGGCCCTGCGCGAGAAGGGAGAGGAGGTTCGTTTCATCTACTCCTGGGATGATTATGATGTGTTTCGCAGGGTTCCAAAGAACATGCCGGAGAGCCTGGAGGCCTATTTGCGGAGGCCGATTACCAGTGTCCCCGATATGGAGGGAGGGCAGAGGAGCTATGCGGCCGGCAAGGAGGCGGAGCTTGAGAAAATTTTGCCCCTTGTGGGAATTGAGCCGGAGTATATCTATCAAACCGAGCGCTACAAGGCCGGATGCTACGCGGAGAGTATCAAGCTGGCCCTTGATGGCAGGGATGCGATTCGCAGGGCGCTAAACAGCTTCCGAAGTGAAAAACTGGATAGCAGCTGGTATCCTCTGAGCGTTTTTTGCGGGAAATGCGAGAGAGACACAACAAGGGTGCTTGGCAGGCCCTCTGATTACGAGATTTCCTACGCCTGCGATACCTGCGGCAATAAAGAGAGGGTGGACCTTCGGCGTTTCGGGGGCGCCAAGCTGCCTTGGCGCATTGACTGGCCTATGCGCTGGTCTTTTGAAAGGGTGGATTTCGAACCGGCTGGCAAGGACCATCATAGCGAGGGAGGGAGCTTCGATACGGCAAGGCTAATTGCCAGGGAGGTCTTCGATTACACCCCGCCGGTTACTTTCCAGTATGATTTCGTGCGGATTAAGGGGGGGAGCGGGAAGATTAGCTCTTCCGAAGGGCAGGCGCTGCCGCTGTCGGAGGTGCTTGAGTACTATCAACCCGAGTTGGTGCGCTTCATGTTCGCCGGCACGCGGCCAAACAGCGAATTCGCCATCAGCTTCGATTTGGATGTGATTAAGATATATGAGGATTACGACCGCATTGAGCGTGATTATTTTAATAAGCCGCTAAAACCCGGGGCTAAGTGGCGCAGGAACGCTCGTATCTACGAGCTCTCCCAGGTGGGCGCCGTGCCGGCAAGGCAGCCCTATCGGGTTTCCTTTCGCCATCTCACCACCCTTTTGCAGATTTATTCCGGAGCGGTGGACGAGGTAATCGCCTTCCTTGGAAACGTACCCGCGGAGGATAGGGATGGTTTTAGGGCGCGCGCGGCCTGCGCGTGGAACTGGCTGAATAATCATGCTCCGGAGAATTTTCGTTTTAGTCTGAGGAAACCCTCCGATGGCCCCATTGACCTCCCGAATGCTTCGGCCAACCTGCTAAAGGCTCTTAGTAGCTTGAGAGCCCTGGTGGAAACGAAGCTGGGCAGGGTGCCCGAGAAGGATTTTGGCGCGGCGATGTACGAAGTTATCCGCGGGCATAAGCTCAACTCAGGGGAGTTTTTTGAATCTCTCTATCTGGTTCTAATCGCTAAGAGGAAGGGGCCGCGGATGCTGGGCTTTCTGCACATCCTAGGAGCCGGATCTGTGTCGGAGCTGCTCAAGCTGGTTCCGGATAACCCCCGACAGCCTGGCCCCCGCCCCTGAATTTAATTCTCCATTCCCATTCTATATGCTATGTTGGGAGGATAATGATTTTTTGAAGAACGGAGGTTTTGCATTTCTATCCCATCTCGATCAATATCGGGAAATATCTTATGATAAACGAGCGGGGGGATTGAGATATACTGGTATGTTTTTGAGGTCTGCCGCACACTCGGGCAGATAGATTGGTCGATGAACGTAAGAGCTGCGAAGATGAAAATGCTGCCTAACTGTCAAGGCCGATGCTCAAAAAGATAAGCGGTGTTAAGTTAAGCCGCAAGGAGCGCACTAGCGGGCTTAAGAGAGGGCGAGCTGCTTTCTGTGCGAAACCGGCGGCTTGCGTGCTGCGATCTGCCCCTGTATTCTATTTTGAGGAATTGCATGCGAAACAACAATGAAAAACCAGCAGAGAAAAGCGACTATGATGGCTTGCAATCCAAGCTTCTCAAAACCCGAACACTGCTTTTATCCGGGGATATCAATAAGGAATTGGCGGAGAAGCTTATTCGGGGTATTCTTTTGCTGGAGGATGAGGGGGATGCCCCTATCAAGCTGTTTATCGATTCGTCCGGGGGGGATGCGGATGCCGGATATGCGATTTTTGACATGCTGCGCTTTGTGAAACCGAGGGTCATAACCATTGGTATGGGCACTGTCGCCAGCGCTGCCGCCTTGGTGCATCTTGCCGCCGGGAAGGAGAACAGATTAAGCCTGCCCAATGCCCATTTCCTGCTTCACCAGCCTCTTTCGGGCATGCGGGGGGTGGCAACCGAGATTGAAATTCATGCGCGTGAGCTGGAGAGACTGCGAAACAAGATCAATGTTCTAATTGCGCAGGAAACAAACCAAACGCTGAAAAAAGTTGCCGAAGATACCGATAGGGATTATTGGCTCAATGCGGAAGAGGCCTTGGAATATGGTTTGATAACGCGAATTATTAAATCGCGATCGGAACTGGGCTAGCCTCGCAAATTGGCTGCAGCCGAATGCTCTACCCCGATTTTTCTTCATATCAACGGAGATTAAGGAAGGATGCGGCCCTCCCCGACGGGTTTGAGGTGGGGGTGGGCTCATTGGATTTTGTGCCGCCGGAGAAACCGAATGGCGGAGTGCAGAAGATGAATCTTGGCATAATAAGAATGCTGCAGCCCACGGCATCCTTTGCAGGGACATTCACAAAAAACGCCTTCCCTGGCTGGCCCATCATTGCCGGACGAAGACTGCTCAAAGAGCCTCATATTCAGGGAATTCTGGTAAACAATCGGGTGGCCAATGTGTGCGTAAAGGGGGGACTTGAGGCTTCTTGGCGGCTTTCAAGACTCTGCACCGAAATTTTTAACGATTCCGCCCCTTATTTTCCCTCTTCGACAGGAGTTATTGGCTGGGCCCTGCCCCTGGAAAAAATGAAGGCCGCGCTCATTGGACTCAAAGATAGTATGAAGACAGGTTTGATCCTTGAATTGGCCAAGGCAATTATGACAACCGATTCCTGGCCAAAGATTCGATCGCGCGGCTGTGGTGCGGGGAGAATTGTAGGCATAGCCAAGGGGGCGGGGATGGTAGAGCCGAATATGGCTACGCTGCTTGCCTTTATTCTCACCGACGTGGATTTTCCGCGGGACGTTGGAAGGCGGATATTCCTGGATGTGATGGACGAGAGCTTTAACAGGATAAGCATTGACGGTGAAACCAGCACGAGCGATTCTGTTTTCCTCCTATCCTCCTGCCTGCATGCCTATCCCGGCGGCGATGAATTCAGGGATGCTCTGATGGAGATTTCGTTCAATTTGGCCGAGGATGTGGTTAGGAACGGCGAGGGCTGCGCCCACGTAATTAGGGTGGGCATTGCTGGCGCCTCAAATGCTGCCGAAGCCCATAAGCTGGCCCGCGCCGTTGCCAATGCCCCGCTAAGCAAGTCGGCGATAAGGGGCAACGATCCGAATGTTGGACGTATTCTCCAGTCACTTGGAGCGGAGTGCGGGCGCCTGGGGATTGGAATCAATCCCGGAGAGATGGAACTTAGCATTGGCGGCAGGGTTGTTTTCCGCAATGGCGTATTTCATTTGGGGGGGGAGGAAGAGGAATTCTTGCGCGCCTACCTTAAGGATTCGGAGCTGCCCCTGCCCCCGCGTGCCTGGCCGGCTCATGAGAAGAGGGTGGAAATTGAAATTGCCTTGAACATGGGAGCCGCTTCCGCGTCGGTAATTGCTTCTGATCTATCCGAGGAGTACGTTAGAATAAATTCCGATTATCGAACTTAATATTTGAGGAAACCGCGTGGATATTGAAACACAGATCAATACTGCAATGAATCTGGTAAACAGGGCCCGCAGAGAGATGGAACGGCGGGTGGTGGGCCAAAGAGACCTGGTTGACGGCTTGTTAATTGGCCTTATTGCCTCGGGGCATGTGCTGGTTGAGGGAGTGCCGGGTTTGGCGAAGACACTGGCGGTTAGAACACTGGCGGATGTTTTTTCGGCCACGTTTAAACGTGTCCAGTTTACTCCGGATTTGCTGCCGGCAGATCTGACAGGAACCATGATATATAGGCAGCAAACAGGTGAATTCGTGCCCCGCAAAGGGCCTATTTTTACCAATGTTGTATTGGCCGATGAGATAAATAGAGCGCCCGCGAAGGTTCAATCCGCCTTACTGGAGGCGATGTCCGAAAGCCAGGTTACAATCGGGGAGCAGAGTTACCAACTGCCAAAGCCATTCTTCGTTATGGCCACTCAAAATCCGATAGAGCAGGAAGGGACCTATCGACTCCCGGAAGCGCAGCTTGATCGCTTTCTAACCAAGATCAGCGTTGACTACCCCAGCCCGGTAGAGGAGCTCGCGGTTCTTGAAAGGATGGCGAATAGGCCCGAGATAGAGTTACAGGAGGTGCTGAATTCAGAAAATATCCGGCAAATTCAAAAGACAATGGAGTTGATAAAGGCCGAGGAGGGAATTCGTCGCTACATTGTCTCCCTGGTTGCCGTGAGCCGAGTCAAGGATAGGCGCAAATTCCCCTTTACCCGCTACATAGAGTACGGGGCCTCGCCCCGTGCTACTTTGGCCATCTATCGCTGCGCAAAAATACAGGCCCTATTCGAGGGGCGCGAATTCGTTCTTCCTGAAGATGTAAAGGCCGTTGCGCCCCCTGCCCTTCGCCATCGAATCGTCCTTTCCTACGAGGCGGAGGCCGAGCAGATGGACGCCGATGCTGTGATAGCCGATCTTCTCGCCGCTGTGCCGGTGCCATAGGTGATCAAAGACCTCCCCTCCCACGTACGGCGCCTGCATTTTCGCTCCAGAAAATTGGTTGAAGGACTCTTTGCGGGCAACTACCATTCAGTTTTCAAGGGGCCTGGGCTTGAATTCGATGAGGTTCGCGAATACGAATATGGGGACGATGTTCGTTTCATCGATTGGAATGTTTCGTCGCGTATGGCGGCGCCGTACTCGAAAACCTTTAAGGAGGAAAGGGAGCTGATTTTTCTCGTGCTGGTTGATGTCTCAGCATCGCTATCGGTGGGATCGGCGGGTATAGACAAACGGGAATTGGCCGGCAATATCTTTGCGCTTCTAGCCCTTGCCGCGGAGGCCAACGATGACAGGGTTGGTTCGCTTCTCTTCTCGAATCGGCTTGAGAGGGTTGTTGCGCCTATGAAGGGGCGGCGCCATGTTTTGTGTCAAATAAGCGAGGTGCTCGGATATCAGACTGATGGACGCGGCTCGGATTTGAGTCTGGCGCTTCGAACAGCCTCCCGCCTGCTCAAGCGAAGGAGCATAGTTGTGATTCTCTCTGATTTCAGATGCGATGGCTATCAAACCGAACTGGCTCTCCTGTCACGAAAGCATGATGTAATCGCCGTGCGTCTAAAGGATTTTCTTGATAGAGACTTCCCCTCAACAGGTCTTCTGGAATTCTGGGACCCCGAAAATGGGGGGAGCTTTACCGCCCATGGAACCTCGAAATCGCTTAAAAAGGAGTATGAAGAATTCTGGGAGGGGCAAAGGCAGAGATGGCTCGCGGATTGCCGAGCCGCTGAAACAGATATCCTGGAGATCGGCACGGATGAGGAGGCTGCTGAGGTTCTCCAGCTTTTCTTTCGCAGAAGACGTCGGAAATGAAGCCGCTTTTTCGGCTGCCCCTAGTCTCGATATTTTTTCTTTTTTTGAGTGAGGCTGGCGCCCAGGTTAGGGACTTGAATTTCTCTCCGCCAATGTTCTTTGTCGGAGATGTTGTGGAGCTGCGCATTGGCATGGAACTTGAGAAACCGATGCGGGCCGAGATTCCGCCAGTGCTGCCTGAATCCGATTGGATTGAGATTCGCGATATTTCGTTTGAGACTGCAGACTATGGAGTAAACGTTGTTATTGTCTTTAGCTCCTATGCCCCTGGCACTCAGATCCTGCCTCCTTTGAAGGTTGGATCACTTATCCTCGACGATATCGAGATTCCAACCAGCTCAATTCTGCCCAGAACGCATGGGGGAGCTCGCCTGCTTCGAGGGCAGAAAATACTGCCGGGCACCAGATTGGAGATGGTCTCGGCTCTTGCACTTGCGGCAATCACGCCTTTTTTGTCCTATGGGCTGTTTCGAATACTGCGCCGCTGGTGGAAAAGGGGCAGCGATTTATTTCAGTACCGGCGTCCGCTGCGCCGCGTTCAAAAACTTAGCAAGAGACTGAGGACCAGCATAGGCTCGATGAAAGCCACGCAGTGGTATCACGAGCTCAGCAATGGTCTCCGCGGTTATTTGAGCTCAAGGTTAGGGCAGGATTGCACGAGCGCCACCACCGCTGAAATCGCGCTGATGAAGGATATCCATGAGGTTCCGCGAAATCAGCTTCTGGAAGTATTGAAAGAGGGTGATTTGGTTAAATTCGCTGGCAGGCAGGCAGATACCGAGAGCCTTGAACGCACTTTGGATATTTTGAATGCCGCGGTTTTGGAATGGGAGCGGTTTTAGGTGATAGGCTTTGATCAGCCTGGCTGGTTTGCGCTGTTTCTTCTCTACCCTCCGCTTGTATGGGCCCGCTTCCTGTGGAAAAATCGCGGCGGGCGGGTTGCTTTCCCCCATACTGTGTGGGCCGGCGGCGATTTTAGGCCAACCCATACCTGGCTGCGTGTCGGCATCGTTTTAAGTGATTTCTCATTCTGGATTGGTTCGGTGATTCTAATCCTTGCATTGGCTGGCCCCAAAAAAAACCGGAGAGAGGAAATACACCTCTCAAGGGGCATCGACATCATGTTTGTTTTGGATCAGTCGTTTAGTATGGGAGCGCTGGATTTCACCCCAAACAATCGATTCGATGCTGCTAGGAATATGATTCGGGACTTCCTTGATAAGCGCTCCGGCGACTATATCGGGCTTGTCACCTTTGGATCTCAGGCCCTTCTTCGCTGCCCTCTAACAAGCGATTATACTTGGCTGCAGGCTCGCCTGGATGAGATTGAACTCAGGGATTTGGGAGATGACACAGCGATTGGAATGGGCCTAGCCATGGCCACTCTTCATCTCTCTGATTCAAGCGCCGCGGAGAAGGTGATACTGCTGCTCACCGACGGTGATGACAACACGGGGGAAATACGGCCGGAGATGGCGGCAACCCTGGCGGGCAGACATGGAATTCGAATTTACGCTATCGGGATGCTTGCAAAGGAGAGGGCGCCAATTGAAATTGACGATCCTGACACTTCCACCGTCCTGCGCGGCCATATTGTCACTGATTTCAACGAAGCGCAGCTGCGTGCGATTTCAGAGGAGAGCGGCGGCAGATACTGGCGGGCGGGCAGCCCGGAAACCCTGGGTTTGGTGTTCCGGCAGGTGGACACCCTGGAGAAGGTGAAGCGTCGAATTGCGAATGAGATAATTAGCCAGCCAATACATCGGAAGTTGATAGTCTTTGCCGGGTTTTTGATCCTTACAGCCTATCTCTTTCGCCGCTTTGCGCTGCGGGAGATGCCATGAACTGGGGATATGCGGGTACGCTCTGGATCCTCCTAGCGCTCCCGATTCTGCTATTCGTGATTGTATTGAGAGAGCGCCGCTCATGGCGCGAGTTAGCGCTCTTTGGGAAAAACGCCCTCGAATTGCAAATTCGGGCCTTTCTGCGTGACTTGGCAATGCTGAGCTTCCTTGTAGCGGCGGTCTTTGCGGCGGCAGACCCAAGGGCAGGCAGGCAATCGACAGCGAATGAATTCCATGGAACTGATGTGGCTGTCGCCTTTGATATATCGCGGAGCATGCTGGCCAGAGATGTTCCCCCGAGCCGCCTTGAACGCTCGATTACCGCTCTCAGGCGGATTATCCAATCGCTGGATGATTCAAGATTCTCGCTTGTTGTATTCAAGGGAGACGCCGTGCTCGCCGTACCCATGACGGAAGATAGGATTATGCTCGATCTTTGGACTCCCCGCTTGGGGCCGGCTTTGTCCACCGCAGGCGGCACAAACATCGAAACCGCGCTCCGCGTGACGGGAAATTCCTTTCCGGGAGGGAGTGGAAGAGAGCGCGTGATAATACTGATTTCCGACGGTGATTCGCTTAGTGGGCGGATCGATAGAATAACGAGAGAGCTTTCGGAGAGGAATCTTCCGGTTTATGTGCTGGCTGTTGGCAGCGGCGAGGGGAGCCTTATCCAACTTGCCGATGGCTCCTATGTCACGGACTTGGAGGGACGTCCTGTGATAAGCCGAGTGGATACGAAAACCCTCCGTCGGGTGGCGGACAGCACAGGCGGGGCATTCTTCGATATCAGAAAAACGGGCGCCGCTAGCCGCTTGATTTCTTCGATTCAGGGGAGAGAAGATTTCACCGAAAATAGGAGCATTGGCTTTGCCGGCTTTTACCGCTTCAGATTTTTTCTTGTGCCGGGAATGATGTTCCTGTTTTTATTTTTGCTCATCAGAGTTGTGCCATGGCGACACTAAAGAAAATTTTTATTATCCTGGCGACAGCTGTCCTTCCCCTCTCCTGCAGCGATATTGCCTCTAGCCTGAATGTGGTGGTGGGCAATGTGAATCACGGCAGAGGCCGACACCAGAAAGCGATTCTGAATTACTTGCGTGCGGATGAGTTGCTGGAAGAGAGCAGGGATGTCGTACTCTACAACCTCGCCAATGTTTACTATTCCTTGGGAGAGGAGGACGCCGCATTGCAGATTTGGGATCTGGCCGAGACCATCACCAATGACAGAGATATCTTGTTTCGAATCGCGTTTAATCGAGGAGTGCTTTTCTATCGGCAAGGGCGTTTCCACGAAGCCCATAGCTCGTTCAAACGGGCGTTGAAATTGAATCCTAGCGATGTGGATACGAAGATCAACCTTGAGGATTCTCTCCTTAGGATTTCGGAACTTGTTGGAATGGAAAATTCGCAGTTTAAGGCAGGTAACTCGATTGACAAACCTGCAAAGGAGGATACAAGTGCTGTTTGGGGGGAAGGTGAGCGCCTATTGGACTATGTTAAGAGAAAGGAGACTCGCGCTTGGCAGGAGACATCGGTAGAATCCGAGAGCGCCGAGGAGGACTGGTAGCACTTACCCTCTCTGTGCTGGGCTTCACCGCCTTGGGCGGGCAAGAGGCCGAGATTTCCATAGAGCCCAAGCGGGTTGTGCGGGGCGCTACGGCGAATATCCGAATTCGCACCTCGATTCCTTGGGGTGAGGTGGTTGATATTGGAAGACCTGAACTCGATAAGAGCCTGGTGTGGATTGCATATCCTGTCGTCCGCTCATGGGCCCCCGAAGGAGAGCCCGGAATGGAATTTGTTGAGGTTCTCGCCAAAATTCAGGTTGCTGGCTCGGGCATTTTTTCCCTTGGCCCGTTTCGAATCCGTTCGGAAGGGCGGGAAGTCCTCACCCCCGCGGCTGAGATCGTTAGCCTGGAGCGGGATGAGGCGAATCTTTCATATCCGGTTATCGTTGAATGGCGAACCTTGCCGGAGGAGTTTTGGCAAAACCAGTCAGTTCCGATTGTCCTTGAGGCCATGAATTTACCCTCATTAACCTCGGCTGATGCGGTATTTCTTGAGGAAGCCCCCGCGGGGCTGCTGGAGGATGCGCATAATCTGGGCTCGGTTCAAACCCGGCAATCCGGAGAGGATGTTCTGTATGATGTGCCGATGGCCTCATGGATTTGGACTGTGAACGAAGAGGGAAGATTTGGCTTTCCAGCCGCGAGAGTCACCGTTGCCGGTTTGTCCAGACGGGTAGAAAGGAGGGCAGTCAATGTGCTCCCGCTTCCTGCGCCGGCGCAGGAAGCGGGAGCGGTAGGACGTTTTGAGTTGGATGCAGTCTGGGACGAGGGGCCTTATGGAGTTGGGGATATTGTTTCCGTGAGAATCAGGGTAAGCGGAGTTGGAAATCTCAATGTGCTGAAACTGCCTGCGCCCGAATTTGAATCCGCGGTTTTAGTGGGAAGAAATTCCAGCTCTTCGTATGTTCCAACCCTGATGGGCTATGAGGGATGGCGCGAGGAATACTTTGATTTCCAGATTGAAGAGATGGGGGATTTGGAACTTCTTGTTCCCTCCTGGATTTGGCTCGATCCGGAAGATGGTCTGCAGGAATGGGGCGGGCTTCAGGCATCGTTTGCCGTCTTGAACACTGAAACTGTGGAACATGGCTCCAATGCCGATTTGCTTCTCGGAGCCCGCCTGTTTCGCTATACGAGATCCAACTTCCATTGGAGGAATGGATTATGGGCGCTCTTGCACCTGCCAGGTTTTCTGATATTGATGGCGCTGCTGCTTCTTGGATACATGGGGAAATTGGGCGGGAAACTGGAAGTTTTCAACCGAAATCCGAAAGCGCTATTGCTGACACCCATGCTGTTTCTGCTGCTGTCGTCTTCCACCCAGAACCGGATATCTCATATCGAGATGGCAGCTCGGGCGGTGGAATCTGCGCGGCGGGGAAATTGGGAAACCGCTGCCGAAATCTATGCCAAACTTGAGGGAGGCTGGGAGCATCCGGGGCTTTTGCACGATGCTTCCATTGTGCATATGGAGTTGGGAAGACCGGATTTGGCCATGGCATCAATACATCGGGCCCTCTTTCTTCGCCCTGGTGTCCGGAGGTTTAAGGAAACACTCGATATACTGGAGGAACGCTTGGGGTTTTCGAATCAGATTCCCCCCACCCTTCCATTCCCGCCAGCCCTTGCCTTTATTCCGCTTGTGCTGGGCTTCAACGGTTTTTTCTTCTCGCTAGTTATTCTGATGTTTCGGAGAGGCGTAAGGGAGTTGAATTTTCTTGTACTATCTTCGTTTTTTTTGCTCTCATCGATTGCCGCTGCTGGAGTTTGCGACTATCTTTGGAACCGGCATACAGGAGGGGTGAAAGAAAATTCAAGGCCGCTTAGAAGGATCCCAAGCCCACTGGCTGCTGACTGGGTTCAGCTTCCAGCGGGTGAGATGCTGCGTGTTATCGCCTTTATGGGTGATGATTGCCTGGTACGGACCGGTTATGGTTTGGAAGGCTGGTTGCCGCGCTCCTCTTTGATCATTGTTTCGGGGAAATACGGAGATGAATTTCGGCTCAGTACTGAATAAGTGGGAGAATCGCCAAAGTGGGAGAGGTGGGCGCAAGGATAGGGCGGTGAATAAAAACTGGCTTGATGACTATCCGCCTGATGCCCGGGCGCTTAGAGATAAGGATAAGGGAGCTTCTGCTCATCGCAGCAAAGTGAGAGTGAACTGGAGAAGGAAGGCCCACCAGGATGTGCTGGATTTGCATGGTATGACTAGGGAGGAGGCTAGGAAGGAGGTTGAGATTTTCATTAGCTCAATGAGAAGATGCGGGCTTCGGAAGGGATTAATCATTCACGGCAAGGGGCTGCACTCTGAGGGCCGGGCGATACTGGACTCTCTGGTTAGTGACTGTCTTGAGAATAATGGCGAGGTTGGAGAGTTCAGAAGGGCCCAGGCAAAGGACGGCGGCTCGGGCGCCACTTGGTTCCTTTTGCGTCAGCGTTCTCGGTAGATTATTCTGCCCCGGGTGAGATCGTAGGGGGACAGCGCAACGCGCACTCTGTCGCCCGGGACGATGCGGATGAAGTGTTTGCGCATTTTCCCTGATAGATGGGCCAAAATCAGGTGGCCTGCTTTCAGTTCAACTCGAAACATGGTGTTTGGAAGTGATTCCTTCACAATCCCTTCCACCTCTATGGCCTCTTCCTTCAAAAAGCGCCTCCTCCTTCATCCTGGCTCGAACGTATAGTATTTTTGGTACAGCGTCCAGTCAAGGGCTTAGAAAATGCCTGCGCATCCGGCTAACCTTTTGCAGCGCCGCCGTTTTGCTTGATTTTTATTGACAAATTATGGGCTATCGTTCAAATTATGCGCGCTTTTCTATACGGAGTTTTTATGAACAAAGATTTCCAAGACAAGATGAAGCGGAAATTAACAGAACTCAAGGAGGAGGTTCTCAACACTCTAATAAATGAAAACGAAGACTTTCAAACAGCGGTGGAAGATATGGGTGTGAAGGACCTTGCTGATCTGGCTTCCAATGATATTGATGCTCGAATTCTGGAAGCGATTGGAACAAAGGATACAGTGCGGCTGAAGAAGATTGAAGCGGCCCTAGGCCGCTTGGAAAATGGCCGCTTCGGAATTTGCGCGAGTTGTGGGAGAAACATCACAGAGGAGCGCTTGGGAGCCATTCCCTACGCGGTTATGTGCATAGGCTGTCAAACAAATTCCGAGCGCCGGAGAGTGCATTAGCGTTAATTTCACGCTCCGATTCTCCGATAATTCCGTTATGAAGATTGAAGTGGATGCCGGTGTGGCAAGTGGCCGGATATCACCTCTTCGGATGGCCCAGGTTTCTCAATCCGGCAGGCGCGTATCGGTTCCCGTTAAGCCTTCCCAAGCCGTTTTCGCTCAGTTTAGACACATCTCAGGCACTCCGGCCTCAGCGGGTGAGAGCACGGTGCCGATATCCAGGCTCCGCCTATTCAACCGTATTGTCAGCATCCTCCGGGCGAGGCAGGAAGGTTTGCCGGGCAATTCGGAGCTCCCAGATTCACATGGAATCAAAGAGTATGATGCGAAGTTGAGCCAGGTGACGGCTGGGCTGGTTTTCAACTTTGGCGCCTAAACCACCTCTTGAACCTGTTGTTTGCCCGGGTAGGCGATTTGGAATGCCCGGCAACTGTGCTCGGTGTTTTCGCTAGCCCCTTCGTCCATACTCCCAAGCGATAGCCGCATTGGGCCAGAGCCTCAGACTGTCTCCGCGTTTCCGCCCCGCTCGGGAGGCTTTACTGCCGGGCGCCTGATGCCGATGCGGCTATTTCGTGTCGGATGCCTCATCCTCGTGCTGTCTCTTCCGAGTTTCCAAGTTTTCCCCCAGGTTCGCTTCAGCTACATTCATAACAGGGGTGATATGTGGAACATAACCAGTATCATAGACGAGGAGGTGTTGATAGATGGCGAGCATATTTCCGACTCGCAAATTCGAAACAAGATTTCTGTTGAAATTGTCGAAGGGGAGGGAGGCGATGGCGTAATACGGGCCGGATATCAGATATCCGAGAGGGCCGCGGGCTCCAATGTTTATTCTTGGTTCGAAAACTATGCCGTCGAGTATCAAAGAGATACCCAGGGGCGCATATCAGGCATTGAGGCGGAAACTCCAGTGCCGATGCTCCGCGATATTCCGATTTATCCCGATGGCCCTCTTTTCCCGGGTGCGGAATGGACAGCCAGTGGGGCAGAGGTTATCAATCTTGGCAGGTTGTTTTTTCAAGATGATATGCTTTTGGAGATTCCTTTTGCGGCGGATTACAGGTATGTAGAATCAATTGAACAGGATGAAAGGCGGCTTGAAAGAGTTTCAATAGACTGCGCTTATCGGTGGAGCCCGGATTTGGACGCACTTGGACGTTTTAATGCCTATGGCTGGTTCCCCGTTGAAATAATTGGAGCATTCCGGCAGGAGGTGCTGTGGGACGCCAACGCTGGCAGAAATTACGCGGAAACAGGCGAGTTTGAGTACATCTATACTATGAGCGATGGGGCTCAGCTCACTTTCAGGGGAACCACAAGAGGTCAGGCGGTATATCCCACCGCGCTCGATAAGGATTTGATAATTGAAGAAATCGAAGAGCTGGGAGACGATGATATCAGGGCCAGATCCATCGACGGAGGCATCAGCATCTCCCTGGAAAACATACATTTTATACCGGATGAAGCGCGGATGCTTGGAGGAGAGGAGAAGAAACTGGATGAAATTGCCGGGATACTTGAGCGTTATCCGGATAGAGATGTTTTGGTTATCGGGCATACCGCAAGGCCCCCGGGCAGCTCGGATGGTTGGGAGCTCTCTTATCGGCGCGCACAGGCCGTGGCTCAATTTCTCATTGAGCGCGGGGTGAAAACGGATTCTCAGATGGTAATTCGCGGCATGGGGAATTCACAGCCGATAGGCGATAATTCCACCGCAGAGGGCAGAAAGCGGAATCGGCGGGTGGAGATAGTCATTCTGGAGAATTAGCGCAAGCCCGGGCAATCGGCCTCCATGCCGAACCTGGGAGGGGATAATCGTAATTCGGGTAGAGGCCAGCTAGAGCGCTTAAATCCTCAAGAAAGGCCCTGCATCAATCATATATCGGGTCTCAGGATCCGATTTTCTAGTTTTTGGCCAATAGGCAGTGGACAAGAAAATGGATAGACTGTAAAATTGCCGCCAAAAAAGGAGAAAGTATGTCAAAAAGAAAACAGATTTTTTTAGCGGCTGTATCGGCTGTGCTGCTAGGGACGGCGATCGCTGCCGGCAGATTGGTAACTGAGGATTATGATTCGACCCTGTATTGGAATCTTTCATCATCCGGGCCCAAAACCATAGACCCCGGTTTGAATGGCGCAACCGATGGAGGCGACGTTATTAGCAACCTTTATGAGGGTCTGACTCGCGAGCAGGCAGGCGTGGTTAAACCCGGTATCGCCGAGAGCTGGGAAATCACGGACGGCGGCACAACTATTACTTTCAATCTTCGCAAATCAAGATGGTCCGATGGCTCCAAACTAACGGCGCACGACTTCGTGTATTCCTGGAAGCGCGGCATGGACCCCGCAACGGCATCCGAGTATGCCTGGATTTGGGAGTATACCAATGTGGTTGGCGCAAAGGATGCCGCGGAGGGTGAAGGCTCCTTAGACGATGTCGGAATCGATGCCCTGGACGACTACACCCTGCAGGTGAAACTAACCCATCCAACGGAGTATATTATATCGCTTCTAAGCTTCTACCATTTCATGCCTGTCAAGAAGGAATCAGTCGAAGCCGGACCGGATGGAATCTGGGCAAGCAATCCGGAGCTGGCCATCAGCAACGGCCCCTTCAAGCTTACGAGTTACGTAATCGGCGAGGGTCTGAGGATGGAGAAGAATCGCCACTATTGGAAGGCGAATGAGGTGGGACTATCGGCTATTGAGGCTGCATTCATTGACGATCTTAGCACCGCATACAGCGCATACCAAGCGGGTGAATTCGATTTCCTAAGCGATGTGCCCCCCTCGGAAATTCCCAAGTTGACCGCGGAAAATCCGGAATTCTACACCTTTCCGCTCCTTGGAACATACTATTACAATTTCAACCTGGATTTGGATATGTGGCAGGACGAGCGGGTGCGAAGGGCGTTTACCCTTGCCATCGATAGGGACAAAATTGCCGAAATTCAGGGCAAGGGAAGCGTTCCGGCTGCCGGATTCGTGCCGGTGGGATTCATTGACGATGAGGGAAACGATTTTGCCGAAATTGCCGCTGCCCATGGAATACCGACAGACGGAAGCGGCATTGAAAAAGCAAAGCGATTATTGGCTGAGGCAGGATATCCCAATGGCGAGGGCTTCCCGAAATTCACCATCATGTACAACACCAGCGAGGGCCATCAGCAGGTGGCCGAAATGGTGCAGGAGATGTGGAAGACAAACCTGGGTATTGAAACCAATCTTGAAAATCAGGAATGGGCAGTGTTCCAGGACACAAGGAGAGAGGGAGACTACGAGCTTTCCCGCGGTGGATGGCTCACTGACTTCGCAGATCCCATGGGGATGCTTGCGATATTTGTGACGGAAAACAACTACAATGATCCTAACTATAGCAACCCTGATTTTGACGAGCTTCTATCAAAGGCCAATCAAACAATCGGCGCCGAGCACTTTGAGGCTCTTTATGAAGCGGAAAGAATTCTGATGACCGATTTGCCGGTTGTTCCCGTGTATCACTACACCGAGATTTACCTATCGTCCCCGCAGGTAAAGAACTGGACAAGGAGCGTACTCAGTGCACTGGATTTCAGCAGTGCCTACCTTGAAAGATAGGGGTGGAATGGGCCGCGATGAGCGGCCCGCTCCCTGCTCACAGGGACAGAATCGTGAGAAATTACTTCCTTAAGCGTTTCATCTACTCCCTGTTTACGATTTTTCTGGTTGCAACGGCCACCTTCTTCATGATGCGCTCCATACCCGGAGGGCCGTTCACAAGGGAGCGCCCGGTGCCCGATGAAATTATGCGGGCGCTGAACGCCAAATACAATCTGGACGCCCCGCTTGCTGTTCAGTATTTCGACTACATGAAGGGTTTGGTAACCCTTAATCTGGGCCCATCCTTTTCCAGGGTGGGTGTTTCCGTCAATGAGCTGCTTAGGCTTGGTTTTCCGATTACCGCAAGGGTTGGATTTCTTTCGGTTTTGCTCATCATCATGCTTGGCATTCCCGTCGGGATAGTATCCGCGCTGAAGCAGCACCGCCCCCTTGATTACTTCGTTATGTTCATGGCAACCCTGGGAGTTACAATTCCGAGCTTTGTTATAGCCACCCTGTATATCTACATATTCGCCGGGAAACTCGGGTGGGTTCCCAGCTTTGGATTGAGAACCTCCTGGGCCTATATAGGCCCCATACTTGCCTTAAGCGGCTACCCCCTGTCATTTGTGGCGCGGCTTACCCGATCGAGTATGCTGGAGGTTCTAAGGCAGGACTATATTCGAACCGCGCGTGCGAATGGCCTGAGGGAGCTGTCCGTAATCGGCAAACACGCTATAAAAAACGCCTTGATACCTGTTATCACCTATCTAGGGCCTGCCATCGCCGTCCTTATGACCGGCTCATTTGTAGTTGAGCGTATCTTCGCTATTCCGGGAATCGGCAGATACTTTGTGGAGAGCGTGGGCAACCGCGATTACACCGTGATTATGGGGGTTACAGTGCTCTACGCCTCTTTTTATATTCTCATGGTTTTTTTGGTGGATGTTCTCTATGCGATAGTCGATCCGCGAATAAGATTCGATAAGGAAATCGCTTAGATATGCCGCCCAGGGCTGATCTTTTCGAATTTGTCGGTAGGAGAGAGGGCCGGGATTCGGAAAAACTTAAGAAGTCTCTCACCTACTGGCAGGATGCATGGCGCCGATTGAGAAAGCACAAATTGGCCATGGCTGGGCTTCTCGGCGTTTTTTTCATTGTTTCGTTTGCGCTTCTAGGCCCCCTCTTTTCGCGTTTTTCGTACTCGGATCAAATTTTGGACTACGCCAAAACTCCGCCCCGGCTGGATATTTACGAGGTGGCCGATGATTACTATGTCTTCCTAACGCAGGACTATCGCCTGCTCCGTATCAGTGAGGACGGCGAAATACTTGGGCGAGTATTCGATACGGACAAGGACTTGGAGAATAAGGTTTTCACTTTTTTTGATGCCGAGAGGAACTTGGAGATAGAGCTGGATTTCTCCTACAACCTGCTCCCCGGCAGGGAGGCCGACTACGATTTCACCTTCGCGGCCAATGGCGGCACCCCGATAACCGAGGCCGCAAAGACAGTATTCAACAAAACCTATCCCTTCGGAAGTGATTCGGTTGGCAGAAGTATTCTGGTTAGGGTTATGTACGGCGCCAGAATATCGCTTATGGTGGCCTTCGTGGCCTCGCTTGCGAATTTGCTGATAGGCGCCGTTTACGGCAGCATTGCCGGCTATGAGGGGGGCCTCACCGATATTCTCATGATGAGGTTTGTCGATATACTCAATTCCATCCCATTACTCCTCTATGTAATCCTCATCATGGTTTTGGTGCGTAATCGCGGCCTGTGGACCATGATAATAGCGCTGGGGAGTATTTACTGGATTAACATGGCGCGGTTGGTGCGGGGGCAGGTGCTATCCCTAAAAAAACAAGAGTTTGTTTTGGCCGCCATAGCGCTGGGCGTACGGAGACGGGCAATTATATCGAGACATCTGATACCCAACACAATCGGCCCAATTATCGTATCCATGACGATGATGATACCCAGAGCCATCTTCACCGAGGCCTTTTTGAGCTTCATAGGTTTGGGAGTCTCGGCTCCAATGGCATCATGGGGAACTTTGAGCGAAGATGCTCTCGGGGCGCTTCTGTCCTTCCCATATCAATTGTTTTTCCCATCCTTGGCCATTGCGATTACCATGCTATCCTTCAATTTTCTGGGCGACGGCCTGCGTGATGCCTTAGACCCCAGGCTGAGAAAGGGCTAAGACAGTGAGGGGAAAACTGCTTGAGGCCAAGAATGTCAGCACCTCGTTTTATTCACATCTGGGCGAAATTCAAGCGGTTAGAGGCATTTCGTTCCACATAGAATCGGGAGAAGTGCTGGGCATTGTCGGTGAATCCGGCTCCGGGAAAAGCGTTACCGCTCTCTCCATTATGGGCCTGATTGAGCCTCCCGGGAGGATCAAACAGGGCGAGATAGTATTCGGCGGTGAAGACTTGGTAAAAAAAAGTCAGAAAGAGATGGGTGAGTTGCGCGGGGATGAACTGTCCATGATATTCCAGGACCCCATGACATCTTTAAATCCAGTCTATCGCATCGAGAATCAAATGGTTGAGGTTATTCGCTGGCATAGGCGGAATTTGAGCCGAAGGGAAGCCGCCGCCCGGGCGGTTGAAATGATGAGATTGGTTAAAATTCCGGAACCTGAGAGACAAATCAAAAGTTATCCGCATGAATTCTCAGGGGGGATGCGCCAAAGGGTAATGATTGCCACTGCCCTATCCTGCAATCCCAGGCTGCTGATAGCCGATGAGCCAACGACGGCTCTGGATGTAACTATCCAGGCTCAGATTCTGGATTTGATGAACGATTTGAGAGAGCGTATCAATGCCTCGATAGTTTTGATTACCCACGATTTGGGAGTAATAGCCGAGGTGTGCAATAGGGTGATTGTAATGTACGGTGGAATTATTATGGAGAAGGGGAGCGAGAAGGATATTTTTTACAATCCTCAAAATCCATATACGGTGGGATTGCACCAGTCCGTGCCAAAGAGAGATTTGGCAGCTAGCGAAAAACGTCTTAGGCCGATTCAGGGCACGCCCCCGGATTTAATGCATCCGCCGAAGGGCTGCCCCTTCTCACCGCGCTGCTCGTACGCAATGAAAATATGCCTTAGTATACCCCCGCCAACTATCCGCCTGAGCGATACTCACAGCTCCGCGTGCTGGCTGCTTCATGAGGATGCGCCCAGTATTAACGGCTATAGCAAGGGGAGTCTTGTTGACTAATCAAAGCGCTCTTCTGGAAGTCAAGAATCTCCGTAAATACTTCCGAATTCGGGGAGGAAGCGCCCTAATCGGGAAGAAATCATTGCTAAAGGCCGTGGATGGAGTTTCCTTTCATATTGACCGCGGGGAAACCTTTGGGCTTGTAGGCGAGTCCGGCTGCGGCAAGTCCACTATGGGACGAACTATAATTCGCCTATACAATGCCACTGGCGGTGAAGTTTTCTTTGACGGCGCTAACATCACGAATATGAGCGAGAAGAAACTCATCCCCTTTCGCAAGCGCATGCAGATGATTTTTCAGGATCCCTATGCCTCCTTGAATCCTAGGATGACAGTTACCGACATCATCGGAGAGGGCATCTTAGTGCACAATATTTCCAAGGATCAGGAGCGGCAGGATAGGATTTTTGAGCTATTGAATCATGTCGGGCTGAAGCGGGAGCACGCGAATCGTTACCCCCATGAATTTTCCGGAGGGCAGCGCCAGAGGATAGGTATCGCGCGGGCTCTGGCGGTGGAACCGGAGCTGATAATCTGCGATGAGCCGATTTCGGCTCTGGACGTTTCAATTCAAGCCCAGGTCGTCAATATGCTGGAGGACCTTCAGAATGAGCTGGGGCTCACTTATCTGTTTATCACCCACGACTTATCCATGGTTAGGCATATCTCCGATAGAATCGGGGTAATGTATTTGGGAATGTTTGCGGAAATTGCCGAAAGCGGCGAGCTATATGCTCACCCCAAGCATCCATACACCAAGGCCCTCCTGTCTGCCATACCGGTGCCGGACCCCGATTTAACAAGGAAAAACAAGAGGATCATCCTTCGCGGAGATGTTCCCTCGCCGGTTGACCCACCGAGCGGCTGCCGTTTTGCGGGCCGGTGCCCCCTGGTGTCAGAGCTGTGCGCGGAACTCACCCCCGGGCTTAGGGATAGGGGGAAAGGTCACCTCGTAGCCTGTCACAACGTCTAGCCAAAGCGCCTCCCATCCCCCTGGGAGGTGGGAAAGCTGCCTAGGATCACACCCGGTGGGCAAAATTGCTTGTGCGCGAGTAAGCTATTTCAGCAGCTCAGCGGCGCTCATGCCGATTGGAGTGTCCGATCCAAGCTTCACGGCCTTTCGCAGACTGCTCTTACTGCCGGAGACGTTTCCCTGCGCATCCATGCTGAGCGCAGAAAGATACCAGGCAGACTGGGCCGCCTCATCCTTTGGATTGGTATCCAGATAGAGAGCAAGTACTGAGTCAGCCTTTGCGTACTCCCTGCTTTCGATGTACAGGGTGGCCATTACAACCGAATACTCGCCCAGGAAGGGGTCGGACTTGAGGGGGCTGATGCTGGTCAGGGTGTCTCGCGCTGCTCTGGGGTTGCCCAGTATCTGCTCGATTTCTCCCTGACGGAACAGACATTCACGCTGCACCACTCCGGATTCCCACAAGGCACCCTTCATAAACTGCTCCTTAGCGCCAATGAAATTACCCTTGTTCATCAGGATCATTCCTTCCTGGAGATAGTCGGTTGAATCGTCCTCCCAGGTAATGAAATCATCTGCTTTGGTTTTATCCGCTCGAACTGCGGCAACGGTGTTCTTCGATTTGTCGGCGCGGTTAATCAGTGAAGAGAACTTAGAGCCGATTAGCTGACGAAGATTGACAGCTTTGGTGTTATCCTTAACTAAATCGGCATTGCTGTACACCCCGTCCTTCGTAAGAGTAATCTTCCTGGCGCCGGCGGAAAGTTCGGCAAATCCGTTGCCCGAGAGTCGAATGGAGCCCTCGTCCGGGATGAGATCTCCGATTCCTAACTGCTGCCAGGCATTGTTGCCCTTTCGGTATTCTAGGTTGCCATCAAGATAGTCGATTTTGAGATCCACGGCATACAAGGGGGAGGTTAAGCAGAGCAGAACTAACAGCCCCGATACGATTAATAAAACACGTCCTTTCATAATGCTATAATTATATCGTAAAAAAATGTAAATAACAAAAAAAAATCGAAAATATTCTTGGAATTTTTTGGAATAATGAAAAATTGACTAAAGATATCACGTTATAAGAGCTTATACCAGCGGTTTGAAGATGCCCTGTTTGGCGTGATGAGCGCATGCGTTAGACCAGTGCTCCGATGCGGGAAAGATGTTGACAGGTTATTGCTTCTATACTAGTCTTTTGGTAGTATAAGCGGATGGAGAGCTGATGTTTCGATTTAGCAAGGACATGGAATATGCGCTGATCTCCCTGGTGGAGATGTCCCGAGAGGTGAACGAGTCTCTGCTTTCCGCCCGGGAATTGTCAAGGCGGTATACCATCCCGTACAAATTGCTGGCGCTAATCCTTCAGAAACTGAGAGAAGGAGGAGTGGTTCTTTCCGAGATGGGGCCGCGCGGCGGCTACCGGCTGGCGAGGAAACCAGGTTCAATTCGCCTGAAGGAAGTTATCGAAGCCGTTCGAGGGGATGAGCGGATTGTCGACTGTCTAACGGCGGATAGATACTGCGCGCAAAATGAATGCGGATGCGTAATCAAACCCTTCATCCAGGTGTTTCAGGATAGATGGATAAACTTCGTTGAAGGTATTACGCTTGATGAAATTTCGGCACTGTGAGGTTAGGGCGGATGGCGAGTGACCAGGATGTGATGGATGCGCTTTACGATGTTATTGACCCGGAGCTGAATATGAACATCGTCGATTTGGGGTTGGTGTACCGGGCTCAGGTTGTTGAGGAGGGCATAGCGGAGGTTGATTTCACTCTCACCTATCCGGGCTGCCCCCTTGGGGATGTGATTACTTCCGATATCGTATCGAAAATCAAGACACAGACGGATGTGACGAATGTACGGGCCCGTGTGGTCTGGAATCCGCCTTGGAATCAAAACATGATGAGCGAGAATGCAAGGCTCATGATGGGTTATCCGATTTAAACATGGCGCCACACCTGCTAATGGAGAGTTTATGAATCTAATAATCAATAATCTGGAAGCCGGTTTACCGGGAAAAAAGATACTGCGGGGGATATCTATTGAGATACCCGATAATGAAATCCACGCGCTTATGGGGCCTAACGGCTCCGGGAAGAGCACGCTTGCAAACGTTATTGCCGGAAATCCCCAGTTCAAGATTTTCCAAGGCGGCTTCTCCATGGGCGGAACAAAGATTTCCGAGATGGAGGCCTTTGAGCGCGCCTGCGCCGGATTGTTTTTGGCCTTTCAGTACCCCGTCGAAATTCCGGGCATTACAGTGGGGAAATTCCTCAAAAGGGCCGTGGAATTGCGCCGAGGCGAGGAGGGACGATTCAATGTCGCTGAGTACATAGGGGAGCTTAGGGGCATGATGGATTACATGGGAATCAACCAGAGCTTCATTAATCGCTATTTGAACGAGGGCTTCTCGGGTGGGGAGAAAAAAAGAATGGAAATACTTCAGATGCTCATGCTAAAGCCGAATTTCGCTATCTTAGACGAAACCGACTCAGGTTTGGACATTGATGCGCTCCAGGTGGTGGCCAAGGGAATAAACAGGTTGAGAAGAGAGGGCTTCGGAGCGCTCCTAATAACGCATTATCAGAGAATTCTCGACTATATCAAACCGAATAAAGTGCATGTAATGGTTGATGGGCGCATTGTTCTTTCCGGAGGGCCGGAAATAGTGGATGAATTAGAGGCAAACGGCTATGAGTGGGTTAGAGATACAGCGCAATCCGAGAATGTGAGGATGGGGGCATGAAGTCCGTGCCGACAACCGGATTTACGGATTACAAATATGGTTTTTCGTATCCTGACAAGTCTGTTTTCAAGCCGCAAAAGGGGCTCTCGGAGGGCCTAGTAAGGGCAATAAGTGAAAAGAAGCGCGAGCCGGAGTGGATGTTGGAATATCGGCTGCGAGGTCTGCGGGCCTTTCTTCGAAAACCAATGCCAAATTGGGGGGCGCGGATTGGAGATATTGATTTCGATGATATCCACTACTATGCTAAGCCCTCGGTGAATCAGGTGTCCTCATGGAAGGATTTGCCGGAGGATATTTTGAAAACTTATGATCGCCTGGGCCTGCCTGAGGCTGAGAAGAATTTCCTGGCGGGCGTTGGCGCCCAGTACGATTCGGAGGTGGTTTATCACTCGATTCATGAAGAGCTGAAAAAGAAGGGGGTGCTCTTCCTGTCACCGGAGCAGGCGGTGAAAGAATGCCCGGAGATTGTTCAAAGATATTTCGGAACCATCGTTCCATTCAATGACAACAAGTTTGCGGCGTTAAACACGGCGGTTTGGTCGGGTGGAAGCTTCATATACGTCCCACCGAATGTGAGGGTTGAGATTCCTCTGCAGGCCTATTTCCGGATTAACTCGGAGAATTTCGGCCAGTTCGAACGCACACTCATCATCGTGGACGAAAACAGCTTTGTCCACTATATTGAGGGCTGCACCGCGCCGGTCTATACCACCGATTCACTGCATAGCGCCGTAGTGGAAATTGTGGCGGAGAGGGGGGCTAGGGTTCGGTATTCCACAATCCAGAACTGGTCTGGCGATGTCTATAACCTCGTTACCAAGCGGGCCTACGCTGCCGAGAAAGCGACGGTCGAATGGGTGGATGGGAATATCGGCTCCAAGCGCACGATGAAGTATCCGGCTGTATGGCTGATGGGAGAGGGCGCACATGGGGAAGTGCTATCCATTGCCTTTGCGGGAAGGGGGCAGGAACAGGATGCCGGGGGAAAGATTATCCATGCGGCTTCCAATACTTCCAGCATGATTACCAGCAAATCGATTAGCAAGGATGGAGGCGTCGCCACTTATCGCGGCCTGATCAAGGTGTCCGAGGGCTTGAAGGGTGTGAAAAGCCATGTGGTTTGCGACGCGCTGATTCTCGATGAGAGCTCCATAAGCAAGACTTTCCCATATATGGAAATTGGGTCCGAGGATGTTTCCATTGAGCACGAGGCGAAGGTTAGCAAGATTAGCGAGGATCAGCTTTTTTACCTGATGGCGCGCGGCCTGTCTGAAGAAGAGGCCTCTATGATGATTGTCAATGGTTTTTTGGATCCGCTGGTAAAGCAGCTGCCGATGGAGTATGCGGTGGAGCTCAATCGCCTAATAGAGCTGGAAATGGAGGGAAGTGTGGGATGATGAATTCGCTTAAGGAATCGGCTGACGGGCTCTTTAGGCGGATAACCTGGCCGAGCGCCGACGAGGAGAACTGGCGGCGCACCGACCTGGCGCGTCTTCTGCCCCGGGGAGCCTTGGATTCGAATGCCAATCTTTCTGCCAAGATACGAGACGCGAAGGACAAAATCGCCGAATCGCTGTCGCTGCCGGAGGGCTATGCCGGGAGAATTGTGAGTGAAAACGGATTTGTGGTAGGGCTATATCCTTCCAAGCCATTGACGGATGCCGGTTTCAATCTGCGATGGTGCGCACCGGACAATTTCCCTGAAACCCTCAGAGAAATGGGAGAGGCCGAGTTAAAAGAATCTGAGGAGAGGATAACGGCCTGGCACTATCGTGACATGCCTGGCTGCCTAGTGCTTGAGTTGATTGGAAACTTTGACAAGCCCATACTGGTGGAAGAGCATCTGGTTGCCGGGGATTCCGGAAGCGCAGAGGAAGCTCTGCCCTCGATTCCTCACCTCCATATCGTGGCTGCACCGGGCGCGAAGGGGTTTGTTATTTGGTCTTTGGAAGGGGCTCCAAAGCATGATAAAACCGTAACGCCCATCATCAATGGTGGCCTTACTGCCTTTATCTCACCCGGAGCAGAGCTGGATATAACCTTGAGGCAGAATCTCGGAGCATCGGTTGCGGCGTTTTTGCACGGTTTCTTTGATGTGAAGAAAGATGCCAGCGTGGAATTTCGAGAGTCTCATTTTGGATCTGCCCTGTTAAAGACACGCACCAAGGCCTCTCTAAGTGGAGCGGGGGCCAATGCTCAGTTAAATGGGGTCTACTTGGCGGCGGAGGGCAGACACTATGATATCGGCACTATTCAGGAGCATCGTGTCCCCCATGCCACCTCAAACGCGCTGTACAAGGGGGCGGTGGTGGATCGCGCCATATTCCAGGGGCTGATAAACGTGTGGCCCCATGCCGCAAAAACCGACGCCTATCTCACCAACAACAATCTTATTCTAAGCGCCGGGGCACGCTCGGACTCGCTTCCGAAACTGAACATTTTTACGGACGATGTCAAATGCAGCCACGGTTCAACAACCGGACGGCTTGATAAGAACCAAATTTTCTATCTGGAAACCCGCGGGTATTCGCCGGAAGAGGCTGCTTTCGAGCTTATTCGCGGATTCCTGCTGGAGGCCTTTCTCAATGCGCCAGCCCCCGCCCGGGGAATGTTTGAGTGTGATATCGATTCCCTGCTTAGCGTGAGTGGATTATGGGCCGATGGGTGAAGGCCGCCAAACTGTCGGAGTTTGCCGCTCTTCCTAATCATCAGCCATCTCTGGCGGTTGAGGTGGAGGGCTACGATATTGTAGTTTTCAAGCTGCCGGATGGATGGGGCGCCCTAGATGATACCTGCTCGCATGAGTACTCGAAGCTTTCTTCCGGTGAAGTTTGGAATGGGCGTGTGTATTGCGAAAAGCATGGTTCATCCTTTGATTGTAAAAACGGCGAGGTCCGGGGCTTGCCCGCCACCGATGGTGTGAGCGCCTTCCCCGTCGAGCAGAGAGACGAGGATATCTATGTACAGCTGCCCGATTACAGCTAAAGGATGATCTAAGTGATTTCAGGCGCTTCCGGTATTGATTCCAAAAACGAATTGGGTGATGAAATCCGAGAAACCTTTCCTCTGCTCGCCAACAACCCGGGGCTTTCGTATTTCGACAACGCCGCTACCAGCCAAAAACCCGAAGCTGTGCTTAGCGCTATGAATCGATACTATAGGGAAGAAAATGCCAATGTTCACCGCTCCCTATATAAACTGGCCGAGATTTCCACCCTGGCGCTGGAGAATTCCAGACGCGCTGTAGGCCGGTATTTGAATGCCGCCTCGCCGCGGGAAATAGTTTTTACCAAGGGCAGCACCGAGAGCCTGAATCTCTGTGCCTGGAGCCTGGGAGATATCCTCCTCAGTCCGGGCGATATTGTGCTTGTGAGCATCCTTGAGCACCATTCCAATTTTGTCCCGTGGCAGCAGGCAGCCAGGCGCACCGGTGCGGAGCTCGTAGCCATTCCGGCCAATGAGGATGCCACGCTGGATATGAATTTTTTTAAGAAGTTGGAGAAAGACGGGAGGGCAGGGAGAGTGCGCATTGCCGCCGTCGCTCACATTTCGAACGCCTTTGGAACAATTCACCCTGTGCGCGCCATCTCTGCCTGGTGTCGGAAGCATGGTGTCGTCATGGTGCTGGATGCGGCCCAGTCGCTGCCCCATCTGCCGGTTGACGTTCAGGCCGCGGGTGTGGATTTCCTGGTTTTTAGCGGCCACAAAACTTACGGGCCAATGGGTGTGGGGGTTCTTTGGGGCCGTGAGGAATGGCTGGAAAAGATGCCCCCATGGCAGACCGGAGGCGAAATGATATCCACGGTAAGGCTTGAGAAATCCACCTGGAACGAGCTGCCGTATAAATTCGAGGCCGGAACCCCAAATGTCGCCGCTGCCGTGGGTTTGGCGGCGGCTCTGGACTGGATAAGCACGATGGGCCTCTCCCGCCTGGAGGCCCGTGAAGTAAAACTGGGCGCATACACCTACGAAAAACTTGCATCCGTTGATGCTTTGAAGCTTTACGGGCCAGCCGATCTAGGTAGACGGCGGGGAGTGTTTTCCTTCAATTTGGAAGGGATTCACAGCCACGATGTGGCCCAGTACCTGGACAGGGAGCAAATAGCCATCCGCTCGGGTCACCACTGCGCCCAGCCGGCAATGCGGCTTTTGGGTATACAGTCCACCGCTCGAGTCTCCCTGGCCCCGTACAATACCGCCTGCGAGGTAGACCGCCTGAATGACGCGATAGAAGGCGCGAAGGAGTATTTCCGGCGATGAACGAGCTGGATGCCCTCTATATGGAGATAATACTCGATCACTATAAATACCCGCGCAACAGGGCCGATCTATCCCATATAGCCGACGAATACCTGCATGAGAATCCCTCCTGCGGCGATTCGCTCAAATTGGAACTTCTTGTCGGCAGAGGCGGTAGAATTGAATCGCTGCGTTTTGATGGCCACGGCTGCGCCATCAGCACTGCGTCGGCCTCTCTGATGAGCGAGCGCCTCATTGACAAAACCCCCGAACAGGCCAGAGAGCTAATTGATGTTTTTCTTAAGGTGCTGCGCGGCGAGGAGAGCCCTAATAGGCTAGGGGAGTGGGGAGATTTAATGGCGCTTGGAGGGGTCACCCAATTTCCCCTGCGGGTGAAATGCGCCGCGCTTGCCTGGCATGCGGCAAGGAAGAGCTTGGAGGGGCGCACGGAATAAAACTGGGCGGGGTATGAAGCAAATTGTAATTTGGGAGCCAAAATGAGAAGCAACATTAACACGAGCCGTGCGCCCGGAGCCATCGGGCCCTACTCTCAAGGAATCTGCGCGGGGGGATTCATCTTCGTTTCCGGCCAGCTGCCGGTGGATACGAAGAGCGGTGAGATTCCCGAGGGAATTGTGAGCCAAACCGAGCAGAGCCTAAGAAATGTGCGGGCCATCCTGGAAGTGGGCCGCTGCACGATGAAGGATGTTGTCGAGGTTTCGGTCTTCCTGAAAGATATGAACGACTTTGCCGAGATGAACAAGGTCTATGAGCGGTTTTTTGAAGCGCCTTACCCCGCAAGGGTGGTCGTGGAAGCGGCCGGGCTTCCGATGGATGTGTCGGTGGAAATCAGGGCAAGCGCAGTTGGGGGCGATAGCGGCCCTTTGAAAGCTGAATCGGTTAATTAGTGTTCTTATAAGTAAATAAGACTTTGTTGCAGTATAATAGCGCCTTTTTGCGTCTTGTAAGCTGCAGCCTAAAAAGACAGAATACGGGAGGAGGGCTCATGTCTGTTGTTTTGAAGAAAAATTTTACATTTGAGCAGCCGCTGTGTGAGGAAATATTCAGGCGCAAATATATGCTGCATGGCGAGAAATCGGCAGAAGAGGTGTTTAGGGGCGTGGCCAGGGAAATTGCCTCCGCGGAAGCCTGGCCGCTGCGGGCAGAAACTGAGGAATGCTTTTATCGGGAAATTCATACGGGACGTCTTATTCCCGCGGGGCGCATTCTGGCAAATGCCCGCTCCAACAGCCCCATGAAGAATTACAACAACTGCTTTACCATTGATGTCGAAGATTCCCTGGAAGGCATATATGACTCTTTGAAAGAGGATGCCGTGATAAGCAAGATGGGCGGGGGTGTGGGATTTGATATTTCCAAGCTTCGCCCCAAGGGCGACCCCCTCTCAGGCGGAGGCAAATCCTCCGGCATAGTCAGTTTCTTAAGAATATTCAATCAGAGCGCGAAGACAATCATGACGGGTGGTCAGCGAAGAAGCGCTCACATTGCCCTCCTGGATATTTCCCACCCCGATGTAGAGGAATTCATCGAGGTGAAGCAGGGTGATGCAAATAAGGAGCTCACTCAGTTCAATATCTCGGTGAAAATCACGGATGACTTCATGAACGCCGTAGAACATGATGAGGATTTTGACCTGCATTTTGGCGGCAAGGTGTATAAAACCGTTCGCGCGAGGGAGCTTTATGATAAGCTGGCGCGGCATGCCTTTATGCACAACGAACCTGGAATTTTCAATGCGGATACCGTAGAGAGATTCAACAACGGTTACTGGGCTTTCGCGATGGACAGGGTAAACCCCTGTGGAGAACTCGTGATGCCCGCCTACTCCCTATGCTGTTTGGCTGCGATGAAACTTTCGGAGTTTGTAACCGAGCCCTTTACCTCTGATGCAGGCTTTGATTATGAGGCGTTTACCAAATCCGTGGAGGTCGGAATACGTTTTCTGGACAATGTACTCGATGTGACGGCGTATCCCCTGGACAAAATTGAAGTATTCTCCAAGCAGTGGAGGCGCATCGGCTTGGGCTTCACGGCTCTGGGAACGGCTCTGACCATGCTGGGCATCACCTACGGATCCGAGGAATCAGTCAAATTTGCGTCGCGAATGTCAACCACGCTGCGGGATGCCAGTTACCGGGCCTCAGCCAACCTGGCCGCCGAAAAGGGCGCCTTCCCCGCCTTCAATGCCTCCTCCATTTTGACCGCTAATTTCATCCGCGGCCTGCCCGGGGATATCAGGGCTCTAATCGCTAAGCAGGGTTTGCGGAACATACAGATGAATACCGTGGCTCCCACCGGCACAACAAGTCTTTCCGTGGGGCAGAATTGTTCCAGCGGAATTGAGCCCGCCTTTGCGCTTCAATACGAGCGCAACATCCGGGTAGGAATAGGCGACGAAATTACAACCGAAACGATCTATGATGCGGCTTGGCTGTCCTGGAAGGAAAAAAAAGGGCAGGATCAGGCTGCTCCTCCCTGGATGGTAACAGCGGCGGACATAGATCCTTACCGCTCGATAGATCTTCAGGCCGCCATTCAGCAGAACATTGATCACTCTGTTTCAAAAACTCTGAATCTCCCCCCCGGCACCACCTTCGACCAGTACAAGGATCTCTTCCTCTATGCCTACAAAAAGGGGCTCAAGGGCTTTACCACTTTCAATCCCGAGGGCAGCATGAGGGGCGTTTTGGAGCATTTGAAAAGGGGCGGCGATAAATCCATATCGCGCAATCCCGCACCTGTCCGCCCCCGCGAGCTGCCCTGCGAGATACACCACGTGAAGGTGAGGGATAGGAGGTACATTGTAGTAATCGGAAAACTCAACGGCAGCCCCTATGAAGTGTTCTGGATTGATGTGCCGGACGACGGAAAAATCAACATCAGCGGATTTACGAAAGGCGTGGTGCGCAAGGTGAAAAAAAGGCAGTACAACCTGGTTGTGAAGGATAAGAATCCCCCCCTTGAATTAAAGAACTTCACCAGGGTGTACGATACCCCAAATGCATCGCTTGCCAGATTCATATCGATGGCCCTGCGGCACGGCACCCCCCTGCAGTTCGTCATAAGGCAGCTGCAAAAGGACACCCATTTTACCGATTTCGAGAGAGTTGTGGGCCGAATACTTAAGAAGTACATCCGCGATGGAGAGGAGATAATCACTGGTGATTGGCTCTGCCCCGAGTGCAAAACAGGGCTTGTCTTTCGTGAGGGCTGTGCCACCTGCCCTGCCTGCGGGTGGAGCAGGTGCAGATAGCAAAAATTCAAAAATTATCGGGGAGAGAGCCGATACGAAATCCTGCATTGAGAGAGTGTTGAACCATGCTCCCCCGTGTGCTCTTTAGTGGGAAGCCTGGTCTCTTGGGGCTATGGTTTTTGCAGCACCAGGGCCTTGAAGATATCCCCCCGCTCAAATTCATGGCGAAACATGCCGAAACTGGCGGCCCCAGGAGAGAGGATAACCGCATCTCCGCTTTCAGCCTCTCTCCGCGCCGCAGCAACGGCGGCGGCCATGCTGTGCTTGGCATCTTCGATTTCCAAACCCATGGCGCGCAGGTGGGGAAGCCAAATATCGGTTGCGCTGCCGGCAAGCATGATGATGCGTTTTGCCTTTCTTGCGGCCCCATCGAAGGGAGAGAAGTCCAGTCCCTTGTCGGCGCCGCCGGCAATCAGTATTACCGGGCGGTTTACTGCCAGCACAGCGGACGCGGCGGCCTCCGGTATCGTGGAGGCCGTGTCATCGTAGTAGCGAATTCCATCGCGCTCCAGAAAAAACTCCATACGGTAGGGTATCCCCGCAAAGCTTGACGAGGCTTCCAGAATCTCCTTGGAATTCAAACCCCAGAGCCGCGCCAATGTGCCCGCGAAGAGAAGATTCAAGCGAAAGGCCCCGCCCGGCACTCGAAGCTCCCTGGCTATCAATGGTTCTCGTCTCGTTCCGCCGCTGAAGTATCCCACCTGCCTGCTGTCTATGAACGAGCCCTCGAAAAAACTCTCCCGCGGCTCACTGTTTCGCACCAGATATGATTTGGCCCTTGACGCCTTACTCCATTTTCGTCCGTATTCATCATCCGGGAAAACCGAGAAATCATTCTCGCCTTGGAGCTCAAATATTACGGTTTTATCGGCCTCGTAGTCGGCAAAGGTGTTATAGCGGTTTTGATGGTCGTGCATCAGATTGGTTATACCCGCTATTCTGGGCCGAAGAAGTCCCCTGCCCTGAAGGTCTGCCAGCTGCCAGGAAGAAAGCTCTAGAATTACCGGATCCTCCGGTTTCAGAAGATGAGCAAATGCAAGAGGGCTGACAGTTATGTTCCCTCCGAGCCGTGTCCCCGGATGATGGGGTTTGAGGAAGTGAAGGAGCGCCGATGCCGCGGTTGACTTGCCCTTGCTGCCGGTTAGGGCGAAAACAGGTGATTCACAGTCTCTTAGGAATAGCGAGAGATCGGTCTCGACATTGTCCCTCTCTGCGATCCAGGGCGATGAGGGGGGCACGGCTGGGTTTTTGACTATGATGTCGGCCCAGTCAAAGTCTTCCAGGCGATGCCCGCCGAGAACGAATTTGATATCCAGGTCTGCAAGGGTTTCAACCGAAGGTTGGATGACCTTCTCCGGGTTAAGGTCGGTGCAGCGCACCTCAGCTCCCATTCGAACAAGGTAGCGCGCAGTTTCGACGCCGCCGCCATGAAAACCCAATCCCATCACCAGGGCGCGAATACCCTTTAGACGATTTTTTCCCATAATTTTTTAACTCTAGACTATATGAAGCGCGGCTTTTGTTTGGCAAGACCGCGATTAGCAGATAGAATGCGACGTTAATGAGGTTTTTTGAATGATAGATTGGTGGCAGCAATTGCCTGAACGAATTAACCCGGTGCTTTTTTCGATTGGCCCTCTCGAAGTGCGATACTACGGGCTGATGTATATAGTAGCGTATCTGATAGTATACGGGCTGGCGAGATGGAGGCTCAAGCGGGAGCCCCGCTTCAAAATGAATTTTGAGCAGCTGGACGGGCTTATGATAGCCCTGATGATAGGCATGCTGGTTGGGGCGAGGCTTGGATACGTGCTCTTCTATAATCTCGGCTACTACATTGAACACCCGCTGGAGGCCATTTTACCCCTGGAATTCCAGGATGGAGCCCGGTTTGTCGGTTTTGCAGGCATGTCCTATCATGGCGGCTTAGTGGGGATTATATTGGCCGCCATTATTGTTCTTCGGAAATATCGACTTGATTTCTTTCTGGTTGTCGATCTCGTTGTGCCTTGCATCCCGCTTGCTTACACCTTTGGAAGGCTTGGCAATTTTATTAACGGGGAGCTATATGGCCGTGAAACCAGCATGGCAATTGGAATGCGCTTTCCGGATGCGCCGGGTACGGCCCTGCGGCACCCTTCCCAGCTGTATGAGGGATTTTTCGAGGGGGTAGTCTTATTCTGCATACTCTGGCCCTTGAAGAACCGCTTGGGCGTTAGGGGGGCCAATATTGCCTTGTATCTTGCTGGTTATGGGGTATTCAGATTTCTCATCGAGTATGTACGAGAGCCGGATGCCCACCTAGGGCTGATATTTCTTGGGCTTTCAATGGGGCAGCTGCTCTGTCTGGGGATGATTATCTCCGCGGCGTTTTTGTATATCTTCCTACTCCGGCGCGAAAGATCCGGAAGATAGGTGCGCTTCTGCCTCCCTGAATACGTTTTCGGCAGTGAAGCCAAGTTTTTCATCAAGTACGCGGGCCGGTGCGGAGTACCCGAAGCTCTCCAGCCCAAATACCCTGCCCTCAGGGCCGGTTAGCCCTTCTAGGGTGATAGGCAGCCCGGCGCTGAGCCCGAATTTGGGCACTTCGGCGGGAAGGACGGTTTCCTGGTAGGATGGGCTTTGGCTGCGAAAGAGACCCTCGGAGGGAATCGAAACCACGCGAACCCTTCTACCCCTGGCCCGCAGTAGGGGGGCCGCCGCCGCTATGGTGGAAACCTCGGAGCCTGATGCAAGAAGGATGATATCCGGTCTCCCCGGGCAGTCCTCCACTATGTAACCTCCACGGCTGGCCTGTAGGGCTTCCCGGTAGCGATTCCGATCAGCCGATGGCAAATCGGCTATGTTTTGACGGCTGAGTATGAGCGCCGTTGGCGTATAGCGGTTTTCGAGGGCGAGCTTCCATGCAACGGTGGTTTCGGCTCCATCAGCGGGGCGCAGCACTAGGAGGGAGGGTCTGCCGGAGTGATTTCTCAATTTCTCCAGGAGTCGTATCTGCGCCTCGTGCTCCACCGGCTGATGGGTGGGGCCATCCTCTCCAACCCGGAAGGCGTCGTGGGTCCAGACATAGATTACGGGCAGCTCCATCAGGGCGGCAAGGCGCACGGCTGGTTTCATATAGTCCGAGAACACGAGAAAAGTGCCTCCGGCGGGAATTACGCCGCCGTGGAGCGCAAGGCCGCTCAGTATGGCCGCCATGCTCAATTCGGAAACACCGGCCTGGAGGAATGCGCCCCTAAAATCACCGTTGCTAAAGGCCCCTGCTTTTTTCAGGAAACCGTCGGTTTTATCGGAATTTGAAAGGTCTGCCGATGAAACAATCATGTTTTCAACCCTGCCGGCCAGCCAGGATAGGACGGCGGCGGACGCGGCGCGGGTGGCAATGCCGGGCTTCTGTTCCACTTTGGAGAAGTCCAGATTGGGAATCTCACCGGCTATCCAGGAGGCAAGCTTTGCGGCTTTCTCACTGTTACCCCCGGCCCAGGCTTCCTTGGCTTTCTTCCTTTCCCTCGCAGCGTCTTTCTTGTCTTCGATGATTCTGGCCATGGCGTCGGAGATTCCCGCAAGAGGCGCAAAGGGGTCTTCCGGATTGCCGCCAAGATTTGCGATGGTAAGCCTTGGATCGGCTCCCGCGGCGCTTAGCGGCTGGCCGTGGGTCGATACTCTGCCCTCGAAGGGATTGCCGTCGGCATCAAGGCTTCCCAAGCCCATAATGGTTTTGCCAATGATAAAAGTGGGTCGATGCTTTTCGGAGACAGCGTTGTCCAAGGCCGAGCGGAGTTCTGCCAGTTTTGTTCCATCCGCCTCAATTACGTTCCAGCCCCAGCTGCGGTACTTGGCGGCAGTGTTCTCGGAGCTAACCTCGGAGGTTGGGGTGGAGAGCTGAATGCTGTTGGAATCGTAGAAGAGTATCAGGTTATCCAGACCCAGCTTACCTGCGATGCGCCCGGCTCCCTGTGATATTTCTTCCTGCACTCCGCCGTCTGAGATAAAGGCGAAGTGCCTGTGAGCCAGGTGAGAGCCGAAGCGGGCCTGTAGGAATTTATCTGCAATTGCCGAGCCCACGGCAAAGACATGTCCCTGCCCCAGAGGGCCTGAGGTATTCTCGACTCCGCGGGATACATCCAGTTCGGGATGCCCCGGCGTTGAACTGTCCCACTGGCGAAAATTCTTCAGATCCTCGATGCTGTAGAATCCGTAGAGGCTGAGCGCTGCATAGAGCATGGGTGACATATGGCCGGGATCCAGGAAAAAGCGATCGCGCTCGAACCAGTTGGGATCCGAGGGATCGAAGTTGAGGTATTCCGCGAAGAGGAGGCTTACGTATTCGGCGCCTCCCATGGCGCCGCCGGGATGGCCGCTGCCTGCCCTTTCCACCATAGCCACGGAGAGGATGCGAATCTGGTTTGCGATTGTGTTTAGAATTTTATCGTCCATCTCTGATCCTAGCAAAGCAGGTTCGGCGCTTGTAGGAAATCCTAATCATTCTTCACTGAAAATTTCGGCCGTAAAGGCCTCCAGCCTGGCCTTTGGATTCTCCCAGCTCCTATCTGCCAGGCCAGCCTTATTACAGAGCCCGGAGAGATATGCGCCCCTGTCCCAGCCCTGCTCGCCTGGCACTTGGGGCAGGAGAAGCCCGCTTCTTGGCCCGAGCGACAGCATAAGGCCGTGGATGCCCACCACCACCTCTTCGGCTGTGATGGAAAAGAATTCCGAAAGCCTTGAGATTTCTATCACAACCCGATTGAGCTCCTCCTTGGCAAGGGATGGGAAGCGTGGATCCTCGAAGGCGGCGGCCCTGGCCATTTGGGCCACGGTGGCGCCGATGGGAGCATTTGAGCGCAGCCGCCCAATGCAGCCGCGAAGATTGCCATCGAGCTTGAGGGTTACAAAAACGCCGCCACTTCCCGCAGGAAGGGGAGGGCGCTGCTTTGGAGTGATCCCCAGGCCCTCTGAAATCGCGTTTCGGGCAATGGCGAGCAGCCCTTTGCGGTCTTCAGGAGAGGTGATTTTCTTCATTGTGATACCTCGCGCGGCGGAACATTCTTTAGAAAGGTGGATAATGCGGCAGCCGAGAAGAATACCAGGTATATTTTCCAGGGCAGTTTACGGGAACTGAGCAGGGGCGGCAGAGTCATCCAAGTCACCCTGGCTGCCTTATCCTGTGGAAATCCATAAATCCCCGTCGAAATAGCCGGATAGGCCAGGCTTTGCGCTCCCAATTCGGTGGCTAGCTCGAGGGAATTTCGATACGCCGCCGCAAGCAGCTCTTCTTCTCGGTTTTGTCCCCCCTTCCATACGGGGCCTACAGTGTGGATTACCCACCTACAGGGCAATTTCCCCGCCCCGCTTGCAACGGCCTCTCCAACGGGAAGTCCGGATGGATATTGGGCATCGCGGATTCTCCTGCACTCTGCCAGAATATCCGGTCCTCCCGCCCTATGAATCGCGCCATCAACACCGCCTCCGCCAAGCAGTGAAGAGTTGGCCGCGTTCACCACCGCATCAACTTTGAACGTGGTAATATCCCCGCTTGAGGCTTCAATCCGCCCATTGAACCATTGCATGCAAGCCCTCCTGGACCTTATGCTACTAAAGAATGTCCCAGTCCCAGCAGTATAGAGCATTATTTGCCGCCGTGCTACTGCTAAACGCCGTTTTTTCGCCTGCCCAGGTAACTTCGACGCAGGGGCCTGCGGAGGCCCGGGGATTCTCGGTGGCAAACCTCCATCTCTATCCGCTTGGCTGGTCCTCCGAGGGGCGGTGGGGCGCCTTAATCGGCACTGACAGGAAACCCGGTCAATCGGAAATCATCATTCTGGTGATTGATGCCATCACCGACGAAATACTCCACCGCTCCAGCCCTCTGCCTTGGAGTGGGCAGGCATCAATTGCCGCTTTCTGGGAACGTCACGCCCGGCGGGTTGATGAAATCATCGCCACTTACAAGTTGGAGCCATCCCTCCGCCCCGATGTCAGGGATGCCCATCTTTACACCGGGGGCTATAGCTACGAGTTCGTATTGGAGGCAGGCACGCAGTCGAGCCGGGGCTACAGCCTCAGCATCAAATCTTCCCGGGGCGATTTCAAAAGGATTTACGCGAGTCCTCCTGGGGTGCAGGTGGATGGGGTCAAACTGCTTGGCGTGTTCGTAAGCCCCTTCGAGCAGCGTGCATTGGCGGTTGTTTACGAGGACGGATCCTATCGCTTTGTCGGCGCCCATCTAACCCTTGGTTTCAATCGCGGGCCGAACAAGTTTCCGGCAAAGATCGCGGGCAGCTCGGATGCCCTGATATCCGCTATAATCAATGGGCAGTACTATCTGGTAAAGAACAGACTGACCTCTGGTTTCAATCCCAATCAAAGGGACTCACGCGGTTATTCGGGAGTGTTGATTGCGGCCCGCCTTGGGCATTGGCTCATAGTGAATGAGCTCCTAGCGGCAGGCGCATCCCCCGACGGCAAAGACAGCGAGGGCAGAACAGCCCTCCACTACGCGGCATTTGCCCAAAACGAGGCGGCGGTTCGAAAACTGCTCTTCGCTGGCGCCAATCCCAGAGCCAAGGATGATGGCGGCCTAAGCCCGGCGCAGCTTGCCGTTCGTCCCGAGCTTAGGGCCCTGTTAAGATAGCATGGGAATTATCCCCTAATGGTAGGTTGGGGTTTCGTTGAATATCTCTGGTGATTCTTTGCCCTAATTCTTGGGATATATCCCTATATATGGTGTAACCTGGACACCTCTAAAAACGGCATTTCCAGGTTGGATTCGATGTGATCTTGGGTGTTTTGTAGTTTCGCAAGCGGTGTGACACTTTTCCATGTCGTCAGTTTTTTGACTTCTTTCGTGGTTTTG
>Ga0056121_1000072_pt1 | contig 50239 bp, 40 predicted proteins | sample WorMetHEROISLAND_FD_83872 | JGI IMG/M metagenome (GOLD analysis project Ga0056121, IMG submission 83872) | Marine gutless worms symbiont microbial communities from Max Planck institute for Marine Microbiology, Germany - Olavius sp. 1 HERON ISLAND ...
GGCGTAAGGCGTAAGGCGTAAGGCGTAAGGCGTAAGGCGTAAGGCGTAAGGCGTAAGGCGTAAGGCGTAAGGCGTAAGGCGTAAGGCGTAAGGCGTAAGGCGTAAGGCGTAAGGCAAAAAACCAGCTTACGCTTGAAAGTCAAGCTAAAACCGGTCTTCGTTTTCAGATTTTGCCCTTGGTGTTAACCCTATGCGCTTTGCGCCATGCCCTATGCGTTGGGCTTGAAGAGCCCAACCAGCCACCCAGGCTTGTCGCTCATGATGCCGTCCACGCCCAAGGCCAGTGCGCGCTCCACCTGGGGCCGGGTGTTGCAACTGTAGGTGAACACCTTCAGGCCGCGCTTTAAAGCCCAGATTATCACCTCTTCAGATAGAATCTTTTTTTCCAGACAAACTGCCGCTAAAAAATCCAGAGCCGGGTTACCCTGCATCAGCGTCGCAACGGGCACACACCAGGCACCGCTTCCATCTGTATTGAGCACATACTGCAGCTGCGGGGCAGTCTGGTTGGCCCGGGCGAGCACATCCGGATCAAAGGAGAGGATATAAATATTTGCCTGTATGCCAACCGGCAGGCAGGTAATCGCCGACACGACCTTGTCGGTCAATTCAGCCGATCGACCGGACACCCGGTCTGGTCCTCTGGACTTGATTTCAATGAGCAGCCGGGTCCGCCGGCTGAAGCGTTTAAGCATGTCTGCCAAAGTAGGTATTCTGACAAAGGGTCCCTTTTGCCTGAGATCGAGCGCCTGCAGCTGCTCATAGGTGTATGCTGAAATTCGTTTGCGGCTGCCTGAGACATGATAGGCGGTGGGGTTATGAAATAGTACCGGTATCCCGTCTCTGGATAGCTGCACGTCAGTCTCGATGCCGTCGACACCATGGTCCACTGCGATTTTAAACGCCTCACAACTATTCTCGGGCGCCTCTTCGTGTGCACCGCGATGCGAAATCAATAGGGTTTTTTTTCGGGGTGTATCAATCAGCATATCGAGTTATCATCAAAGGTAATTGTCCTAATTCATCGCTCGCGTCCTGAGCAAAACCCCGCAGAGAGCATGGCGCAAAGCGCACAGCGTTAACACCAAGGGCAAAATCTGAAAACGAAGACCAGTTTTAGCTTGACTTTCAAGCGTAAGCTGGTTTTTTGCCTTACGCCTTACGCCTTACGCCTTACGCCTTACGCCTTACGCCCTATGCCTTATGCGACTTTGCCAGTGTTTCCTTCATGAAGAAGGTGCAGATCAGGGCAATGACGGCACTGCCGGCGAGTACCAACAGCATAACCTGGTAAGCTTTCGGATCGTAGGCCCCCGCAACTGTCTTGGGCCAGTTGTCCAGAATCTTTCCCAGCACCGGCATGAAGACGGCACCCCCAAGGAAGGGAAACAGGTTGACCGTGCCGACCGAGGTTCCGGCAATCTCCACCGGGAAAAGCTCCTTTGTGGTTGTAAACCCGATGACAACAATTGAAGAGGCAAAAACCGAAAAGCAGAAAAAGACAACGTACAACACCCACCTGGGAAGCCCGGCAGGAAAGAAACAGAGCAAGATCATTTCGACAGCCAGAGCCGAGGTGCAGATGAGAAACACTTTCTTGCGACTCTTGAGTACTTTATCGGAGAGATAACCCAAAAACGGACTGCCGACGATCATGCCCCAGGCAATCATACTTAAAATAGCTCCGGCTTCGGCCCGGCTCATGCCGTAGACATGCATGAGATAAGGCCCGCCCCAAAGACCGCCGAATCCGAAGAATATACCGCAATCAAAGAAAAACCAGATGGCCACCGGCCAGAAGTGTTTTTCACTGACCACCTTGAGAGCCCCCTCGACAAGCCCGATTTCCACGGGTTTGGGAGCGGCTGTCCCATCCTGGCTGTCGATCTCCATGGGGGACGGCCAGCCTTTGTCTGATGGACGGTCGCGCACGATCACCCACACCAGGATTACGATGATAAAGGTACAAACGCCGATGAGATCGAAAGAGAGCCGCCAGCCGATACTGGCGGTCATGGCCGCCAATAGCCAGGTGGCGGCCATGACTCCGACCCCACCTACCGCGTTGAGGATCCCGGCCATCATGGCAAATTCCGTTGCGCGGAACCACTGGGACAAAATCTTCATCGTGGGAATGAAAACCATGGAAACCCCGATACCCACCAGGATACGCCCGACAAACGCGATGTTGATGTTGGGGGCCAAACCGAAAACCAGGCTGCCGGCCGAAGCGGCCAGCAGAAAGACCGTAACCGCTTTGCGAGGGCCAATTGAATCGGACAGCAAACCGGCCGGTAACTGCATGGCTGCATAGCAGTAAAAGTAAATCGAACCGAGCAGCCCCATGACACTGGCGGTCGTGTTGAAGTCCCTGACAATATCGTTGGCTACCACCGAGAGCGACAATCGGTGGAAATACACGAAGAAATAGGCCAGCGCGAGGATAGCAAAAATGATCCAGCGAAATTTAAGCATTTTTACGGCAGTTGCGTTGGTCATCTGCTTGCTCCTTTAAATCTATGGCTGACATCCATTTGTTGATAGAGGTTTGCGATCCGGTCCAGGTGATCCGTGACAATACCATCCACGGGCAGTCCCTCTATTCGGCGGGCCTCGCTAACCGTGTCCACGTAAATAAGCAGCCGTCCGCCGGCATTTCTAATTTTTCGCAGCAAGCGGTGCGGCCACCCGGGCATGATCCTGATATATTTGATTGGCAGCACCAGAAACTGCCGGTCAATTTCGTCGGGGAAGTCTGCCATACCAAGGGTGAACATATAGCGATACATCCAGCGCCGCATCTTCATCGGTTCCGGTATCAGCCGGTAAAAACCCGGCACTTTGCTTTGGATGATCTGAAGCGTATGGGGCGGTCCCCAGTAATAAAGATTATCCTGCTGGACTTCACCCAGCGAGTCGAGCAAGTCCGCCAACAGTTCAGCCGTCTCCGGCGTTTCATCCTTATGATCGAGGATGAACCTTTTCTCAGGATACGTGGCCAATACTTCCCGCAGCAGAGGCATCTTCCCAATTCCCTGGCCGCGCAGCGGGAAGGTTTTGCCGTTATCCGGTGTATATCCGTAGCCGACATCCAGGGCCTGCAGGTACGCCAGCGGGTGGTCCCAAGTACGGCCAACGCCATCGGTGCGGCATTCCAGGCCAGCATCGTGAAACAGCACCAGTTCACCATCCCGGCTCCGGCTGATATCCACCTCCACGATGGTCGCCCCCAGTTCAAAGGCCCGGTCGATGGACGCCATGGTGTTTTCTATATAAACGTGCTCAAGGGGATGGATTCGCCGGGCGGCGCACACGTATTTCTCCATTGATTTCCAACTGAAATCCTGATGGACCCCGCGATGGGCGAGAATTTCAAAGTTGTTCCTATCGTTAGCAGGCATCACAATCGTAGTAGGGCTAAATACGTCTTCAGCTTCGTGTGAAAAGGGTTCAAGGGGCCGAGAGGTCAAGGGGCCAAGTGAAAAGCAAAGAACACCATTTAGAACTTAAGAACCGTTCCACACCATCTCGAACCATTTTTCAACAATCGGCACCCCCAAATATCCATTAAAAACAACCAGCACCTCCACCCGGCCTCCCGTCAAGGGGCAGGAGTTACACACCCCCGACTGCGGATTCCGGGCCCCTTGGTTTCCCGACTTCCGACCTCCGACCTCAGATATCGGGGTTTTCCCCCTCGAAACCTTGGCCCTTTGAACCCTTGACCCCTTGAACCCTTTGTTTAGATTACCAGCACTTTCGCCCCTCTGATCTTACCCGTCTTTAACTCGCACAGTGCCCGGTTGGCCTCCGCCAGCGGGTATTCTTCCACCTCTGGTTGCATCCGCATGTCAGCGGCCAGTTTCAGAAAGTCGGTCACATCCTGGCGACAGATATTGGCGACACTTTTAATCTCTTTTTCCATCCAAAGATGCTCGGGATAGTTCAGCTGCAGAAGCTGATCTTTATCACCATCTTCTTTCCGGATGGCATTGATAACCAGACGGCCACCCGGGGCCAGGTTCCTCAGGGCCTCCAGCACGGGTCTCCACGCCGGGGTTGTATCAATGATGGCATCCAGTTTACAGGGGCTTTCTGCGGATGTATCTCCCGCCCATACGGCACCCAGTTCCCGGGCAAATTCTCTTTCCAGAGGATTACGGGCGAACACATACACTTCGGCCTCGGGATAGGCGTGTTGCACCATGATGAGAACCAGATGTCCGGAAGCGCCAAATCCGGTCAGTCCCAGGTGCATCCCGTTTGTTGGTTTGGATAGCTTCAAGGAGCGATACCCGATCGCACCGGCACACAATAAAGGCGCTGCCTGGGAATCGGTGAATAAAGCCGGAATCCGATATGCGGACTGGGCCGGTACCACCATATATTCCGCATAGCCGCCGTCCGCATCGCGGCCGGTAGCCTTAAATTGGCGGCAGAGGTTCTCAAGGCCGGCCTTGCAATAGTCACAGTTCCCGCAGGAAGCAAAAATCCAGGCGACACCAACTCGTTCCCCGGGCCGATAATCGGTAACCTCACGGCCGGTCTGTTCGATGGTTCCAACGACCTGGTGTCCGGGTATCAACGGCAGCTTCATTGGCGGTGTCCGGCCTTCAATTTCGTCCAGCTCCGTATGGCAGACCCCGCAAACCGCAACCCTTATCAGCAGGTCCCGGTCCGCCGGTGTCGGCACAGGCACATCCATTAGTTCGAGCGGGTGTGGGTTTTCGAGAAGAGGGACCAATTTTTTTAGCAGCATGGCTTTCATGCAAGCCTCCGGGCAATCGGGCCCTCGCGCCTTTTCAGGGAAATGTGAGGGTCAGGCTGGTAAGGTGCCTGCCATTATGGACGCCGACAACATGTTAATCAAGTTAAATCGAACAGGTAGACACCTGGACCACTATTTGGGCCGCTATTTTCAAGGGTAACATGGGCTGGTATTTCAAAAGGCTGAACAGCATACTTTAAAAAATTTGGATTTTACGACCGGGCCTCACATCAGATGGAAAAGCAATATAGGCATTTGAAATAATTTCAAAATTTTTTAAAACCAAGAAAACATTACTTTTTGGGAGTAAATTTATTTTAGTAATATAAAAAAATTGTAGTGTTGCGATATTGACATGAAAACAATTGTCATTAACTTGTGTCCAAGCAACGAGAAACAGACCTAAAAACCACTATGACGGAGGTATAAAGATGGAACTGGTAAGATTTAATCCCTGGAATGATGTCTGGAACCTGAGCAACAGATTTAACCGGATTTTCGGGAGCAGGTTCGTTCCGACGCGGACCCTGGAAGCGAACCGCGATTTTGTTTGGCGGCCGGCTGTGGATATCTATGAAGAGGAAAACGGCGTCGCCTTGAAAGCGGAACTTCCCGGAATCGATAAAAAGGACATCTCCATAGACGTTAAGGACGGCGTTCTGACCCTGAGCGGCGAACGCACTGTTGAAAATGAAACCAATGAAAAAAACTATTACCGGCGTGAAAGAACTTACGGAAAATTCCAGCGCCTTTTCACCCTGCCGGAGGGCGTCAGTGCCGAGGATATCACAGCCGATTTTAAAGATGGCGTGTTGAAGGTGCACATCCCCAAAGCAGAAGTGGAAGAACCGAAAAAGATCACCATTCACTAGTGGGTGAACAGATTTCAGTCAAGGGATTGGCCGCTTGGCTGTTACCAATCCCTTGGTTAGAAAAGTAAAAGCCGCAACCCATATCCCTTATTCTGGTCTATGATTTCGGCTTTTACGCTCCATACCATTCTTACCCCATGTAATGCGGGGGAGGTCTCAGACCTCCCTCGCTTTGTTTTAGCCCCCCTGTTATCTTGCTATTTGAGCGATTACTGCTATACTGTCTGTATTCTTAATCGTTGTCCCTTGTTCAGCGTTCCGCAGCCCCATTCAATTGCCACAACTCCCCGCGTGAGGGTCAACCGCCACGAACCTATCATTTCGTGGATTATCGAAGACTGTCGGCATCTCATCGATAGGAGATTTACTGTCATGATTGAATTGAGAAAATTTGTCGCCCCCGAATTTGTCTTCGGAGCTGGGGCCCTGGACCTAACCGGGCAGTATGCGCGCAACTATGGCGCCCGCAAGGTGCTGATCGTCTCCGACGCAGGTGTTATCAAGGCCGGTTGGACTCAAAAAGTAATCGACTCACTGGAATCGGCGGACATTGACCATGTCCTGTTTGCGAATGTATCTCCCAACCCCCGCGCCCGGGAAGTAATGACCGGAGCAGCCCTTTACCAGGATAGCGGCTGCGACCTGATTGTGGCCGTCGGCGGCGGCAGTCCCATGGATTGCGCCAAAGGCATCGGTATCGCCAGCTCCAACCGCCTGGATGTATTGAAGTTCGAGGGCATCGACAATGTAGCGGTGCCGGGCCCGCCGCTGATCTGTGTTCCCACCACGGCCGGGACTTCGGCCGATGTATCCCAATTTGCCATTATCAGCAATGAAGATGAAAAGGTTAAAATCTCCATTATCAGCAAACTGGTGGTCCCCGATGTAGCCCTGATCGATCCAGTGACCACAACCACGATGGATGCCTATCTTACCGCCTGCACCGGCATGGATGCGCTGGTACACGCAATTGAAGCCTATGCATCCACGGCCAATGCACCGATTTTCGATATCCACGCCCTGGAAGCCATGCGGCTGATCAGTGCCAACCTGCTGGATACGATCAACCATCCCGATGATATTGAGCTGCGCGGCAAAATGATGCTGGCCAGTCTTGAAGCAGGCTTGGCCTTCTCAAATGCCAGTTTAGGCGCGGTACACGCAATGGCCCACAGCCTGGGCGGATTTCTGGATTTGCCCCATGGCGAGTGCAACAGTATATTGCTGGACCATGTCATGGCATTCAATTTCTCCACCGTACCGGAACGCTACACGCAGGTGGGTCTGGCCCTGGGACTTGACCTTGCAAAAATGTCGGCTGATGAGAAGAAGAATACCATCCTTCAAACAGTCGACCGTCTTAAAAAATCCGCCGGCATCATTAAAACCCTGGGCCAGCGGGGTGTCCAAACGGCCGACATACCGAAACTGGCTGCAAAAGCGATTAAAGATGCCTGTATGGTGACCAATCCGCGTGATCCCTCCCAACGAGATATAGAGGTAGTGTATGAAGAGGCGCTCTAACGACGACCGGTCTGTATTACGGGATAAAATCATTGGCCTCGGTGAAAAGTCGACCCGGAAGAGCTATTACCCGGAACTTCGGCAGCGCCTTGAAGAGCTGCAAGAAAAAAACCTGCAACTCACTCGGGAAATCGAGGATCGCAAGCGCATAGAAGAAGCACTGGTAGAAAGCCGGGAAAGACTCGAGGCTATCTTCGAAGCCAGTCCTGATCCAATTGTCGTTTACGATACGATGGGGTACGTGGAGTATATAAACCCGGCCTTTCAGACGGTTTTTGGTTGGACACAAGCCGAGTTGACCGGCCAACGCATACCTTTTGTTCCCCCCGATGAACAGGAAATCACGACCGCAAAAATAGAGGAAATCTATAAAACGGAACAGGCGGTAAGCTTTCATACGCGGCGCCTTACCAAAGATGGGGATCTGCGTGATATCCTCATTCGGGCAGCCATGATCAAAGGCGAAGGCCATGCGCCCACGGGGATGGTCGTCAACCTGACCGATATCACGGAAACCAGGCAGCTTGAGTTTCAGCTCCAGAATGCCCAGCGCATGGAATCCCTGGGCACCCTGGCAGGCGGTATCGCCCATGACTTTAACAATCTGCTGATGGGCATCCTCGGGAACGCCACTCTCATGATGCATGACAGGAAATCTTCCGACCCTGAATTCGCGAAACTCAAATCCATTGAACAATATGTCCTGGATGGGTCCAAACTTACCCAGCAGCTTCTCGGGGTGGCCAAGGGCGGGAAATACGAGGTAAAACCGACCAACATCAATCACGTCATCGAGAAGAATTCCACCATGTTCGGTCGGACCAGAAAGGAAATCCGCATTCACCATGAATACCAGCCGGATGTATGGACAGTGATGGTTGATCGCGGCCAGATCGAACAGGTCCTGTTGAATCTATATGTCAATGCCTGGCAGGCCATGCCCACCGGAGGCGACCTCTACCTGCAAACAACCAATGTGCATTACAACCAAGAGGCGGCCCAGGGTTTCGCTATCCCGCCCGGCAATTACGTCCGTATTTCAATCAGCGACACAGGCGTCGGTATGAATGAAGATACACGCCTGCGCATTTTCGATCCCTTCTTCACAACCAAGCAAAGGGGGCGCGGGACCGGACTCGGGCTGGCCTCGGCATACGGTATCGTGAAAAATCATGGTGGTTTTATTACCGTTTTCAGCCAGGTAGACCAAGGCACCACGTTTAACATTTTTTTACCGGCATCTGATACACCCGTTGCCACTGAAATCAACCCGACTGGTGACGCGCTCGTCGGCACGGGAACAATTCTGCTGGTAGACGATGAAGAGATGATACTTGAGGTGGGCAGCGAGATGCTGTCAAAAATAGGCTACCAGGTCCTGACAGCGGATGGGGGGGAGTCCGCCATCAGATTGTATCAGAAAAATAGAGGCCACGTCGATATGGTTATCCTGGACATGGTCATGCCCGATTTAGGGGGTGGAGAAGTATACCTGCAGCTGAAGCAGATCGATCCGGAAGTACGGGTCATGTTGTCCAGCGGTTACAGCATCAACGGCATGGCCACAGATATCCTCAACCAGGGTTGCAATGGTTTCATCCAAAAACCTTTCAACCTTCAAGAACTCTCATTCAAAATTAAAACCATCCTTGATCAAAAGCAGGGTGCGGCCGCGAAGCACCAGGGAACCAACTAAAAGACTTTTGTGAGAAAATAGTCGTGGAATACCGGGTCATCGGTAAGCTCGGGGTGAAAAGTTGTGGCCATCACATGTCCACAACGGACGAAAACCGGGTCATGATCGACGCTTGTAAAAACGGTCACATCCTGTCCAACCTTTTCAATCCGGGGTGAGCGGATAAACATGGCATGAAATTGCGTTCGTTGCAGTTCGGGCACCGCGATATCCATTTCAGAGCTTTCAAGTTGCCGGCCATAAGCATTGCGGGTAACCTCCGCCGGTAATACGCCCAGAATACCCGGCCGGTGATCGACTGTTGCGGCCAATAAAATGCTGCCGGCACAGATACCCCATACCGGCAGACCTGCGTGGATTTTGCTTTTCAGGGGGTCGGTCATGGCAAACATGTCAAGAAATTTCTCCATGACCGTACTTTCGCCGCCAGGAATGATAAGACGATCTACCGCATCAAGCTGTTCCCTGCTTTTTACGATAAGATAGTCAGCACCCAGATTTTCCAGATGCGGAATGTGATCCAAAAACGCGCCTTGTAGGCCTAGTAGTCCGACTTTCATACTATACATCCTGCGATATAAGTATCGCCCTTAGCTTCCAATAAACGTTGCGCTGAAAAGGGTTCCAGGATTCAAGGGGTCAAGGGTCCAAGGGTATATAAGATCTTAAGCGTCTTTTCAGCTCTTCACTTGCCCCCTCGAACCCTTGGCCCCTGGGACCCTTATTCTTATATCCCCCGCTCCGCCATGGCCACCTCCAGCGACGCAATCTCCAACCCGGTCATTGCAGCGCCCAGCCCTTTGGAAATCTCCACCAGTTTACCGGGATCGTCCCAGTGGATCACCGCTTTGACCATCGCCTCGGCCATAACCGGTGGGTTTTCAGACTTGAAAATCCCGGAACCGACGAATACACCGTCGGAACCCAGAGCCATCATCAAGGCGGCATCGGCCGGTGTGGCCAGGCCGCCAGCGGCAAAATTCACCACAGAGAATCGGCCCAGATCGCGGGTCTCCTTGACCAGTTCCAGAGGTACCCGGTATTCGGCGGCCTTGGCCGCCAATTGATCGTCGTCCATTCCCTTCAGTGCCTTGATCTCTCGATTGATGGTTTTCATGTGTCGCACGGCTTCGACCACATTACCGGTACCGGCTTCGCCCTTGGTACGTATCATGGCGGCCCCTTCGTTGACCCGGCGCAGTCCTTCGCCCAGATCACGAGCTCCGCAGACAAAGGGCACCTTAAAGGTGTTTTTATCCACATGCGCATGCTCGTCTGCCGGGGTCAGGACTTCACTCTCATCAATAAAATCAATGCCCATAGCTTCGAGAAGGCGGGCTTCCATGAAATGTCCGATCCTGGTTTTGGCCATCACTGGAATGGAAACCGTCTGCATGATGCTCTCAATCATCGCCGGGTCGCTCATCCGGGCAACCTGTTTGTCCTTGCGAATGTCCGAGGGTACCCGTTCCAGAGCCATGACCGAACAGGCCCCGGCGTCCTCGGCGATTTTCGCCTGCTCCGGTGTGGTCACATCCATGATCACGCCGTTTTTGAACATCTCGGCAAAACCTTTATTGAGTTTTTCACGTTCCATTTTGTGCTCCCTTTCTCATTTTTGCCCTTTGGGCTGTGTTGTGTTATAACACATTAGAATTTGACACAGGACACTTAAGGATTAATAGTGGTACAATTTGCAAATTGTATCGCTATTGTCAAGTACTTAGTGGCGAATTATGGCGCTGTATAAACACATAGCGGATAAGATCGAAACCGACATCAACCGGGGCGTGTTTAAGCCCGGAGATAAAATACCATCAATCCGGCATGTTGCCGCTGAATTTGGCTGCAGCAAACTGACCGTGCAAAAGGCATTTGAGCGCTTAAAAAACAGGGGTTGGATCGAAAATATCGTGGGCAGCGGATCGTATGTCCGCTTTCCGGAACGGATCAATCGAACCGGCGATATATTCGACTTCAAAACGGCATATCTGTCCGAGTCATTTTTTCCATATCTACAAGCGCAAAAGATATTTTCAAACCTGTTTGATGAACAGAAAGCCGGGGTCTTTTCAACACCACCGGTTGAAGGAGACCCGGAGCTCATTGCCACCCTGGGTGAATTTTACCGAGTACCCACCCGCCGGATGCTGATCATCAGCGGAGCCCAGCAAGGCCTGGATTTGACGGCCAAGGTGTTTTCAACGGGTATTTCCGAAAATATTCTGTTCGAGGACCCCACTTATCCGGGCGCCATTTCCCTGTTCAAGGCCAAACACTTCGTGCCGCTGCAAGATGATGGTCCGGACCTCGCAGCTCTGGATGACCTGCTCCCTGCCCAAATCCGACTCTTTTACACCATGCCGACGGTTCACAACCCGACCGGTATCTCCTACAGCCTGGAAAAAAAGGAGCGCATCGCCCGGCGGGCGCGCCAACACCCTTTTTATATCATCGAAGACGACTATCTATCCGAATATCATGAATCACCGGTGCCCCGGTTCGTTGACCTGTTCCCCGAAAAGACCATCTACATTAAATCGCTTTCACAAACGACGGTGTCCGGCATCCGCCTGGGCTTCATGATCGTTCCGGCGGACCTGTATGAAAAGTTCCTATATACCAAGTACACCTCCGATATCGCCTCGGCGGGTCTGGTCCAGAAATTCGTGCGAGAGTTTATTCAAACAGGTGCATTTGCGGATTACATTACAAAGACCGATCAAAAGATCCGCCAGCGGCGAGAGCAGGTTTTGGAACTTGTCAACACCACTCCCGGATTGACCTTACAATTGCCCCAGCACGGCTGCAGTCTGTGGGTTTGCGCCCAAGATACCGCACTTCCGGAGAACCAGCCATGGAATACCGGCCGCGAATTTTCTTTTTCACCGGAATACCGCAACTGTTTTCGGCTCTCCTTTATGAATCTGGATGACGCTATTTTCGGTCGGGCCCTGGAATACCTGCAGGGGATCTTTTCCAGAATGGGGTCCGAAACCGGTTAGAACCCAACTCAAAGAAAGTCCTCCAGCGGTCTTCCATCAGATGACCGGCCAACGTCGCCATTTTGCACTTGCCTGAACTTTGGAACCAGGGCGGACATCGCCGGTCCAGCGTCTTCAAGCCCTGGCAAACCTTTAGGCGCTTTACACCCCGCTGAAATGGGAACCGGCCGAAAAGAAAGCGGGCGCCGGCGACAGCCTCACCTTTATCACCGGCCACAGCAAAGCGGCTGACATCAAGGCCACCGTGGTGCATTTCGCCCACGTTCCACGGGATTGGTATATTCTGAGCGTCGGGTAGAAAAGTCGCCAAATGGGGATTGCTGTCCAAAAACGGTTTTCACATACAGTATCGAGACTCGCTTTCGATAGTATTTTCGAATGTTGATAACAATCCCCTCAGCGGGGTCGAGAGGAGGTATTTTTCGAGTGCGGTTATCCGTTTAACCCCAGTGAGAAGTATTCCGAGATAGGGTGAAGATCAAACTGGATATCTTTATTGTTCCAACTAAAGAAGCAAAAAAGAAAAAGGCCACCGTAGCTGCCTGCCCATCAATACGCGACTTGGCTTCAAAAAATGTATTCAAGAAGCAGCACAGGTAGAATTACGTAGCCTTACCATGTTTTGTGGATAACGCGCCCGGTCACCGGTGTTTTGCCGCTTTTGGTACAAACACCACTGGCTAATTGCCGGGCTATTTGGCAAAGTGAACGGATACTGTGTTGGTTGCCTTTGGTGCGCGCCCAGCCGCAGGGTCCTTTTGCGTAATTGCAGACAACTATGCAGCCGTGTTTGTAGCTTTTGTCAGCACTGCCGGGGGGGGAACCCTGGCCGGTCTCTACTCTCATCACCCCAGGCAGTTGATCATCAGCCAAACCGTTTTGAGCCAGGCACATTGCCGTTAACATTACGATACACAGCACCCGAATAACGCAAAGGCTTCTTTGCATGCCGCTCCTCCTTGTTTTATTTTAGCCAGTTGAGTGGATAAGAAATCCCTATTCGGGATCGATAGAAGGCAATTTTAGAATTGTACGCCGTTGTATGGCATATCCCAAGATGTACGGGAGCCGAATATTGCACAGTGGTCCTAACTTGGCCAGCTTCTCTTTAGGTGGGTATGACTGATAACGAGCATATTGTCAACAACGGATCTGCCACTGGTTTGCCTGAAATCCTTGAATTTTGACAACAGGAACCCCGCCGTCTAAGCCCGGGGAGTCAAAAATCAATCTGACCCTGGTATGGCGAATCGACAAGTAATTCAGCCACCCTCGGTCCGGGAGCATGGCCGGATTGGGGCGTGTATGGACCGGCGGGATATGGTCGCGCGAACCATATGTTTTGGTAATCGGGCCGTACGCGTTTTCGGTATGGAGGAAGATCGAGGTCGGACTGCAGTTAAAATTTCAAGGCAATTTGAAATAACCCTTGACACCGGTGTAAATTCAAATATACGTTCACACGACAACCAGAGGACAGGAACCTAAACAGACATGCTGAACTATACCGCTTACGACTATTTTAACTTTGGATGCTTCTTTTTCTATTTTAGAAGCGTCCATCCGGTCGTCTGACGCTCAAATTCAGAACCCCGGGTGGACCGCACGCGGTCTGCTCGGGGAGCAAATAGCAAGCCCCGAGAGTACTCTCGGGGCTTTTTTTATTTTGAGGTTCGGGAGCGTGACATGTCCAATCTCGGCGTTGCATTTCATGCCAGGGCGATGCGGCGTACGTGAGTACACCTTACACCCTGTCATTCATGCGCCTTTACCTTGAACATGTCACGCATCCGAACTGAGTTATGACATAACAATCTATCGGCGAGATAGAAGTTTTCGATTTGAAGGAGAAAAGACCATGTTGATCACATTGGCAGAAAACATCACGAAGGAACAGGAAAGCAATATTCGGAGCATCCTGTATGAGGATGGATGCATTGTTCGGGATCTTGCTGAAAACGGCCAGAACGTCATCGGAGCTGTGGGCCGCGGCAACACCGATATTGAGGCCCTCAAGGAACTGCCCGGTGTCGAATCCATTATCCCGATTTCAACCGCTTTTAAACTGGTAAGCCGTGAACTGCACCCTGAAGACACCGTGGTTCAGGTCGGTGATGTCGCTATCGGCTCGGACCGGATTGCCATCGTGGCGGGGCCCTGTGCTGTGGAAAGCCGCGAGCAGTGCCTGACCATAGCCCGGGAAGTGAAAAAGTATGGTGCGGTCCTATTCCGGGGGGGTGCTTACAAACCGCGGACATCACCGTATTCTTTCCAGGGGCTGGAAGAGGAAGGCCTGAAAATCCTGGCTGAAGTCCGCGCAGAAACCGGCCTCAGGATTGCAACTGAGATCACCTCACCGACTTATGCTGATCTGATGATGAAGTACGTCGATATCCTTCAGATTGGGGCCCGCAACATGCAAAATTTCGAACTTTTAAAATGCGTGGGCCGGATGGGCAAACCGGTCATCCTCAAGCGCGGCCTCTCCGCCACCATTAAGGAGTGGCTCATGTCGGCCGAGTACATTCTGTCCGAAGGGAATGAAGACGTCATCCTATGCGAACGCGGTATCCGCACTTTTGAACCATACACCCGCAACACCCTCGACCTGTCGGCGATTCCCATTTTGAAAAAACTGACGCACCTGCCGGTGCTCATCGACCCCAGTCATGCGACCGGTATCCGCGAAAAGGTTGCGCCCATGGCCCGCGCGGCCCTGGCGGCCGGTGCGGACGCCCTGATGATAGAGGTCCACAACGACCCGGACAATGCACTTTCTGACGGCCCGCAGAGTCTCTACCCCGAGCAATTCGGACAGCTGGCCCGTGACCTGCACGTGATTGCCCCGGTCGTCGGCAAACAACTCGATTTCAACTATTTGCAAAAATCGGACGCCATAAACAAGCTGGTGGCTGAAAGTGGCGTCGACCAGCAGAAAGTAGCCTTCCTCGGCGAGAAAGGGGCCTTCGGGCACAAAGCCGGTTTGCAATATTTCGGTGAACAGATCCAGGCCGCCCCCATGCCCACCTGGCGGGCTGTTTTCGATGCGGTCCGGGACGGCAAGGTGGAATTCGGGGTTGTTCCCCTGGAAAACTCACTGACCGGTAGTATTCACGAGAATTACGATCAGCTCATGGATTACGATTTGCACATCGTGGGGGAAATCCGGCTGCGCGTCAAGTACCACCTCATCGGTCACCCGGGTACCGCCCTGCAAGATATTCGCAAGGTACTCGTGCCAGCCCCGGTGGTCGCCCAGTGCCGCGACTTTCTGGATGGCAACGAGGCCTGGGAAAGGGTGCCGGTCAATGCCACGGCCAGCGCCGTGAAGTATATAAGCGACAGTGATGACCCCAGTGTAGCTGCCATCGGGAGCCGGGAAGCGGCCGAGCTCCACGGAATGGAAATCCTCGAAGAAGGCATCGAATCGAATCCGCAGAACTATTCCCGATTCGCCATTATCAGTCGCCAGCCACTTACCGACGAAGTGAAAAGTAAAACATCCATCATCTTCTCGACCAGCCACCAGCCGGGCGCCCTTCTGGAAGTGTTGAAGGTTTTCTCCGACAACCGTGTTAACCTGGTAAAACTGGAGTCGCGACCGATTCACGGCAAACCCTGGCAGTACATGTTTTACGCGGATCTGGAAGCAGATGCACGTGAAAAGGCCTTCAAACCGATCCTTGAAGCTGTGAGAGAGAAAACAGACTTTTTAAAGATTATCGGGGTGTATTAAATGCAGGCAGATAGGCTATAGGCGTTTAGGCTGTGGAAAAACCTTTCAAGCCAGCACTCGAGCAATACCTAAACGCATACATCCTACAGTCTAATAGCCTAATAAATCCCGGCAGGCGCAAAGCAGCCCGTAACGTCATCCCTTGACGCCCTCCCCCGCCCAGATGCTTTGCGCCTGCCATTTTTCCCACCGGGTCTCATCTAGAGCGGCCTTGGATTTATTGAATGTTCATTAAAAATGACTATTTTAGGCTATCGGAGGATAAGAAATGAAGCCTTCTGACAAAAGCCTTCTGTTGATCGATGCCGTTGTTAACTTGCTGCTGGGCATCCTACTGCTGCTTTTTCCAACTGGAATTGCCGCCCTGCTCGGCATGCCGCCCACAAACACCAATTTTTATGCCGGCATCCTGGGAGCGGTCCTCTTCGGCATCGGACTGGCCCTACTGATGGAATGCTACGGGGCACCCTACAATATCCGCGGTCTTGGCCTGGATGGGGCCATTGCCATCAATTTCTGCGGAGCCGGGGTTTTATTTTTATGGCTTCTTATCATCCCATTTGATATTCCTGTGCGCGGCAAAATCATCTTATGGGCCATCGCCATCGGCGTCATTGCCATTGGGGTGATAGAGTTGATTGCCCGCAGAGACCGTTAAACTTGTCGTTACCTATCAGCAAGTCTCGGTCCCATATCGGTATATGGATCGAAATCGGTGTCGAAAATCAGTGTCATAATAATGACAGCAAAACCGATTGTGATCCCGATAGCGATAGCGGTTTCGATTCAGGCTGAAATCTTAGAGACTCGTAAACAGTATAGGACTTGAGCATACATTACTTTTAAGGCTATTAAGGTTTAAAATCATGCCCCCGACCAACGACACCCACCTCAAAACCGTGGGCTACATTCTATGGATTTTCGGATTCACTGGAGCCCACCGCTTCTACTACGGGAGACCAGTTACCGGCACCATCTGGTTTTTTACCCTGGGCCTGCTGGGCATCGGGTGGCTGATCGATGTCTTCTTGATACCATCCATGGACCGCGAGGCTGACCTGAAATTCAGTATTGGCCATATCGACTATTCGCTGGCCTGGGGTCTGCTGACATTCCTGGGGTTGTTCGGCGTTCACCGGATGTACCTGGGCAAATGGTTTACCGGCATTATCTATCTGCTGACAGCCGGCCTATTTGGTCTGGGATACCTGTATGACCTGTGGACCCTGAACGACCAGATAACGGCCGTGAACCAAGGTGCCTGATGGACCTCGTTGAACAATTCAACACCGAAATTTTCGAGCCTTTTCGAGATCAACTTGTAGCTCTGGCCCGAAAAAGTGAAACAAATCTGGTAGGCGAAACCGGCAAAGCCGCAGCTTTTCGTCAGCTGTTAAAGGACCTTCCGGACACAAGGCCGGCTCATAGGGATCTTGCGGCTAACCAGGTTCGAATTGGATCACGGGCGGACCTCAGCGCTGTGGAACGTGACGAACTGGTCGCCGTCCTCAAAGGCCTGCACCCTTGGCGCAAAGGGCCATTCGATGTTTTTGGAACGGCTATTGACTGCGAATGGCGTTCGGACCTCAAATGGGATCGGGTCAAAAACCGCATTGTACCGCTCGAAAACCGCAAGATTCTGGATATCGGCAGCAACAGCGGGTACTACCTGTTTCGGATGGCCGACCGGGATCCAAAACTGGCTATCGGTCTGGAACCTTACCTTACGTTTTATTTTCAGTTTCAGGCGTTGCAGCACTTCTTTCGCGCTCCGCGGGTTTATTGCCTACCGATCCGTTTCGATGACTTTCCGGTTCTAGAAGGATACTTTGATACTATCTTCTGTATGGGCATTCTCTATCACAGCCGATCTCCTCTCGACATGCTGGTTCGGATAAGGCGCCAGTTGAGTAACACCGGCGAACTTGTTCTGGAAACGCTGATCGTTGTAGGAGAAGACGACATGGTACTGTGCCCATATCCACGTTATGCAAAAATGAAGAATGTTTACTTTCTACCCACGGTGCGCTGCCTGGCAGGCTGGCTACAGCGCGCCGGATTTACGAACATACGCTGTGTAGATGTCACCGCGACCACCCCGGAGGAACAGCGCAAAACTGAGTGGATGACCTTTGAGTCGCTATCCGACTACCTCGCCCCGGAGGATCCAACCCGCACCATTGAAGGGTATCCGGCCCCCGTAAGGGCGATCCTTCTGGCAGAACCGAAATGAATCTCAGGGATCAGGGGTCCAGGCTTCGCGCGAGGCTACGCCCGGCAGGCAGGTGCCGGAAATCAGAAAAATCTTCCCTCCCCTGGCGGGAGGGATTGGAGGGAGGGGGACGCAGCGAAATGAGGGGCGGACATCTGAAATCAGGCGTCAGAGGTCAAAAAGGCACAGTTGAACCCCGGGTAGAAAAAGATCAAAACCAAAACATATTATTTCGCGCAGAGACGCAGGGGCGCAGGGAAAACCAGAATTTGGCTGGCGCAATGCGCCAGAAAACCAAAACCGCAAGGATCAGTTGAAGATTTAGCTTTTCATCCGCGAAGCGGATATTAATTCGTGCTTTTGGTTTGCTCTGCGTCCCTGCGTCTCTGCGCGAGATAAATGATTTGGGTGTTCTCTGAGCACTCAGCGGACCCTGTGAGAGATAAGCCTATAGTTTTAAGAGGTTATTAGATGAAAAAACAATTCGATTCCCACATGCACACCGCCGAGCACATCCTCAACCAGACCATGGTCCGCCTGTTTGGCACCGGTCGGTGTTTCAGCGCTCACATCGAACGCAAGAAGTCCAAATGCGACTACAGCTTTGATCGACCACTGACCCCGGAAGAGGAAAACCAGATCGTAAACCAGGTCAACAAGGTGATCAAAGCCGATCTGCCGGTTACAGAGAGGTTTACCAACCTATCGGAAGCCGAAAAAGAATTCGACCTTTCGCGGCTACCTAAAGGCAGTGGCGAGAACATCCGGATAATCGAAGTTGGGAACTACGACCAATGCCCGTGTATTGGGCCGCATGTGCCTTCTACGGCGCAACTGGGCAAATTTCGAATAACCTCTTCAAGCTTCGATGCTGGTGTCCTGCGCATTAGGTTCAAACTGGACCGTGCACATAGATTTTAAAAGCCAACATTTACAGATGCCGCTATTCATGATTTGCCGGATATGGCCGATATGGTACTTGCCGGATTATAATGGATTGTTTTCTATTTTAGGATTCCGCATTCGTGCAAAAGCCTATAATGTACAAGACAAACCCGTTCGATAACCATTCAACATGGAAACTGGGTAAATGCGCCTAATATCAGTTTGTTTGGCCCTGATACTCATATGTGGACTGAGCACGTTTGCCGGAGCCGCTGATTATATGCAGCTAGCCGGTCTCATCGATACACGTACCACCCACAGCGATGGCGCTATGAGCGTGGCCGAGTTGTCAAGCCTGGCCCACTCAAGAGGGTTTGATGTATTGATTTTAAATGATCATGACCGCCTGGCGATGGCCTATGGGCTGCCTCCCTTTCGCAATGTATTACGCTTGCACAAGGAGCTCAATTCCATCAATAAAAGTGGCGCCGAGGAATACATCGGCGCCATCAACCTTGCCCGGCAAAAGTTCAAGGATCTTATTTTAATTCCCGGCTCCGAGTCGGTACCTTATTATTACTGGACGGGATCTTACTTCGGCAAGGATCTTACTGCCCATGATCACGAAAAACGGATTTTAACCATTGGGTTGGAAAACCCTGAAGATTATGAGAAGCTGCCCATCATCCACAACGGGTTTTCCACGCGCTATATCAAAGCGGCATTGCCAGGTGCATTTTTCTTTTTAGGATCTCTCTTTCTGGGACTTTACCTATTGTTGGAGCGGGGCTATATCAGGATCGCAGCCGGTGTCATCGTTGTGCTTTCACTCCTGGCCATCCTGAACACGCACCCGCTGCGTAGTTCGCCCTATACCCCTTACATGGGCAACCAGGGCATAGGGCCGTATCAGCATTTCATTGATCATGTAAATCAGGTCGGAGGCCTGACCTTCTGGAACTACCCCGAAACCAAATCAGGGGTAAGACCCTACGGACCGATTCTCCTGAATACCCCACCATACCCCGATGTACTTAAGCGGGCTCTCAACTATACCGGTTTTGCGGCCATTTATGGGGACACCATCACCATTACCAAACCTGGGCATGAGTGGGATCAGGTCTTGCTTGAATACTGCGCGGGCAGGCGTGCAAAGCCTGTCTGGGGCATTGCGACGGCCGACTATCACAGTGAAGAGGAACCCGGGGAGAAGTTGGGTAATTTTCCAACCGTATTTCTGGTAAACGAAAAGCGTAAAACCGCAGTTCTCGATGCCATGCGATCTGGAAGAATGTATGCCGTGCGTGGGCCCTTCCCCCAGCGCTTGATTCTGGAGGATTTTTCCATCTGTTCAAATTCCTGCAAAGACAACGCCGTCTCCGGGCAGGAAATAGAACTTCAGCAACCTGCCCGGATAAGAGTGGCCCTGGCCTTAAAGGTTCCGGAATCAAGAAAAGTATCCATCCGCCTGATTCACGCGGGTAAGCTTCTAAAAACACTTGAGACAGATCTGCCGGCCAGGATTGAATTCCGGGATGATTACTTTCGCGCGGGTGAGAAGACTTACTTCCGGATTGAAGCCCGCACCCGAGGTGCCGGTCGGCTGGTGTCCAATCCGATTTTCGTGAGCTATGTTTCTGAGAAACAATAGTTTTTTAGGTTAATTAGACTGAAGGCTGAAGACTATTAGGTTTACTTCACGATGCAGGGCTGGAATTCTCTAAATCATCAATAAACTGGTATGCTATCCGTTCTTCAATCAGCACCCCCTCCCAACCTCCCCCTTCAAGGGGGCGGAGAAAACCTCCCTCCCCTGGCGGGAGGGATTAGAGGGCGGGGGCTGCCGGGAATTGCCTATTTACCCATCGAACCCTCGACCCCTGGAACCCTTTTATTTAAAACAACGGCCGTATTCTTTCACGAATGATACCGGAATCAACTGTTTCCAAAAACTCATCCGCCAAATCCTTTCCAGCTGCTGACACCGCTTTCCAATATTCGAAGCGCCCTTCGTCATTACCGGCAAAGTGGTAGAAATCCGTTCGGTCGCTTATTTTACTTAGCGGCAGATCAGCCACGAACTCGGGTCTCGGCGCTACCAGCAGTACATCGGCCATGTTGTCCGCGGATGGTTTGCGCCAGAATAATTTCTTATCCAGCCAGCCGGGAATGATGCGATCGGTGTAGTGGGGAAGCAATACGATGCTGTCTCCGTTTAGACCGAACGGGACATCGAGATGGTAATCCAGCGCACCGCCATCTCGATAAGTCCCGGGCGGTGCCCCGGGAATATCGCGGACACCCTCCATCACATACGGAATGGACCCTGAAGCCAGCAGCGCCTTTTTGAAGTTGGCCCCTGTCAAGCCAACCTGCAAATTCGATCCATCAGCGACTGATCTGAAAGGCGGCGGCGTGCGGCTGTCTCCAAACAGGGTCTGGTTGAAAAATAACCGGAGTAGTTTACGGCTGATAAGATTGCCGCCAATCGCTGCGACCAGCCCCAGGGCCAGGGGCAGCTTGTGGTCAAAGTTTAGCAGGTTGCGGCTTTTTACAGTTACCAGGTTCAGGCGGTGGTAAGGGTGATTAAGAACCTCGTCGGGACCGGTGTCGCCTAAAAATGCATCCATGATATCCTGGCTTTTCCGGGATACTTCCGCCGGGGACGGCTTGGTGGTATAGGCCTGGTGAATATAAGCCGACTCGAATTGGTCAAGAGCCGCAACAGGATCCCGACGCGAGGCCGCGGCAAAACGCCAACTGCCGATAGAAGAACCGATAAGAAACAGGGGCTCTTGGCGTCCCTGAAACCATTGTCCAAAGAGCAGTCGATCCAATTGCCCCAAAATAAGCCACTTAGGCCCGCCGGCCGCCCCAGCGACTATGTTTATATCATTCGGATCGAGTCCGCCATCCCGCACCCTTTCGAGGGCTCGTTCGCCGGCCAGAAAAATGAGTTTCTTTTTTAGGGTATTCATTCGGCTCATAGTGTCTGCGGGGAAAACCAAAACCTGAAACCAATGTATCACGCTGGAACGCAGAGGCGCTGAGAAAGGCAAAATCAGAATTGTGTTGCACTATCGTGCGAAAACCCTTTTAAAGCTGACTGCAGCAGGATCTCCTATTTTTATCCGACGATTTGTCCGGCGTAGCTTGAAAAGCGAAGACGGAAGCCGGAAATAGTCGTGGTGTTCTCTGCGCCTCTGCGCGAGAATACTGCTTTTACGGATCAGCCAACTTTCTCTGAACTGGTCCTGAGGGGCTGTGTTGTAATTGTAAAATTTACGCAGCTGGCAAAATCGTCATCCCGGATCGATGTCCGGGACAGGCTTTTTTGATCCGGGATCCAGAGTCATTACCGTCAGATAGAATTCTGGATGCCGGATCTAGCCCGGCATGACGGAGAAAAATTAATCGTTTTCCTGAATCACGGTACAGCCTCTGAGGATCAGGTTTTCAGGAGCTAAATACCTAATCGACCCTAAAAAAACGCTCGTCGAATTCGGGTTTATCTGCATACTTCGCCATGAAGAACCCCGGCAGTTGCTCGATATTTTCAAACAGCCCCGGATCCGCCTGGATCCCGGCGGTGTGCAGGGCCTTGACGATATCCGCAGGTTTGGGCGGACAGCCTTTCACCGCGATCATCTCGTTGATGTCGGAATTTTCCTTATGAGCCTTATACATGCATTTGCCCAGCAAAATGGTCTTCTTCTTCCCGGGAGATGGTTTCATCATTTTCCCGGTCAATACTTCCACATCGTCAAAATCTGTGCCTTGCCAGGCATACCGGATCGCAGTCAGCATGACGCCGTTGACCCCCGAACAATAGGTGCATATCGACGTGTCGTACTTGCGGTAAAAGACGCCCTTTATCCCCTGCTTGGCAAGGGGCACCGGCAGACAGACATCTTCCTCTTCGCAGTATTGGAAATCATAGGCGTGGAAGGCGGCCACGGAGGCAATCGGCTCGCCCACCACCTCAATGTCAGACAGGTCGGTTTTGCGACCGTGATTGGCAGCGGCATGGGCCAGGTGGGGCACGCCGGACGGCATATGCCCTAAAATGCTGGCACCCACTAGGTCGGCAGAAAGCACGTCCCGGGAAGCGACCAGTAAATTGCTGCGACGCATCTTCCCGTCGAAGGCGGGTCCGCGTTCATTGGTATAGATGCCGTCCAGTAGCGTCAGCATGGGCGGCATTTTATCTGCCAACCGGGCCACCATGTAGTGCAGGTCTTTTTCGGGGTCGGGGCTGTGGCATTTTTTTCGTGAGTTGATATCGATGACGCCCTTTAAATTCTTGATCCCCAAGCTTACCATGGTCTGGTTGTGGGCCTTCATCACCGGCAGGTCAACCACAAAATCACTTTCGAGAATATCCTGGTTGAAGTTCAGGTCGACTCCCCCGCCCAGGTCCATTTTTTTGAAAGGGCGCTCGAAGACATTCAAATATTTGACACCGTATCTTTTCTGTAAATCATGATATCCCAAGGTTTGGAAGGCGTGTGCTGGAGTTTCCACATCCTTGGGCTGCATGGTGACCGTCCCCTCGCCAATGGTGATATCGTCCACGCCGTACTCTTTGAGCAAAGCGACCATGTCCTCGATAACTCGCGTGGTGGTAATGACGCCCCACTTGGGAAAGGGTACAGCTTTGGTCCAGAAAACGATATTGGGCTTGACGAACACCCTGGGATTGGAAGGCAGGTGCGCCAACCCGTCAGCCAATTCCACGGCTGCTTTTACGGAGTTAAACGGCTCTTCATAACGTACGATCGACACTTTGTGCTTTGGCATCCTTACCCCTCTTACTTTCAATCTTTTGCCATATTTAAAAATATCACGGCAAACCCAAATAATATCAACTCAATAGTAAACAACACCAGGTAGGCAAAAAGATCTCCCTTGGAGCCATTTAAACTTACATTATAGAGTATCTGTAAATCTTTATAGTGTTTGCCGAGGTTGTGCACTTCAATCATCCGACAGCCTATGTCCAAACACATCCGAATTCAAGTCCAAGTTTACAGCTGTAAGCCTGGTTCACCGCGACAATACCCCTTGACAACTTCCCGAACCCATTGGTAGAAGGAACCGTTAAAAAGTAGCGATCTTCAGGTGCTTTTAGAGCTGAATAGGGAATCCCGTGTGAATCGGGAACGGGCCCGCCGCTGTAATCGGGGACGACCGCTGCAATATGTCACTGTTTCAGTCAGCTGAAACGGGAAGGCGCAGCCAGTAGGACTATCCGTGAGTCAGAAGACCTGCCTGGAGATGGGTGATCACTTCTTGGACGGAAGCTCACCCGGTTAGATGCGTGGATAAAAAGGGACATCCCCGGATCGTATTACGGTCCGGGGATTTTTTTTGCTCTGTGCTCTTTAAAAACAGAAACCATCTCAAAGCTCGTATTTTGGCTTAAGGTCAAGGCGGCCGTGAGGGTTCGACCGGAGGAATACTGGTGTATTTCGAGGATCGAAACCGAGCGCCCAACGCAGAGATTGAGCCAAAAGGCGTTCTTTGTGATGGTTTCTACACCGGTGTATCGACCTCTTAATAGGGAATCCCGTGCAAATCGGGAACGGACCCGCCGCTGTAATCGGGGACGAGCGCTGCAACATGCCACTGTTTTGGTTTACCGAAATGGGAAGGCGCAGCCAGTAGATTGATCCGAAAGTCAGAAGACCTGCCGGTGTAAGCAGACCGCACGCGTGGCAGAATACGGTCTCCAGATCTGCGGATAAAAAAGGGATTTCCCGGATCGTGTTTGAATGGTCCGGGGTGGTCCCGGTCCGATTGTAGCAATTGTCGGCGGCCAGCGCAGGCGGTAGAGATGGCCGCCCTATTCGGGCAAAGGAGAATATCGCAGATGAAAAGATGGTTCGTGGTGTGGACAACTTTGGCGTTGCTGATCGCGCCGGGGTCTATCCTGGCGGCAGATAAACCCGAGCAGGTAGATGAAATGGTGGTAACCGCCGGTCGTGTTGCAGAGAAAAAAAGAAATGTAACGTTCAATATGACCGTCATAACCGAAGAGCAGATCAGACGAACGGCGGCTGAAAATCTTGGTGAACTGCTTTTTAAAACAGGGGCCGCCTCGGTCCGCCAGTATCCGGGCGTGCTATCGCCGGGAAACCTGCGGGGCTTTCGCACGGACACCCATGGCTCCGACCTGCAGGGCCGGATTTTGATTCTGGTGAACGGTCGCCGGGCAGGGACCGGCAACCTGGCCAAAATTTCCACAAAAAATGTCGAACGCGTTGAAGTTCTGAACGGACCGGCCAGTGTTCAGTATGGATCGGCCGGTATCGGCGGTACGATCAACATCATTACCCGCCAGGGTAAAGAAAAGACAACCGCCTATGCTGAAGGTCAATTGGGTAGCTGGCAATACCATCAATACGGTGCCGGCGCCTCTGGGAAAGCGAAAGGGTTTGATATTTCCGCCGCAGCATCCCAATCCCATCAGAAGGATTACAATACCGCCGACGGGACCCAGTATCTCAATACCGGCTGGGAACGAATCACCGATGTCAGCGCCAATATCGGCTATGAGTTTGCACCCAATAATCGGGTCGGCCTTATCCATACCTCCTTCAATGCCGACGGCGTGGGCAGTCCGAACTATATCGACATCAATGACCCGGATGACTTTAAAGACACGTCCCTGAGATCAAACGACCTGATGTACAACGGGGGCACCAGCGACGGCATCTTTAAGTGGCAGGTGCGCGGTTTTGCAGGCAAAGATATCAATGCGAACTGGACGGTCGCGCCCCCGGCCGCGTCCACGCTCTCGCAAAATGAGGCCGAATTTGAAGGTGCCAGCGGGCAAGTAAGCTGGGACACAGATATTGTTACCCTGACCGGCGGAATCGACTGGGTGCACTACCACACCTTCTCAGCGCCCTGGAGCCCCAAGGAAACCGAGTACGACAACCCGGCCGGATTCCTGCTGGCCAAAACCCGGTTGATGGAAGAAAAGCTGATCCTGTCAGGTGGGATGCGTTATGACGACTATTCGGTTAAGGTTCATCAAAACCAGGGCAGCAACCAGTCCATCGACAACACGGCCTTTCAGGCCGGGGCGGCTTACCACCTGAACCCGACCTTGAAAGCACGGGTGAACTGGGGTCAGGGTTTTGCCATGCCGTCCGCCCAGCAATTGGCCTATAATATCACTTCTTTTGGTGTGACAACCTTAGGAAATCCCAATCTGAAACCGGTGGAAAGTACCACGTACGATGGCGGGCTCGATTATACCGCCCCCGGTATCTCAGCGTCGGCCACCTATTTTTATACCGATTACCGGAACAAAATCGAAACTGTCTCGGTGGGTCCCGGCCTGAGAAGCTACCGCAATACGGGCAAATCCACCGTGGCCGGGTTCGAGGGCAGTTTCTCCTGGGATATGGGTGCGACCTACGCCTGGGATTACGCGGTTGTGCCGCGTTTTGTCATTACCTACCTGACCAAGTACCGCGACGAAGAGGCCGATACCGATTTGAAGTACACTCCGGAAACCGTTGCCAACCTGGGCGTGATGGTGTCCAACCAGGATGACCTCATGGCGGATCTCAACTTTGCCCATTACGGCAAGGAGCGCGTGGACGACTGGTTTTTGGCCGGGCCGCCCACCTGGACGGCACCTGTGGTTACGAAGGGTAGCTTTACCATCGCAGATCTGGTCATCGAAAAACGGCTGGCCCGGATGGGCGCCGCCGGTGATGTGACCCTGCGCGGTGAAGTCAATAATCTGCTCAATGAAGCCCATCAATATGTACAGCGCTATCCCGGACCGGGCCGGGCCTTCAAGCTCGGGCTACGCTGGAATTACTAAACGCAATTAGAGGATCTACCCCAATGCCGAAACCATCGATACTTCAAAAGACCATTATCCTGCTCACAGCAGCTGCGCTGTTCTCAGCCGCTCAGCCATTTGTCCTGCAGGCGGTAACTATTGACTTTATCGACGATCTCGGCAGCCGGGTCCAACTTGATCGGCCACCGGCGCGGGTGGTAAGCCTGGTGCCGTCTATAACCGAAACCATTTTCGCCCTGGGCGCCGGCGATAAAATTATAGCAGTAACCCATGTGGACACCTGGCCGCCGCAAGCTGCCCGCAAACCGGTGGTCGGCGGATTCTTCGCCCCTGATGTGCAGACAATCGCCGCATTTAAACCAGATATCGTCTTTATTTCCGATTTGCACAAAGCGGTTGTCCGACATTTCAAGGGAACTGATACCCAACTGGTCTGTCTCAAGACGCATTCACTCCAGGACAGTTTCGACATTATTGCCCGTCTGGGCAGTATATTCGAGCGGTCGGCGGCGGCCGATGTGCTGGTCGGCCGCATGCGGGTCGAGTTAGCTCTGATCGCGAAAAAGGTTTCCAGAATTCCTGCCAAGGATCGCCAGCGGGTCATCCGCCTCATGGGAAACGATCGGGTCATGGCGCCAGGGGACGACAGTTTTCAAAACGAGATGATCAAAGCCGCTGGCGGTATTCCACCGCATTTGGGTAAAACAGGCAGCGTTGTGGATGTCTCCCTGCAGGCCTGGCAGGCGTTCAACCCGCAGGTCATCTACGGCTGCGGGGGCGATAAAGCAACGGCTATGGCCCTGTTTGATAAACCCGGCTGGCGGGAAGTGGATGCTGTCAAATCAGGCCGGATTTACTATTTTCCCTGCGACCTGACCTGTCGGGCCGCCACCAAGACAGCCTACTTTGCCGGGTGGCTGTCTGCCCGCATTTACGCCGATCATTTCTCAGTGAAGGAAAATCAGGTTCATCCGGACGGCATATTGAAAACCCGGCCCATCGCGGTCAACCTGCCATATGTCCGTCAGGCACACGTGGCCTATAGCCGCATCTATGATTTTATCAACAAGACGCTACTCATTGACTTTCAGCAACCGCAGACGGTTGTATCGACCCTGGATGGCCAGCGGGACGGCATTCGCACAGTTGGCAACCATTTTACGCCCCCAGCCGGTTGGGCACTTGCGCACAACTCCGGGCTGGAGCAGATTCGGGCCGACCTCCAGACCGCCCTGGGTATCTCGAACGACACGGCCGCCCTGCTCGTCACCGGCGCAGATATGGACAATCTGGTTATCAAACGGGCCGCGTTCCAAGAGTTGTCCATCGTTGCCCTGGTAACGGCGGGTGTCCGCTCCAATGCCCTGCGCATGTCCCGGGACTCGGGCGGCTACTATGAACCGGGTACGATAAACGTAGTGATCCTGCCCAACATGCGTCTTTCCAAGCGGGCCATGACCCGGGCCATCATCAGCGCGACCGAGGGTAAAACCGCGGCTTTGCTCGACACGGATGTTCGCAGCGCTTACAATCCCCGGGATTATCGCGCTACCGGAACCGGCACAGATAATATCATCGTGGCCGGCGGCATCGAAGGACCAATGCTGGACAACGCCGGCGGGCACAGCAAGCTGGGTGAATTGGTGGCCCGGGCTGTCTATGATGGGGTCCGGGAAGCGATTTTCCACCAGAATGGATTGACCGGCGAGCGTAACGTTTTCCAGCGCCTGCGGGAACGGGGGATTACCCCCAACGGTTTGGTGGCCGACACGAACTGCGAGTGCGGCCGCCCCAAAAGCCAGATCTCCAGTGCGCTTGAAAGGGCGCTGTTGGATCCGCGCTACAGCGGGTTCGTGGAGTCTGCACTGTCTATAAGTGATGATTACGAAAAAGGGTTGCTCAAGGACCTGTCGCTGTATATGCAATGGTGTCAGGCGACAGCCGAAGAGATCGCCGGAAAGAAAATCGAACGGATGCAAGCTTTCAACGAAACTGAAAACCTGCCGGTTGTACTCAAGATGGCCATGAATGCGCTTCTCAATGGTGTCTACAATCAAAGAGGCGTTGAATGAAACGATTATCCAAAATAGCCGCGCTCTGTCTGCTGGTCTGTCTGTTGTTCGGCCTTTTTACCGTAGGGGCCCAAGACCAGGACTACACGAAGAGCGTGCGCAAACCGGTTCAAGAAAGCGTCCTCATCCGCCAGGCGACCCAGCGGACCAAAGAACGCTGGCTGGCCGAAAAAGACAAATGGATTGCCGCCTACGAAGCACTTGAAGCCCGGCGGGCCCAGCTTTTGGCCACCCGTGAAGCCCTACGAAAACAGCTGGACAGGCAGCAGGCTCGCAACCGGGAACTTGCGGACCAGCTGGCCAAGCTGGATGCGATGACCCGGGAAATCGAGCCGTTCCTCGAGGATACCTATAATCGTCTGACAGAGTCCCTACGCCGTGATCCGGCCCTGTTACCGGAAGAGCGCCGTCTGCGCCTGGATCGCCTGAAAATGCTGTTGCAGGATCCCGCCATCGACATCGGTGAAAAATACCGCAAGACCATGGAAGCCTTCTTTATCGAAGCGGAATACGGCAATACGGTAGATGTCTATCAGCAGACGATACAGATCGCGAACCAGCCCGTTACGGTTACGATTTTAAGACTTGGCCGCCTGGCTCTGTTTTATCAGAGCATGGATACAAAAACCTGTGGCTACTTCGACCGGTCCACGGGCAGCTGGCAAACCCTATCCGGTGGTCACAACAAAGCAATTCGGACGGCTATCGAGATCGCCCGCAAACAGCGTCCGGCCCAGATGGTCTCTTTGCCCATCGGAAGAATGGTGGCCAAATGAGGCACCTGTTTTTTATATACTTAGCGATGGTGATCCTGGCTGCCGGCTGTTGGGGAGATACGGCCGTGGCAACGGACCTGCGGGTAATGAGCATTGAAGAACAAAAGGCCCGCAGGAATCTGCTCAAAAAAGTTGCGGCTGAACAACAGGCTGCCGAAAAGGAGGCCAATGAATCCCGGGAGCATATCCTGGCTGACCGCGAAAGGTTACAGTCCGCTACCGATCAAATCCAGGCCGAAATCCGCCAATTGACGGCCGCCGTGGCTGCCGCTGAAAAGGAACTTGCCCGCGAACGGGCCACAGGCGAAAAATTGACGGCGGCCGTGGCCGAACGCCAGGCGATCACCAACGAATTGGTCGGCCATATCCGGATCCTGGCCAAGGACCTGGATGCCCTTTTGACCGGCAGTTTCGGGCAGGTGCTGCACCCGGAAAAACGCGATGTGCCTGCCGCACTCGCTGCGCAGAGCAAGTTTCCGGGAATGGCGGATCTGCGGCAAATGGTCGCGATCTTGGAAGATGAGATCCGTACCGCCGGGGAGGTTCGCCTGGTTCGGGGACCACTGGTGGATCGTAACGGCCGGACCATTGAGGCAGACCTTCTGTTCCTGGGCCATTTCACGGCGGCTTACCGCGAGGCCGATACTTACGACTATCTCTATTACCTGCCGGATAGCCAGAAACTGTTTGCTCCGCAAAAACCGTCAGCGGGCCGGTTGCGCAACAATCTAAAGAAATACCTAACCGGGAAAACGGAAGCGGTATCCCTGGATATCACCCGGGGTGGCGCTTTGCGGCAGCTGGGCCACCATCCGGGCTTGTTGGCGCACATTACCAGGGGCGGTCCCATTGTCTGGCCCATCCTGGCTGTTTTTGCACTGGGTGCCCTAATCATCATCGAGCGGATTATCTTCCTTGTGCGCAAGCGTATTGACGCCGACAGCCTGATGAACCGGATCAACGAACTCGCCGCCTGTGATGATTGGGATGCTTGCCATGTCCTGTGCGATCGATTCGCGGGCAAACCGGTTTCCCGGGTTCTGCGAGCCGGGCTGGATTGCAGATTGATGGATCGTACGGAAATGGAAAATGTCTTGCAGGAAGCTATCCTGCAGGAGATTCCCGGACTGGAACGTTTTCTTTCGACCCTGGGCATGCTGGCGGCTATCGCCCCGCTACTGGGCCTGCTCGGTACTGTCACGGGTATGATCAACACCTTTGACATGATCACCCATTACGGCACCGGCAATCCCCGCATGATGTCCGGCGGTATTTCCGAAGCCCTCATCACCACCATGCTGGGGTTGTCCGTAGCGATTCCTATCCTGCTGTGCCACACGTTGTTAACCCGACGAACTGAAAGTATCATTGCCCAGATGGAAGAGAAGGCAGTGGCCTTTACAAACATCGTATACCGAACCCGGAAAAGCGATGGTGACTGATGGGCTTCTTTCACGAATACGGTTACACCATGATGGAATATCTGGCTGCCGGCGGTGCGGTCATGATTCCGCTGGCGGTCCTGAGCCTGGTCATGTGGTTGTTGATCATCAACCGGTCTCTCTATTTTCACCGGCTCAATGCCGGTCGTCTTACGCCGGCCGGCGCCCTTGAACACATTGCTCGTCAGCAGCGGCCGGATGCCCAGCGCTACCGGGGCGCCATTGCACTGCTGGTACGCGAGTTTCTGGCACGCGCCACCGGCCGGCGCAACTTAGATCGTCATATTCTGGATGAAACCGTGGTGGTCCTGACCCGGTCTTTGGACCACCACCTGGCCGTCATCGGTGTGCTGGCTGCGATTGCCCCCCTGCTGGGATTGCTGGGTACTGTGCTGGGTATGATTACGACCTTTGACGTCATCGCCGTATACGGGACCGGGAATACAAAGGCCATGGCCGGTGGCATTTCCGCGGCACTGATCACCACCCAGACCGGCCTGTTGGTGGCCATCCCTGGAATGTACATGAAAAACTTTCTGGTTCGCCGGGCGGAAAAACTCAAACGCCGCATTGCCGCGGTGGCGTTGTTTGTGAGGCCCCGTATGTAGAACCCCCGGCTGATAGGCCACAGGCATTTCGACTGTAGGAAAAGCCACCCCTAACAGCCTTCGGCCTGCAGTCTAAACTGACTGAATCAAGGAAAATCAAATGCTGAATATTACCGCCGCTCGCAAGGCCCGACGCCAAAGCGCAGAGATCAATGTGGCGCCGTTGATCGACATGGTCTTTATTCTGCTGATTTTTTTTCTGGTCACCACCAGTTTTGTCAGGGAGGCCGGCGTTCCGGTGGACCGGCCGACGGCCGCCACGGCGGTGGTCTCCGAAAAAGCCGGTATCCTCATCGGTGTCACCCGCGATAACCGGATTTACATGAATCACCGGGAAATCGACCTGCGCACCGTCCGCGCCAATGTGGAACGGGCCATCGCCGAAAATCCCGAAAGTCACATCATCATCGTGGCGGACCAGGCCAGCCTGACCGGAACCATTATTGGGGTAATGGACGGCTGCCGCGCCGCGGGGGCAAAAAACATTGCCGTGGCCGCACGGCAACCGGAAAAAGGTTAGGGGGCTAATGACCGGCACGGGCACCATACGCAAAGAGTGGCTGCTGGCGGCGGTATTGTCTCTGGTGCTCAACACCTTTATGTTTGGCGCCTTACCGGGATTCATGGAACATCAAGGCAGCATCTCTCTTGACCGGGTCCCGCTTGAACCGATAAATTTCGTGCGGTTGAAACGGGACACGCCGCCGGTGCGGCGCAAACCGCCACCAGTAAAAAACCAGTCACACCGTCCTGAAAAATCCAAACCGAAAATGGCGGCCCCGCCGTTATTACCGGAGCTCACTATCCCGTTTAAACCGAATCGATTTCAACCAGTGACGCCGGGTGCTATTTCCATCCCCCTGGCCCGGGGAATCACGGTGGGCACCAATCCCTTTAAAGGCGAATGGGGTGTCGCTGATCTGGATCAACCCCTGGTGCCGCTGGTGCGCATGCCGCCGGTTTATCCATCACGCGCCAAACGGCAGGGGATCGAAGGCTGGGTAAGGGTAAAGTTCCTGGTTCGCGCCAGCGGCACGGTGGATCGGATGGAAATAATAGAGGCCGTACCGAAGAACCTATTCGATAACAGTGTCCGCCAATGCGTTTTGAGCTGGCGTTTCAGGCCGGGAACCGTCGAAGGTGAGCCCGTCGATGTCTGGGCGGAAACCGTTGTGCGGTTCAAGCTGCAATGAGGGGCTGGCGCCAGACTTTTAGGCTGTAGGAGTTTAGGCTGAAGTAATCCACATGACCAGATACCAGACCATAGTGCTGACAGCAATAATCCTGCTGCTGATGGTAACCGCCTTCAGTGGCTCTGCGATTGCTGCGGAAGAGCAGCTACCCCTTTCAGTGCGACGCATTCTCTATCAGGCGCAGGCGCTGGTGGCCGAGAAGCGGCCTGAAGAGGCCCGGCTCAAACTGGAGGCCTACCGCCGCAAAAAACAACGCACCCACTACTTGGTTGAATTTTCCCTGGGTGATATCTGGATAAGCTCTGAAGACTATCCGCAGGCCGCCGAAGCTTACCGTAAAGCTTTAGCGCTCAAGGCGGATTTCGCGCCGGCCTGGATGAACCTGGGCAAGGCTGTTTACGAAATGGCGGATTACCTGACCGCGGCCGACTGCTTTGAGCGGGCTTACCTGACGGCCGCCGAGCCCCATCCTGAAAGGCTTTACTTCAGTGCCACCGCCTACCTGATGGCGAACAAACCCAAACGGAGTCTGGAATTATTCAAGCGCCTGATGTCAAAACATCCCGCGGCCGTTGAACTGGAGTGGAAAGCCACCCTGGTTCAAGTACACCTCGCCCTAAAACAACCCCTGGCCGCCTTGCCCTTGCTTGAAGAACTGGCAGCCAATTCTGCGTCGCCCCAAAAAGAGCAGTGGCAGGAGACGCTGCTGGGCCATTACATACAACTGGGCCTGAGAGACCGAGCCATGGCCTATGCGCGGGAACTGACCCAAACCGCGCCTCTGGCGCCCCGCTGGTGGAAAGCCCTGGCACACCTGCTGCTTCAAAACCAAGCGTTCGAACAGGCCCTGGAAGCATTGATCGTGTATGCAAAGCTGACCCCGCCAGATCCTTCTGAGAAAAGACTGCTGGCGGACCTGAACCTTCAGGTGGGCATCCCAACCAGGGCCGCCTTTCATTACCAGGAATTGTTAGCCACAAGACCTGATGTCGAGATTGTCACCCGGCTTGCCTTCGCTCTGCGGCAGCTGGGGCAACAACCTGAGGCCCTCAAACAAATTGAGAGCTACTTGGCCAAACAAACCGATGACGAAATGCTCTGGCTAAAAGGGGAACTGCTCTATGAGATGAAACGCTATCCGGACGCAGCCGCAACCTTTCGCCTTTGTGCTCAAAACGAATTTAGGACCGGTCGGGCCTGGCTCATGGCCGGTTACGCTTCCTGGCAGGCCAAGCACATACAGGCCGCTAGGACTGAATTCTTGCGGGCTGTGGCCTACCCGGCGCAAGCCGGTAAGGCCCAATCGGCTTTAAAAGAAATGAACACGGCAGCAGCGGATACCGGTAGTTGATTGAAATTTAATTCTCGCGGCCCCTTCGAATCCGGCCATTTCGCCCATTCTAGTTCGCATTGCGTTGGGGCAATGTATACGCTTAACTGAATTTTTTCGGTAAAGGGAGTACCCGGGGAACTGCACCGGCTGGATTCACATCCACCATCATTTTGCAACCGTAGGTCTTTTCCAGGGTATTCGGGACCAGCACATCGGCGGGGGTGCCCAGATGAATTACTTCGCCCTCTTTCAGCATGAGGATCCGGTCGGCATACATGGCCGCGATGTTCAGGTCATGGGACACCATGACGACAGCCATGTCTCGCGAGGCCCGCAAGCTGTCCATCAGGTCCATAATCCGAATCTGGTGGGCCGGATCGAGAGAAGCCGTCGGTTCATCCAGAAGTAGGATCTGCGGCTCCTGGCAAATGGCGCGGGCAATATGCACGCGCTGGCGCTCTCCCCCGCTGAGCTGGCTGATCTTTCGGTGGGCCAAGTGCGCCACACCGGTGATCTCCAAGGCATCCCGAGCGACTTTATAATCAGGGCTGCTCTCAATTCCCAGTAAACCCAAATGAGGAGTACGGCCCAAAAGCGCCGTCTGGAGAACCGTGAAGGGAAACTGGTCGTCCACAGCCTGGGGGACATAAGCCACCACCCGGGCAAAAGATCTTTTATTAAATACCTGCAAAGGCGTTTCCAAGACGGAAACCTCTCCCCCGGACGCTCGAAAGATGCCTGCCAGGATTTTAATGAGCGTGGTCTTCCCAGAACCGTTCGGTCCTGCAATCACGAAAAACTCTCCCGGTGCTACCGTCAGATTCACCATCTTGAGGACAGGTGTGCCATTGTAGCGGAAGCTGATATTCTGAGCGCGTATGGCCGATGTCATTGTGGGGACCTCCTGAGCAGGTAGATAAACAGGGGCGCGCCTATCAAGGCGGTAATCACACCCACAGGCATCTCGCCCTGATCTGGCAGGGTCCGGGCCAGGATATCACACACGACCATGAAAGCTCCGCCGCCCAGGATGCTGGCCGGCACCAGGAGACGGTGGTCGGGACCAATGGCCAGCCTCAGCATGTGCGGGATCACCAGCCCTACAAAACCGAACAGCCCGCAGTAACTCACGGTGACACTGACCATGAAGGATGTAGAGACCAGCAAGACAATCACAATCAGGCGGATATTGACTCCCATTGTTTGAGCGGTCTCGCGGCCAAGCAGCAACAGGTTCATCCGGTTGGAAAACAAAAAGGTCAACATCAAGCAGGGGAGGACCATCCCGGCCAGCACCCCGGCCTCCTTCAGACCGGCCAGGGAGAGATCACCCATGAGCCAGAACATGATGCTATGCAGGCGGTCATCCTGGGTAATGGAGACCAGGAACATGATCACCGCCGAACAAAATGCATTGATCATAACACCGGAAAGAAGCAGAGAATCCCGGTCTACCAGGGAGCGACCGCCGGCTATGGCCAGAACCAGGAGCAGGGTGCCGGTGGAGCCAGCAAAGGCTGTCAGCGTGATACCTGGAAAGCGGGCAAACCCCAGGAGGATACCAATGATGGCGCCGATAGCCGAACCCCCGGATACTCCAAGAATGTAAGGCTCAGCCAGAGGGTTGCGCAGCAGGGCCTGGAACACCAAACCGCCCAGCGACAATGTGGCGCCGGCTATTATGGCCATAAAGACACGTGGAAGCCGGATTTTCCAGATAATAGCCTTGAGCATGGTGTCGGCACTTTCCGGTGCGGTTATCGCCTGCCACAAGGCCGCAAGCTTCATTCCGGAGGACCCCGCCGCCAGCCCGGCCAGCATCGCCAGTAAAAGTAGAACGCTCAGGCAGGCACCGGTCACGAGCAGACGCGTAACCAAGCTGGTCGGTTCCGATTTCATGGCACCCCCTGGAATCTTTGCGGATGGAGAATCTTTGACAGGGTTTCAAGCCCTTGGATGAGCCGGGGCGTGGGGCGATCGTAGATATTCGACTCCTGCAGATGGATCCGGCCATACTGAACGGCCGGCATCCCCGGCCATTGACTCCAATAGGCTTTAACCTTTTCGAAAATCGCATCCCGTGCCATGGAGGTGATGATCATAACATCTGGTCTGAGGTTCAACACCTGTTCCCGGCTGAACCGAGGGTAAGGCACCCCGCCGGCCGCCAAGTTGTCTCCGCCGGCCCTTACAATCAACTCGTTTATGAAGGTCTGCGATCCAGCCGACACAATGGGATCTATCCCTATCTGGAAAAAAACCCTCGGCCGGTGGTCGATGCCGGCGAGGGCTCCTTCCACAAACTCGATCCGGGCGCGCATGTCCCGGACAACTCGTTCTGCCTGCTTCCCGGCATTAATCAGGCCCCCGATGGCCAGGATCGTATCCATGACCGATTCCAGGTCCTTGGGATCCACAGCAAAAACAGGAATCCCAAACGACTCGAGCCGGTCGACAACATGTTTCGGGTTTCCATCTTTCACCGCAATACAGAGATCCGGGTCCAGGGACACGATTTTTTCGAGATCCAGGTGGACGTAAGAACCGACTTTGGGTAATGCCCTGGCTGCTTCCGGGAAATCGCTGAACATGGTCACGCCGGCCAACCTTTCCTCATAACCCAGGGCAAAGACAATCTCGGTTATGCTGGGAGCCAGGGCCACAATTCTCTGGGGATTTACAGGAGCTGTCATCTGACGACCGAGCGGGTCCTTAACCTTTTTTTGGTCACCGGGCCACGCCGCCCCGGACCACAGAAACAGGGTAAGAATGGCTATCCCGGCTGCGTGGGCCATCTGCCTGATATGCGTTTCAGTTACCGGCACCCATACCTCCCGACGATTTGTATAATCGGCATGCGGCCACAAAGCCGGCGGCGGCCGGTGGACAGCTTCCAAAATGCAAATGGTGGTAGCTACCCAACGTGTTGTTGATCTGATAACCCCCGACAAAATTCTGTTCGGCCTTTCGGCGGGTAACCGCATAGACCGGCCTGGCGGCTTTTTCAAGGTCTCCGGAGATGGTTGAATAGTGAAATTCGTGGCCCCTCAGCACCAAGCCTTTTTCTCCAAGAATGGTGTTGCATGTCAGCGTAATTTCACGATATCCAAGTGCCTTTAGATCCGAGGCCATGTGTACCTGCACGGGAAAGCAACCAGCCATCTGGTGGGCTTTGCCATTCAAATCCGTTATAGATTCAGTCAAATACATAAATCCGCCACATTCGGCATAGATGGGCATGCCCTGCTGGCTGCGTTTGTGGATATCGGCCAGCATCTTTTTGTTGTTGTTCAAAGACTCCGCAAACAGTTCCGGATAACCGCCCCCCAGGTAAAGTCCATCCAACCCGTGCGGCAGGTGCCGGTCCCTGATCGGGGAAAAGAAAACAAGTTCGGCCCCGGCTCGGGTAAGCAAATCCAGATTATCCTGGTAATAAAAACAAAAAGCCTTGTCGCGGGCCACACCAATCTTTACAGGGTCAACCTCGAAGGTACCCTTTACAGGGCCAGGTGCGCCTTTGGGAATAAAGTCTTCAAGTTTTCCCAACAACAGATCCAGATCGATTTGACCCTCTATCAGAACTGCGAGTCGTTCAATAGCCTGATCGGAGAGCGCATGCTCATCTCCTGTCACCAGCCCCAGGTGCCTTTCCGGTATGGTTACACGAGAGTCCCGCAAGATACCCCCCAGGCATGGCATGCGGATATTCCCGGCCATTGCGTCGGTGAGGTATTTCAGGTGTCCACTGCTGCCCAGGTTGTTGAAAATCACCCCGGCAAATCGCAACTCGGGGTCAAAGTTTTCAAAGCCCTGTACAAGGGCGGCCGCACTTCTGGCCATACAGGCCGCATCCACCACCAGCAACACCGGCAGTCCAATCAGTTTAGCCATTTGGGCGGTTGAACCGGTGTCACGCTTTCCGTCATACCCGTCATACAGGCCCATTACACCTTCAACCACGGCAATATGGGCACCCGCGGCAGTGCTCCGAAAACACTCTATATTATAGGCGTCCGGTAGCATCCAGCCATCTAAATTGCGGCTCGCCAGGCCGGTTATTTTGGCATGGTGCCCCGGATCAATAAAATCCGGCCCAATCTTGAAGGGCGCCACGGTTAAACCGCGCCTGTTTAGGGCTGCCATAAAACCCAGCGACACAGTTGTTTTCCCGCTGCCGCTTGCAGGGGCTGCGATAACGAAACCCTTGATAACCTCGCCTCCGGAAAATTGAAAATAGTGCTATAAAACAAAAACCCCGGACCGATAACACTCGATCCGGGGATTGCCCTTTATATCCTGAGATCTGGCGGGCGGCCTTTTGTCCATAAAGGGTGCGCCTCACATCCAGGCAGGTCTTCTGACTCTCGGTTCTTCCTACTAGCCGCGCCTTCCCATTCAGCTCGAGATGAGCTCGTACATGAACAGTGACATGGTTGCGGCGTTCGTCCCCGATTACAGCGGCGGGCCCGTCTCCGATTTTCACGGAGTTCCCTATTAAGCTCTGTGAGACGGAAGTCTCTCTACGAGCACCTGAACTGATGACATTTAAAATGGTGGGTCTTCCCTGTCAAGAGAAAAGCACGCATTTACAATCACACCTAAACCGCTAATAAGCCAAAGTATTACTGTCAGTTTTCCAACCGGCTGTTTTTCAGGATAAACCAGTGAACCGCCGATCGTTTATCGCACTGATGCGCCAAAATGACATGGTAGTGGTCAAGCTGACCATAATATTACAACCGTCCGAATTGTATTGAGATCAAATTGATTTACAACAGAAGTGCGTCATATTGGCGTGAGGCTAAGGTGGCGGGGTTTAATTGTCGTCGTCCTCTAACTACCTATTATCTTATTATTAATCATCCAAAGGCCACTGTGCCCAGTCTCCGGCATGGATTTTGAATTTCTCATATACACTCAAAAGAAGCCGCTCGCACGGTCACCATGAATGACGATGAAGCGGATCCGGCGGTATGCCCCGGAAGGTGCCGCCCGAATGAAGGCTCGTAAAGTTTCACGACACGGTGACGGTCGTATGGTGAAGCGCCAAACACAGGTAAAAAATATTGATCATGAAAAAGGTCGATAAAGAAGAGGGCGGCAAGCGATTTGATTGCACGGGGCCGAAACCCGGGGAGAAAAAGCCTTCGCCCAAGATCTCATATGCAAAACAGGTAAAATTCGGTGATGATGCCTTCTTGACCGGCTGCGTCACCTATGACCCGGCGGTCATTGCAAAAATTAAAACGTAATTAGCGACGGACCTGTGGGCACTGTCCGAAAAGCGGTTTGGGCCCGTCGTTGACCCGAAACCCGAAAAGCAGGATATCATCATGAACAAATTATCCATCAATTTTAAACTAATCCTCCTGGTTTGTCTGGGACTGGTTTTTTTGGGGGCCGTAATCTTTATAGAAACCATTTCGAATGCCACTGTTAAACAGGCGAACAATGAAAACTTCGCCATGATGGAGCAGGCCAACAATGATTACCGGAAAAAAGCCCAAGCCGGCCGGAAGCGTTTGAACCAGATCCAGAACATGCTAGACAGTGTGCAGTATGCGCGTATCGCCGAAAAAAGTTATCTTCAATTCTACGATCCGCAATACGCGCAGCAGTTGGACGAACATATCGCCGGTGCTCTGACAGTCCTCAAATCGGTAGAGAAAAATGAGGCGGTCGAGAACCTGGTAATGATCCTGGATTACTATCAGCAGGATTTTGCGGAAATCGTCAGCCTGCACAACCAGATAGAGGTCCAAAATGAGGCCACGCGCAAGGACTTCGCCTCCCTGAAAGAATCATTGACCAAGAGCGAGGCACTTATTTCGGCCAAACGTTCTAAACTAAAGACGGTCGGCGGGGAGCTGGCGTCTTTTGAGCGTCATTTCGAATCCATGATAAAAGAGGGTTTTCGAACAGTTGATTTCATTGCCGCCATGCGATCGCAATATCTTTTGACCGATGATGTCACCTTTATCAACCAACTCACAGAGCACTTCGACAAGCGTATGAAGGCCGGGACCGACTCGATGCGGCAGAGCGCCGAAATATTGAAAGAAAAGGTGTATGAGGAGACGGCGATCAAATATAAAGAGATCGCTTATAGCGCCTACAACCAGACACTTGAGATGCGCAATATCTTTTTGCAACTCAAGACCAACATCGAGAGCTTAAACGAATACGGAACGGAATTGACCAAAATCGGCCGGGGACTGTTGCAGAGTATTTCTGCCCGGATGGAAAAAGAACAGGCGGCGGCCGTGTCCAAAGTGAAGACAGCCAAGCAAAATCGTCTTGAATCCATCGAACGCGTGCAGAAAACCGTTACTCTGGTGCTGATTACCGCTCTAGGTGTCGGTGCCCTCATCTCCATTCTGCTTGCGGTCTTCATCATTCGCTCCATTACCCGGCCCATCAATGCCGTTATCAGCGGGTTGCAAAACTCTGCCAGTGATGTTGCGGCCGCATCCGGACAAATGGAGTCCGCCAGTCAAATGCTGGCGGAAGGTGCCTCCGAACAGGCGGCGACCATCGAAGAAACCTCCTGTTCATTAGAGAAGATTTCTGCGATGACCAAGCAGAACGCCACCAATGCCGGCCAGGCCGACAGCCTCATGCAGGAAGCCAACCAGGTGGTCCGCAAGGCCAATGAATCCATGACCCAGCTTACCGGGTCCATGGCAAAAATTTCCAAGGCCAGCGAAGAGACCTCCAAGATCATCAAGACCATTGACGAGATCGCATTTCAGACCAACCTGCTGGCCTTGAACGCGGCTGTGGAAGCAGCCCGGGCTGGTGAAGCCGGGGCCGGTTTTGCCGTGGTTGCGGATGAAGTCCGCAACTTGGCCATGCGGGCCGCGGATGCGGCCAGGGACACAGCCAACCTGATCGAAGGCACCGTGAAAAAAATCGACCAGGGCGGCATCCTGGTGGCCGACACCAATACGGCATTCGGTAAAGTTGCCGATAGCGCCTCCAAGGTCGGCGACCTGGTCGGTGAAATTGCTGCCGCTTCCAACGAGCAGGCCGAGGGCATCGCGCAACTCAATCGCGCGGTTGTCGAGATGGACAAAGTTGTCCAGCAGAATGCGGCCAGCGCCGAGGAATCGGCTTCATCTTCAGCCGAAATGAGTGATCAGGCCGTAAATATGAAGGACTATGTCGAAGACCTGGTGGCGATCGTGGGCGGTTGTCGACGTAAAAACCACACACACCACGAATCGGCGGATGGCGAGGAAGATACCCTGTCGGCGCAGGAAAAACCGCGAGAAGCGCAACGCACGGAAATTCATCCGGAAAAGATGATCCCTCTAGATGACGAAACCGATGGCTTCCAGGACTTTTAAAGGGGTTTGAGGGTAACGGGTATTGGCCCCGCCGGATCCAGCCAATAAAAAAAGGGCCCACCCGACGGCGGACCCTTTCTATCTTGAGATTTATGTCCGGTTACACACCGGCGGCTTCCTCTTTGACACCAGTGGCCATCTTGTAAAGGATGGTCAGGACGATGAACCCGGCGGCCCAAACACCCAAAGTAATCGCCACCTCCGGACCGGTCGGCATATATTCGTTGACCTCGTGCAGGGGATTCGGCACAAACCCGCCGGCGATCATACCCATCCCTTTATCGATCCAGGCACCGATGAATAGCATGCCGCAGGCCACGGCCAGCACGCCTTCGTTGCGACGGCAGGTCGGGATAAGCAGCAGGATGATCGCGATCAGCATCAGGGCAATGGCGGACCACATCCAGGGAACCAGCGTGTTGTGCCCGTGCAGCCCTACAAACAGGTATTTGAGGTGATCCATATGGCCCGGAATGTTGCTGTAGAAGGCCACAAATACCTCACAGAGCAGGAAGAACACATTGAGGATAAGGGCGTAGGTGACAATCTTCGCCAGGCTCTGAATCTGTTCCCGGCCGGGATCGAAATTGGTTACCCGGCGAACGATGAGGCACAGCAGGATCAGCAGGGCCGGGCCGGCCGCAAAGGCCGAAGCCAAAAAGCGCGGCGCCAGGATAGCGGTCAGCCAGAAATGTCTGCCCGGCAAACCGCAGTACAGATAGGCTGTAACCGTATGGATACCGACCGCCCAGGGAATGGACAAATAGATGAACGGTTTCAGCCAGGCCCCGTAATGGGTACCGTTGCGCTCCGCCTCGAGGACATTCCAACCAATCAGAATATTCAAAAAGAGGTACCCATTCAGCACAATCATATCCCAAAACAGCATGGAGTTGGGCGTCGGATAGAAAATGACGTTCAGCATCCGCATGGGCTGCCCGAGGTCCACCAGAATAAACAACAGGCACATGGTAATGGCCGAAATGGCCAAAAACTCACCCAGGATGGTAATCCGGCCGAACGCCTTATAATCGTGCAGATAATACGGCAGTACGACCATGACACCCCCGGCGGCTACCCCGACCAAAAATGTGAACTGGGCAATATAAAATCCCCAGGAGACATCCCGGCTCATGCCGGTAATCCCCAATCCAAAGCTGAGCTGCTTGAAATAGAAAAAAGCCCCAAAGGCGACAATCGCGCCGAGGATCCCGAGCAGGCCCCAATATTTTTTACTTCCTTTGACTGCTAAATCTAGCATAACCACCTCACACTATGTCGTGAACCGAATTATATGGTACTGGTTCTTATTGATTACGCGGGTGACCACGTTGTTATCCGTGCTCTTCCTCTTCTTCCGATCCACCGCCGCCGCCGACGATATAGTATACCGACGGTTCCGTTCCCAAAGTCTGTTTGCGCCGGATGGTGTAATTGTCATGCAGCAGGTGCCGGACGTTGGAATCCGGATCATCCAGATCGCCGAAGGCGATGGCGCCTTCCGAGGCCTCAACGCAGGCCGGCATTTTACCCACCGCCAAACGTTCCGCGCAAAAATTGCATTTTTCAACCACGCCTTTGCTCCGGCGGGGAAACCGCGGGTTGATCTTCGGGATAAACGGCTCGGGATCCCGGAAATTGAAGCTTCGCGCCCCGAACGGGCAGGCGGCCATACAGAACCGGCAGCCGATGCAGCGGTGAAAGTCCATCAGCACGATACCATCACTTTCGCGCTTGAAGGTTGCCTTGGTCGGGCAGGCCCGGACGCAGGGCGGATTCTCGCAGTGGTTGCAAAGCACCAGAAACGGTACTTCGTGGCTGTGGGCGTCCATGAATCTGTTGGTCTTGTCCGGAAACGCATTGTGATAAGGCGCCGACCAAATCCACTTGACCTCGTGTTTTTTGTTTTCGAACTTGGGAATATTGTGGGCCTGATCGCATACCGCGATAATCGGCTCCAAATCGGCGGCCGAGGTAAACTTGCGCGTATCGATGACCATGCCCCAGTTCCTGGCGGTCAACGCTTTGCCGCCGCGTTTTACCAGGGCATCCGGGGCTTTGCCGCCAGCCGCCGCATAGGCGTCCAGAACCGGCTTCGTTGTCAACCCCAGGGCCGCAACACCGGTCAACTTCAAGAATGTTCGTCTGCTGTTTTCCATCACTTTATCTCCTTCGGATTCTCAATGTGGCAGTCCCAGCAGTAGGGCCTAACCGAAGCATAATTGTGGCAGCGGTCACAAAATTCGGCCTTATTGTCATGGCAGTCCATACACGTATTGGAAAGGCTCATTTCGAATTCCTTGCCCTTTTTGTTGGTCACGATTCTCTGCCCATCCCGGACGACGGTGTCCCGCCAGTCATCCAACAGCTGCATGTGCTCGGCTTTCATGTAATCCTTGGAGCGCACACACTCCCCGGCCTTCTTGGCTGTTGGGGAAAGCACCACTTCGGGCACCGACGCGGCCTTGCCGCGGTTGTACCAGAACGGGAAGGTAAAGATTATAAAGAATATTACTAAACCCGTGATGATTTTACCTTTATCATTCATCAGTGTCTTCCTCCTCCTCCAACTCCAAACCCGGTATATCTTCACCGCGCATATCAGTGGGTCGGCTGTTTTGCCCCGGTATGACCAGGGCATTGGCGACGAGTTCATGCACGCCCGTTACGTCCACACCCGGTACCCAGTAGTTCATGAGGTCCGGCAAAGCCGCCCGGTCAACCGCGCAGATGTTGGCCAGCATGTTGACCCCGTGTTTATCGTGGACATGTTTCACCGCATTGGCTCGCGGCAGGCCGCCGGCCATTCGCAGTTCCATATCTTCACCGGCATTGAGACCGGCCCCGCTGCCGCAGCAGAAGGTCTGTTCCCGAATGGTATTGGCCGGCATGTCATAGAAATTGTTGCAGACATTCTTGATTACGTAGCGTGGCTCTTCGAACATCCCCATCCCCCGGGAGGGATTGCACGAATCGTGGAAAGTCACCGAAAGATGATCGTTGCGGCTCGGGTCGAGATCCAGTTTGCCGTGTTTTATCAGGTCGGCGGTGAACTCGATGATGTGCACCATCTTGGTGGATTTGGCGTTTTCAAATTTGGTGCCGGTAATCGGGTTCACCGGTTCTTCCAGGAAGTCGGCCGGACCGTTCATGGTGTCCATGTATTGATGGATCACCCGCCACATGTGGCCGCACTCACCGCCGAGAATCCATTTCACGCCCAGACGTTTAGCCTCCATGTACATCTTACTGTTCAGGCGTTTCATCATCTCGTGCGAGGTGAAAAAACCGAAATTGCCGCCCTCGCTGCCGTAGGTGGACCAGGTCACGTCAAACCCGTATTTTTCCTTGAGGTAGTGAAAGAGCATCAGGTAGCCCATACAGGAGTAGGTACCCGGGTCGGCAAATACGTCACCGGAAGGGGTGATAAAGAGAATGTCAGCCCCCTTTTTGTTGAACTGTGGTTCCAACTGTAGCGCGGACATCTCTTCGATATCCTCGACAAAAAAATCGAGCATGTCTTTGAAAGCGTGGGGCTGGATACCCAGGTGGTTACCGGTGCGGTAGCAGTTGGCCACCGGCGTGGCAATCCAGTCGATGTTCAGGCCCAGCAGGTTCAGCAGCTCGCGGCCCAAAAGAGTAATCTCGGCTGTGTCGATTCCGTAGGGGCAGAACACCGAGCAGCGTCGGCACTGGGAGCATTGAAACAGGTAGTACCACCACTCTTTCAGGACATCCAGGGTCATGGGGCGGGCGCCGTTGGCCTTGCCCAGGATTTTACCCAGCTTGGTAAAATCGTTGCGGTAAACCGACCGGAGCAGTTCCGCCCGCAGGACGGGCATGTTCTTCGGGTCTCCGGTACCTATATAATAGTGGCACTTGTCGGCACAGGCCCCGCACCGCACGCAGATGTCCATAAATACTTTCAGGGACCGGTATTTATCGAGCCGTTCCTTGAAGCCCTTGTGGATGATCTCCTGCCAGTTATCCGGCAGCAGCCAGTCTTCTGCGGTCGGATCGAACTTTCGCGCATTGGGCAGCCCCACGTAGTCCAGGCTTTTGGGATTGGCGGAGTGGCAGTAAATGCCCTTGCGCAGGTTCACCGGCGTATCCATCCAGCCCGTCGCTTTGGGCGGCTTGTGATCAATTGCGCTGTAATATTTATCTGATTTCGGAAGGTCACTCATCTCTTACTCCTTTTCCTCTGCCTCGGTGGTCTCAGCTTCGGCTGCCGCAGGGGCCGCTTCTTCCTCCGGTTCAGGTTCGGGCATCTTGTCCACCGGCAGGCCGGCTTCGATCATCTTCTCCCGGAACTCATCTTCGTACTCTTCATAGGTATGCACATGGACCGGATAGTTCCAGGGATTGACGTGCCGCCGGGCGCGAGTATCCGTGGGCAGGTTCCGGGTGGGGCTCAAGAAAATGCCCCCCAGGTGCATCAGTTTGCTGAAAGGAAAATAGGCCAGCAGAACCGTCACGAAAAAGAGGTGGACGTAAAACAGGCTGCTGATTCCTTCGGGCACCACGGGATGGAAGGTCACCAGCCCTAAAGACAGTGATTTGATGCCCACAATATCCACTTTGGACAGATAACGCATCAAGACGCCGGTAAAGGCGATGCCGCCGATCAGAAAGAGCGGGAAATAGTCGGAGGCCAGACTGATATATCGGACCTGGGTAATCAACAGTCGCCGCAGCAGCAGGTAGATCACCGCTGCCAGGAGCACCACACCGGACATGTAGACCACCGGCAGGCCGAACTGCATAAATGAATCCAGGTTCTCCAGCCACTGCAGGCAAACGGGCACGGGTTCCAGGAAAAAGCGCATGTGGCGTACCAAGGTGGTTAAAAAGGCATAATGAAAGGCCAGAGCACCAAGCCAGAGAAACAGCTCCAGGCTGTAGGTAATCCGGCCATCCGCCTTGACCTTCATGCGGGTGTTGCGAAACAGAGACCGGAAGGTCACAATTTCCAGGAACATACGGACAACCACGCCCCAGGTCGTGCTGGGATTGTCGACTTTGGCCTGCTCGATCCAGTCAAAGGATTTCTGCTGACCGCAGGTAGTCGGAATCCTGAACGGCACCGCCGCGTTGGCCCATCCCAAAACCCGCCAGACAAACCCGCCTATAAACAGGATCACGGCAACATAGGGTAAGACGACGCCGAAAAGCACATCCAATCCGGCGACCTCCACTCCCAGGTAGGCCAGCAAGGCAAGCAGGAACACTGCTATGAGGGAATACATGTACTTGTTGTTCATTTAACCTTACCTCACATATATGATTATTTAGGCGCCTGGAGATTCCGGCCCATTATCCGAAATCTCGGTAACTAAACCCGCCCTTGAAAACGCGCTGTAGATTTTATCTCTTTCGGTACTGACCTTGAGCTGGTAGATGGCCTCCCGGCAAGTAACGAAGATATCGAAGCCGATCAGGCACAGCCGGTCTATATTCGTATCAATATCAGCTATTCCGGCCTGCACCGGAGCTGATTTGAGTTCCTTTTTGAGCTTCTCGCGAATGACATTTTTCAAATCGAGAATAAATCCGACAGCCTGGGACGGTGTGAAATCCTGAACCGCCCGGATACGGATGATGGGATCGAGAAAAGAGACAATGGCGTCGCGGTCCATGCCGCTGACAACTTCGTCGAAAACGGCCTCTAGACCTTTTTGGGTGGTGTGGCCGACCGGATTGGAAAATTGGTCCGACTGGCCCTTGAGGAAGGATGCGGTGTCGGGGGGATAAGAGTTGACCACAAGTTCAAACCACTTTTTGACGATGGTGCTTTTTTTGGTCTGTAATATGGATACCAGATTATCTTTCACAACCTGTTCCTGATTCCCCCATACATGGGTTGCAAATTGCCTGCAAAAAAGGAGCGGCAACGCTCACCAAACGCAGCTACCGCTTCAGATTAAAGAAGATTCTATAATCAAATTGCCAAAAAGTGTCAACAACTATCGAAAAGGTTGCAAATATGCGGTTTCATGCCTATAACTATAGAGTTATTCTACAAAAATTCGTGTTGCCGCAGGTCCGGTGATTCTCCTCAGAAGATCGTCAACCCGGCCCGCATTTCAACTAAAAATCAAACGATTCGTATCACCTAAATGGGGGGGCACCATGGCAAACCATCCAAACAGTTTCAACACGCTTTCCTCGCTGGAAACGCCAGCCGGCAAGGTCCAATACTTCAGTCTGCCCCAAATGGCCGCAAATGGGTTTACAGGGATCGAACGCTTGCCGTTCAGTATCCGTATCTTGCTCGAGAACCTGCTGCGCAATGAAGACGGCAGCCTCATCAAGTCATCCGATGCCGAGAATATGGCCAACTGGTCTCCCCGGAACCTCAAAAAAGGAGAGGTTCCCTTCATGCCTGCCCGGGTTTTGCTGCAGGATTTCACGGGGGTGCCGGCCGTGGTAGATTTAGCCGCCATGCGCGATGCCGCCCAAGTCCTGTACGGAGATCCTCTTAAGGTAAATCCCCGCATTCCGGCCGAACTGGTGATAGACCATTCCGTCCAGGTAGACTATTTTGGCACCCATGCAGCCCTGAAGCAGAACGAGGACATGGATTATCAGCGCAACGGCGAGCGGTACGCCTTTCTGCGCTGGGGAATGCAAAGTATCAATAATTTCAGTGTGGTACCTCCTGCAGCCGGCATTTGCCACCAGGTCAATCTCGAAAACCTGGGCCGGGTGGTGTTCCAAAAAGATGGGGGCGGAGAACCGCTTGTCTTTCCAGATACCCTGTTGGGCCTGGATTCCCACACAACGATGATCAACGGCCTGGGAATTATGGGCTGGGGCGTGGGGGGTATCGAGGCCGAGGCGGTCTTGCTGGGGACCCCGTATTATCTGCTCACCCCGGAGGTCATCGGGTTCAAGCTGACCGGCCGGCTGGCGGAAAATGTCACGGCCACGGACCTGGTACTCACCGTCACCCAGATGTTGCGTGAGAAAGGCGTCGTGGGCAAGTTCGTGGAATTTTACGGTCCCGGGCTCTCGAATCTGCCTTTGGAAGATCGCGCGACCATTGCCAACATGTCGCCGGAATACGGCGCCACCATGGGCTTTTTCCCGGTGGATGACCGCACCCTGGACTACCTGAAACTGTCCGGCCGGACCCCTGAAAAAGTGGCCCTGGTGGAATCCTACTGTAAAACCCAGGGACTGTTTCGCCTAGATGAACAACCGGAGCCGGCCTTTAACGACACCCTGGAACTGGACATGGGTGAGGTGGAGACCTCCCTCGCCGGTCCCAAACGGCCCCAGGACCGCATTCCCCTGTCCCGGATGAAACCTGATTTTGAAAAAGCCCTGCAGGAAAGCGGCAGTGCGCCGGACAGTCAGGCCGCTATTGAAATCAATGGTGAGGCGGCCGATTTGAAACAGGGCGCGGTGGTCATTGCAGCCATCACCAGCTGTACCAACACATCCAATCCTTCGGTGCTTATCGGAGCCGGTTTGATGGCCAAAAAAGCGGTAGAATTGGGTCTGGCGGTTAAGCCCTGGGTTAAAACCAGTATGGCCGCCGGGTCGCGGGTGGTCATCCGCTACCTGGAATCCAGTGGCTTGCTGAAATATCTGGAAGACTTGAAATTCCATAACATTGCGTTTGGCTGCACCACCTGCATCGGCAACAGCGGGCCGCTGCCTCAACCGGTGGCCGATGCGGTCCAGGAACAGGACCTAGTGGTCGCATCGGTGTTGAGCGGCAATCGGAATTTCGAAGGCCGCATCAGCCCCCTGACCCGGGTCAACTACCTCGGGTCACCGCTGCTCGTCGTGGCTTATGCCCTGGCCGGGCGCGTGGACATCGACTTTGCAACCGAGTCCATCGGTACCGATACAAACGGCCAGCCGGTTATGTTGTCCGACATCTGGCCGGACAAGGCTGAAATCAAACAGCTTGTATCCGAACATGTGCAGACCGCTATGTATCTGGAGGAGTATGGTCGTATTTACGATGGATCGGACAATTGGAATTCTCTACCGGTTACCGAAAGTACACGGTATAGCTGGGTACCGGAGTCGACCTATATTAAGGAACCCCCATTTTTTAAAGGCATCAGCTTGGAAACACCGAACCTCACAGATATCGAGCAGGCCCGGGTCCTGGCCTTTTTGGGCGACTCGGTCACCACGGACCACATCTCCCCGGCCGGGGCCATTCCCCTGGACAGCCCGGCGGCCGACTATCTGCGGAGCAATGGTGTGGCGGAGACGGATTTCAACAGCTACGGCTCTCGTCGCGGCAACCATGAAGTGATGATGCGCGGTACCTTCGGCAATATCCGTCTGGACAACCTGCTGGTCCCCGGTGTCTCCGGGGGCGTTACCCGCTTGATGCCGGAGAACGAAACCACCACCATTTACGACGCGGCCATGACCTATATCGAACGCGGCACCCCCCTGGTAGTCGTGGCCGGCAAGGAATACGGTACCGGCAGCAGCCGGGACTGGGCCGCCAAGGGCACCAATCTGCTGGGAGTCAAAGCGGTGATTGCCGAAAGCTTCGAACGGATTCACCGCAGCAACCTGGTTTGCATGGGTGTGCTGCCGCTGGAATTTACCCCGGGCACTGGCCGCGACGCTATCGGCCTCGATGGATCGGAATGGTACACGATTTCAGGGATCACGGAACTGGCCCCGGGCAAGGAAATGGAAGTGACCGCTCAAAAAGAAGACGGCAGTGAGGTGGCCTTCAAGGTAAAAGCCCGCATCGATACGCCGGCGGAACTGGAATACTACCGGCATGGTGGGGTGCTGCATTACGTATTGAGGGGCATGCAATAGTGTCCGTTCACAGGCGGCATCTTTTGGCCCAGGGCAGCGTTTTCACTCTTTTCAAATCCTCGGAATAGCGTCTGCTATGCCTGCGGTTTAAAAATCGTTCAAGCCTTGCCCTGAACCAAAACCTACCACCTGTGA